>JAESFT010000041.1_pt1 | contig 345790 bp, 348 predicted proteins | sample 9269451 | NCBI WGS metagenome assembly JAESFT01 (sample SAMN14502557, study PRJNA617106) | algae metagenome | isolation source: Scytonema hyalinum WJT4-NPBG1 and co-occurring heterotrophs from well... | place: USA: Mojave Desert, Joshua Tree National Park, California | collected 2006-05-25
AGAGAATTATGAGCAGAGACGTTCAAGAGCGCGAAAGCGAATTCGTCGATCGCCTGGTCCACATCAACCGCGTGGCGAAGGTGGTCAAGGGTGGTCGTCGCTTCGGCTTCGCAGCACTCGTCGTTGTTGGTGACCAGAAGGGTCGCGTCGGCTTCGGTCACGGCAAGGCCCGTGAAGTTCCAGAAGCGATCCGCAAGGCAACCGAGCAGGCCAAGCGCCAGATGATCCGCGTTCCGCTGCGCGATGCGCGCACGCTGCACCACGACGTGCAGGGCCGCCATGGCGCGGGCAAGGTGATCCTGCGTGCAGCCGTTCCCGGTACCGGTATCATCGCCGGTGGTCCGATGCGCGCTGTGTTCGAGACGCTTGGCATCAACGACATCGTTGCCAAGTCGCAGGGCACTGCCAACCCGTACAACATGGTGCGGGCTACGTTTGATGCGCTCAAGCGCGTTGACAGCCCACGCTCGGTTGCATCGCGCCGTGGCCTCAAGGTTTCGGAACTGCAGGCTCGCCGCGGCGAGACCGCGGTTGAAGCGTGATCGCCCGAGGTCAGGAGATAAATCATGGCTGAGAAGAAGATGATCACCGTGCAGCAGATCGGCTCGCCGATCCGCCGCGACAAGGTGCAGCGCGCGACCCTGATCGGTCTCGGGCTCAACAAGATGAACAAGCAGCGCGAGCTGATCGATACGCCCGAAGTACGCGGCATGATCAACAAGCTCCCGCACCTCGTCCGTGTTATCGGCGAGTAAGAGGGAAGGTCGATCAAATGACCCGTTTGAATGAACTTCGCGACAATCCTGGCTCGTCCAAGACCCGCATGCGTATCGGCCGCGGTATTGGTTCGGGCAAGGGCAAGACCGGTGGTCGTGGCGGCAAGGGCCAGACTGCACGCTCGGGCGTTGCGATCAATGGCTTCGAAGGCGGCCAGATGCCCCTTCACATGCGTATGCCAAAGCGCGGCTTCAACGCGCTCAATCCCGGCGACTGGAATGAGGTCCGTATCGACCGCATCCAGAACTACATCAACAGCGGCAAGCTCGACGCCAAGGCTGTGATTGACGCGCAGGCGCTGATTGCTGCCGGTGTGATCCGTCGCGCCAAGGACGGCGTCCGCCTGATCGGTGCCGAGGGCTTCACGGCCTCCAAGGTCACCTTCAACGTCGATTACGCCACCAAGGGCGCACTGGCTGCTATCGAAGCTGCCGGTGGCAAGGTTGACCTGATCCCGGCCAAGCAGCCGTGGCAAAAACCTGCACGCGCTGAGTAATCCACTCAGCAGGGCGCACCCGGCCAGTGGCTGGGTGCGCTCTTTTGGTTTGTTGCGTTAGGGGTGCAGGTGCATCTGCCTCCCACAACGCTCCGAGCGCACCAGGCCCAAAAGCCATAGGGAGCGAATAATGGCGTCCGCAGCCGAACAGCTGGCACGTAATCTCAACTTCTCGACATTCTCCAAGGCGAAAGCCCTGCAGCAGCGCATCTGGTTCACACTGGGCGCGCTGCTTGTTTATCGTCTGGGCACTTTCATTCCGGTTCCGGGCATCGACCCCGATGCGTTCCGCGCGACGTTCGAACAGTCGCAGCAGGGCATCATCGGCATGTTCAACATGTTCGCCGGTGGCGCTGTCGAGCGCATGGCGATCTTCGCCCTGAACCTTATTCCGTACATCACCGCGTCCATCGTGGTGCAGGTGATCGCGACCGCATCGCCGCGTCTCGAAGCCCTCAAGAAAGAGGGAGAGGCCGGGCGCCGCAAGATGAACCAGTACACTCGGTACCTCGCCGTGGTGTTCTGCGCCGTGCAGGCCTATGGCATCGCCGTTGGCCTTGAAGGCAGCCAGGGGGTTGTTCTCAATCCTGGCTGGTTCTTCCGTGTTTCCACCGTGATTACCCTGGTCGGCGGCACCATGTTCCTGATGTGGCTGGGCGAGCAGATCACCTCACGCGGCGTAGGCAACGGTATTTCGCTGATCATCTTTGCCGGTATTGTGGCGAACCTGCCGACGACTATTGTGCAGACCCTTGAGCTGAGCCGCACCGGTGCCTTGCCGGCGTTTGCTGGCTTCGGGATGATCGTGATCGCCCTGGTGGTGATTGCGGGGATCGTGTTCTTTGAACGCGCGCAGCGTCGCTTGCTGATCCAGTATCCAAAGCGCCAGGTAGGCAACAAGATGTTCCAGGGGGATACGTCCCACCTGCCGCTGAAGCTCAATACGTCCGGCGTTATCCCGGTGATCTTCGGCTCGTCCTTGCTGCTGTTGCCGGCTACGATTGCGTCGTTTGCGGCGCAAGGCAATGCGCCGGAATGGCTTCAGGTCACGACGGCTCTGCTGGGTCGCGGACAGCCGCTTTACCTCGCGCTGTTTGCCTTCTTTATCATCTTCTTTGCGTTCTTCTACACGGCCATCGTGTTCAATCCGCAGGAGACGGCCGACAATCTGAAGCGTTCGGGCGGCTTTATTCCGGGTATTCGTCCGGGTGAACGCACGGCGCAGCACATCGATTATGTGCTGACCCGCATTACGGTGATCGGTGCGCTTTACCTCACGGTCGTGGCGCTGATCCCGGAAGTGATGTTCAGCCAGCTGGCTGTCAGCCAGTTCATCGGCGGCACGTCGCTGCTGATCATGGTGACGGTGACGCTCGATACAGTGAGCCAGATCCAGAGCCATCTGATTGCTCAGCAATATGAGGGACTCGTCAAGAAGTCCCGCCTTGGGGGAGGCAGGCGCCGATGAGACTGATATTGCTCGGACCACCGGGGGCAGGGAAGGGCACGCAGGCCAAGATCCTGGTCGAGGCTTACGGCATCCCGCAGCTGTCGACCGGCGATATTTTGCGCCTGGCTATCCAGGAGCGCACGCCGCTTGGCCTTGCAGCCAAGGAAATCATGGACCGTGGCGATCTCGTTTCCAACGATATCGTCAACGGCATCGTGTCAGCGCGGCTTGATGCTGAGGACTGCAAGAATGGCTTCATTCTTGATGGCTTTCCGCGCACGATTGGCCAAGCCGAAGCGCTGGACGGAATGCTGGCGGAGAAGGGCATGACCCTTGATGCCGTGATCGAAATGACCGCCGATGCCGAAGTGCTGGTGGCGCGCGTGATCAATCGGTCCAAGGAAAGCAACCGGCCGGACGACAATCCGGACGTGATCCGCAAGCGTCTTGAGGTCTACAACAACGACACTGCGCCGCTGGTGGAATATTACCGGCAGCGTGGCCTGGTGAAGACTGTCGATGGCATGGCTCCGGTGGAGCAAGTCACGGCTGCGATCAAAGCTGCAATCACGCAATAGAATAGTGCTTGACTTCGCGGTTGACTCTGCGGAATCGAGCCCTTAAAGAACCGCATCAGTTCCAAAGATTATTGGACTGGATTCGGTTCCTCGAAAAGTTGGGGGTCGAAGTCCGGTCCCTTGTTGTTTAACGGCACGGGCCGTGATGGTTGCCGTGTTGAATGAAGGAGAGCAGACGTGGCTCGTATTGCTGGCGTCAATATCCCGACGAACAAGCGTGTGATCATCGCGCTGCAGTATATCCACGGGATCGGCGACAAGTTCGCCGAGGATATCTGCACCAAGGTTGGTATTCCAGCCGACCGTCGTGTCAATGAACTGACCGACGCCGAAGTGATCCAGATCCGTGAAACGATCGACCGCGACTATGTCGTGGAAGGCGATCTTCGCCGCAACGTGGCGATGAACATCAAGCGTTTGATGGACCTCGGCAACTATCGTGGCCTGCGCCACCGCCGTGGCCTGCCGGTCCGTGGCCAGCGCACCCACACCAATGCCCGCACTCGCAAGGGTCCGGCCAAGCCGATCGCCGGCAAGAAGAAGTAAGAACCCGCTTTTTCGGGTTCTTCGATGTAGCTGCCGGGGCCGGATGGCTAACGGCAGCGCTGATATCGAATAGAGGAAATAGATGGCTAAGACTGAAACCGCGCGCGTCAAGCGCAAGGAACGCAAGAACATTACTTCGGGCGTGGCCCACGTGAATGCTTCGTTCAACAACACCATGGTCACCATTGCCGACATGCAGGGCAACACGATATCGTGGTCCTCGTCGGGCGTGATGGGCTTCAAGGGTTCGCGCAAGTCGACCCCTTACGCTGCCCAGGTGGCCGCTGAAGATGCTGCCAAGAAGGCGCAGGAACATGGCATGAAGACCCTCGAGGTCGAGGTGCGCGGCCCCGGTTCGGGTCGTGAATCGGCGCTGCGCGCCCTGCAGGCTGCCGGCTTCAACGTCACCTCGATCCGTGACGTCACGTCCATCCCGCACAATGGCTGCCGTCCACGCAAGCGGCGCCGCGTCTAATCCAGACGGTATAAAGAGCTCCCGGCTGCGCAGGCCGGGAGTCTTGTTGCGTTTGCGGCGGAGCGGCTCGGGCTGGAGCCGCGATTTTGAAAGGACATAACCGTGACGATCCAGAGGAACTGGCAAGAACTGATCAAGCCGACCAAGCTGGAGATTGTTTCGGGCAGCGACAACGCGCGCGTGGCTTCGGTGGTTGCCGAGCCGCTTGAGCGCGGTTACGGGCTTACCCTGGGTAACGCTCTTCGTCGCGTGCTGCTGTCGTCGCTTCAGGGCGCGGCAGTGACCGCAATCCAGATTGACGGCATCCTGCATGAATTCTCCTCGCTTCCGGGCGTGCGGGAAGACATCACCGATCTCGTCCTCAACGTGAAGGAAATCGCGTTGAAGATGGGTGGCGAGGGTCCGAAGCGTCTGACACTCTCCAAGCAGGGTCCGGGCTCGGTGACCGCTGGCGACATCAAGGTCACCGGCGATATCGAAGTGCTTAACCCTGAACTGGTGATCTGCCATCTCGACGATGGCGCAGAGATCAACATCGAATTCACCGTAGATACCGGCAAGGGCTATGTCGCTGCCGAAAAGAACCGTCCCGAGGACGCTCCGATCGGTTTCATTCCGGTCGACTCGCTGTTCTCCCCGGTTCGCCGCGTGAGCTACAAGGTCGATGCAACCCGTGCGGGCGAAAGCCTCGACAAGGACAAGCTGACCTTGCAGGTGGAAACCAATGGCGCCGTGTCGCCTGAAGATGCCGTGGCTTATGCCGCGCGTATCCTCCAGGACCAGCTGTCGGTGTTCGTGAACTTTGAAGAGCCCAGCAAGGAAAAGGCTCAGGATTCGGTTCCTGAACTGGCCTTCAACCCGGCGCTGCTCAAGAAGGTGGACGAACTCGAGCTGTCGGTGCGTTCGGCAAACTGCCTCAAGAACGACAACATCGTTTATATCGGCGACCTGATCCAGAAGACGGAAGCCGAGATGCTGCGGACGCCGAACTTCGGCCGCAAGTCGCTCAATGAAATCAAGGAAGTCCTGGCACAGATGGGGCTTCATCTCGGAATGGACGTCAACAACTGGCCACCCGAGAATATCGATGACCTCGCCAAGCGCTACGAAGATCATTATTGATCCGGCGCCGCCAAAGACTTTAGGAGAAACCCATGCGACACGGTAACCGCGGCCGCAAGCTTAGCCGAACCGCTTCTCACCGCAAGGCCATGTTCGCCAACATGTCCGCCGCGCTGATCAAGCACGAACAGATCGTCACCACGCTTCCAAAGGCCAAGGACCTCCGTCCGATCGTCGAGAAGCTCATCACCCTCGGCAAGCGCGGCGATCTGCATGCGCGCCGCCAGGCGATCTCGCAGGTGCGCGATGAAGGGCAGGTGGCAAAGTTGTTTGCCGTTCTGGGCCCGCGCTACAAGGAACGCCAGGGCGGCTATATCCGCATCATGAAGGCTGGCTTCCGCTATGGCGACAACGCCCCGATGGCCGTGATCGAGTTCGTTGATCGCGACGTCGATGCCCGTGGCCAGGATAGCGGCCCGGTGCAGTTCCGTGACGAAGACGAGTCGGAAGCCGCATAAGCGCGCCAAAGACCCATAGACAATTTCAAGCGGCTGCGGTTCATTCCGTGGCCGCTTTTGCTTTGAGGAGTTGCAATGCGTTCTGGTCGGGTTCTGGTTACAGGTGCGGGTGGGTTCGTCGGCAAGTGGACGGTAATAGAGCTGCTGAGAGCCGGCTTTGATGTGCGTGGCACCATCCGGTCGGAGAGCCGCGCGGAGAAGGTCCGCAAGGCTGTCGCCCGAGAGCTTGGCGAGGACGTATTGCGCCGCCTGGATTTCGTCCGGTTGGACCTGATGAGCGATCATGGCTGGCGCGAGGCCATGATCGGGATAGATGCGATAGCCCATGTGGCGGCGCAGATCCTGGGGATAGAGCCCAAGGATCCGCAGGTGGTGATCGGGCCGGCGGTGGAGGGCACGGAGCGTGTGTTGCGTTTTGCTGTCGTGGCAGGGGTGAAGCGGATCGTCATGACCTCGTCCATCGCAACGGTGGGCTATGGACATGGGCACACCACGGGCAAGCGCGTTTACACCGAGGGCGATTACACCCAGCTGGAGTCCATGAAGTTCACTTGGGCGTATTGCGTGGGCAAGACAAAGGCAGAGCGGGCTGCGTGGGCCTATGCACGCTCAGAGAAGCTGGACCTCACCACCATCCACCCTGGTGCCATTCTCGGACCCGCGTTGGATGAGGACGCCAGCATTTCGCTGCGCATGGTGTCTGGCCTGCTGGAGGGCACAACGCCCGCCATGCCGAGCAACGGGTTTTCAGTAATCGATGTGCGCGATGTCGCGGCGATGCATGTGGCGGCCCTGCAGCAACCGTCGTCGGCCGGACAGCGCTATCTGGCGACCTCTGACTATGTGCCGTTCTCGCAAGTTGCGGAGGTGTTGCGCGAGGCTTATCCGGACCGTGAGATCACGCGCAAGCAGGTGCCCGACTGGATTATCAAGCTGCTGGCGCGCTTCGGCGGACCGACGCGGCAGATCATCAACGATATCGGCAATGAAAAGCACTATGATCGCACCAAGGGTGAGGGGCTGCTAGGACGGCCATTCATCAGCGGCAAGGATGCGATCCTGGCGACGGCAGAAAGCGTGATTCGATTGGGATTGGTGAAGGAGAAGGTGGCAAGGCCACAAAAAGCGACCGCTTAGGTTCGTTCGGCTTTAGTGCGAGGTAGTACCAAGGACCAAGCGGCATACAGTTGGTTCAGGTCAGCAAAGCTGTTCGTCGAGACGAGCCTGCCCTGAGCTTGGGAGAGGATCTGCTGTTTGCGGGCGCGACGCTTCGGCTCCTCCCACAAGACCCAACGGATCATTTTCCAATTGGGCGTTTCTCCAGCGCCGGCCACGGTGCCGAGGCGATGTGCGGGTCGCATGCAGCGCCTGAGATAGCGATGGAAGTTGCCCAGGCGGGGCGATGAAAGGCTGATAATCCCCGTGGCCCGTTCGAGCCGGCCGGCAAGGAACGAAAAGTAGTTGCCCTCGATGATCCAAGCGTCGCCGCTGACAACAGCTCCCACATCGCCCAGGAACTCTGCGTCAGGACGTTCCGTCCAAGTCGCTGACTGGAACCTCAGTTGGTCGAGGTGAGTAACCGGCAAATTGAGCTTGCGACCGAGAGCTTGGGCCAAGGTGGACTTTCCACCAGCAGCTGGACCGGTGACCCAGATGCGTGGACCAAGAGCTTTCAACGTTGGTAGTTGCACAGCCTTGCTCCCTCTCGACCTCTACAAACATAGACCCCCGGGCCTCAGCCCAGGGGTTCAATGCTTTAGGAGCAGTGTTTATTCCGGCTGCTGGTCCTTGCCGGTGTAGATTTCATCGACCCAGTACTGGTCGCGGCGATCGAAGCCGTTGAACGGCGTGAGCGAAGCTTGGGTGTAGGCACCCATCAGGCCAAATTCGATCCAGTCGTCTTCATCGATGTCAGCGGGCAGGGTGAACACTTGGGGCAGCACGTCATAGCTGTCGCAGGTAGGGCCCCAGATGGTGAATTCAGAGAATTCCTGATCGTTGTCATGCACGCGCGGGCCGCGCCAGACGCGGACCGGCGGGGTGAAGTGCATGAATTTGACTTCCATGAGCGAGCCATAGGCGCCATCGTTGACATAAACTGACTGGCCGCCGCGCTGATGCTTGACGCGCAGGAGCAGGGAGGTAGACGAGGTAACGAGCGCACGGCCGGGCTCGATGATGAGCTCAGGCTTGCGATTGTCGCCGAAGTGATCCTTCACGGCCGTGGCGATGGTCTCAAAGTAATAGTCCATCGGCGGTGCTTCGCTGGTCGGGTAGGGGGCCGGGTAGCCGCCACCGATGTTGAGGCGCTTGAGCTCGATGCCGGACTCTTCGACAATGCGCGCAGCTGCTGCAATGTGGCGTTCATAGGCATAGGCGTCTTCGCACTGCGAGCCGACGTGGAAGCATAGGCTGGGCGTATAGCCCATCTTGTCGACAGCCGAGACGATTTCGGCAGCGCCTTGCTCCATGACCCCGAACTTGATGCCGAAGTCATAGGACTTGAGCGCCTTGCCGGCCTTGAAGCGGGTGGTCACTTCAACGTCGCGGCTGGGCGAGACGACGGCGGCGAGTTGATCGAGCTGTTGCGGGTGGTCGATAGTGAAGGAGCGAACGCCGAACTCTTCATAGGCGCGCTCGATCTCGCGCTTGTTCTTGATCGGGTTGTTGTAGTGCATCGCGGCACCGGGCGCATGATCGCGCACCAGTTCCATCTCGCGATTGGATGCGACATCGAACGCCTTGAGGCCTTCGCGGTGCAGCTGCGCAATGATGTGCGGCGAGGGATTGCATTTGACTGCGTAGGTCAGCAGCCCGTCAAAGCCTTTCCGGAAGACCTTAACGGCCTTGTGGAACTCACGTTCGGAGAACAGGAAAGCCGGAAAATCGGGAGCTTCCGCGGCAATGAGCGCAGACGTGTTCGGATAAACGTGGTTCGGCTCGGTGGTCATGGACGACTGGCCTTTCGGGCTGGAAAATGCGGGGAGTGAGCGCTGCATATAGGGGTGCTATTCCCCTGGTGCAAACATTTATTTGGTGCACGATTACGTCATGTAGGTGACGTCATTTTCGTGACAGAATCCCGGCGTTTGGCTCTCCATTCCTGCTTGTCCCCGGAGGTTTGTTTCATGTCTTTACGCACGCTCTTGCTGGCAAGTGTTGCGGTGATCGGGCTGGCAGTCGGGGGGACGCTGGCGTTCTCTCCCTGGAACGCTCCCAGCGTGGCGCAAGTTGCGGCGCCGGCAGCCTCTCCCCCAGTTGAGAATCGCGTGGTGCCGCAGAGCGAGGAACAGGTGCGGCTCAGCTTTGCTCCTGTGGTGAAGGCTGCTTCGCCTGCAGTGGTCAACGTCTATGCGACACGCATCGAATTGCAGGCAACCTCGCCCTTTGCCAATGATCCATTCTTTTCCCGCTTCTTTGGCGACGGACAGTTCCAGCGTCGCCCTCGCGAGTCTCGCTCCTTGGGGTCTGGCGTGATCGTGGATGCTGGTGGGGTGATCCTCACCAACCGCCATGTGATTGAGGGTGCGACGGATGTGCGGATCGCGCTTTCCGATGGGCGAGAATTCGCAGTCGATATCGTGATCGAGGATGCACAAACCGACCTAGCAGTGTTGCGCGTACGCGAACCCGGGGAGGCGCAGTTTCCAGCAATGCAGTTCGCGAATTCGGATGCGCTGGAAGTGGGGGATTTAGTCCTCGCCATCGGCAACCCGTTTGGCGTGGGCCAAACCGTGACGAGCGGCATTGTTTCGGCGCTGGCACGAACGGGCGTCGAGAGCTCGGACTACGAGTTTTTTATCCAGACCGATGCGGCGATCAATCCGGGCAATTCGGGGGGAGCGCTGGTGGACCTCGACGGCAATCTCGTGGGCATCAACACGGCCATTTATTCGCAGACCGGCGGCTCGGTGGGTATTGGGTTTGCCATTCCGGCGAACATGGCGCGGCTTGTGGCTGAAGCGGGCATTAGCGGCGGCGAAATCGTGCGTCCGTGGTTTGGCGCCAAGATGCAGGCTGTGAACTCCGATATTGCGGCCAGCCTCGGCATGGCGGCGCCGCATGGGGCGCTGATCACCGAAGTGGCGCCGGATGGTCCGGCAGCGCGCGCCGGGTTCCGGTCTGGTGACGTGGTGCTTTCGGTGGACGGCGTCGCCGTGGATGATCCGAGTGCGTTCAACTTCCGGCTGGCGACCAAGCCCATAGGGCAGACGACACAACTCGAGCGTTGGCGCGGGGGGACTACAGAGATTGTGACGTTCACCGTCGAAGCGGCGCCGGCAGCAGGCGAGGACATGGTTGCGGTGATCACCGGCAACTCACGATTTGCCGGCACCAGTGTTCGGCAAATTGATGCTGCCCTCGCGGAAAGCAAGGGACTGCCCTATGACGCTCGCGGCGTGATTGTCACGGCGGTGGAAGAAGGCTCGCCAGCAGCCGAAATGGGGCTGCAGGTGGACGACGTGATCCTGTCGCTCAATGATGTCGAAATGGATAGCGCCGCGACATTCTCCCAGACCGCTTCGCAACGGGTGCGCACCTGGCAGATCATCCTGCAGCGTGGCGGGCGGGTCACACGGAGCATTGTCAGCGGATAGCGGCATTGTTGGTGGTGGAGAACTGCGCGATTGGCGCCGATCTACTTTCGGTTCGATTGGTCCAGCGGGGGCTGCTCTGCTAGAACGCTGGTATGTCCGATCTCTTTGCCGCTGACCCAGACGAGAATGACCGCGCCCGGCCGCTGGCTGACCAGTTGCGGCCACGATCGCTTGATGAGGTGATCGGGCAAACGCATCTGCTGGGTCCTGATGGAACGCTGCGGCGGATGATCGCCAGTGGAAGACTGGGTTCGCTGATACTTTGGGGGCCGCCAGGCACAGGCAAGACGACCGTGGCGCGGCTCCTCGCCGATCAGATCGGGTACAGGTTCGAGCAGATATCGGCCGTGTTCTCGGGAGTCGCTGACCTCAAGAAGGTGTTTGAGAAGGCGCGCTTCGAGCGGCTGAGCGGACACAAGACGCTGCTGTTCGTGGATGAAATCCACCGCTTCAATCGTGCGCAGCAGGACGGCTTCCTCCCGGTTATGGAAGATGGCACGGTGGTGCTGGTGGGTGCGACGACGGAAAATCCGTCGTTCGAACTGAATGCGGCTTTGTTGTCGCGCAGCCAGGTATTGCGATTCGAGTCGCTGGGCCTTGAGGATCTGGAAAGGCTCGTGCAGCGCGCCGAGCAGCTGACCGGGGCGAGCTTGCCGCTGGATGCCGAGGCGCGGCATACCCTACTGACGCTGGCTGATGGCGACGGGCGAGCGCTGCTGGGGCTGGTGGAGGAAGTGCTGGCATCAGCCAAGGCAGGTGAGACGCTGGATGCCGCCACTCTCCTGACGGTGGTGCAGCGGCGGGCACCGATCTACGACAAGGCGCAGGACGGGCACTACAACCTTATCTCGGCGCTGCATAAGACGGTGCGCGGCTCTGACCCGGATGCGGCGCTTTATTATTTCGCGCGCATGCTCGATGCAGGCGAGGATCCGCTGTTCCTGGCGCGGCGGCTGATCCGGATGGCGGTGGAAGATATTGGGCTGGCCGATCCCCTGGCGCTGCCACAGGCGGTGGCGGGGCGGGATGCCTACCAGATGCTCGGCTCGCCCGAGGGAGAGCTGGCGCTGGCGCAGGTGGTTGTTTATCTAGCGCTCGCGCCCAAGTCGAACGCTGTTTATACCGCCTTCAAGGGTGCTGTGAGTGTCGCCAAGGCGACCGGATCGCCCATGCCGCCCATGGTGATCCTGAATGCTCCGACCAAGCTGATGAAGGGGTCGGGATATGGCGAAGGCTATATCTATGATCACGACACGCCGGACGCTTTTTCGGGGCAGGAGTACTTCCCTGAAAAGATCGGCCGGCAGAGTTTCTATCAACCGGTAGAGCGTGGCTTCGAGCGCGACCTGCGCAAGCGGATGGATTATTTCCAACGGCTCCGGGCGGCCAAGCGGGAGAGCGAAGACTAGCTCTTAGGCCAGTCTAGTTGCTCCTATGCCATGCACGGACGGAGCCAGACTCCACGCCATATTGATACAATGCAGCGAGCCAATCGCGGCCGCCGAAGAGCTGGTCGGGCGGCTGGGGAAAGCTCGGCGGAATGGCAGTCAGGCGATAGTTAATGCCGCTGCGCTCAACCATGTTCGTGAGAAGTGCGATGTCGCCGCGGCCACGGTATTTCAACAGGGTGGGAATGGAGCGTTCGAGCACGGAAAGTGAGGTCACGTTGACCGGCTCAGTCGAGGGCTCGATAGCGCCATTGTAGATGACGTAAAGGTTGGCGCGGCCGGGTAGGGAGTCCAGCCCGTCAGGAAGCAGGACAATCTGCTGGGTGACGCCGCCATCAACGTGGAGCTCGTCGAACTTACCGCCAGCGGCGCGTACGTCGATCAAGACAGGGGGATACACGCCGGGCACAGCGGCGGAGGCGAGAAGGATTTGCTGGATCAGGTCGAGCCGGTCGGGAATGTTGCTTGCTGCAATGGCGCCGATGTCCCAGATCACCGGGCGTTCCGCGTCGAGATTGGTGGTGCCCACCAGCAGGCGGCGGCCTTTGAGGTGTTCCACGGCGATGGCAGTCACCGTGGCCGGATCGATCAGCCGGCGGATGGCTGCCAACACGGGCGTGTTGCTGGCAATGGAGGGGGCGCCCAGGGCCGCCGAGATGAAATTGAGATTGGGTGACTTCTGGCTGGCAAGGCTGCTGAAGACTTCGGTGAGTCGCGTGTCATAGCTGGGCCCAAGGAAGACCATGGGTGCGATGAGGGCGCCAACGCTGATGCCGGTGACGACTTCGAACTCGGGCCGCTCGCCGGTTTGCGTCCAACCAACGAGGAAGCCGGCGCCATAGGCACCATTGATGCCGCCGCCTGACAGGCTCAGGAAATCGACTGCGCCATCGTCACCAGCGGTGAACTCGAAGCTCTTGCCTTCTTCGAGTTGCTCGTCGCCCCAATAGCGGATGGGTTCGACATCGGTCGCTGGCACGGCGGAAGCCAAGGCGCCGGGAACAGCGGCCATTTCGGCGATGGCTTCGGGGACGGCGCCGCTGCGGGTGCCGCTGGTGACGCAGGCGGTCAGCGCAAGGGTGGATAGAGCAAGAAGGGCTGTGCGGGCGGCGGCACGGAAGAACATGGCAGTCTCAACTATTTGGCACTGGCACAAACAATGGTTTGGTTCTTTGTTCCCTGTCAGAGACGGCGCCTATGCGTTATTTAGCTGAAGTGGCAGCATTGCCACGGTGAGCACGGGGAGAACCATGCAGGCATATGCCCTGGTTGGCTTAGGCGGCGCTTTGGGCGCCATGCTGCGCTTTGGCGCGGGCAGGCTGATCGGGACCATTTGGCCGACCAACTTTCCCCTGGCCACGTTGCTGATCAACATTGTGGGTTCAGTGTTGATGGGGCTCTTTGCAGGCGTGCTGACCAAGTTCCTGCCGAGTTGGGGGGAGGCAGGGCGATTGTTTTTGGCCGTCGGCGTGCTTGGCGGCTTCACGACGTTTTCCTCGTTTTCGCTTGAGACTGTTGCACTGATCGAGCGCGGGGAAATGGTTTCGGCAGTGGCTTATGTGCTGTTGTCGGTTGTGGTTTGTCTCCTGGGGCTTTATCTCGGGCTTTTGGTGACCCGAGGCGTGGCATGAGTGGCGTTCAACAGCGGCAGGTGAGTGGCGATGAAGACGGAATGCGTCTTGATCGCTGGTTCGCGACCCATTTTCCGCAGCTGGGCTTTGGACGGCTGCAGAAGCTGATCCGCAATGGCGAGATCAAGGTCGATCGGGCCAAGGTAACGACGAGCACGCGGCTGTCCCCCGGGCAAACCGTGCGCATTCCCCCGATCGATGATCCCGGCACGCCCAAACCGGTGCGGGTCAACGAGGACGAGGCGCGGTTCCTCCGCAGCCTCATTCTTTACGAGGATGACGAAATCTATGTCTTCAACAAGCCACATGGCTTGGCGGTCCAGGGCGGCAGCGGCACGACGCGGCACCTCGATGGCATGCTGAAGAGCCTGCCCAACAGCAAGGGCGAAGCGCCGCGACTGGTGCATCGTCTTGACCGCGACACATCGGGATGCTTGGTGGTGGCCAAGACCAAGGCGGCGGCAAGTCATTTCGGGACGGTGTTCCGGTCTCGCTCGGCGCGCAAAATTTATTGGGCAGTGGTTGCGGGCAATCCGCATCCACCACAGGGTGAAATCTCCTGCTTCCTGGCACGGCAGAGTACGGCGGACGGCGAGCAGATGGTCGTGGTGCGCAATGGCACGCCCGGGGCGCAGCACTCGACGAGTTACTATTCCACGACTGATACGGCGAGCCGACGCTTTGCCTGGGTGACACTGAAGCCGGTGACCGGGCGCACGCACCAGCTTCGCGTCCACATGGCCCAGCTTGGTACGCCGATCATTGGAGACCCGCGCTATTTCAACATCGAGAACTGGCAAGGCGCCCCGGGTTTGAGCGAGGGTCTGCATCTGCATGCTCGGCGCCTCGCCATTCCCTTACGCGGTGGCAAGCGGATCGACGTTTCTGCCCCGTTGCCGCCGCATATGCGCGCGAGCTTTGAAACGCTCGGGTTTGATCCGGATCGCTATGATGTGGGCGCCGACCCTGAGGATGGCGCTTGATGCGTGTTAAGCAGGAGCCAATCTCCTGCTGATCGATAGGCAGGCGGCGTTGTACTTCTGAACCGGCGACGGTTCTGCAGCCCTTTGGAGTGAGAGCCTTGCGCGACCAGTTGGACGATATCCACAAGCACATCGATGATGGTTACGGCCGGGCGCAGCACCTGAACAAGGTGGAACTGCCCAAGCGGTTCTATAAGTCAGTGGCGGCGGGCCCTTACGAAAACGGGTTCGTGGTGACGCTTGATGGTCGCCCGGTGCGCACGCCAGGCAAGAAGCTGTCGGTGGTGGTGCCAGCAGCCGCTATCGCTACCGCCATGGCCGAGGAGTGGTCGTCGCAAGGTGAGTTCATTGATCCTTCGACGATGCCAATGGTGCGGCTGATCAATTCCGCTATTGAGAGCGGCGAGGAGATGATCCCGGCATTTCGCGACGAGATCATCAAGTTTGTTGGCGGAGATCTGCTCCTTTATCGGGCTGAGGGGCCACAGGAGCTCGTATCCGAGCAGGAGCTGCAGTGGGATCGTGCACTGATGGCCATGGCGCAGCGGTTCGGCGTAAGCTTTATGCCGACGGCGGGTATCATCCATCAGCAGCAGCCGCAGCAGACTTTGGATCGCCTGGCAGAAGCGCTGCAAGGAGAGAACCTGTTTGTGCTGACAGCGCTTGTGTCCCTCACCGGTCTCACTGGATCGGGCATTCTTGCCATGGGATTGTGGCACAAGCTCTTTACGCCCGACCAGGTCTGGTCCGCCGCGCATGTGGACGAGGATTATCAGATCAGCCAATGGGGCGAGGACGAGGAAGCCGCCGAACGACGCGCGAAACGGCGCGTGGAGTTCGACACCGCTGTCGCAGTGCTGGACGCACTCAGAAGCTGACCGGAGCATAGATGAAACACCTCTACACCACGCTTGGGCCGCTGCCCAAGGAGCGGCTCGGCATGATCCTGCCGCACGAGCATGTGTTTGTGGATCTGCGCACGCCGGACCAGCCGGGCTATGCGGAGGCCGAGGCAAATGATGTGATCGCGTTGATGGGGCCGCAGATCGAGGCCATCAAGGCGCAGGGGATCACGGCGCTGGTGGAGTGCACCACCTGTGGCGTTGGGCGTCGGGCAGATATCGATGTGGCTGTTTCGCAGGCGACGGGTTTCCCCCTTGTGGTGCCGACCGGCAACTATCGGGAGCCCTGGATACCGGACTGGGTGCTCGACGCCAGCGTCGACGAGCTAGAAAGCTGGATGCTGCAGGAACTGAACGAGGGCATGGACCAGACCGGCGTTCGTGCCGGTTGGATCAAGATAAGCGCTGGGGATGATGGTATCACCCCGCTCGAAGAGCGGATCCTCCGTGGTGCGGCTCGGGCGGGCAGGGCGACTGACGCGGTGATCGGCTCGCATACGATCAGAAGCCGCGTCGTCATGGACCAGCTCGACATCATCGAATCGGAGGGGTATCGCGCCGAGCGGTTCATTTCCATCCACACGCAGGCCGAGCCGGACTTTGCCATGCACCAGGCTGTAGCCGCTCGTGGCGCCTGGATCGAATATGACCATGTGGGGCGTGATCCTGACGAGGAGGTCGTGGCGCTGATCCTCCAAGCGCTGGAAGCGGGGCTCGAGGGGCAACTTCTACTCAGCCACGACCTGGGCTGGTATGATCCGGCGCAGCCCGGCGGTGGCGTGCCGCGGCCCTATACGGCGCTGGTCGATCGTGTCCTGCCCATGCTGCGACAGGCTGGAGTCGATGAGGCGACTATTCATTTGCTGACGGAGACAAACCCGTTCAACGCATTCGCGCGCTAAGTCGATCAAGCGCGTTCGCGGCGTTCCAGGCTTGATTTCAGCACAATCGTCAGCACGGCGATCAAGGCCAGGGTGGACGAGGCGGCAAAAGCGCCGGTGACGTTGAAGTCGTTGAACAGTTGGGTGATCTGCAGCGGCAAGGTATTGGTTTGGCCACGAATGGAACCGGACACCACCGAGACGGCGCCGAACTCACCCATGACGCGGGCGTTGGTCAGCACAGCGCCGTAAACGATGGCCCAGCGAATGTTGGGCAGAGTTACGAACCAGAACATCTGCCACCCACGAGCGCCAAGCGAAAGTGCCGCTTCCTCGTCCTCTGTGCCTTGTTGCTGCATGAGGGGAATGAGTTCGCGCGCGACAAAGGGAGCGGTGACGAAGAGGCTGACGAGGATGATCGCCGTCACTGTGAACATCAGCTGGATGTTGGCAGCCTGGAGCGCAGGGCCGAGCAGACCCTGGCCGCCATACAGGAACAGGTACACAACACCCGCGACGATCGGGCTGACGGCGGCCGGCAGTTCGATGATCGTTATCATCAACTGGCGGCCACGGAAGCGGAAGCGCGTGACGAGCCACGCCAGGCATACGCCAACAACGATGTTGACTGGGACGACAATGATGGCGGTGAGTACCGTCAAGCCGATCGCATGGAGGGTTGAAGGCTCGAGTATATTGGCGAGATAGGCGCCGATGCCTTCACGCAGCGCATAGGTGAAGATGAGAACTATCGGAACAACAAGGATCAGGGCCGACAAAGTGAACGCCAGGCCGATAAGAGTGAGTTCTGCTGGTGAGCGACCGGCTTTGTGCATCAGCGAGTCCGATCTGCGTATCGGACTTGCCACGCATTCAATGCGTTGGTGAGCAGGAGCGTCACGAAGGCAACGAGGAGCAAGATGAATGCAAGAGCTGCAGCGCCTTCATAATTGTATTCCTCAAGGCGAATGAAGATCAGCAACGACACAATTTCCGTGAGCCCCGGCAGATTGCCGGCAATGAAAACGACGGCGCCGAACTCGCCTAGGGATCGCGCAAAGGCGAGAACACAACCGGCAAGGAACGCGGGCAAGATCGTCGGCCAGATGATGCGGCTAAACACCTGCCAATTGGTGGCGCCGAGGGTCCGGGCAGCTTCCTCAAGCTCGACTTGGGCTTCTTCGAGAACCGGCTGAACAGCGCGCACCACGAAGGGTACGGACGTGAATGCCATGGCGATGATGATGCCCGCCTGAGTGTAGTTGATCTTGATGCCGTTGGGCTCAAGGAACTGGCCATACCAGCCATTGTCAGCAAAGAGCGTCACCAGGACGAGGCCGGCAACGGCCGTGGGAAGGGCGAAAGGCAGATCGACTAAGGCGTCAAGGAGGCGCTTGCCGGGAAAACTGTAGCGCGTGAGCACCCAGGCGAGCAGCAGGCCAAAAACGCCGTTGACGATAGACGCAATCAGCGCCGAGCTGAAGGTAATGCGATAGGCGGCGAGGGACCGGTTGGAGCTGACGATGCGCCAGAAGTCTTCCCAGCCCATGCCGCCCACCTTGAGCAGCATGGCGATAAGCGGCAGCACGATGATGATCGTGAGATAAAGCATGGAGATCCCAAGCGTCAGCCCAAAGCCGGGCAGGAGGTGCTTGGAGCGCTTTCTCTGCGCCATGAAGGTCCTTATGTGCAAACGGCGTGGCAGGGCGCCACGCCGGAGAATCTGACTTTAGAGGTGCTTACTGGTTGAGGAAGACCTTGTCGAGCAGGCCACCTTCGGCGAAGTGCTCCTCGGAAATCTTGTCCCAACCGCCGAAAGCTTCCTCAGCGGTGACGAGGCGCACTTCAGGGAAGTCGGCGGCGTGGGCCGCGGCAACGGTCTCGTCGTTGACGCGGTGGAAATTGGCGGCAGCAACTTCCTGGCCTTCAGGCGTGAACAGGAAATTCAGGTAGGCTTTGGCGATGTCACGGGTGCCGCGGCTGTCGACGACCTTGTCGACAATGGCGACGGGGAACTCGGATAGGAGGCTTACCGACGGGATGACGGCTTCATACTGATCAGGGCCGAGCTGCTTGCGGACGGCCTGTACTTCGGCTTCGAAGGTGACGAGAACATCGCCGAGCTGGCGTTCGGTAAATGCAGTGGTGGCAGCGCGACCGCCGGTTTCGAAGACGGGCACGTTGTTGAACAATTTGGTGAGGAATTCCTCTACCTTGGCCTCGTCATTGGCGTATTCCTCGTTCGCCCAGGCGCGGGCAGCCAGATAGGTGTACCGGCCATTGCCCGAGGTCTTGGGGTTTGGGAAGATCACCTGAACGCCTTCTTCGGCCAGATCACCCCAATCGCTGATGCCTTTCGGATTGCCCGCACGCACGAGGAAAGCGGGCAAGGAGTAGAAGGGGGACGAGTTGTTGGGGAACTCGGTGGCCCAGTCTTCGCTCACGAAACCGCCTTCGACGAGCCGGTCGATATCGACTACCTGGTTGAAGGTCACGACATCGGCGGCAAGGCCTTCCAGCACGGCGCGGGCCTGGGCGGAGGAGCCGGCATGGGACTGATTGATCGTGATCGTAGCGCCGGTGGCTGCGTAGGCGGCGTTCTCGGCCTCGAACAGTTCGCGCGCGATGTCATAAGAAGCGTTGAGGATGTCGGTTGGCTGAGCCAGGACGGGCGTGGCGCCGATAGAGAGGACGGTGAGCGCAGTGGCGAGGAGCTTGTTCATGGAGACGCTGAATCCAATGGGGAGTGTTGGCAGCGTGATGCTATGGCAGCGCAGTGGGGTCCAGCGTTAATCCGCTGTTCTGGATGAGTAATTTAGCACTGCGATAGGCAGGGGAAAGCTGTTGCGCTTGACGGTGAGGCAGAGACAATTTGTTTCTGCCTCAAATCCGCTTCACCCACCGCCGTCACCCTCGGGCTCGAGCCGAGGGCACTGTACTTGCAGCGTGTTCAGAGAAGCGAAGAGCCCTCGGGTCGAGCCCGAGGGTGACGAGCGGCGAATGTAAGGCTTGAGCGCTAGTTTAGCGACTTAACCGGCTCTGCGAACAGGTCATACTCGTCGCTGTCGGTGACCAGGACGTCGAGCATGTCGCCCGGCTTTATGCCGTCGGCCTTGCTGATGATAACCTGGCCATCGATCTCGGGCGCATCCCATTTAGAGCGGGCGACCGCCTTGTTGGTTTCGGGTAGCACATCGTCGACGAGGACCTGAATGGTACGGCCGCGCTTCTTGGCGAGCTGGCCGGCAGAGACGTTTTGAGCGACTTCCATGAGTCGCTCCCAACGATCTTGCGCGACATCATCTGGCACGATGCCGTCGAGTTCGTTGGCTGGCGCGCCGGTGACAGGTTCGTATTTGAAGCAGCCGGCGCGGTCGATCTCGGCTTCTTCAATGAAATCGAGCATCATCTCGAAATCATCTTCGGTTTCGCCGGGGAAGCCGACGATGAAGTTGGATCTGACAGTCAAATCAGGAACTTGACGCTTCCAGTCAAGGATTCGATTCAAGGTCTTTTCCTGGTGCGCTGGGCGGCGCATGGCCTTGAGGACCTTGGGCGAGGCGTGCTGGAAGGGGATGTCGAGATAGGGTAGGACGAGGCCATCGGCCATCAGTTCCATGACCTGATCGACATGGGGGTAGGGGTAGACGTAGTGGAGGCGGACCCAGGCGCCGAGCTGGCCCAATTCCTTGGCGAGATCGTAGAACTTGGCCTTGACCGGACGGCCGCGATAGTTGCTTTCGGCATATTTCAGGTCTACGCCATAGGCGCTGGTATCCTGGGAGATCACCAGCAGCTCCTTGACGCCCGAGCGGATCAAGCCCTCAGCTTCACCCAGAATGCCGGCGGCCGGGCGCGAAGCCAGATCGCCACGGATCTGGGGGATGATGCAGAAGGAGCAGCGATTATTGCAGCCTTCGGAAATCTTGAGATAGGCGTAGTGACGCGGCGTGAGCTTGAGGCCGGTCTCGGGCACGAGGTCCACGAAGCGGTTGGGAACGGGCGGCAAATGCTCGTGAACCGCCGAAACGACGTTCTCGTATTGGTGCGGGCCCGAAATGGCGAGAACGGACGGGTGGGTCCGGCGGATGAGTTCCTCTTCAACACCCAGGCAACCCGTAACGATGACGCGACCGTTTTCGTTGAGTGCTTCGCCGATCGCTTCGAGAGATTCCTGCTTGGCGGAATCAAGGAAGCCGCACGTGTTGACGAGTACGATGTCGGCGCCGGCATAGTCGCGGCTGAAGGAATAGCCCTGCGAGCGCAGCGTGGACATGATGCGTTCGCTATCGACAAGGGCTTTAGGGCAGCCGAGGCTGACGAGGCCAATTTTTGGCGCTTGGCTCATGAGAGCGTTGGTTCCGATGTGGGAATGATTGCGCGCGTCATACAGAAAATTTGACGGTTACGCAATGTGACTGCCTCCCGCAGAGTGCGGGGCAGGCTTGCTCCGGCCGGCCGTCCCACGGTCTTGAATATGATGTTTATTGAACAGTGTGTCCGCACAAGCTCGGTTTGTGTGCACAACGCTTTGGTTTATTGGCCAGTGTGAACCAGCGCCCTTTGGGTGGCGCGTCAACGCCCAAGTTCAAAAGGAGCACCTATGTTCGATCGCCTTTCCGTATACACCCCACAGGCTCTGGCCGTATTGCGCATTATGGCCGCGCTGCTGTTTATTGCTCACGGTTCCCAAAAGCTTCTCGGCTTCCCCGCCGCCGAGTTCAGCCCACCAATGTTCTCGATGTTCTGGTTTGCCGGTGTCATCGAAATCGTCGCTGGTATCATGATCCTGCTCGGCTTCTTTACCCGCCCGGCCGCGTTCATCGCTTCTGGCACCATGGCCTTCGCGTATTGGTTGGCTCACGCCCCAGGCAACTTCTTCCCGGTGAATAATGGCGGCGACGCGGCCATCCTGTTCTGCTTCGTGTTCCTGTTCCTGGTGTTTGCGGGTCCAGGCGCCTGGAGCGTCAACAAGCAGTAAGCTTCAGGTACAGAATCAAGAAGGCCGCCGAGAGGGTTCTCCTGGCGGCCTTTGTTTTGGAAACTAGATGTCCCTCGGGGCCGGGCTGCGCTTGGCGGTGCGGCGGGGCTTGAAGACTTCGCCGGGCTCGGTAGCAGGTTCGCGGCGTGTGGTCGCGTAGGGTGCAGGATCAGTCGCCGGGGTGATGTATTCATCGGCTTCGGCGTAGTCGAGATCGTCATCGCCCTGCGCCAAATCCCGGATAGCGTCGCGGACTTCGTCGAGCAGGGACGTAGAGTAGCGGGAACGATTGACGGTTTCGCCACTTTGCTCGTGCGTCTTGAACCAGACCAGCAGCGCCTCGCAGACGATCCGCAGCACTACGAAGTAAAGCAAGCCGAACACGGCGATCTCGAGCAAGCCCCAGAGACCGTGGCCGAAGCCGAAGCTGAACGTCCAGAACAGATGGCCCACTGCCCACAAGAGGATGCCGGCCAAGCCAAGGGCATAAAGGATGGGGACAAGCTTGGGCGAGAGAATCGCGTCGAGCCGGAACAGGGTCTGGCGGGTGAACAGGCGTTTGAGATCGTCGAGTGTCATCCTCGTCTCCGCAGTGCGATTCTAGGCAAGAGCAACTTGGCCATGTGCGCTTAAGCTGACAAGGCTTTCATCACCGGCGCTCACTGTCGGGCCGAAACGACCTTCGAATGCGGCTCGCAAGGACGAATCGACCTCCGGCATGGATATGAGCTGGCCAAGGTCTTCAAAGCTTGTAACGCCCTGGTCGGTGATCCCGCACGGGACGATGCCGTCGTAGTGACTGAGGTTGGGCATGACGTTGAGCGAAATGCCGTGGAAGGTCACCCATTTTGAGACACGAACGCCAATGGCTGCGATCTTGTCTTCCGAAGAGATGCCTTTTTCGGGTCGCTTGACCCACACGCCGATGCGTCCTTCTCGCCGCTCGCCGGCAATGTTGTGGAGGCCCAGGGTATCGATCACCCAGTTTTCCAGACCTTGGACGAGGCAGCGGATGTCGCGGCCGCGCTGGGTAAGATCGAGCATGACATAGGCCACGCGCTGGCCTGGGCCGTGATAGGTGTATTGTCCGCCGCGGCCCGCATCGAACACCGGGAAGCGGTTGGATAGGAGATCCTCCGGTACGGCGGATGTGCCGGCCGTGTAGAGCGGCGGATGTTCCAGCAGCCAGACTGCCTCGCTCGCGGTTCCGGCCGCGATGGCTGCGGCCCGTGCCTTCATGGTTTGCAGGGCAATGGGGTAGGGCACAAGGTCTTTGGAGATGATCCACTGCACCGGGTGGCCATCGGGGCGAACCAGCTTCCTTGCGGTTTCGCAGCCGTTGTTGTTCGAAGTTAACACTTCCATAACCATGCTTGTCAGAAAATTACCGCCACATGACCGGCAGCTTCGCGCTGCCCGACCAGAGACACCGAGCTTTATCTATGCGCACACTGGACAAAATTGAAGTGGACATCACCGTGGAGCTCGGCGCGACCACGATGCCGATCCACCATTTGCTGCGCATGGGACGCGGTGCCGTTATCGAGCTCGATGCGACGGAAAACGATCCGCTCAACATCTACGCCAACAATGTGCTGATTGCACATGGCGAAGTCAGTGTCGACGAAGGGCATCTTCGCGTTCAGGTCACCGCAAAGGCGCAGCGGCGCGGCTGACAGGCGGCGCTGTCATGGGTGAGCATACTGAAACATTGTTCAGCGTGCCGTTTTTTAGATTTAAGCGCTTGAGGTTGCGCACGAGCTTTGCTACATCCCCGCTCGCTTCGCCGAAAGGCAAAGCTCTACCAAGCGTGCGGTCGTGGCGGAATTGGTAGACGCGCAGCGTTGAGGTCGCTGTGTCGCAAGACGTGGAAGTTCGAGTCTTCTCGACCGCACCAATCATCCCTCGGGATGACCAGAAAAAAGGCCGCCCTTTCGGGCGGCCTTTTCGTTATGGGGTAGCTGGCGCGGCTGGCGCTGGCTCTGCCGGCGTGGTGGTCGTGTCGGCTGGTGGGGTGGTGGTTGCCGGCGCCGCGGTATCAGCTGGCGCGTTGGTTGCTGGTGCATCGCCGCCGCAGGCAGCGAGGGACAAGGCAACAACAACGGCGAGCGGGGCGAAAAGCTTCCGGGACATGTGATCTCCTAAGATTCTGATTATCGTTGGTAATACCGGTATTCACGCGGACGTGAGCTAACCGACCCATTGGGGCAAAGATGGGGCCGATGGCCACTGCACCAGGCATCCGCATGCTTGGGCAGCGTGCATAAAACGCAACACAGTGCGGCCGGGTTCCAGCTGGCGAGACCAGAGGCGGCATACTCCACTGGTTCGCCGATCCGGTTGTGGCGCCCCGATTTATCGTTGATCCCTATAATGTTTTGCAATTAACGCGCGTTACTCTGGCGCATTGCGAAATGAGTGGTTACTGCTTGGCCGCCCCCGAAACCCGCGACGCAAAGGGCTCCCATGAGCACAGACTTTGAAGCAGCGCCCGACCAGGACGCCGGCATTGACCCCAATGCACTCCGCGACAGCGAAGATCGAATCAGTCCGCTCTGGATCGAGCGACTACGCGCCTTTTTGGCCGCGAATCGGGACGAGGATGTCGCTACCGTCATGGAGCCGCTGCACGCGGCCGATGTGGGTGATGTGTTGGAGACGCTGGATCCAGCAGAGCGTATCCATCTGGTGCAAACGCTTGGCGACCGTTTCGACTATTCCGCACTGACGGAGGTTGATGAAAGCGTCCGCATCGAGCTGATGGATGCCATTCCCAATGCCGCGATTGCCCGTGGTGTCTCAGGGCTGGACAGTGACGACGCCGTCGCGATTCTGGAGGACCTGGAGCAGGAGGACCGCGACGAGGTTCTGGCAAAGCTGCCGACGTTCGAGCGGCTGAGCCTCAAGAGAAGTCTTGATTTCCCCGAAGAGTCCGCCGGCCGGCGAATGCAGACTGACTTCATCGCTATTCCGCCGTTCTGGACGGTGGGGCAAACAATTGACTACCTGCGACGGGAGAAGGACCTGCCGGACGAGTTCTACCAGATCTATGTGGTGGACGCGTCTTATCAGGTGCTCGGCACGATCCCCCTCGACAAATTCCTGCGTGCGCCGCGAGCCAAGGCCATCGAAGAGCTGATGAACACCAATCTGGTGTTGGTCGACGCAAACGAGGACCAGGAAGAAGCGGCGCGTGACTTCGAGCGCTATGACCTTGTTGAAGTCGGCGTCGTGGATGAAAGCAAGCGCCTGGTCGGTGTTCTCACCATCGACGACATCGTCGACGTGATCCATGAAGAGGCCGATGAAGACATCAAGCTGCTGGCCGGCGTGGGTGATGAGGATATCTCAGGCTCCACCATGGACACAGTGCGCAGCCGCGTGCCTTGGCTCGTTATCAACTTGCTGACGGCCGTTGCGGTGTCGTTCGTGATTGGCCTCTTCGACGCGACCATCGAACAGATGGTGTCGCTCGCCGTGCTGATGCCCATTGTTGCCTCCATGGGTGGTAATGCGGGAACGCAGACCATGACGGTGACTGTTCGCGCGCTGGCGATGCGCGAGCTGGATGGGCGGCGTCTCAGGCGGCTTGTGACCCGCGAGATGATCGTCGGGTTGGCCAATGGCATTATCTTTGCCGTTCTGATCGGAGTGGTAACCTGGCTGCGCTTTGGCGATGTGCAACTGGGAGGCGTCATTGCCGCCGCCATGATCATCAACCTCATCGTGGCCGGCACAGCCGGCATCCTGATCCCGATCACGCTCGAGAAATTCAAGGCTGATCCGGCAATCGCTTCAGCGGTTTTCGTGACCACCATTACGGACACAGTCGGATTTTTTGCGTTCCTCGGTATCGCGGGATTGTGGTTCGGCTTGTTCTAAGCTTGAGCCCTCAAGACTTTAGCGCGGACTCGGTATGCCTGTGGACGAATGGTGAGTGTGGCAACTCTGCCGCTTGTAATGGTTCTGTCACAAGGTTAACGTTTTTGCACTGGAGTGCGGCCGGGAGGTAACACCACCGCAGTCTGGCGTGAACGGCTGACAGGGAGCGATAATGCGTAGTCAACCGAAGGCCACAACCATGTGGCGTGCAGCGAGCTGGACCTTGGTTTGCTTGCTTGCGATGGGGCTGGTTTTCTCCGTCATTGCGGGCGTCTAATCGGCGCTGGAGTTGTTTCTCACAGCAATTCGGAAGGGCGCTCGCTGCGGGGGGCGCCCTTCTTGTTTCGCAGGAGGTGTTTTTGAAGCTTTTGATCGGCAATCGCAATTACTCGAGCTGGTCGTTGCGGCCCTGGCTTGTCCTGACGCACTTCGACATCCCGTTTCATGACGAGGTGTTGCAGCTTGGAGGCGAGGGATTTCGCGACGTGCTGGCGGAGCGCTCGCCGACCGGTCGTGTGCCGGTGCTGATCGATGATGAGCTTGTGGTGCCTGAAACGATTGCCATCATCGAATATCTAGCCGATCGTTTTCCCCACAAGCGCATCTGGCCCGAGGACATCAAGGACCGAGCCCTGGCACGTGCGGCTTCGGCAGAGATGCATGCCGGTTTCTCAGCGCTTCGAAGCCATGCGCCGATGAACCTTCGCGCTTCGCACCCTGGCAAGGTGTCCGCTGATTCGATCCGGAAAGATCTGCACCGGCTGGAAATGCTTTGGGGCGGCTTGCTGGAGAAATCTGGTGGACCGTTCCTGTTTGGCGCGTTTACCGCAGCCGATGCCATGTATGCGCCCGTTGCGACTCGTATCCGGACCTACTCGCTGCCTGTATCCGATCTGGCGAGCGGCTATGTGGAGGCGATCTATAGCCTGCCGGCTTTTCAGAGCTGGCTGGCCTTGGCGCTGAAAGAGCCGTGGGTGGTGGATGAAGACGAAATTGACGTGATTCAGGGACGGGTCAAACCCGGGACCATTGTATGATCCATATGATCAAGCTCTGCGTCGGCGTGAAGACGTTGGAAGAGCTCGAGAGCTACCGGGACGAGCGCGCCCATTGGTGGGATGCTGACTACGGCGAAGACGTCCATGTGCACCGCACACGCATGATGCCGAAGCAGGCCGCCGCCATGGAAGGCAAGGCTTCTATCTACTGGGTTATTTCGGGCCAGGTCCTGGCGCGCCAGCCTATTCTCCGGCTGGCCAAGTTTACCGATGCTGAGGGCAAAGACTACTGCGATATCGTCATGGCGCCTGACATGGTCCGCACTGTGCCTTACCCGAAACGCCCGTTCCAGGGCTGGCGCTATCTGCGGCCGGAGGATGCACCACCGGATTTGGGCGCCAACGAGAACGCAGAATCGCTCACGCTGGCTGCTGATCTGGCGAGACTTGGGCTGCTCTAACCGGCGGCTTTTCGCTAGCAAAAAGTTAATGTCACATCCTTGTTTCCGCGGCGGTTCTTTAACTCGCCATTAACCAGCGGGGCCGCTTGTTGTCAGTGCGTTAATAAACACTGATTTGGAGACAGCGATGGCGCGTCATGGTGCGCATGTCATTGTGGTGGGTAATGAAAAAGGCGGGTCGGGCAAATCCACCACAGCCTTCCATCTAGCCGTATATCTGCTGCATGCAGGCTATCGCGTCGCAACGATCGATGTTGATAGCCGCCAGCAAACATTCACCCACTACGTTCGCAATCGCCGCATCCATATTCAGGAGCGGCAGCTGAACTTGCCCAATCTCAAGCACTATCACCTGCCGACGGCGTGGGGTGACTCAGTGAAGGAAAACAACAAGGCCGAGTTCGACATGTTCCGCCGCGCCATAGGCGAGGTGGAGAACCGGGTCGATTTCCTGGTCATCGACACGCCCGGCTTCGACACCAACCTGACGCGCCTGGCCCACTCGCTGGCCGATACGCTGATAACCCCGGTCAACGACAGCCTCATCGATCTGAACGTGCTCGCACGCATCGACCCGCAAAGCGGCGCGCCACTCGAGACAAGCCACTATGCCCGACTGGTACAGCGAGCGCGTTCGGAGCGGCTGGCCATCGATGGGCACAGCGTCGACTGGGTGCTGGTGCGCAACCGCATCTCCATGCTTGGCTCGCGCAATTCGCGCCAGGTGCACCAGACGCTCGACTCCATCGCGACCCGCTTTGGCTGCCGCGTGGCAGAAGGGATTGCCGAGCGCGTGATCTTCCGCTCACTTTTCCCAACGGGGATGACCGTATTTGATCCGGTGGATGAGGATGGCACCGAAAGCGCAACCGTGTCGCACCTCAGCGCCAGGCAGGAGTATCGCAACCTTGTGGCTGCCTTGAACCTGCCTGTCGAAGATGTGGAGCCCATGCGCCTGTCCGCATAGAAGCTGTCCACCGCAAACCCGGTTGTATTTAACACAATTTTCACCGTCATCGCCTTGCCAGCAGCTTTGGCAGATAAGAGAAATGGAGTTGGGGTACCGGAGTTTGCGGATGGCAGGGCAGGGCGTTCACGTCATTGTTGTGGGGAATGAGAAAGGCGGATCTGGCAAATCCACGACCGCTTTTCACCTTGCCATATACCTGCTGCATCAGGGCTTTCGCGTCGCGACTATCGACGTGGACAGCCGGCAGCAAACCTTGACCCACTATGTGCATAACAGGCTGGACTGGGAGCGGCGCCGCGGCATCGCCATACCCCAGACCACGCACTATCACCTGCCTCTTTCGCGAGGTGACTCGCGCAGGGAGAACGACCGCATCGAATTCGACCTGTTTCGCCAGGCGATCGGGGAAGTCGAGAACCGTGCCGACTACCTCGTGATCGATACGCCTGGATTCGACACGAACCTGACCCGGTTGGCCCATTCACTGGCCGACACGCTGATTACGCCGGTCAATGACAGCCTGATCGATCTCAATGTCATGGCGCAGTTTGACATGGTCACTGGCGAGCCGCGTGAGATGAGCCACTACTCCCGGCTCGTGCAGCGCGCCCGTGCCGAGCGGCAGGCGATCGATGGCAAAACGATCGACTGGATTCTGGTGCGCAACCGCATCTCCATGCTGTCCTCGCGGAATATGCGGCAGGTGCAGACCATGTTGCAGCGGATCGCCGATCGGCTGGGGTGTCGGGTGGCGGATGGCATCGCCGAGCGTGTTATCTTCCGCTCGCTGTTCCCAACCGGGCTCACCGTGTTCGACTCGTTGACCGATGAACTGTTGGGCGGTGTTCCATCCATGTCGCACATGAGTGCGCGACAGGAATATCGTAATCTAATGGCGGCGCTGCGGTTGCCTGTCAGTGACCGGGCGGAACTACGGCGCGTAGCGGGGGCAGATGACCATACCGGCCGGCGCTTCGTGCATATGGCGGAGTCCGAGGCTTAACGCGTCGGCAGGGTCAGGCGCAGGGCCCGCTTGCCGCCGGGTGCGAAGACGTCGATGTCGATGCCGACAGCTGGCTGCGCCATGCGGCGGGCCCGGGCAGACAAGACCAGCACCACAGCCAGCAAGTCGCCAACGGAACGCTTCTTGCCTAGGAGGCGCCCGCTCATCCCAGCGAGAACGCGATTGCGAGCTGTCAGGTCAGCGGTGGCAAGCGGAGAGCGGCCAACAAAATTGGCAAGCTCGGTGAGAGCAGTATTTTCGCTCATTGGGCTACTCCAAACACAGGCGCCAATTTGCTTAGGACATGCGCCAGACCGAAAACCTCCGGCGCATTATGATATCGTGCAGCTGGCTAGATTTAGCGCAGCTGGGTCGGCTTATCCCTGCATAGCTAGGCAGCTCATATCTTGCTGTTTGAGCTGGTTGCACATGGCGGTTGCGGCGTCACGATCACCAAAGCCCACGAAGCGAGCCCGGAAGAAAGTCTGGCCGTTCTTTTCGAAGCGTTCCACATAGGAACGGAAGTCGCCGAGAGAGCCTGCCTTGCCTGCAGCGTCAGAGAGGAGGGCACGTGCACTTTCCTCGGACGGACTGGCGCCGATCTGCACAACCCAGCCACCGACTGGCGCAGCTGCCTCAGCGGTCTCGACGGCGCCAGAGGTCGATGGATCGATGGGCTGGCCCAGAGTTGGGTCGATCGGGGTGGCTGGTGCGTAGCCGAGCGGAGCGGATGGAGCAGTCTGGCCCAGGGCAGCCGGTGGCGCGCCGAGCTTGTAGCCGTCGCTGAGCCAGGCGCCGATCACGTCCTGGCTGGGCGGCACATAAGCGGGAGCGGCCAAGGTATTGGCGGCCTGAACAGCCTGCTGGGCAAGATCCGGAGCAGGTGTCGAAGCCGGTGGAACGGGAGCAGGGACGGGTGCCGCGCTGGCAAGGGCGACCTGCGGCATGGGCTGGATAGCGGCGACCTGCGGCTGTGCGCCGTTGGCTGCCACAAGCTGCGCCAGGCGGAAGCCGGGCAGGGGCATCGGCATGACAAACACAGGCGCGGATGAAGCGGACTGTGCCACAGCCACTTGCATATTGCCCTGGCGGCCTGGAACAGGCACTTCTGCCACATAGCTGCCGCTACGCGCCTTGGGCAGGTAGGTTGCCACGAGCTGGCGCACCTTTTCGTCGCGAGCGCCGGCCGAGTTGAAACCGAAGGCGACGACAACGATGTGGCGGCCGTCCTTGCGAGCGGCGGTCAGAAGGTTAGAGCCGGCAGCGTTGATGTAACCGGTCTTGATGCCGTCCACGGCGCCCATATAGCCGAGGACGCGATTGTGGTTGCCGTAGGTCTTCTTGCCGTAGCTGAAGCTCTTTGTTTGAAAGAATTCGTAATAGTTCGAGAAGTGCTGGTAGACGGCAATGCCCAGGATCGCCTGGTCGCGCACTGTGGTGACCTGGCCGCCATCGGGTAGGCCCGAGGCGTTGCGGTAGGTCGTGCTGCGCATGCCGAGCGCGCGAGCGGTGGCCGTCATGCGCTGGGCGAACTTTTCTTCCGAGCCGGAGATGTGCTCGGCAATCACACGAGCCATGTCGTTGGCCGAAAGGGTCACTAGGGACTTGATCGCGTCTTCCACAGTGATGGTCGAGCCGGCGCGCAGACCCAGCTTGGTGGGCACTGCCGCAGCGGCATGGCGCGACACGGTCATCTTGGTGGAAAGCTTGATGTTGCCTGCGCTCAGTTCCTGGAACAGGACATAAAGCGTCATGACCTTGGTGACGGATGCCGGATAGCGGCGGCTATCGGCAGCCTCCTCGTACATCACCTTGCCGGACTTGGCATCGACAACGATACCGGCATACTTGCGGAGGTTTTCAATAGCCTGAGCTGGTGCAGTTGCATGCGCACTGACAGCAAGGGCTACAAGGATTGCGGCAAATGCGCGGGTAAACACGACGCGCCATGGGGTTTTCGCCTGAGAAGCCACCCGGTACTCCAACTTTGTTTTCGGGCACTTCTGCGCCCGTACGCAACACCACCGTCGGATCTTTCCGAGGGAGCCCCACGCGCCCCAGTCAATCCGGCAATGTCGGGAGATTAGGTCAGCGCCGTTACGAATCCGTAAAATGCGAAAGATTTTGGCGACGATGTGGAGAGTAGGTCACGTGTCGGTGATTCTTTTGGTTGTGCACAGAGCATCGTGGCAGCCGCTAGTTGTTGCTGGTGGGCGTAAGCAGAAGCTGATCTTCGCCCTATTCAGCAAGGAAGAGCCCTCGGGTCTAGCCCGAGGGTGACGCGCGGTGAGTGGTTGCTCGCGATCTGGGCCGGCTGGACCATCTCAGGATGGGTCTTGGGTCGAGCCCTCGATGACATCACGCGTGCGGAGCCATTGGGCTCAACAAGCCGCGCAAAGCAAAAAGGGCCCCCTTGCGGGAGCCCTCGTTCGTTCAGCACTGAACTGCTTAAGCGGAATAGTACATTTCGTATTCGACCGGATGCGGGGTGTGCTCGAACTTGATGACTTCGGTCATCTTAAGCTCGATGTAGCTGTCGATCTGGTCGTTGTCGAACACGCCACCGGCAAGAAGGAACTCGCGATCCTTGTCGAGCGATTCAAGCGCTTCGCGCAGCGAGCCGCAGACGGTCGGGATTTCCTTGAGTTCTTCCTTCGGCAGTTCGTACAGATCCTTGTCCATCGGGTCGCCGGGGTGGATCTTGTTCTTGATGCCGTCGAGGCCAGCCATCAGCATGGCGGCGAAGCCCAGGTATGGGTTTGCCAGGGGATCGGGGAAACGCACTTCGACGCGCTTGGCCTTCGGTGACTGGCCGAACGGAATACGGCAAGAGGCTGAACGGTTGCGGGCCGAGTAGGCGAGCAGCACGGGAGCTTCGAAGCCCGGCACCAGGCGCTTATAGCTATTGGTGGTCGGGTTGGTGAAGGCGTTGATGGCCTTGGCGTGCTTGATGATGCCGCCGATGTAGTAGAGCGCGTCCATCGACAGGCCAGCATACTGGTCACCAGCGAACAGGGGCTTGCCGTCCTTCCAAATCGACTGGTGGCAGTGCATGCCCGAGCCGTTGTCGCCATAGACCGGCTTCGGCATGAAGGTTGCGGTCTTGCCATAGGCATTCGCGACCTGCTGGATCACATACTTGTAGATCTGGACCGAGTCAGCGGCCTTGATGATGGGGCAGAACTTGATGCCGAGTTCGTGCTGGGCGGAGGCCACTTCGTGGTGGTGCTTTTCGATCGGCACGCCCATTTCGCCCATGGCTGCCAGCATTTCGCCGCGCATGTCCTGTGCGGTATCCAGTGGCGGAACGGGGAAATAGCCCTTCTTGAGCGCGATGTGGTGGCCGTTATTACCGGCTTCGTACTCGGTATCGTTGTTGGTCGGCAGCTCGGAGGAGTCGACCGAGAAACCTACCTTGTAGGTGGTGTTGGAATAGCGGACGTCGTCGAAGAGGAAGAATTCGGGTTCTGGTCCGAAGTAGACGCTGTCACCGATGCCCAGTTCCTTGACGTAGGCCTCGGCCTTCTTGGCAGTGGTGCGCGGGTCGCGCGAATAAGGCTGGTACGTCAGCGGCTCAAGAATGTCGCAGTTGATGGCGAGGGTCGAGGCGCCGAAGAAGGGATCCATGTACGCGGAATCCGGATCGGGCATCAGAACCATGTCGGACTCGTTGATGGCTTTCCAGCCGGCAATCGAGGAACCGTCGAACATGGTGCCTTCTTCAAAGAGGTCCTCATCGACCATGGTCTGGTCGAACGTTACGTGCTGCAGCTTGCCGCGCATGTCGGTGAAGCGGAGGTCGACATACTTGATGCCCTCGTCCTTGATGCGCTTAAGAATGTCGGCTGCTGTCGTCATTGTTGTTTCCCCTAGACAATAGGAATGCTTGTTTGTGTATGCGGCGAGATGCCAGGCTCGGTTGAAGCTTAGAGAGCGTCGTCGCCGAATTCTCCGGTGCGGATTCGAATGGCCTGCTCGATGGAGTAGACAAAAATCTTCCCGTCGCCAATGCGGCCGGTTTGCGCGGCATTGCGGATGGCTTCGATTGCCTTTTCAGCCAGATCGTCTGGGCACACCACTTCCACCTTCACCTTGGGCAGGAAGTCCACAACGTATTCGGCACCGCGGTACAGTTCGGTGTGGCCCTTCTGACGGCCAAAGCCCTTGGCTTCGGTGACGGTGATACCCTGCAGGCCAACTTCCTGAAGCGCCTCTTTGACTTCGTCGAGCTTGAACGGCTTTACGATAGCCTCGATCTTTTTCACTGTGAGCCTCCACGTGCCACTGCTGGCGTATAACGACCCTGATGTATGCACAGGTCGTGCCATTCGGAGCGGCAGAGGATTGCTAAGCAGGTTGAATAACTTAGCTCGGTCTCTCAAGCGGTCACTAAATTTCGAGCAAGCCTTCAAGCTCAAAATTTGGGCAATCTGCTTCATTCTTGAGCGCTGCTGCACGGCCTGGCCACACCATTTGCCGCAAAAGCTTGCAGCAGTCGCCCTTCAAAGAGGCAGAAATCAAGCTTTGACTGGCCTTGGTACTTCATATAGATGCAACGCCAACCCGGCCAACGGGTCCCTTTTGCGGGTGTGGCGGAACTGGTAGACGCACTGGATTTAGGTTCCAGCGCCGCAAGGCGTGGAGGTTCGAGTCCTCTCACCCGCACCAATATGGGAGTTGGCCCCAAGATCAATGAATACGGGACAAGACCGAATGCAGGTTACCGAAACCCTCAATGAAGGCCTCAAGCGCAAGCTGAGCGTCACCATTCCGGCTGCCGACCTCAACACGCGCCTTGGCGCCAAGCTCGAAGAGCTCAAGGGCCAGGCCAACATCAAAGGGTTCCGTCCCGGCAAGGTGCCGCTGGCGCACATCAAGAAGATGTTCGGCCGCTCCGCCATGAGCGAAGTGATGACCGACGCGATCAACACCACCGTCACCCAAACTCTGGAGCAGCGCGATGAACGCGCCGCTGCCCAGCCCAAGGTCGACCTGCCAGACGATCAGGCCGTGATAAACGAAGTGCTGGACGGCAAAGCCGACCTGGCGTTTGAGGTCGAGTACGAAGTCCTGCCGCCCGTCTCACTGATGGAACTCAAGGGCATTCCGCTGGTGAAGCCGGTGGTCGAGATCACCGATGAAGAGCTGGACGCCGAAGTCAACCGCGTGTTCGCTCAAAACCGTGGCTACACGGACAAGGGCGACGAAGGGGTTGTGGAGAACGGCGACCGTCTTGGCCTGTCTTTTGTCGGCAAGATCAATGGCGAACCCTTTGATGGTGGCACCTCGGACCATGCGCACCTGACTGTTGGTTCAGGCGAGTTCATCCCGGGCTTTGAAGAGCAGCTGATCGGCGTCAAGAAGGGCGGCAGCAAGGAAGTCAAGGTGACCTTCCCAGCCGACTACCAGAGCGCCGAGCTGGCCGGCAAAGATGCCGTGTTCGATGTAACCGTCCTCCATGTGGACGGCCCGAACCAGGGCGAACTCGACGATGAATTCGCCAAGCGCCTTGGCCTTGAAAACGTCGAAGCCCTTCGCAATGCGGTCAAGACGCAGATGGAAGCGGCACTCGGCTCCATGAGCCGCCAGCACATGAAGCGCCAGATCCTCGACGCGCTCGATGAAGGCCACAAGTTCGACGTGCCGGCTCAGCTGGTCGATGCCGAGTTCGAAACCATCTGGCAGCGTGTCCAGCACGAGGTGGAATCTCACGGCCGTTCGTTTGAAGACGAAGGCACGACCGAGGAAGCCGCTCGCGAGCAGTACCGCAAGATTGCCGAGCGCCGGGTGCGCCTGGGCCTGGTGGTTGCCGAGATCGGTAACAAGAACGACGTGAATGTGACCGAGGAAGAGCACCAGCAGGCGCTGATCTCCGAAGTGCGTCGCTTCCCTGGCCAGGAACAGCAGGTCTACGACTACTACCGCAAGAACCCGCAGGCCTTGGCTGGTCTTCGGGCTCCAGTGTTCGAGAACAAGGTGGTCGACTTCGTTGCCGACCAGGGCAAGATCGAAGAAAAGAAGATGACCCGTGCCGAACTCGCCCAGCTAATCCAGGCTGACGAGGACGACGTGCCGGAGGAGCACCACCACTAAGGTGCTTTGGCAAACAAGCAAAAGCCGCTCAGCAATGGGCGGCTTTCTTTTTTGCCGGTGTGCTTTGAGCCTCGCATCACCGCGCGAGTTTGGGCGAGCTACTCACCAATGAAATTGTTCGGCCGAGCCGGACAATGATGATCAACCATAAGTAAGAGCGCTCTCGATGACCAATCGTAACGCCGATGTTCTGCTTACCCCTTCCCAGATGGGCGAGGCCGATCGCCTCACCATTCTAGGCGGCGTCAAATCGCTCAAGCTGATGGAGACCGCCGGGCAGGCCGTGGCTGAGGCCATTGTGGAGCGATACTACCAGCGGTCCGTGCTGGTGCTATGCGGGCCAGGGAACAACGGCGGTGATGGCTTTGTGGTGGCGCGTCTACTCAAACAGCGCGGCTGGCCTGTGCAATTGCGCTTGATCGGCGATCGGGCGGCGCTGCGGGGCGATGCGCTTGCCATGGCCGAGCAGTGGACCGGACGTGTTGCCCCGCCCACCCTGGCCGACATCGAGGATGCCGACCTGGTCGTGGATGCCCTTCTTGGTGCTGGGCTCGATCGCGCTGTGGAAGGCGATTTCGCTGATATCATCGCCGCGGTGAACGACAGTACGCGGCCGGTCGTGAGTATCGACGTGCCGAGCGGGATCGACGGCGCCACCGGCGAGGTGCGCGGCATTGCGATGGTAGCGGAGATGACGGTCACCTTTTTCCGGCTCAAGCCTGGCCACCTGCTTCTGCCCGGGCGCGACCTCTGCGGTGAAGTCGTGCTTGCTGACATCGGGATTGCCGATGCGGTGCTCGACACGATCCGCCCCCAGGCTTGGCAGAACACGCCCAATCTGTGGTCGGTACCGGTGGCAAGCAACGAAGCCAACAAGTTCCACCGCGGCCATGTGGTGGTCGTTTCCGGCGGCCCGCTGCAGACGGGGGCGGCGCGGCTTGCGGCCATGGGGGCGTTCCGGGTGGGCGCTGGACTGGTATCGCTTGCGGGCTCGGAGGCCGCCTTGCTGGTGCATGCGGCGCACGTAACCGCTGTCATGCTCAAACCTGCCGAGAACACCGCAGCTCTGGGCGAATTGCTAGCCGACAAGCGCATGAACGCCGTCGTCATTGGTCCCGCGGCGGGTGTGGGCGAGGCAACACGTGGGAGCGTCTTGGCCGTGCTGGCTTCTGGAGCCGCGGCAGTGCTCGATGCCGACGCGCTGACCAGCTTTGCAGAGCATAGCGAAACCTTGTTCGCGGCGATCAAGGCGCTGCCGGACCGGCCCGTTGTGATCACGCCGCATGAGGGGGAGTATGTTCGCCTGTTCGGTGAACTGTCAGGTGGCAAGGTCGACCGAGCCCAGTCTGCCGCGACTGCGTCTGGTGCGATCGTGATCTTGAAAGGCAGCGATACTGTGATCACCAGCCCCGATGGACGCGTCGCCATCAACAGCAATGCCCCGGCTTGGCTCGGCACGGCCGGCTCGGGCGATGTGCTGGCTGGGATGACCGCAGGCCTGATGGGGCAGGGCATGGAGGGCTGGGAAGCCGCCTGCGCCGCTGTCTGGCTTCATGCTGAAGCCGCCAATCGCTTCGGCGGCCCCGGCCTTATCAGCGAGGACATCCCGCTTCTTGTTCCGGGCGTCCTCTCAAGCTTCTAGCGCCAGCTCACCACCAATTCCTTGAGGCCGTGGAAGTGATAAACGTCATTGTACTGCGGCTCCTTGGCCGGGTGGAGTTTTGGTAGGCGCCGGAACAGTTCGCTGAAGGCAACTTGTAGCTCGATACGGGCGAGTGGCGCGCCGATGCAGAAGTGAATGCCGGCTCCAAAGCTGACATTGGCGCCATCGCCGCGGAAGGGATCGAACGAGTTCGCATTGGCGAAGCGCTTCGGGTCACGATTGGCAGCCCCGAGCATGAGCCCGATAACGTCTCCCTTGCGCAGGGAAATGCCATTGTATTCGAAATCGCTCAAGGCATAACGCGTAAACATATGGAGCGGCGCGTCGAAGCGAAGGCACTCCTCGACAGTGGCTTCGGTCTGCTCGGGCGACGAAAAAAGCGTAACCGGATCGATACGGCTTTCGAGGATGGATTTTACGCCATTGCCGGTGGTGTGGACGGTAGCCTCATGCCCGGCATTGAGCAGCAGAATGGCGGTGGACATGACCTCGTCGTCCGTCAACCGGTCTCCGTCGCGGTCGGACAGGAGCATGTGGCTGAGGAGATCCTCGCGCGGCTGCTTCCGACGCTCTTCGATGACTGATCGAAGATATTCCATGAAATCAGCGGAGGCCTGGTTGGCGTCGAGTTCGGTTTCATGGCTTACGCCGAACATGTACATGGCGACCATGCGGTTGGACCAGGCCAGCAGCTGCGGAGCGCTTTCAGCCGGCAGGCCGATCATCTCGGCAATGATGATTGCGGGTATGGGCGCGGCGAAGGCCTTGATCAGGTCAACACTGTTCTCGTGCTCGAACCGGTCGATCATCTCATTAGCCAGCGCGATGATGCGAGGGCGAAGCTGCTCGACATGGCGCGAAACGAAAGCCCGGTTTACCAGCGTGCGCAGGCGCGTATGGGCGGGCGGCTCGAGATTGAGGAGGGAGTGCTTTTCCGTGAGATCGAACTCTGCCGTATGCGCCTTGGGCTCTGGCATGCCAAGTTCCTCGCGGCTTGCGACATGAAGGATCTCCCGTCCGAAGCGTTTGTCTCGAAGCAGAGCGCTCACATCTTTGAAGCTGGCGAAGCACCAGTGGCCATATTCATCCCAGAAGAAGCTAGGATTGGACGCATGGAGCTTGCTGTAGAAGGCGTAAGGATCCTGGAAGAAGAGCGGATCGCGCGGGTTGGCGTTTTGGCGACGTTCGGGGGGAACGTCGGTAATCGGTTTAAGCTGGATAATGGCGGCCATGAAAATCGGTACCCGGAGTGCTTCGGTGACCTTACGAGGCGTTTGCCGCGAGGGGAATGCAGCACATGCCTTGCTCTCAGCTAAAAATAGGATAGTTCAGGGGCAGTGAATCTGGAGAGACCGCGATGAGCGATCTGACGATGAGCGAGGCAATCGACAACATTTACGCCTCGATCAAGAACAACAATGAAGACCTTGATACCCATATCGCTGCCCTGAAAGGCGCGATGAAGCGAGAGGGTGCGACTGAGGCCGTGTTCGAACCAGGCAAGCTGGCGCAGAGCAATCGGCAAGGTCGCAAGATCATGCAATCATATTTTAAGAAGAAGGGCGTCACCGTCAGCTTCACAGCATAGTGGGACGTCGAGGCACCTCGTTATCCCTATGGCAGCGCCGCTATTGAAGCGCGCCCTAATGCCGCCTATCTGTGCTTTTACCGCACGTTAAGGCGGCATCGTCTGCAATCAGCCAGTCGCGCTGATTCGAATTTCGGCATGATCATTGCACCTTGGATGTCCGAGTGCGTCGATCGTGTTCCAACCGGCTAAAGCTCGCCCGGTCCGCGACCCGGCACAGCAAAGGGGCATCACATGCGGGATCCGCACGATATCTATATGAACACGCTCGTTCCCATGGTGGTCGAGCAATCCAATCGGGGCGAGCGCGCCTTCGATATCTACTCGCGCCTTCTGCGCGAGCGCATCATCTTCGTGACCAGCGTTGTCGAGGACAACATGGCCTCGCTGATCGTCGCACAGCTGCTTTTCCTCGAATCGGAAAACCCGAAGAAGGAAATCGCGATGTACATCAACTCGCCGGGCGGAGTTGTGACGGCCGGTTTGTCCATTTACGACACCATGCAGTTCATCCGTCCGGCTGTTGCCACCATGGTGATGGGCCAGGCTGCGTCCATGGGGTCGCTGCTCCTCGCTGCCGGCGAAGCCGGGATGCGCACGTCCCTTCCGAACTCGCGCGTCATGGTGCATCAGCCATCAGGTGGCTTCCAGGGTCAGGTGACCGACATCCTGATTCATGCCAAGGAAGTCGAGGGCTTGAAGCGCCGGCTTAATCAAATCTATGAGAAGCACACGGGCCGCACTTACGAGGAAATCGAGAACGCGCTAGAGCGTGACCGCTTCCTTTCGCCCGAAGAGGCTAAGACCTTCGGGCTGATCGATACCGTGCTCGAAAAGCGCGCCGTGCCGGATGCCCAGGCCTGATTGTCCTGCGTTAAGCACATTGCGGATGCGCCGTGTACTGTGATCCGTGTGCAATTGCACAGAGCCGGATCGGTCTTTAGGATCGATCCGGCTTAGACTTTGTTTATGCCTTCGGCGTTAGCGTTTCCGATAACGTTGAATTTGGAGGCGCTCTGCCTCCGGGAGTGACACGATGTCCAAAGAGACAACAAACGGCGAAACCTCCAAGAACACGCTTTATTGCTCGTTCTGCGGGAAATCCCAGCATGAGGTTCGCAAGCTGATCGCCGGCCCGACCGTGTTCATCTGTGATGAATGCGTCGAGCTGTGCATGGACATCATCCGCGAAGAGAACAAGACCTCCATGGTCAAGTCCTCCGATGGCGTGCCGACGCCTGCAGAAATCTGCAAGGTGCTCGACGACTATGTCATCGGCCAGTTCCGCGCCAAGCGCGTACTCTCCGTGGCTGTCCACAATCACTATAAGCGCCTGCACCATGCGTCCAAGAACCAGGATATCGAGCTTTCCAAGTCGAACATCCTGCTGATCGGACCCACTGGCTCGGGCAAGACGCTGCTGGCCCAGACACTGGCCCGCATTCTTGATGTGCCATTCACCATGGCCGATGCCACCACGCTGACCGAAGCCGGCTATGTCGGTGAGGACGTGGAAAACATCATCCTCAAGCTCCTGCAGTCTGCCGACTACAACGTCGAGAAGGCCCAGCGCGGCATCGTCTACATCGACGAAGTCGACAAGATCTCGCGCAAGTCTGACAATCCTTCCATTACTCGCGACGTATCGGGCGAAGGCGTGCAGCAGGCTCTGCTCAAGATCATGGAAGGCACGGTGGCCTCCGTTCCGCCCCAGGGTGGCCGCAAGCATCCACAGCAGGAATTTCTCCAGGTTGATACTACCAATATCCTGTTCATCTGCGGCGGCGCTTTCGCGGGTCTCGAAAAGATCATCTCCGCGCGCGGCGAAGGCTCGGGCATCGGCTTCTCGGCCACTGTGAAGGATCCGCAGGACCGTCGCGTCGGTCAGGTGCTGGCTGATGTTGCTCCGGAAGATCTGGTGCGCTTCGGCTTGATCCCCGAGTTCATCGGCCGTCTGCCGGTTCTAGCAACGCTGGAAGACCTCGACATTGCAGCCCTGATCGAAATCCTGACTGCGCCCAAGAACGCTTTGGTTCGTCAGTACCAGCGCCTGTTCCAGATGGAAGAAGTCGAGCTGACCTTCCACGAGGATGCCCTTAAGGCCATCGCCGAGAAGGCCATTGAGCGCAAAACCGGCGCGCGTGGCCTGCGTTCCATCATGGAAGCAATCCTTCTCGACACCATGTACGATCTTCCCTCGCTTGAGGGTGTGGAAGAAGTGGTGATCTCGGAAGAAGTGGTGAAGGGTAAGGACGTGCGTCCGCTCTACATCTACTCGGACCGCAAGAAGGAAGACATGCCCGCTGGGGCCTAAGGCTTCCGAACTGAAATGAAACGCCGGGCCAAGTGCCCGGCGTTTCTGTTTGTGGGCTATGTCGAAGCGGGCCGGTGCGGTTCGTTGTGGCACTGAACCGGAGGGAGGAGACGATGCCAATCGACACAAAGCCGAACACTATTGCTGAGTTCAACGCGCGGCAGTCTGCAGATGACAGGGCGATCTGCGAAAGGCTGCAGCACATCATCGACCAGAACTTGCCAGAAGCGGACAGCAAGATCTGGCATGCTCATCCCGTCTGGTTCTTGGATGGCAATCCGATCGTCGGCTACAGCAAGCTCAAGACTTGTGTGCGCCTGCTGTTCTGGAGCGGGCAATCCTTTCCAACGCCAGGTCTGGCACCTGAAGGCACCTTCAAGGCTGCTGAGAAGCGCTATACGGCGGTGGAGCAGGTGAATGCCGAGGAGCTTGGCGCCTGGCTCGCGGAAGCCAGGACGTTGCAGTGGGACTACAAAAATATCATGAAGAAGCGGCGCCTCGATCCGCTGTTCTAGGCCGCCGCTTTCGGCTCCGGTCCGACATAGACGGATTTCGGGCGGATCAACCTGCCGGTGAGCACCTGTTCACGTGCATGCGCCATCCAACCCGCCATGCGGCCCATGGCGAAAACGCAGGTGAACGCCTCCCGCGGAAAGCCTAGCGCTTCGAGTAGCAGCGCGGTGTAGAACTCTACATTGGTGTCCAGCGGCCGGTCGGGCTTTTTGCGCTTGAGAAGATCGAGAGCTGCGGCCTCGATCGCCTCCGCCAAGGCGAGGCGCGCCGGATCGATAGCGCCAGATGCTGCCACCATGCGGACTGCACCCTTCAGCGCATCGGCACGCGGATCGCGGACACGATAGATGCGGTGGCCGAACCCCATCAGGCGTTCCCCCCGCGCTAACGCTGTCTCGATCCATGGAGAGGCATTGGCAGGTTTTTCTATGGCGTCCAACATGTCCAGCACCGGACCCGGTGCGCCGCCGTGTAGAGGCCCTTTGAGAGCGCTGAGCGCAGCCAATGCGGCCGAGGTCAACCCGGCGCCAGTGGAGGCCACGACACGCGCGGCAAAGGTCGATGCGTTAAGGCCGTGATCGGCCACCGTAACCAGGTACCGATCCAAAGCTGTTGCCTCGGACTCGCTCGCCGCTTTACCTGTGCACATGCGCAGGACGTCGGCTGCATGCCGCAAAGTTCCGTCGGGAGCGAGCGGTGCTTGACCAGCGGCCAGGCGGAGCAGGGCAGGGGTGAATACGGCTGGTGCCGCAACCAGCGCCAGGGCCGTTGCACGGTCATCCCCATCCGGCAAGCGCGCCAGCAGTGCACGCATGGCCTCTATGGGTGTCAGCTGAAGCAGGGCTGGGTCGTGCTTCAGCTGTTCGAATACGCTCACCCGCGCAGCGCCTAGGGCGGCTGCCAAGTCGTCGAGCGGATAGAACCCCTCCCACAGCAGCGCAAGCACGTCCTCGAAACAACTGTCCGCCAGATCATCGAGCGACACGCCTCGCACGATGAGGCTCCCCCGCGCACCATCCACGTCCGACAGCACGGTTTCGGCTGCAACCACATCTTCCAGTCCACTGATCATGTTGATCCTCACAGAAGCTAAGTTGCACGCAGGATTGCGCCGTTATATATTGACGTCAATCTTGACCAAATGGATCAATGTATAATGGTAGATTGGCTATCAGCCGCCGATGCGCTGGCGCTCCTGGGGACGCGTCCGCAGACGCTCTATGCAAATGTGAGCCGGGGGCGGATCAAGGCGAAGCCGGACCCGAAGGATCCGCGAAAGAGCCTTTATCGGGGAGACGACGTGCGACGGCTGTCGCAGCGCGGCACGGGACGACGGAAGCAGGAGACCGTCGCGACCGAGGCGATCCGCTGGGGCGAGCCGGTCATGCAGACCTCCATCTCGACCATTGCTGAAGGCACGTTGCTATATCGTGGCGAGAATGCTGCGGGACTGGCCGTCTGGGCTACGCTTGAGGACGTTGCGGGGCTGTTGTGGGAAACCGAGCCGGTCAAGCTGTCCAAGGCTAAAGGGAAGGGCGGCGGGAGCATCGGAGAGGCGTTCGGCGTGTTGGCCCGGCGCGCGGCGAGCGACGCGCCCTCAATCGGGCGGTCGGCTCAGGTGTTGCGCCGAGAGGCTGCGACCGTGTTGAGCGACATCGCAGGCGCATTGGCGGGCGCTGTATCCGTTACCGATCCGTTACATATTCGACTGGCTGCCGCGTGGGAGCGGCGAAAGGCTGCCGACCTCCTCCGCCGAGCGCTGGTCCTCCTGGCCGATCATGAACTCAATGCGTCCACTTTTGCGGCTCGGGTCACTGCGTCTACCGGCGCATCGCTCGCCGCGTCGGCCCTCTCGGGACTGGCAACGCTCACCGGCCCACTCCATGGCAGCGCAGCAGGCGCCGTCTTGAGCCTCGCTGATGATGCTCAGCGCCAGGGCGCCGAGGCGGCAATTGCCGCGCGGCTCGCGCAAGGTTTGGGCGTGCCGTCCTTTGGCCACCCGCTCTATCCCGAAGGAGACATCAGAGCGCAGCACCTGATGAGCCATATGGTATTGCCGCCGCTTTTCGGGGATCTTGCAGCCGTGGGTGAAGACGTGACCGGTGAGCGGCCCAATGTGGATTTCGCGCTTGCTGCCATGACGTTTGCTCATGATCTGCCGCGCGAGGCGCCGCTCATCATCTTTGCCTTGGCCCGCAGCGTCGGATGGCTGGCCCATGCGTTGGAACAGGTAAGCGGGGGAGAGTTGATCCGCCCCCGCGCGCGGTATGTCGGCGCCTAGAGCTCTTCGCCAGTCGCAAACTCCATGGGTCCAGGCTCCTCGCCCATGATGGCTCGGCCGAAGAGGCTAGCGACGAGATCCACGAGAATAGTGGCGCTCTTGCCACTGTGGTCCAGGAATGGGTTGAGTTCCACGACATCAAGCGAGCCGACCACCCCACTGTCATGCAGCATCTCCATGATCAGGTGGGCTTCCCGATAGCTCAACCCGCCGGGAACCAGCGTGCCACCGCCCGGCGCGATGGACGGGTCCATCGCATCGACATCGAGGCTGACGTGAAGGTGCCCGCCCGCCCTGCGCGCCCTTTCCAGCACACCGCGCATGAGCGCGACTACGCCCAGCTCGTCGATTTTGCGCATGTCGATGACCTCGACCCCGCGCGACTGAAGCAGGCGGCGTTCGTCGCGGTCGACCGAGCGAGCCCCGATAATGGTGACATGGCGTGGATCGATGCGCCCGAGCCATGGTCCGCGGAAACTGTCATCGAACTCGGGCTCGCCGCAAAGCAACGCCAGCGGCATGCCATGCAGATTGCCTGTCGGGGAGGTGGCTGGTGTGTTGAAGTCAGCGTGGGCGTCGATCCAGAGGACGAACACCGGCCGCTGAGTGGTCTCGCAATGGCGCGCCACGGCCGAAACCGTGCCGATGGAAATAGAGTGATCGCCGCCGATGAAGAGGGGGAAGTGGCCTTCCTGCAATATTTGAAAGCCTTGGTCGCTGGTACGCGCAGCAAGATCCAGAACATCCTTGCGCCGCTCTTCAGGCAGGCGGGCACTGGCAGGGCTGGTGCCCAGCGCTGGATGAGGGCGGCGCAGATCGCCGTGATCAACAACGCTGTGCTCAAGATTCAGGAGCGCTTCGGCAATACCTGCTACGCGCAGGGACTCGGGACCCATTCCTGCACCCCGGACAGACGCACCGGCAGCAGTGGCGATGCCGAGGATGTCGATACGTTTCTGCTTGCCGTTCATGAAGAGGCTCCATTGTCATGCGCAAAGTGTTGACGATGTCCTGGAAGCACACAAGCTCAAGCCACATGAAAGTCCATGTTTGTAAGGCACAATGGTGTTGCTTGGCGCGCCGCATATCTCCTGTGCGAAGGCGCAAGAACTGTCACATTTCTGAAAAGGTTGACTTGCGGGACTAGTGTGGAACCCTATTTATTAACCGGAATCAGCACAGCCTCGATGCTGGAGCTGTCTACTACGGGCGCGCACCTATCCTTCCTCCCGCGCGCCTTGGAAAGGATACGAGATGACGGACGTAAATCCCACGGGCGGTGAAGCAAGCCGGGATCGCGTTTACCCGGTTCTCCCACTGCGCGATATCGTTGTGTTTCCCGGCATGATCGTGCCGTTGTTTGTCGGCCGCGAGAAATCGGTCAAGGCGCTTGAAGAAGTCATGCGCGACGACAAGCACATCCTTGTGGTGACCCAGAAGAATGCGCAGGACGACGATCCAGCTCCCGATCAGATCTACGACACGGGCACGATTGCCACTGTGCTCCAATTGCTGAAGCTGCCCGATGGCACCGTGAAGGTGCTGGTCGAAGGGCTGAGCCGCGCCACGATCGATCGCTACCTGCAGACGGTGGACTATTTTGAAGCCGAAGCTTCGATCCTGCCTGAACCGCAGGAAGATGCGACCGAGATCGAGGCATTGGCTCGCTCGGCTACGACCGAGTTCGAGAGCTATGTAAAGCTCAACAAGAAGATCTCCGCTGAGGTGGTCGCTGCCGTTGGGCAGATCGAGAACCACTCCAAGCTTGCCGATACCATCGCCAGCCATCTGGTGATCAAGATCAATGAAAAGGAAGACCTGCTTTCGACGCTCTCTGTCGCCGAGCGCTTCCAGAAGATCCTGGGCCTGATGGAAGGCGAGATCGGTGTTCTGCAGGTGGAAAAGCGCATCCGCTCCCGCGTCAAGCGGCAGATGGAGAAGACGCAGCGCGAGTACTACCTCAACGAGCAGATGAAGGCGATTCAGAAGGAGCTGGGCGACGGCGAGGAAGGCACCAACGAGATTGCTGAACTCGAAGATCGCGTTGCCAAGACCAAGCTGAGCAAGGAAGCTCGCACCAAGGCCGAGGCCGAGCTGAAAAAGCTCAAGACCATGAGCCCGATGTCGGCTGAAGCGACTGTCGTGCGCAATTATCTCGACACGCTCCTTGGCTTGCCATGGGGCAAGAAGAGCAAGGTGAAGCGTGACCTGGTCCTGGCCGAGAAGGTTCTGGACGAGGATCACTATGGCCTTGAAAAGGTCAAGGAACGCATTCTCGAGTATCTGGCAGTGCAGGGCCGTACTGGCACGCTGCGTGGCCCGATCCTGTGCCTTGTTGGTCCTCCGGGTGTCGGCAAGACTTCGCTGGGCAAATCCATCGCCAAGGCGACCGGCCGCGAGTTCGTGCGCATGGCCCTGGGCGGTGTTCGGGACGAAGCCGAAATCCGTGGTCATCGCCGCACCTATATCGGGTCCATGCCCGGCAAGGTGATCCAGTCGCTCAAGAAGGTTGGCAAGAGCAATCCGCTCTTCCTGCTCGATGAGATCGACAAGATGGGCCAGGACTTCCGCGGCGATCCGTCTTCGGCGCTGCTCGAGGTGCTCGATCCGGAACAGAACAACACGTTCGCCGACCACTATCTTGAGGTCGACTATGACCTCAGCGACGTGATGTTCGTTACGACATCGAACACGCTCAACATCCCGGGTCCGCTGATGGACCGCATGGAGATCATCCGCCTGTCCGGCTACACCGAGCAGGAAAAGCATGCGATCGCCAAGCAGCACCTGATTCCGGAAACTCTCAAGGAGAACGGTCTCGCTCATGGCGAGTTCGAGCTCTCCGACGAGATGCTGACCGCCCTGATCCAGCGCTATACCCGCGAAGCGGGCGTGCGTAACCTCAAGCGCGAGATCAGCAAGTTGATGCGCAAGGCTGTGGCCGAGATCGTCAAGACCAAGGTCAAGAAGATCGTCATCGATGAGGCAAAGCTCACCCAGTATCTGGGCGCTGACATCTACAAGCATGGCGAGATCGAAGCCGAGTCCCAGGTTGGCCTGGTTACCGGCCTTGCCTGGACCTCTGTGGGTGGCGAACTGCTAACGATCGAAGGCGTGATGACACCGGGCAAGGGTCGCATGACCGTGACCGGCAACATCAAGGAAGTGATGAAGGAATCGCTGACGGCAGCGGCGGCTTATGTCCGCTCGCGGTCTATCGATTTCGGAATCAAGCCACCGATGTTCGACACGCGTGACATCCACGTGCACCTGCCGGAAGGGGCAACCCCCAAGGACGGTCCGTCGGCGGGTATTGGTCTGGCAACGGCGATCGTGTCGGTTATGACGGGTATCCCAGTTCGCAATGATGTCGCCATGACGGGCGAGATCACGCTGCGGGGCAGGGTGCTGCCGATCGGTGGTCTCAAGGAGAAGCTCCTTGCGGCGCTCCGTGGTGGCATCAAGACTGTGCTGATCCCCGAGGAGAATGTTCGCGATCTTGCTGAGATCCCGGACATCGTGAAGGAAGGCATGGAGATCGTACCTGTGTCGCGGATGGACCAGGTGATCGAGCGGGCGCTGGTGCGCCAGCCCGAGCCGATCGAGTGGAACTTCGATGAGACCACGCCGGCCGTGTCCACCACGGTGGAAACGTCGGACGAAGCAACGGCAGGCCTGCCGCACTAAGCGGGCGTAAATCATAAAAGCAAATGGCGGCCACTGGCCGCCATTTTTGTTTGTGGCGTGTTTGATTGCGGCTGGGCTCTTTACCGTTTCAGAGGTCTTGTCCTTCTAGATCTTGAACTATTCTTCTCAACGTCTTCTCTAGAAAGCTCAATCAAGATGCGTTCCAGCATTCTCGCCATTGCTACTGCCGCCCTCGTCGCCTTTTCCCTTCCGGTTTTTGCGCAAGAGGAGGAAACCGTGAGTGATGAGGTAGACATCGCCATTTGGTGCGGCGCCTTTTACTCCTTCGCGGCCGAAGGAGCAGGGCCCGAAACCGAGGAGGGTAAGGCCTATACTGAAGCCGCCAATGTGGCCTATGCAGAGGCCCGCCTTGCCCTTGAGGCTGACGAGGTCGAGCCCTCAGAATATGAGCGGATTATCGGCTACTATGTGGACCTGGTAGTGGAAGACCTCAGCACAGAAGGGGCGGAGCTACGCTATTCTGAAGAAGATTGCGCAACGCTCGTCGGCGCATAAACTTCCCCGAGACAGTCGAGCGGCGGCTGCAAGGTTGCCGTTTGCGTCTCGTTGGCGCCTGCTGCAGCGGAGTGTTCGCATTACTTCGCGGGCGTCTCAGTCGGCCGGTCCGCACAAGGAGAGATCAGGTCGAGGTTTCCTCCGGCGCCCCGCTTACAGGCAACAGTGCCGCATTACTTGTCTGCTGCCATATGTTGTCAGCGTCCTTGGCTACCCATCCGCAGTGACTCGGTCGAACATGTCTGTAATTGACAGGATGAGAGCGACTGCACAGACATTGCGCAGCAGGAGATGTGATCATGAACAAGCCTCTTATCGTCATTCTTGCGGCCGTGATGTTGGACGCTGTCGGCATTGGCCTCATCTTCCCCATTCTGCCGGCCTTGCTGCGCGATGTCGGGCATATCGCCGAAGTTGCGACCTTGCTCGGACTCATGCTGGCACTGTACTCGGCGTGCCAGTTTCTGTTTTCGCCTGTGCTCGGAGTCTTGAGCGACCGCTTTGGTCGACGGCCGGTGCTCCTTGTCTCGCTGGCAGGCGCGGCGATTGACTACCTCATCATGGCTTTTGCGCCGCATCTGTGGATGCTGGTGCTCGGTCGCGCCATATCGGGCATTACCAGTGCCAATATGGCAGTGGCCACCGCCTACATCACCGACATATCGAGCGAGGAAGAACGAGCCAAGCGCTTCGGATTGTTCCACGCCATGTTCGGGATCGGCTTCATCATCGGTCCAGTGCTGGGGGGTATCCTGGGAGACTTCTGGGTGCGGGCGCCGTTCATTGCGGCAGCTTTGCTGAACGCGGTCAACTTTGCACTGGCTTTATTCATCCTGCCCGAGTCCCGGCCGGGCGAGCGCGGCGCGAAGTTCGATCTCGATGCGCTCAATCCCTTCAAGCCCTTGGCTTGGGCACTCACCTTTGCAGCGCTGATCCCCATGATGGCGATCTTCGTGATCATGAACTTCGTTGGAACCATGTACGGCACGATCTGGGCCCTGTTCAGCGAAGATAGCTTCAGCTGGAGCGGCACGATGATTGGTCTATCTCTTGGTGCTTTCGGTGTTTTCCATGCAGGTGCGCAGGCCTTCCTGACCGGGCCTGCCGTCGAGCGGCTTGGCGAACGCTGGGCATTGATCGTTGGCATGGCTTGCGAACTCACGGCGCTGCTGATCTTGGGCATGGCCACACAAGGCTGGGTATTGTTCGCCCTTGCGCCACTGTTTGCCCTCGGTGGCATCGGCATGCCGGCTCTGCAATCGCTCACCACGGCGCAGGTGGGTCCGGACAAGCAGGGGCAACTCCAGGGGGTTCTTGCAAGCCTTGTGAGTCTTGCTGCGGTATTTGGCCCCGTGTTCTTCAGCTTCGCTTATTTTGCCATCCAGGGAACCTGGCCGGGGCTGATCTGGATCATTGGAGCCGCCATCTACCTGCTGGCGCTGCCGTTGATGCTGGGGATCAAGCGGCGCCCTGCGGCTGTTCCGGCAGGGTGAAAAAGGCCGATGGGATGTGCAGAAGCCCGGAAAACGGGCAAAAATGATCTTTGCAGTCTTGCCGGACGTAGTTTTCCGGTCCATTAACGGTTTTGCACCGCTCGGCCTCGTGAGAAGCCCGGAAATCCTTGCTATTCGAGCAGAATCGCCGAAGGGTTGCCGAGTTTTGGGTTCGCCAACGAGGGCGAGTAATCAATCTGAGGAAAAGCTATGAACAAGAACGATCTGGTTGGCCTCGTTGCCGACAAAGCGACGATCACCAAGGCACAGGCCGCTGAAGCTGTCGACGCAGTGTTCGAGGCCATCACGGGCGCAATGAAGGCCGGCGAAGAAGTTCGTCTGGTTGGCTTTGGCACCTTTGCCGTTTCGCAGCGCAAGGCCTCGACTGGCCGCAACCCTGCCACTGGTGCTGAAATCCAGATTCCGGCTTCCAACCAAGCCAAGTTCAAGCCCGGCAAGGGCCTCAAAGACGCCATCAACGTCGCTTCCTAAGCACTTTATCGCCTCGAGATTGGTCCCGTGCGCTTTGCGCCGGGACCTTTTTCATTTCCCGGTTGACGATCAGGCCGGGTGGCCCTAATCAGGCACCATTCGCTGGACCAGTGTCCTGCGGGCGATTAGCTCAGTTGGTAGAGCGCCTCGTTTACACCGAGGATGTCGGCGGTTCGAGTCCGTCATCGCCCACCATTCTCCCAACAACATGGTTAGATTTGGCGGTCTGTCCGGTGCACCTGGTCAGGTGCTCAGTTGGGCCAGAGATTTGCTGAGCTCAGCCTAAGCTTTAGAATTCACGCCTAATCGTCCCAATCGCCGCCTTTTTCCACAGCCAAGTTCCTCTGCAACAAAAATGTCGTCATCGACTAACAAGCTCGCTTGACTTGCGTCTGGGTGGTCGGTAAACGGACCCCACGTTGCGCGAACGACTGGTTCGCAAGCGCTGCGGGAGTAGCTCAGTTGGTTAGAGCGCCGGCCTGTCACGCCGGAGGTCGCGGGTTCGAGCCCCGTCTCTCGCGCCACCTTTTCCCATGATTTGGGACGGTGGCTGAAGCGAACGACGTTCCTCTCCTTGCCCAAACCTAACTGCATTTCGACGGCTTGCGTGCGAAGTGCCGCGATCGCTGCCGTTGTGCTGCTTGATCCGTATGTTGCCCGCGGTCGCTCATTCAAGAGCCAGATTTTCTTCAATGACTGGCAACAAAAGCAACAATCACGTTGTTAATCACGATCATGTTTGTAGAGTTAAGGCGAGATCGTGGCCGAGTTGTTGATCGGAGCGATCGTCCCGTTCCTGATTGGCATAGCGAACGGGCCTTGGAGGATGACCTTGTGCGATAGCGATGCAAGACTTCCGGCGGTTCCTGCAATGGTTGCCATGACGGAGCGTGCCATTTCTCCGTCCGAGGCCGATCGCTCGGAGCGCCGTGGCTGCGTTGAACGGTTCCAGGTTGATGACGGCTCAAGGGGAAGTCCGGGCTCTTGCATCCTTGCCACGGCTTATTTGGTGAAAGCAGGTGCCTCGTGAGTGGCCCACCGGGCGAGCGGTCCGTCACTATCATTGGGGGTGGCGCCAGCGGCGTGCTGCTCGCTGCTCATTTGTTGCGCGATCCAAAGAGCAATGTCCGCGTGACGTTGGTCGAGCGGCGCGGCGAGGTGGGGCAGGGGCTGGCTTACTCGGCGAACCAGCGCGACCACCGGGTCAACGTTCCTGCGCATGGCATGAGCGCTTTTGCTGACGATCCCGAGCATTTCTGGCGTTGGCTACAAAAGCGAGGCTATCCGTCACCCCAAGGATCCTGGGTTTTCGTGCCGCGGCGGCTCTATGGTGCCTATCTGGAAGACGTGCTGCGGGAGGCGGCGCAGTCGAGGCCTGGCCGCCTTACAGTGATCTCAGAAGAGGTGTTGAGCGTTCGCGAGACGAATGCTGGGATAGAAGCGCTTCTTGCGAACGGAAGTAGCGTGGTCAGCCACAATGCAGTGCTGGCGGTTGGTCATGAGACGCAGCAGGCGCGTAGTCGTGGCATTGCCGTGCGTGTCGGCTCACCACAGGATACCCCGCTCGATACCCATGCTGAGGTTCTTATTCTCGGCTCAGGCCTGAGCATGGTGGATGCCTGGCTGTCCTTGGCCGAAGCGCAACACCAAGGTCCTGTTATCGTGGTCTCGCGAAATGGTTTGCTGCCCAAAGGACATCGCGACGTGACGCCGATCAGCATCGACGCAGCGGTTGTCCCGTTCGGAACAAGCTTGCCGCACTTGATGCGATGGTTTCGAGAGCTGGTGCGGCAAACCGAGCAGGCAGGTGGCAATTGGAGAAGCGTCGTCGATGGCCTCCGACCCTATAACCAGCGCCTTTGGCAGAGTTGGTCCAGCCATACCAAGCGGCAATTTCTCCGACACCTAAGACCATGGTGGAACATTCACCGTCACCGGCTGCCGCCAGAGCTGTACGATCGTCTGGTGCGCGCCGTGGCCAGCGGTCAGGTCCGATTAATCGCCGCCGAGTTCACCAGGGTGGAGCGGCATGCTGGTGCCGTCGAGGCGCATATCAGGCGTCGTGGTACAAACCAGCATGAAGTGCTGGAGGTCGCGCGGGTCTATGACTGTGGTGGCGTCAGCGTCGATGTGTTGTCTAGTTCCAATCCGATCATCCAGGATCTCGTGGCTACCGGTCGTGCTCGCCCTGACGAGTTGCACATCGGCCTAGATGTGGACGACGATTGTGCGGTCATCGACACGGATAACTCCGCAAGCGAACGCCTCTTTGTGGTTGGACCGCTAACACGTGGCCGATTTTTCGAAATCGAGGCCATTCCCGACATTCGGGTGCAAGCCGCGAAGCTATCTGCGAGATTGCTGCAAGCTCAAGGCGGCTGTTAGAAAGCCGGAGGGCGTAGCTGGTTAGCCGTTGGCCCAGCCACCATCCACCAGGAACTGTTGTGCCGAGATCATTGCGCTGTCTTCAGCCGCAAGAAAAAGAGCCATGCGCGCGACATCGTCTGGGTAGAGGCGCCCAGCCAATGCCTGGGACTGGTTGATCAGTTCCTCGGCTGACGCGTCGACCCAGTGGGTCAACTGCCGTTCGGTCATGATCCATCCAGGCACCAGGGAATTGACCCGGATGCCGTGCTTGCCCAATTCGCGGGCCATGGCTCGCGTAAGACCGTGGGTAGCAGCTTTCGCCGTTTCATAGACCGGGATTCCAGGCGACATGATCATCCAACTGATCGAGCCGGTGTTGATGATGGAGCCGCGCTTCGCCTTGATCATGCCGGGCGCCACCGCCTGAATGGCGAAGAACGCATGCTTGAGATTGACCGACATGCGATCGTCCCAATAGTCCGGCGTTACATCAGCCCAGTTGTGCCGCTGGTCATGGGCTGCATTGTTCACCAGCACGAGGGCGTCGCCATGCACGCTGGCAAAGTCACTGATCGCAGCCTGATAGGCTGAAATGTTGGTGACATCGCAGGCCGCGAACCGAACGGTCTGGCCGGCAGCACGGAGTTCGTTGGCTAGCGCCTCGCCTTGATCGGCTTGAATGTCGACGAACCCTACGCGCGCGCCTTGCTCGGCAAACCGCCGGACCAATGCTTCGCCAATGCCGGAAGCGCCGCCGGAAATCACTACGGGCACGCCGACAAGGCTTGGATAGCGAGCAGTTTCAAACATAGGGGGCTCCGTCGGTCGGCTTAGATGAAAAGGCTGGCGTGCCGCGATTCGAGATCGGGCAGGTCATCCAATATGCTGCCTAGGTGGTTTGCCATGGCCGCCTTGGCTGCTTCCACATCGTGAGCGTCGATGGCATCCATGATTGCCTTGTGCTCACGGACGCGGCGCTGCATGTCGGCCTGGCTTTGCAGGGTCATGTTGCACACGCGGTCCATGTGCGTTTTCATATCTGCGATGGCAACCCAGGCGATTCCGACCCCAGCACCAGTAGCTATTGCGATGTGAAACGCTTCGTCGTGCTCACGAAAGCCAGGGTGATCGAGGTTGTCCGCGGCTTCCTCCTGCTTCCCGAGCAGGCTGGCGATGCGCTTGCGCTGCCAGGCATCAAAAGTCTGAGCCGCCTTGGCAACAACAGCGATCTCCACTGCTTGCCGAACAAAGAGCGCTTCAGTCATCTCCTTAGCCGAGATGCGTGCAACGACGGTGCCACGGTGAGGGCGTATTTCGATGAGTCTTGAGTTTGCCAGCCGGATCAGGGCTTCGCGTACGGGCTGGCGGGAAACGCCCAGGCGTGTCGCAATGTCCTGCTCGGAAAGCCTGGCGCCGGGTGGTAGCTCAAGATCGATGATGGCGCGGCGAAGATCCTTCTCGATTGACGCCGCTGCGCTTTGTCCTGTGTCAACAAGCTGCATGTCCAGGGTCATATCGATGTCGCCTCTACCGATGAGCGCAGCCAGGAGCCGAGTATCACACCTCCATATAGGAGCGGTCCATACTGGTCTACTGCCGGCTCTCGCCTAAGGCGCTACGGCCCAAGCTCCTCATTTCGGCGTGAAGCCACTGATCTCAAGCGATAGGCAGTCCATATAAGACGGGAAATCGTGTTGTCGTTTCCATAAAGGTTTGCAGCATGCCCCGTTCCCGCACCCACACCGCTGTTCTCCCCGCTCCTCCCAGAGCCTTGCTGGCATCCATCATGGTCTTGCCAGTTATGGCGTTAGCTCTCTTCAATCACCCTGTTGCTGCGCAAGAAGCGCCGGTGGTGATCCCGCCACCCGCAGTTGCGAGCACTGAAACTGGCACGAGCGCGAAGGCGGTTTTCGCGGGTGGTTGTTTTTGGGGCGTGCAAGGCGTGTTCCAGCGCGTCAAGGGCGTCACCATGGCTGTGTCCGGGTATTCCGGGGGCTCGGCGGAAACGGCGACCTATGAACTCTCAAGCACGGGCACGACGGGCCATGCCGAAGCGGTGGAAATTACCTATGATCCATCGGTGATCAGCTATGGCGAACTGCTGCAGATCTATTTTTCCGTGGCGCATAACCCAACGCAGTTGAACTACCAGGGCCCTGACCGTGGCACGCAATATCGGTCGACGATCTTTGTGGCAAACGAAGACCAGGCTGAAACGGCCAAGTCCTATATCGAGCAACTGGACGCAACTGGCCTTTTTGAGGGTCCCATCGTAACCACGATCGAGCCGCTGAAGGCTTTCTACCCCGCCGAGCAGTACCACCAGGATTTCCTGACCCTCAATCCGACATGGCCATACATTGTGGTGCACGATCTGCCCAAGATTGAAGCTCTGAAGACGATTTTCCCAGACGATTTCCGGAGCGAACCTGTTCTGGTCGGTACACTCTAGCCGGACTGCATTTCGAACCGGCCGCCTTGAGGTGGGGGAACTTGGTTAACGGCCGGGCGTTCTCGAAATGACCTTGGATCACGATGATGACCTCTCGAAGCCTGTATGTGCTTGCTGTTGTTGGCTTGGCTCTCGTGCCGAGTGCAACCACTGCTGCGGATGTCATCTCCGTGCCGACCAGCGGCTCGATCGAAGTTCCGCTGCATGAAGAAGCGGGTTTTGACTGGTCCGGATTTTATGCCGGCGTCTTCGCAGGTTTGCAAAATGGCGGCCTGAGCGGCACGCAGCCCACTATCGGGGTACAAGCGGGCGTCAACGCGCAATTCGACTTCCTCCTGATTGGAGCGGAAGTCTCGGTCCGCGGCCTTGCAACTGATTCCGTTGATGTCGGAAGCGCTGCTTCCGGACAGATCCTAGGACGTGCTGGCCTAATCGTGGATGACAATGCGCTTGTTTATGCCGCGAGCGGCTACGGCCTCGATCTTGGGGCACCGGAAGACGCCGAATTCCTGGTCGGGGGCGGGGTCGAACTCGCCATTACTGATACCGTGACTATCGAGGCCGAGTATCTGCACGGCTTTCCGCTGGACGGTGGCGACCAGACTGACCAGATCACTTTTGGTGCGAACTTTCACTTCTGAAAAGTTGTTTCTTACCAAGAGATTAACTGATCCTTGCGGCTAATCTCGCGGCAGTTCGATTCGTACAACCCAGCTCAAAAGCGTCACCATATCCGCACAGTTTCGCCGATTAGCCGCCACAAGTTCTGTTTCCGTGGTCAGCATTTGTGTCAAAATGAGCCAAATGCGCTGCAAGTATGCAACACTGCTCACCCTGCGTTAGCCGCACCGCCCAATTTAGGGCACGATAGCCTTGTCAGCCGCGTTCAGTTGATGCATCTAAACGCTCGACTACGGTTAACTCTATGGGAGTGCAAGATATGTTTGTACGTTCGCTTTCTCTCGGTGTGGCTGCTGCCGCGCTGCTCGCTGGTGGTGCTCAGGCTGCTGACCTGATCATCCCAACCACCCCACAGCCGATCTACGAATCTGCCGGCTTCTCCTGGGATGGTCTCTATGCTGGTGTGAACCTCGGCGGTCAGTTCTCTGAAGACGCTTTTGGTGATAGCGCTGGTCAGTTCCTCCTCGGCGGTGCCGTTGGTGTGAACTTCATGGTTGCTGATCCGATCCTGCTCGGTGCCGAAATCCAGGGCAACTACCTGTTCGAAAGCGATGACTTTGACGACGCTGGCCAGTTCCTGGCTCTTGCTCGCCTCGGTGCCGTCGTGACCGACTCGGTCCTGGTTTACGCTGCTGCTGGTGCTGGCGTGCAGTTCAACGACGTTGACGATGAAGGCATCTATGCCCTCGGCGGCGGTGTTGAATTCGCTGCTACCGACTCCGTGTCGGTTCGTGCCGAAATCCTCGGCCTCGGCACCTTCGACGATGGCGACGACTTCTTTGAAGCCGCCCAGGCCACCGTCGGCGTGTTCTACCACTTCTAAGATTTGCAATAGGTGGGGCGGCATGCCGCCCTTCCGAACAAACTTGCAAACCCAATTCGGCGAACTGGTCCTCCAGTTCGCCGTTTTGGTTTTTGCTGTCGGTGAAAAGCGCCTGACCGATTCTTAAGGCTTCTACGAATCTGTGATTCAGATGCTGTGTCGCTGATCTAGTCAGCAGCGTTCGTCATTCTATATAAGAGCCATGTACTTCCTGGCGGGCTTGCATCGAGCTGCTTTTGGGGAATGGCATGCTGGTTTGGTGCGGCGCGAGAGCAAAAGGCTTCGGCGGCACTCAGCAGCATTCATGATCTTTCGGGTCATGTTTTCTTTCCCTTGAAACACGATGGGCAAAGGTCTAAGCCCAAGCCATCACTTTTCGCGTCGGTTCGCTCGCCCCAATTGCTTGCGTTGCTCTCGCGATACCGGTCGCCCGACCGGCATAGAACACAGGCTGCCGCATGACTGATTTGCTCAGCGACTATCTGCCAATTGTCCTCTTTATCGGTGTTTCTGCCGTTATTGGATTGGCGCTTCTTGTTGCCCCGTTCCTGATCGCTGTTAAGCGTCCTGATCCGGAAAAGGTCTCCGCCTTCGAAGCGGGTTTCGATGCTTTCGACGACGCGCGCATGAAGTTCGATGTGCGCTTTTACCTCGTCTCGATTCTCTTCATCATCTTCGATCTGGAAGTGGCCTTCCTCTTCCCATGGGCTGTGGCATTCCGCGACGTGGGTTGGTTCGGGTTCTGGTCGATGATGGTCTTCCTCCTGATTCTCACCGTCGGCTTTATCTATGAATGGCGGAAAGGGGCACTCGAATGGGATTGAGTGAACAAAACAGCACTTTGGTGGCGCCGCAGCCTACTGGCCTGATCGATCCGCGCACCAACAAGCCGGCTGGTGCCAACGATCCGTTCTTCACCGAGGTGACGGACGAGTTGGCAGACAAGGGCTTTCTCCTGTCCACCGCCGACCAGCTCATTACCTGGGCGCGTACGGGCTCGCTCATGTGGATGCAGACGGGACTTGCTTGCTGCGCCGTTGAAATGATGCAGATGTCCATGCCGCGCTACGATGTGGAGCGCTTCGGCACGGCGCCGCGCGCCTCTCCGCGGCAGTCGGACGTGCTGATCGTTGCCGGCACGTTGACCAACAAGATGGCTCCGGCTCTGCGCAAGGTCTACGACCAGATGCCTGAGCCGCGCTATGTCATCTCGATGGGCAGCTGCGCCAATGGCGGCGGCTACTACCACTATTCCTATTCTGTGGTGCGTGGCTGCGATCGCATCTTGCCGGTGGACATCTATGTTCCCGGCTGCCCTCCGACGGCTGAAGCGCTTCTATACGGCATCCTCCTGCTGCAAAAGAAGATCCGCCGCACCGGCACTATTGAACGCTAGGGTTGGCTCTCATGGATGAAGTTATCCAGCGCGATCCGCTGTCGACGCTGAGCGAGCACATCGCGAATGCGTTAGGTGAGACGGTGATCGGTAGCGAGATTGCATTCGGCCAGTTGACGCTCACGGTTCAGCGCGACTCGATCGTGCCGGTCGTGACGTTCCTCCGGGATGATCCGCAGTGCCGTTTCATTGCTTTCCTTGACGTGTGCGGGGTGGATTTTCCCGAGCGCGAAGAACGCTTTGAAGTTGTCTACCACTTCCTCAGCCCGCACCTGAACCAGCGGATTCGGGTAAAGCTGTCCGTTGATGACGAAACCCCGGTGCCCTCGATCACCGAAGTTTTCGCTGGGGCCAATTGGTTCGAGCGTGAGGCCTATGATCTCTACGGCATCCTGTTTTCCGGACATCCCGATCTGCGTCGTATCCTCACCGACTATGGTTTTGATGGGCATCCGCTCCGCAAGGACTTCCCGCTGACCGGGTTTGTGGAAGTGCGCTACGACGAGGAGCGCAAGCGCGTCGTTTATGAGCCTGTCAAGCTCGCGCAGGAATGGCGGTCGTTCGACTATTTGTCACCGTGGGAGGGTACGGATTACGTGCTGCCCGGCGACGAGAAGGCCAAGCAATGAGTGTAGCTGAAATCGAAGTTCGCAACTTCACCATCAATTTCGGTCCCGTTCATCCGTCAGCGCACGGCGTGTTGCGCCTGATTCTGGAGCTTGACGGCGAGATCGTCGAGCGGGTTGATCCGCACATCGGCCTGCTGCACCGCGGCACCGAAAAGCTGATCGAAGCCAAGACCTATCTGCAGGCGCTGCCCTATTTCGACCGGCTCGACTATGTGGCGCCGATGAACCAGGAGCACGCGTGGGCACTCGCCATTGAAAAGCTGCTGGGCATCGAAGTGCCGCGCCGTGGCCAGTTGATCCGTGTGCTGTATTCGGAAATCAGCCGCTTGCTCGCGCATTTGATGAATGTCACCACGCAGGCGATGGATATCGGCGCGTTGACGCCGCCGCTCTGGGGCTTCGAGCAGCGTGAACAGCTCATGATTTTCTATGAGCGTGCGTCCGGCTCTCGTATGCACGCGGCTTATTTCCGCCCGGGTGGCGTTCACCAGGACCTGCCGCAAGCCCTGATCGACGATATCGAGTCATTCTGCTCGACCTTCCCCAAGGCGCTTGAGGACATTTACAACCTTCTAACCGAGAACCCAATTTTCAAGCAGCGCAACGTCGATATCGGCGTGGTGAAGCTCGAAGATGCCTGGAACATGGGTTTCTCCGGCGTTTTGGTGCGTGGTTCGGGCGCAGCTTGGGACCTGCGCAAGAGTCAGCCCTATGATTGCTATGCCGAGATGGATTTCGACATTCCGATCGGCAAGAACGGCGACTGCTATGATCGCTATCTTGTCCGCATGGAAGAAATGCGGCAGTCGACACGCATCATGAAGCAGTGCGTCGAGAAGCTGAACGCACCGGAAGGCAAGGGCCCGATTGCCTCGCTCGATGGTAAGGTCGTTCCGCCCAAGCGGGGCGAGATGAAGCAGTCGATGGAAGCCTTGATCCATCACTTCAAGCTCTACACCGAGGGCTTCAAGGTCCCGGCTGGCGAAGTTTACTGCGCGGTCGAGGCGCCGAAGGGTGAGTTCGGCGTCTATCTGGTTAGCGACGGCACCAACAGGCCTTATCGCTGCAAGATCAGGCCTCCGGGTTTCGCTCACCTGTCTGCCATGGACTTTCTGTGCCGGGGCCACATGCTGGCCGACGTGGCCGCGATCCTTGGTTCGCTTGATATCGTTTTCGGAGAGGTTGATCGCTAATGGTTGCGCGTCGCCTTGCGGATGAGTCGGTACAACCGGCGGTATTCGCGTTTAATGCTGACAATGCCCAGTGGGCCGAGCGGACGATTGGACGCTATCCGGCTGGTCGCCAGCAATCTGCTGTTATTCCCCTGTTGATGCGCGCCCAGGATCAGGATGGCTGGGTCAGCCGCGCCACGATCGAGACGATCGCCGAAATGCTGGGCATGGCGTATATCCGTGTCCTCGAAGTCGCGACGTTCTACACCCAGTTCCAGCTACAGCCCGTTGGCAGCCGCGCCCATATCCAGGTGTGCGGAACAACGCCGTGCATGCTGCGCGGCGCTGAAGACCTCATCGACGTCTGCAAGTCCAAGATCCACCATGATCCGCATCATCTCAATGCGGATGGTACGTTGAGCTGGGAAGAGGTCGAGTGCCTCGGCGCCTGCGTCAATGCGCCCATGGTCGCGATCTTCCACGATACATTTGAGGATCTGACGGCGGAACGTTTCGAAGAGATCATCGACGCTTTCCAGGCCGGCAATGGCGCGAGCGTCAAGCCTGGCCCGCAGATCGAGCGGATCCATTCCGCCGCTGCTTCCGGGCCCACCACACTGCTCGAAACCCCGACGGCGGCGCGCGAGAAGTTTGTTCCGCCTGCGCCGCCCGAGAGCCCAGCGGCGCCGGCTGCGGCAGCTGCTGGCAACCCGCCACAGCCTGCTACGTCCGCCGCCAAGCCCAAGGACATGACGCCCGAAGCTGCGCCTGCGATCAAGGGCACGCCGCCAGAGGCAAAGGTGTCCGAGGCCAAGGCGGAGCAGGAGCGTGCAGCTGCCCGTGCCGACTCCAAGGCAGATGGCACGCCGAACAACGCGATGCGCGAAGGCGCCACTGGCGCAGAGTCGCCTGCGGGCAAGCTCGATGGCGGTGACGCTGTTGGCAAGGAAACCGACAAGCCTGCGGCCGAAGGCGCGGCGCCTGCCGGGACCGAGACTTCCGAAAAGGCCGAGGCTCCGAAAGCCAATCCGAACGAAGTCAATCCAGTGGCAGAGCGCGGCGGAGACGCGACGCGCTTTGTTGCTCCGGAAGGTCCGGCTGACAACCTCAAGCTCATCACCGGGGTTGGCCCTGTGCTGGAGCGCCGGCTCAATGAGCTTGGCATCTCGCGGTGGAGCCAGATCGCTGCGTTTACCCCGGAAGACATCGCCAAGGTCGAAGAGGCGCTGAGCATCAAGGGACGGGCCTCGCGTGACAACTGGCTGGCCCAGGCCGAAGTACTCGCCCGCGGTGGCGAGGCAGAATACATCCGCGTCTTCGGCAAGAAGTCGCGTTAGGAGTGTGAGAAGTGCTCGCTGATAAAGACCGCATTTTCACCAATCTTTACGGTCGCCACGACTGGACCCTGGCTGGCGCGCGGCAACGCGGCGCCTGGGCCGGCACCAAGGAGTTCATCGACTCCGGCCGCGATTGGATCACCAATGAAGTCAAGGCATCCGGCTTGCGTGGACGCGGCGGGGCAGGGTTCCCGACTGCGCTCAAATGGACGTTCATGCCCAAGGTCAGCGACGGCCGGCCGCATTACCTGCTGGTCAATGCCGACGAGTCCGAGCCAGGCACCTGCAAGGACCGCGAAATCCTGCGCCACGATCCTCATCACCTGGTGGAAGGTTGCCTCCTGGCTGCGCGCGCCATGGACGCCCATCTGGCGTTTATCTATGTGCGTGGCGAGTTCATTCGCGAGCGCCAGCACCTAGAGCATGCTGTGCAGGAGGCGTATGACGCCAAGCTGATCGGCAAGGACAACATTCACGGCTGGGATCTGGACATCATCGTTCATCACGGCGCGGGCGCTTATATCTGCGGCGAAGAAACCGCTTTGATGGAGTCGCTTGAAGGCAAGAAGGGCCAACCGCGCCTCAAGCCGCCGTTCCCAGCCGGTATGGGCGTTTACGGCAATCCAACCACCGTCAACAACGTCGAGTCGATTGCCGTCGTCCCCGAGATCCTGCGCCGTTCTGGTGCTTGGTTCGCCTCCATCGGCCGCACCAACAACACCGGCACCAAGCTAATGTGCGTGTCCGGTCATGTGAACAATCCAGCGACTTTCGAAGAGGCCATGGGCGAAAGCTTCAAGGACATCATCGAAAAGCACTGCGGTGGTATCCGGGGCGGTTGGGACAATCTCCTCGCCGTCATCCCCGGTGGGGCCTCCGTTCCGTGCGTGACCGGCGAAAAGATCCAGAACGCCATTGTTGACTTCGATGGCCTGCGCGAAGTGGGCTCGTCTATGGGTACCGCAGCCATCATCGTGATGGACAAGTCGACTGACATCATCAAGGCGATCTGGCGCTTGTCGGCCTTCTACAAGCATGAAAGCTGTGGCCAGTGCACGCCATGCCGCGAAGGCACTGGCTGGATGATGCGCGTCATGGAGCGCATGGTCGAGGGCCGCGCCCAAAAGCGCGAGATCGACATGCTGTTTGAAGTGACCAAGCAGATCGAGGGCCACACAATTTGTGCGCTCGGCGATGCTGCGGCCTGGCCGATCCAGGGCCTGATCCGCAACTTCCGGCACGTCATCGAAGCGCGCATCGATCAATACACATATTCGTCCACCTCCGACGGCGCGGTGCCGTCGATTGCGGCGGAGTAGGGCTGATGGCAAATATCAAGGTCGACGGCCAACTCGTCGAAGTTCCGGACTACTACACACTGATGCAGGCGGCCGAGGCCGCGGGCGCAGAAATCCCGCGCTTCTGCTACCATGAGCGTTTGTCGGTCGCCGGCAACTGCCGCATGTGCCTGGTTGAAGTGAAGGGTGGTCCCCCAAAGCCGCAAGCCTCGTGCGCCATGTCCGTCAAGGACTTGCGCCCTGGCCCCAATGGCGAGCCGCCTGAAATGTTCACCAACACGCCCATGGTCAAGAAGGCCCGTGAAGGCGTGATGGAATTCCTGCTGATCAACCATCCGCTTGATTGCCCGATCTGCGATCAGGGCGGTGAGTGCGACCTGCAGGACCAGGCCATGGCCTATGGCGTGGACAAGAATCGCTTTGCTGAAAACAAGCGTGCCGTCGAGGACAAGTACATTGGCCCATTGGTCAAGACCTCGATGAACCGCTGTATCCACTGCACGCGCTGCGTCCGGTTCACCACCGAAGTTGCTGGCATTTCCGAGATGGGCCTGCTGGGTCGCGGCGAAGACGCCGAGATCACGACTTATCTCGAAAAGGCGCTTTCCAGCGAACTGCAGGGCAATGTTATCGACCTTTGCCCCGTGGGCGCGCTGACGAGCAAGCCCTATGCCTTCAATGCCCGGCCATGGGAATTGACCAAGACCGAATCCATCGACGTCATGGATGCGGTTGGCTCGGCCATTCGCGTGGATAGCCGCGGTCGCGAAGTTATGCGCATTCTGCCGCGCATCAACGAAGACATCAACGAAGAGTGGATTTCGGATAAGACCCGCTTCGTATGGGATGGTTTGAAGAGCCAGCGCCTTGACCGGCCGTATGTGCGCCGCAATGGCAAGCTCGGCGCCACGACCTGGGACGATGCATTTGTCGCGGTCGCACGGGCGATCAAGAAGCCTGGCGCGCGCGTCGGTGCTATCGCCGGTGATCTGGCAGGCGTTGAAGAAATGTTCGCGCTAAACAAGTTCCTGGCCTCGATCGGCTCGGGCAATGTCGATGCGCGTCCGGCTGGCTCAGTCTTGTCGGCTGCCAATGGCCGTGCTTCGTATCTGTTCAATCCCACGATTGCGGGCATTGAACAGGCCGATGCCATCCTCCTGATCGGCACTAATCCGCGCAAGGAAGCGTCGCTCATCAACGCCCGTATCCGCAAGGTTTGGCGCGCGACCGGCCTGCCCATCGGGCTGATCGGCGAGAATGCTGATCTCACCTATCAGGTGCAGCACTTGGGCAATGGTTCGGACAGCCTGGCAGACCTTGTTGCTGGCAAGGGGAGCTTTGCCGAAGTTTGGGCGCAGGCCAAGAAGCCACTCGTCATCGTTGGCGAGGGAGCGGCATCGGCTGATGTTCTCAACGCTGCAGCCAAGCTTGCTACGAACAATGCTGAACTGGCTGAAGGCTGGAACGGCTTTGCCCTTCTTCACAACGCTGCGGCGCGCGTTGGTGCGCTCGACGTTGGCTTTATCCCTGCCAAGACGGGTGCCGATACTGCGGCCATGCTGTCTGGCGCTGTGGATGTGCTGTTCCTGCTCGGTGCAGACGAGTACGATCTGTCACAGCTGAGCAATACACTGGTCGTCTACATCGGCACGCACGGAGACAATGCGGCGCATCGCGCCGACATCATCCTGCCAGGCGCGACCTACACGGAAAAGAGCGCCACTTACGTCAACACGGAAGGCCGTGTGCAGATGACGACGCGGGCTGTTTTCCCGCCAGGCGACGCCAAGGAAGACTGGGCAATCATCCGTGCCTTGTCTGCCGTTGTCGGCGTGCCGCTGCCCTACAATTCGCTGACGCAGCTTCGTTCGGCGATTTATGCAGAACATCCACACTTGGCACGCATTGACGGCATTGCTTTTGGTGCGCTTGGCGATATTACCAAGCTGGCCAAGGGCAAGGTCAAGGCGGTGAGCAGGCAGTTCGTGTCGCCCGTGTCCGAGTTCTACCTCACCAATCCAATTGCACGCGCGTCAGCTGTCATGGGCGAGTGCGCTGCGACCGCCGCCGGTCTCCGGCAGGCAGCGGAGTAGGAAAGCATTATGGACTCTATCAACTCCGCGCTCGATTACCTGCTTGGCATTCCAATCCTCGGATTGGGTGTTCAGGTTGGGTTCATCTACAAGGCGCTGCTGTTGCTCGTGGCGCTGCTGATCTTCACAGCGTTCATCCTTCTGGCCGACCGAAAGATCTGGGCGGCCGTACAAATTCGGCGCGGCCCTAACGTCGTGGGTCCTTTCGGCCTGCTGCAGAGCTTCGCCGATTTGCTGAAATTCGCCCTCAAGGAAGCTGTTATACCCGCGGGTTCGGACAAGGTCCTGTTCATCCTCGCGCCCTTGATTACCGCCACTCTCGCTCTGGCAGGTTGGGCTGTTGTTCCCGTCAATGACGGCTGGGCAATGGCCAACCTGAACATCGGCATTCTCTACCTGTTGGGCATTTCATCGCTCGGCGTTTATGGGGTGATCATCGGCGGCTGGGCGTCGAACTCCAAGTACCCGTTTCTTGGCTCCCTGCGTTCTGCAGCGCAGATGGTGTCCTACGAGGTGTCCATCGGGCTGGTGATCATCACCGTACTGCTGTGCGTTGGTTCGCTGAACCTCAACGACATCATTCGTGCGCAGTATGAAATGGGCCTCGCCCACATGATCGGGCTGCCGCAACTGACGTTCCTTAACTGGTTCTGGTTGCCGCTCTTTCCGATGTTTGTGGTTTTTTATATCTCGGCACTGGCTGAAACAAACCGTCCTCCGTTCGATCTGGTGGAAGGTGAGTCCGAGCTCGTCGCCGGCTTCATGACCGAGTATTCATCAACGCCATACATGTTGTTCATGTTGGGTGAATACATCTCGATCCTGCTGATGTGCGCCATGACGACCGTCCTGTTTCTGGGTGGCTGGACATCACCGATCGACTTGCCGCCATTCACTTGGATTCCAGGCGTCATCTGGTTCTTCCTTAAGCTCAGCCTCGTGTTCTTCATGATTGCCATGGCCAAGGCGATCGTGCCGCGGTACCGCTACGACCAGCTCATGCGGATCGGCTGGAAAGTGTTCCTGCCGCTCTCGCTGATCTGCGTCATCATTGTTGCATTTGTTCTCCAGCTCACGGGCTGGGGCTGGCATGGAGGAGTCGCTTGATGCGCGCTTCCCAACTCGTCAACACGCTCCTCATGCGTGAATTCGCGAAGTCCTTCTTTTTGACCATGAAGTACTTCTTCGCGCCCAAGCCGACCATCAACTACCCTTATGAAAAGGGCCATGTCAGCCCGCGTTTCCGGGGCGAACATGCCTTGCGTCGCTATCCTAATGGGGAAGAGCGCTGCATCGCGTGCAAGTTGTGTGAAGCGGTTTGCCCGGCCCAGGCCATCACCATTGAAGCCGGTCCGCGCCAGAACGACGGTACGCGCCGCACTGTGCGCTATGACCTCGACATGGTGAAGTGCATCTATTGCGGTTTCTGCCAGGAAGCCTGCCCGGTCGACGCCATTGTTGAAGGGCCGAACTTCGAATTCGCGACTGAAACGCGTGAGGAGCTCTACTTCTCCAAGGAGAAGCTCTTGGCCAATGGTGACCGGTGGGAGCGCGAAATCGCTGCCAACCTGGCTTCCGACGCGCCGTATCGCTAAGAGGAAAGAGCATGACCCTTCCGCTGTTCTTCTTCTATGTGTTCTCCGCTGTAGCCATCGCCTCGGCCGTCATGGTCGTGGCTTCGCGTAATCCCGTGCACGCGGTATTGTTCCTGATCCTCGTGTTCTTCAACGCCGCAGGCCTCTTCATGCTGGCTGGCGCCGAGTTCCTGGCGCTGATCCTCATTGTGGTCTATGTCGGTGCCGTCGCGGTCCTGTTCCTGTTTGTTGTGATGATGCTGGACGTGGATTTCGCATCCCTGCGCTCCGGCATGTTGCAGTACGCGCCCATTGGCGTGGTGGTTGGAATCGTGCTTCTGCTCGAGCTGCTGCTGGTGGCTGGTAGCTTCGTGGTGTCGCCAGAGGTGGCGGGCTCGTCTGGCTTGCCGATCACCAATGGCGTCGATAATACGCGCGCCTTGGGCATGGTCTTGTACACACGTTACATTTTCCTGTTCCAAGGGGCAGGGGCTGTGCTGCTGGTTGCCATGATCGGCGCAATTGTTCTGACGTTGCGGCACAAGCCAAACGTGAAGCGGCAGGACCCGATCAAGCAAGTGGCGCGCCGCGCTTCCGAAACAATGGAAGTCGTCAAGGTCAAGAGCGGTCAGGGACTGTAGGAGGCAAAAATGGGCTTGGGTATCGAGCTCGGTCACTACCTGACCGTAGCTGCAATCTTGTTCACGCTTGGCGTGTTCGGCATCTTTCTCAATCGCAAGAACATCATCGTCATTCTGATGTCGGTCGAGTTGATCCTCTTGGCAGTCAACCTCAACCTGGTTGCCTTCTCGGCGCAGCTCAATGATTTGCAGGGACAGGTGTTCGGCCTGCTGATCCTGACTGTTGCTGCTGCTGAAGCCGCTATCGGCCTCGCAGTGCTGGTAATCTTCTTCCGCAACCGCGGCTCGATCGCGGTTGAAGACGTCAACATGATGAAGGGCTAAGAACCACCGCTATGATCCAAGCGATTGTTTTCCTGCCCCTCATAGGTGCGCTGATTGCCGGTCTCCTTGGCCGTACCATTGGACATCGCCCAAGCGAGTACATCACCACTGGCTTGCTGATCATTTCAGCAGTGCTCAGCTGGGTTGTTTTCCTGCCTGTTGCTTTTGGTAGTGGCTTGGTCGGCGCCGAAGGCGCGGCTGGTGAAGCTGCGGTCCTCAAGGTTGAGGTGATGCGCTGGATCCAGGTCGGCGACATGGATGTGCGCTGGATTCTCCGTGTCGATACGCTGACGGCTATCATGCTCGTTGTGGTCAACACTGTGTCGAGCCTCGTCCATGTGTACTCCATCGGCTACATGGCCGAGGATCCGCATCGCAGCCGCTTCTTTGCTTATCTGTCGCTGTTTACCTTCGCCATGCTGATGCTGGTGACGGCCGATAACTTCCTCCAGATGTTCTTCGGCTGGGAAGGCGTGGGTCTTGCGTCCTATCTGCTGATCGGCTTCTGGTACACGCGGCCATCGGCCAACGCTGCGGCGATGAAAGCTTTCGTCGTCAATCGTGTGGGTGACTTTGGCTTCGCGTTGGGCATCTTCGGCAGCTTCATGCTGCTTGGCTCGGTTAACTTCGACACCGCATTCGGCAATTTGCCGGCTGTGTCGAACTACACCATGCACTTCCTGGGTTGGGATCTGCATGCGATGACGGTGATCTGCCTGCTCCTGTTCATGGGTGCCATGGGCAAGTCGGCGCAGTTCCTTCTGCATACTTGGCTGCCTGACGCCATGGAAGGTCCGACACCTGTGTCGGCACTGATCCATGCCGCGACGATGGTGACGGCTGGTGTGTTCATGGTGGCGCGTCTGTCGCCCATGTTCGAGGCATCGCCTACGGCGCTGACTGTGGTGATCGTCATTGGTGCAATCACCGCGTTCTTTGCGGCCACCGTCGGTCTTGTTCAGAATGACATCAAGCGCGTGATTGCCTATTCGACCTGTTCGCAGCTCGGCTACATGTTCGTAGCACTTGGCACAGGCGCTTACTCGGCCGGCGTGTTCCACCTGTTCACCCACGCCTTCTTCAAGGCCCTCCTGTTCCTGGGCGCAGGTTCGGTGATCCACGCGATGCACCATGAGCAAGACATGCGCAACATGGGCGGGCTGTCTAAGAAGATTCCGATCACTTACATTATGATGCTGATCGGTACACTGGCCCTCACAGGTGTGGGTATTCCGGGCACCTTCCTTGGCTTTGCCGGTTTCTTCTCCAAGGACTCCATCATCGAGGCGGCATATGCCTATGGTGGTAATATCGGCAGCCTGGCGTTCTGGCTTCTGGTGATCGCCGCCTTGTTTACGAGCTTCTACTCGTGGCGCTTGATCCACCTGACGTTCCACGGTTCGCCACGGGATGCTGAGCACGCTCATACTGCTCATCCTGATCCGGCGCATGCAGCTGCCGAAACACATCATGAGCCGATCGATGACAGCAATGCGGATGATCATGGCCATCACGGGCATGCTCACCACGGATCTGCGTTCGACAACGCGCATGAGTCGCCAAATGTCATGCTGGTGCCGCTCTACGTGCTCGGCGTGGGTGCAGTGCTCGCTGGTGCAGTGTTCTACAGTATGTTCTTCGAGAACCTCGAACACATCGAGCACTTCTTTGCCGGTGCGCTCTTTGTTGATCATGAGATCATTGAAGGCGCTCACCATGTGCCGCTGTGGGTGAAGTGGAGCGCCACGATTTCGATGATCATCGGCTTCGTCACGGCCTGGTTCATGTATATCAGGGAGCCAGATGTGCCGCGCAGGCTCGCTGCACAGAACCCCGGCCTATATAAGTTCCTCCTCAACAAGTGGTACTTCGACGAACTTTACAACACGATCTTTGTCCGGCCGGCTGTCTGGATCGGTCGGGCATTCTGGCGCGGCTTCGACGACTGGCTGATCAATGACAAGCTAACCGAGGGTCTTGGCCGCCGTGTGCAGAACGTCACGTCCTGGGTTGTCAGGCTTCAATCTGGCTATCTGTACCACTACGCCTTCGCCATGCTGATCGGCATCGCGGCACTGCTGACCTGGGCCATCGCGGCCGGGGGACTGATTTGATGACCTTCGAAACCTCCATTCTGACGATCTTGACTTGGCTGCCCGCCCTAGGTGCTGTGCTGATCCTTTTCACGCCGCGCACCTCACTCGACGCGATCCGCTGGACCGCGTTTGCGGTGACGCTTGTCACGCTTGTTCTTGCCTTGTGGATGTGGGCGGCATTTGATGCGTCCAATCCAGGGTTCCAGTTCGTCGTCAACAATGCCTGGATCGGCGACACGATCGGCTACCGCGTAGGGGTGGACGGCATATCAGTGCTGTTTGTTGTCCTATCCGCTCTGTTGATGCCGTTCTGCGTCCTCTCCAGTTGGGAGTCCGTGGACAAGCGCGTCAAAGAGTACATGGTCGTGTTTCTCCTTCTCGAAACACTGATGATCGGCGTCTTTACGACGCTCGATCTGGCCATGTTCTACGTGTTCTTCGAAGGCACCTTGCTGCCGATGTTCCTCATCATCGGCATCTGGGGCGGCTCGGCACGCATCCAGGCCAGCTACAAGTTCTTCTTTTATACGTTTGCCGGTTCGGTGCTGATGCTGCTGGCCATTATGGCCATGTACTGGAACAGCGGCACAACGGACATCGCCAAGCTGCTGACTCATGATTTCCCAGTGTCCTGGCAGCCGTGGCTGTGGTGGGCGTTCTTCCTGTCGTTCGCCGTCAAGATGCCGATGTGGCCATTGCACCGCTGGCTTCCCGAGGCGCACGTGCAGGCTCCAACTGCTGGGTCGGTTATCCTGGCCGCTATCCTGCTGAAGCTCGGCGGCTATGGCTTCCTGCGCTTCAGCTTGCCGATGTTTCCCGATGCCTCGGCGCAGTTTGCCAATATCGTCTTCTTTCTGTCCGTGGCTGCGATCATCATCACATCCCTGGTTGCCCTCGTTCAGAACGACATCAAGAAGCTGATTGCGTACTCTTCGGTTGCGCACATGGGCTTCGTGACCATGGGCATCTTCGCTGGCAATGCACTTGGTATTCAGGGCGGTGTGTTTCAGATGTTCTCGCACGGGATCGTGTCCGGAGCGCTGTTCCTGTGCGTGGGCGTCATCTATGATCGCATGCACACACGTGACATCGCGGCTTATGGTGGGCTCGTCGAGCGGATGCCGGCCTATGCGGTCGCATTCCTTGTCTTCACTATGGCCAATGTCGGCCTTCCGGGCACGTCAGGGTTTGTTGGTGAATTCCTGACAATGATGGGCGTGTTCCAGGTCAATACTTGGGTGGCATTTGGCGCAGCCTTCGGCGTGATCTTCTCTGCCTGCTATGCGCTTTGGCTCTATCGCCGCGTGATCTTTGGCGCGATGACCAAGGAAAGCCTGCGCGGCATGTTCGATCTGAACCTGCGCGAAAAGGTGATCCTTTATCCGCTGATCATACTGACAATCGTGTTCGGCTTCTATCCTGCGCCGGTTCTCGACACCAGCGCAGCCGCCGTCGACAACCTCGTGGCGCGATATACATCGTCCGTCGGCATCGACACGGCAGCGCTGAACCCGCAGTTGGTCGAGGTCGCGCCGGCACCTGTCGAAGAACATGCTGCCGAAGAGCATGCTGCTGAAGACGCAGCTGCTCCGGCAGCTGCCCACTAGGAGAGTCCCGTGAACTCAGATGTCTTGGATTTCGCGAGCGTAGCTCCTGCGTGCCCCGAACTGTTGCTTGCCGTCGGCACTGTCGTGCTGTTGCTCGCAGGCGTGTTCGCCAACAAGGAGCGCTCGCTGCTCGTGTCCTATGGAGCCGTGCTCCTGCTGGCCATCGTGGGAGCGCTGATCCTTTTTGCGCCTGCAGAAGGCGTTCTGTTCAACGGCGTATTCATTGCCGACAGCTTTGCGCGCTTCATGAAAGTGCTGGTTGTCTTTGGTGCGGCTCTGACTTTGGTCCTTGCCATTCCTCGCGATGCGGAAAACGGCACGCACAAGTTTGAGTATTCCATTCTCGCTCTGCTCGCGACCTTGGGCATGATGGCGCTGGTCTCCGCCAATGATTTGATGAGCCTTTATGTGGCGCTGGAGTTGCAGTCCCTGGCGTTCTACGTCATGGCCGCTATCAAGCGTGATGATGCTAAGGCCACCGAGGCGGGTCTGAAGTACTTCGTGCTCGGGGCGCTCAGCTCAGGCATGCTGCTTTATGGCGCCTCCATGGTTTATGGCTTTACCGGCCACACGAACCTGCAGGAAATCGTGGTTGCGATCGCCTCCGAAGGCCGCTCGATCGGCTTGATCTTTGGCGTTGTGTTCCTCCTCGCCGGCGTGGCGTTCAAGGTATCCGCCGTTCCGTTCCACATGTGGACGCCCGACGTTTACGAAGGCGCACCCACTCCGGTGACGGCGTTTTTTGCAGCGGCACCAAAGGTTGCTGCCATGTCGATGTTCGTCCGCCTGGTTATGGACGCCTTCCAGGGCATTACGGGTGACTGGCAGCAGATCGTGATCTTCCTGTCGATCGCCTCCATGGTTCTTGCAGCATTCGCGGCAATCGGCCAGCGATCGCTCAAGCGGCTGATTGCCTATTCGTCCATTGGCCATGTCGGTTTCGCTCTAGTTGGGCTGTCTGCGGGCACCCAGGTGGGCGTTGAAGGCGTAGCGATCTACATGGCGATCTACGTGGCCATGACGGTTGGCCTGTTTGCTTGCCTTTTGTCGTTCCGCACGGACACTGGCTACATCGAGACGGTCGACGAGCTTGCCGGCGCCGCACAGGCCCGCCCATTCGTGGCAGCCATCATGGCCGTGCTGATGTTTTCCCTCATCGGCATGCCACCTCTGGCAGGGTTCTTTGCCAAGTGGCACGCCTTCCTTGCAGCGATCGACGCACAGCTTTACTTGCTGGCTGTTGTGGGTGTGTTGGCCTCGGCCGTAAGCGCGTTCTATTACCTGCGCGTGGTCAAGGTGATGTACTTCGATGAACCGGTGCATCGCTTTGCTGCGGTGCCGGCAGAGTTGACCATCATCATGGCGGTGACAGGCTTCTTCATCGTGACCTACTTCTTCACAGTGGGCGCTCCGCTTGCGCAATTTGCCCATGCTGCTGCGGGAAGCCTGTTCTAGGTGAACACTTTCTCGCTCGGACCAAAGGCGCGCGCAGCCGGATATCGGCTGCGTGGCTATGACAGTGTAGGTTCGACGAATACGGAAGCAGTGGCAGCAGCCAGCGCCGGTGATCCCGGCGGTATCTGGTTTGCTGCGCTGGAACAAACGGCAGGGCGCGGCCGCCGCGGTCGCCAGTGGGTCAACCCGCGTGGTAATTTGGCAGCAACGCTGTTGATCGTGCCTGACGTGAATGCAAGCGTCTCGGCCACTCTGGGGTTCGTGGCCGGTGTTGCACTCAGGTCAGCGCTTTCCGAGCTATTGCCTGAAGCGTTCCTGAAAGTAGGCATTGATGGAGCAGATTCATTGGACGGCAGCGCTCGCATTGCGCTGAAGTGGCCCAACGATGTTTTGGCCGATGGCGCTAAGCTTGCCGGTATTCTGCTCGAAGCCAGCAAGCTGCCGGATGGACGGCACGGGATCGCTATCGGCATCGGCGTCAATGTCGTCGCGGCGCCACAAGGCCTCCCATATCCGGCGACTAGCCTTGCGGAGCTTGGCATTCAGCGGTCCGCCAGTGATCTGTTCCTGGCTTTGGCCGATGCATGGGTCGATGCTCTCGCTTTGTGGAACGACGGGCGCGGCGTTCCTGCGGTGCTCGAGAAGTGGCGGCAAGGCGCCGCCGGCATCGGGAGCACCGTGGCAGTCAGCCAGAACGGTGACGTGCTGCGCGGCATCTTTGAAACAGTTGATGAAACGGGGCGCCTTATCGTGCGCGCCGAGGACGATCGTCGCATCGCGATTGCAGCGGGCGACGTGCATTTTGGGGCAACGGCCAGCGCCCGAAGCTGACCATCACTCTGCGCAGGCGACCGGCGACCAATGATCGCTCCGGCGTTGCGCAAAAAGGAAAGATAGACCTATGGCGCAAAACCAAAGGGATGAACTCGTCTTTGTGCCCCTTGGGGGCGTGGGCGAAATCGGTATGAACATGGGTGCTTACGGGTTTGGCCCCGAGCGCTCTCGCAAGTGGATTGTCGTGGATTGCGGTGTGACCTTCGGCGGGCCTGACCTGCCTGGCATTGAACTCATCATGGCCAATCCCGAGTTCCTAGAAGAACGTGCCGACGATGTCCTCGGGCTGATCCTGACCCACAGCCATGAAGACCATTATGGCGCTGTGCTCGATCTTTGGCCCGGCTTCGAAAAGCCGGTTTTCTGCACGCCGTTTACTGCAGCCATGCTTGCCGCCAAGCGGGCAGGGGACGGCATTGTCGAGAATGTTGACGTCACGATCATGCAGCCGGGCAAGCCATTCCAGCTTGGTCCATTCACGATCGAAGCAATCAATGTTGCGCACTCGATCCCCGAGTCCAACGCATTGCTGATCTCCACTCCTGTCGGCCGGGTGCTGCACACCGGCGACTGGAAGCTCGATCCCACGCCGGTCCTTAGCGCGCCTACCGACGTATCGCGCCTGCAGCAGATCGGGGAGGATCGTTCAACGCCGCTTGCGCTGGTGTGTGACTCGACCAACGCGATGAAGGACGGGGAGAGCCCGAGCGAGGCTGAGGTTGCGGCTAATCTCGCAGCCATGATCGCGGAAGCGCCGAACCGGGTGGCGGTCACCACGTTTGCCTCCAATGTTGGACGTGTGGTGTCGATCGTGCGGGCGGCGGAGAAGGCCGGTCGTCAGGTAGTGATGTCTGGCCGTTCGCTCCACCGCATCATGGGCATCGCCAAAGAACTCGGTATGCTGGAAGGCTTGCCGCCGCTGCTTGACCAGGATGCCTACAAGACCATCGCACGCAACAAGACGGTCCTGATCTGCACCGGCAGCCAGGGTGAGGCGCGGGCTGCCATAGCCCGAATCGCGCGCGGTGAGCATCCGGTCATTGATCTCAATGCCGGCGACCGCATGATCTTTTCGTCCTGGGCCATTCCGGGCAATGAACGAGAAGTCATCGACATTCAGAACATGCTGATCGACAGGGGCATCGAGGTCGTTACGGCGAATGATGGACTGGTCCACGTAACCGGTCACCCCCGCCGTGAGGAACTGCGCCGGCTGTATGATTGGGTCAAGCCTGAGGTGCTGGTTCCCGTACATGGGGAAGCTGCGCATCTGGAGGCGCAAGCCAAGCTTGGACGCGATGCCGGTATCCCCAATGTGTGCGAAGCGCGCAATGGCGACATGGTCAGGCTGTTTCCGGAGCCCATGGCATTTCCTGGGGAAGTGCGCACGGGCGAGCTCTATCTCGATGGCCTTGTGCTGTGTACGCCCGAGGAATCCGGTGTCAAAGGGCGCCGGCGGCTGTCGTTTGGTGGACACGTCGTCGTAAGTCTGTGCGTGAACGGTGGTGGGCACGTTGTGTCCGGCCCTGACCTTGTCATCGAAGGGCTGCCCGAAACAGAGGATGAATCGCTCAGCGATCTGGTTGAGGACACGATTGCGAGTGTCCTCAAGTCCATGCCGCCAAAGCGCCGTAGCGATACCGAGGTGTTGAACTCGGCCCTGTTCAAGGCCATTCGCAATGAGGTGAATGCCTATTGGGGCCGCAAGCCCAATGTCTCTGTGTTCGTGCACAGGGTATAAGTGCAGAGATAAGTTCGTGCTTGTCCGCCCGGCGGACTGACGGAGGCAATCATGCCGATCGGTTCCATAATCGCGGTCTTCCTCGTCGTGTGGTGGCTCAGCTTTGTGGCTGTGTTACCCATCGGCGCGCGCAGCCAGCATGAGGCCGGCGACATTGTAGCAGGTACTGAACCGGGCGCGCCGGTTGCGCCTGCGCTCATCCGCAAGATGATCATCGCCACCGGCGTCGCGATTGTTTTGACGTTGTTGCTGTTCTGGGGCCTGAGCAACGAGACGCTGTATCGCTACTGGAACCGCTAGGCTCGGCGCTTCGGTGCCTTGAGAGCGTGAGAATGCGCTAACTCGAGGGCCGCTTAAAGGTCAGCCATTGTGGCGGCGGAGATATCCATTTCCGTCCAGCCCTGGCGCCCCCATACATTCGCCAATGGACGGAATATCTCCGGCGCGAGACTGCATTTGAACTCTTGTTCGTCTGGCGTGAACTTCAGGTTCGCGGTTAACCCATCTGCGGCCATTGTCGCGTAGATACGCGCAACCTTGAAAGCACGGCGATCCATATGGGCATGCTCAGTAGTGTCGGCCAGTGCCAATGCGGCGCGCCGGAAATCCTCTGAAGTCGCCATCATTGAACCCCAACAATAAAAAAGCGGGGCACTAGGCCCCGCTGAATGAGTTGCTCGACAATACGCTGGTCTTAGGTGCGCTACTTCAGCGCGCTGCCAACGCTCCTCCCTAGACGTTGTCGGCGTCAGGCGGTTTGGACCGCCTTTGCTTTATTGATGCAGACCCTAACAAGTTGTTACGGGGCTGTCACGCAGATTCTGCATGCCTTCCATGCTTGCATCGGAGGGTACAACAGGGTTTGAGTGAGCCCCTAGAAAAGCTTGAGTCGATTGTTCTTTCGGGAGTTCCCATGCGCCTGTCCCGGTATTTTCTGCCCGTGTTACGCGATGTTCCCAAAGAAGCGGAAATCGTGTCCCATCGTTTGATGCTGCGCGCCGGCATGATCCGTCAGCAGGCGTCGGGGCTCTACTCCTGGCTGCCGCTTGGCTACAAGGTCCTCATGAAGGTGCAAAAGATCATCGAGGAGGAGCAGAACCGCTCCGGCGCGATTGAACTGCTCATGCCGACCATCCAGTCCGCCGACCTTTGGCGCGAGTCAGGGCGCTACGAGGCCTATGGCAAGGAGATGCTCCGCATTGAGGACCGCCACGAGCGCGAGTTCCTTTATGGTCCGACCAACGAGGAGATGATCACCGACATCTTCCGCAGCTTCGTAAAAAGCTACAAGGACCTGCCGCTCAATCTCTATCACATCCAATGGAAGTTCCGGGACGAGGTGCGCCCGCGTTTCGGCACCATGCGCAGCCGTGAATTCCTGATGAAGGATGCTTATTCGTTTGACCTCACCAAGGAAGATGCGGTCAAAGCCTATGAGCGGATGTTTGTTGCCTATATGCGCACCTACGCCCGGATGGGCCTGACGGCCATTCCGATGCGCGCCGATACCGGGCCGATCGGTGGCGACCTCAGCCACGAATGGATCGTCCTCGCAGAGACGGGCGAAAGCGCTGTGTTCTGCGACAAGCGACTCCTGGACAAACCCATTCCCGGTTTTGACACTGACTTCCGTGGCGACCTCAAGCCAATCTTCAATGACTGGACGTCGCTCTATGCGGCGACAGAAGACATGGTCGACATGGGCGAGTACGAAAATGCCGTTCCGGAAGAGTTTCGCGTTTCTGCTCGCGGTATCGAAGTTGGCCATATTTTTTACTTCGGCACCAAGTACTCAGAGCCGATGAAGGCAAGCGTCACTGGGCCGGACGGCAAGGAAGTTCTCGTGCATATGGGTTCTTATGGCGTGGGGCTGACCCGGCTGGTTCCCGCGATCATCGAAGCATGCCACGACGAGGCCGGCATTGTCTGGCCCGTCAGCGTTGCGCCATTCGAGGCAGTCCTGATCAATCTCAAGGCAGGTGATGCCGAGTGTGATGCTGCTTGCGACAAACTCTATGGCGAGCTTTCCGCGGCAGGCCTCGACATGCTCTATGACGACCGTGACCAGGGAGCAGGGGCAAAATTTACCACTGCCGATCTCGTAGGCATTCCGTATCAGATCATCCTCGGCCCACGTGGGCTCAAGGCCGGCGAAGTCGAGATCAAGCATCGCCGGAGCGGCGAGCGTGAAACCTTGCTCATCTCCGACGCTGTTAGCCGTCTCAAAGGCCTGATTGAACCACAAAGAAAGACCGACATTTGACCGACACGGCGTCGCCGCTGCTGAACAAGGGCACGCGTGCCTTTTCGCGCTTTGAATGGATGGTTGCGGGCCGCTACCTACGGGCGCGGCGCAAGGAAGCTTTTATCTCGGTCATTGCCAGCCTCACCATGGTGGGGGTGGCGATCGGCGTTGCGACCTTGATCGTCGTGATGTCCGTCATGAATGGGTTTCGGGCCGAACTGCTGACCAAGATCCTGGGTCTGAATGGCCATTTCACGGCTTACCCGATCGAGAGCAAATTCACCGACTACGAAGAAACCATCGCCACGATCCAGAACATTCCCGGCGTCAACTTCGCCGTGTACTTCGTGGAAGGTCAGGTGCTTGCTTCCGGTAAGGGCAGCTCCACGGGCGTCACCGTGCGCGGCATGAACGAAGAAAACCTGCAGAAGCTCGAGCTGCTCTACGGAGCGGCAGAGCAGGGCGGTTGGGATGGGTGGGACCAAAGCCGCGGTGTGGCGATTGGGTATCGGCTGGCGCAGACGCTGGGCGTTACCATTGGTGACCAGGTGCAGATCATCAACCCGGACGGCGCGATGACGCCTTTCGGCTCGACGCCACAGATCAAGTCCTATCCGGTTAACGTCATCTTCAACCTGGGCATGGTCGAGTTCGACAGCTTCTTCATGTACATGCCGCTCGAACCTGCCCAGGATTACTTCAAGATGTTCACCGAAGTCCTGCGGCCGGGCTTCGAGCAGCTTGATCCCTTGGCGAGCGACGAAGAGATCGATGCCGCCTACGAGCGCATCAATGAAGCGACTGCTGCGGAAATCTTTATCGACAATCCAGATGACACCGCGACCATTCGCGAGCGCATTCAAGCATCACCGATCCGACCGTTGATCCTCACCGATTGGCAGCAGCGCAATGAAACGTTCTTCTCGGCGCTGCAGGTGGAGCGGGTGGTGATGTTCACCATCCTCTCGATGATAATCCTGGTGGCCGCGTTCAATATCATTTCCAGCCTGATCATGCTGGTGAAGGACAAGAGTTCCGATATTGCGGTGCTGCGAACCATGGGGGCTTCTCGTGGCGCCATAATGCGGATTTTCTCGATCACTGGCACAACGATTGGCGTGATCGGCACGCTGGTCGGAACTGGCTTGGGACTGCTGGTCGCGGCCAATGCGGAACCGCTACGCGCCTTTATCTCCAATACGCTGGGCGTGGCGATCTTTCCCCCAGAAGTTTTCTTTCTGTCATCCCTTCCATCCAAGACCGACCCCGTCGAGGTGACGGTTGTGGTGTGTCTGGCTTTGGGGCTCAGCTTCCTGGCGACGCTTTATCCTGCGTGGCGAGCGGCGCAGTATGATCCAGTAGAGGCACTGCGCTATGAGTAAGCCACACCTGGTTTTGACCGATGTGCATCGGCACTACGGTCAAGGGGACAATATTGTCCATGTGTTAGAGGCGGCAAACCTGACTGTCCGGACGGGTGAACTGGTCGCCCTCGTCGCCCCATCTGGGGCCGGCAAATCCACGCTGCTGCACTTGTCAGGCCTCCTTGAGAGCCCGCAGGGGGGCGAGGTTGAGATTGTCGGCATCAAGACAAGCGGCCTTGGTGACCGCGGTCGTACGCAACTGCGGCGTTCGACGGTGGGCTATGTCTACCAATTTCACCATCTCTTGCCGGAATTCACGGCTCTCGAGAACGTCTCTATGCCGCAGCTGATTGCGGGTAAGACTCCGGCCGAGGCAGCGAAGCGGTCCATGGAACTTCTGGAGCTGCTGGGCATCGGGCCGCGCGCCAGCCACCGCCCGGCTGAACTATCGGGTGGCGAGCAGCAGCGCGTTGCCATTGCCCGTGCTGCGGCCAATCACCCCAAGATCATTCTTGCCGATGAGCCGACGGGAAACCTCGATCCTGAGACCAGCGACATTGTTTTCGCGGCCCTGGCCAATCTAATCAAGAACGAAGGCGCTGCGGCCCTGATTGCCACGCACAATCACGACCTGGCGCGCCGGGCAGACCGCATCGTTACCCTCAAGGGCGGGTTAGTGGTCGATCACCTGCTGTAGTTAGAGAGCGCTCGCGATTTCCTGGGCGAGCTGAGCAAGTTCACCATCGTCAGCCCGACCCGTCGCATGTGCGCCAAGGGCCGTTCCCGCATAGGCTGGAATAAGGTGGAAGTGCAGGTGGAACACAGTCTGGCCAGCAGGCGCTTCGTTGAACTGCGCCAGTCTGACGCCATCTGCCTTGGTCACCTTCACCAGCGCTTTCGCAACGCGCTGGACCAGCGGCATGACGGACGACAGCACCTGCGGGTCAGCATCAAGCAGATTGCGCGAACTTGCCTTGGGAATGACGAGGGTATGTCCGCGAGATTGCGGAAAGATGTCCATCATGACCAAGGCCGTCTCGTCCTCATAGACCTTGTGGGAAGGGATTTTCCCGGCGAGGATCTTGGCGAAAATGTTCGAGGGATCATAGGTCATGGCGTTACTCGGCAGGTGTGAGAGCTTCGGGCGCACGCTTCTGGCCAAAGCGGAAGCGGAAAAAATTGAGCACGGCCAAACCGGTTAGGGTTACCGGGATATAGCGGAAGCCGCGACGGATGATGAACAAGGCAATGTTGACAGCTGTGGCTGCACTCATCGGACCTTTACCCATGGACGAGGTGAAGGACGAAGGAACGATGTGGCGGTAGATCAGGGCGTCGGAATGGTAGTAGTCCAGTGCCTTGCGGGCGAAGGCGCGTTTGGACGCTGAATAATCCTTGAGCTCCGCCATGCCCATGTCGCCGTGGAATTCGACTTCAGAGCCGAGCGCCCACACTTCCGGGGGCGTCAATCGATCCTGTCCGGTCTTGGCGAAGAGCTCGCAAAGGTCACAAAAGGTTACATAATTCGCGTTCCAGCAATCATCGGTCTTGGCGCCGTGAGAGAGGATAAGGACGTCCGCTCGTGCCAGCTTGTCGGACAGGTTGGAGTAGTCTCCAACGGTGAAGTCGAGGCCGGATTTCGCTGTTTCAACAATGCCGCCAAGCTCCGTCAGCTTTTGCGCCATGGCCGAGCCGAAGGCGCCACTCGCGCCGGTAATTAGAAAACGACGGCCACGGATTTGGCAGGCGGTACCAGCGATCAGGTCGAAGACATTGGCGAAGGACGAGAAGAAGTTGTTGGGATAAACATGGTGCATGGCATGGTAGTTGTTGTCGACCCAAAGCAGGCCCTGCTGCCCGCCGAGCCGATCCATGGCCATGTGGTTGTAGTCAAGTCCTTCCTCATGCAAGGTCTTGCCGAGCATGAGCGTCCTGATCACGGCGACAGCCGCAATCGGCTGCCATGGAAAGACGAGCAGAAACAGCAACGTGCCGGCCATTGAGGTCAGGTACTCCGGCAGTATGTGGAACCAGATGTTGGCTCGCGCATAAGCTGGGTTGATCTGCATATCAAGGCCAAGGAACTTGTGGTGCACCCAATGCCAAGACGACAGCCGCCGCAGCAGCGGCACGCTTGAGCCCTCCCACTTGTGCAACAGCCAATGCAGCGCATCAAACAGCGCAGTTGACAGGACAAAAACGAGTGCTGCCTGCAGCGCGAACAGTGTGAGATCCCAAATCATGGGCATAGACATACTGTCCCAGGCACCATTGGGAAAGTGGCGATCTAACCGCTACTTGTCAGTTCGTTCGCCCTTACGGAACGGCGTGAACTGATCCAGTATTTCCTGGTTGTGCTCCACCGATGCACGTTCCTGCGCCAGGAAGTCGGCGATAGCTTCGCGCAAACCCGGGTGCGCGATCCAGTGCACGGAATAGGTCGTTGCTGGAGCATAGCCACGCGCCAGCTTGTGTTCACCCTGCGCACCTGCCTCTACCACGGCGAGCTTATGGGCAATGGCATAGTCGATCGCCTGGTAGTAGCAGAGCTCGAAGTGGAGGAAGGGGACGTCGCGCGTGCAGCCCCAATTGCGCCCGAAGATGCGGTCCTTGCCGACGAAGTTGATGGCTCCGGCAATGGGCGTCGGACCGTCATAGGCAAGCATCAGCACAATGCGGTCAGCCATGGTCTCGTTCAGCCGCGAGAAGAACTCACGATTGAGGTAGGGCCGGCCCCATTTGCGGGAACCCGTATCTTCGTAGAACTCGTAGAAGGCATCCCAATGATGCTCTTTGAGGTCGCTACCAGTCAGCCAGCGCACCGTCAGCCCATCAGCAAGAGCGTCCCGGCGCTCCCGCCGTATGGTCTTTCGCTTTCGGGAAGCGAGGGTCTCAAGAAAGTCGTCGAAGCTGCCGAAGCCGTCATTATGCCAGTGAAACTGCGTATCGGTGCGCTTCAGCCATCCATCGGCCTCAACCTCGTCCGCCTCCTCTTCAGGCACGAAAGTGGCATGAACCGAAGAGGCGTTTCGCTGGTGAGCCAGTTGCTGGGCGGCGGCAAGTAGAGCGGCTTTCACCTCGCCATCGCCTGATGGTACCAGGAGCTTGGGCGCTGTTGCGGGGGTGAATGGAACCGAACATTGGAGCTTGGGATAGTAGCTGCCGCCAGCGCGCTCGAGTGCATTGGCCCAGCCGTGATCAAAGACATACTCGCCCATGGAATGCGACTTGAGGAACAGCGGCATCAGGCCTAGCGGCTTGTCTGCCTCGTCACTGATCACAATGTGCTGCGGCTGCCACCCCGTGCGCTGTGTCGCGCACCGAGACTCTTCAAGCGCCAGGAAAAAAGCATGATCCAGGAAAGGATTGTCTGGAACGCCGGCTGTAGACGGAACAAGGCTATTCCACACGGCGGCCGGGATACTGGCAGTCGAGGGATGGATAGTCGCCTTGTACTGGCTAGCTGGCAAGGTCGGGATCGAAACCTTCGAAGACAATTTGGTCGATATGGGGCTGGGCAGCCTCGGCTTCAAGACTGGACCGAATCGTCCACGCCGTCACCGGTTTTCCCAAGGCTCGCCAGAACTTGATTGCTGGCAGTTCCAGCGCCGTCTTTTCGCACGAGATGAAATCGAAGCCCGTTTCATGCCAGTGCAGGAGGTGGCGAAGGGTATAGCGTTGCTGTTCGGTGAGATGGGAGTCTTCGCCAGCATCGGCATAGTCATAGGTGATAATGCCGCGCAGACCGCTGAAGCCGAACTGGCGAATGGCCGTCAGCAGATTGGGATCGAACGATTCAATGGTGACCGGACCTTCATAGGTCTTGAGGGCTTCGGCAACGGCCCGCGCCAGCAGCTGCGTGCCGGAGGGGTCGCGCTGATGCTTGAGCTCGATCTGGAGCAGGGCACGTCCGGCAATCTGCGCCAGGAAGTCGGCGAGGCGCTGAGGGCAGTCGCCCGCGGAACTGCCCAGGAGCGGCATGGCTGTGATTTCGGCAGCCGTCGTGTCAGCGACCAATCCCTCTGTGCCGAGCAACCGCTTTTTGTCATCGTCGTGAAAGATCACCGGCACGCCATCGCTGGTGAGTTGCATGTCGCATTCGATGGCAAAGCCCCTCGCGATTGCTGCCTCGAAAGCGCTGGCACTGTTCTCAACCACGCCAGCCGCGCGGTTGTGCAGCCCACGATGCGCGATGGGACGGGGGAACAAGGGTTCAGTCATGGCGGCCTCGTCGGATAGGGAGTGTCTCAGTGGCACCGCATTATGACGATGGTGTTACGGTCAAACTTCGACCACGGCTTCGATCTCGACCGCGGCGCCAAAGGGCAGAGAGACCACACCGAAGGCAGCCCGGGCATGTTTGCCCCTGTCGCCCAGGACGCCGACCAAAAGGTTGGAGCAGCCATTGGCTACCAGGTGTTGTTCGGTGAAGTCCGGGGTAGAAGCAACCAGCACGGTCACTTTCAGGATGCGTTTGATTTCTTCCAGTGGAACGCCGCCCATGTGAACGATCTGGCTTAAGACGTTGAGCGCAGCGAGTTCGGCAGCATTGCCGCCCTGTACCACATTCATGTTGTCGCCCAGCAGACCCGTAACGACGCCATTCTCATTGCTGGAAATTTGACCCGATACATAAAGAATGTTCCCCGTGCGGGTCACCGGTACGTAGCTGGCCACAGGTGCCTTGGGAGCAGGAAGTTCATAGCCATATTCACGGAGCTTTTCGATTGGGCTGGTCATCTGGTCTTGCCTTCGGTTTGTTCATCTTCGATGTCGAGCGGTGCCCGCCCGGGCTTTCGCCCATACAGCTTGCCGCGGATTACGGCCTCGCGGCCAAAGCGGGTGCGGACCTGATCCATGGCTCGCTCGGCGGCAGCCTTGCGGGCTATCGCGGGCTCGAGCAAGTCCGCTGGATCACTGCCATTGGCAGCATCAATACCGGAAACTCCGATCCCGATCAGCCTGAAAGCGGTACCATCCACTTCGCGCTGCAACAGCGACAAGCCAGTTTCGTAGATGACGTTGGCGAGCTGTGTAGGCATCATCAGGTGGCGGGCGCGCGTGCGGAGCCGGAAACCTGCCGATTTCAGCTTAAGCGTCACAGTGTCGCCGACCAGGCTCTTGGCCTTGAGGCGCTCGGAAAGCCGCTCGGAAACGTTGAGCAATTCAGTTGAAAGCCCCTCTAGCGAGGCGATATCAGCGTTGAACGTCGTCTCGGAAGAGACGGTCTTCATCTCCCTACCTATGGAGATGCGACGGCTATCTTGCCCATGCGCAAGGCGGGACAGACGAGCTCCAGTTTCGCCGTATCGCCGCATCAGATTCTCCGGCGGTTCCGTCTGGAGCTGACCGATAGTGATGAGGCCATCCTTGCGGAGAATTTCGGCGAATACCTTGCCGATGCCATAGATCATGCTGATCGGCTTGGGCGCGAGAAACGCAAGAGTTTCTGCTTGCCCGATCACAGCAAAGCCACGCGGCTTGTCGAGATCGGACGCAACCTTGGCGAGAAACTTGTTATGGCTCAGACCTACCGAGATGGTGACGCCGATGTCACGCTCCACAGCCCTGGCAAAGCGGGCGAGGACCACCGCGGGCGGCGCCTTGTGGAGCGCCTGAGTGCCCGAAAGATCGAGGAAGGCCTCATCGATGGAAAGCGGCTCTACCAAAGGCGTAAGCGCGTGCATTAGAGTACGGATCTGTCGACTTACGCCTACATACTTCGCCATGTCTGGCTTGATGATGATGGCGTCTGGGCAGAGCTGGGTGGCCTTGAACATGGGCATGGCCGACCGAACGCCCGATTGCCGAGCAATGTAGCAGCAGGTTGACACCACGCCGCGCACGCCTCCACCAATAATCAGCGGCTTGTCGCGTAAGTGGGGGTGGTCGCGTTTCTCGACCGATGCAAAGAAGGCGTCACAATCCACGTGCGCGATGGAGAGACCGAAAAGCTCGTCGTTCGTTGCAAGTCGTGGCGATCCACAGCCAGGACAACGTGCTGGACTCAGCTTGGCAGACGCAAAGCTCATACAATCGCGGCAAAGCCAATCTTGCGCCAATCATCACCCCGTTGGATTGATCCGATGCCAGACCTGCATGAACTGTTCGGGGGTGAGGCCGCTATTGGCACACAGGGCCAAGAGAATCGACTCGTTGGCCGCCACATAGTCGATCAGGCCGCGTTCGAGGGCAGGGGACCCGACTGAAGCTCGTAGTGTCGCCGGATCAAGACCGGCATACTGCATGAAGCCCAGCAGTTCTTCCGGGTTTTCCGCCAGAAAACTCAAACATGTGTCAGCCAGAGCGGTGATTGAGAGAGCGGCTTTTTCGGAACGCGGCACAGCCGGCCTCATTTGGTATTTTGTAAGATATTTAATGTTAGCTCAAGATGGTGGCAATGCGAAGGGCTGCTGGCACCTTGCCGGTGCGAGGGATAACTGATGCCAAAAACAGTGATGATCGTCGAGGATAACGAGCTCAATATGAAGCTCTTCAACGATCTTCTCGAATCGCGTGGCTATGCCGTGATCCAGACTCGCAACGGCATGGAAGCCCTCGATCTCGCACGTGCGCATCATCCCGATCTGATCCTCATGGACATTCAGCTTCCCGAAGTTTCAGGCCTGGTGGTTACCAAGTGGCTGAAGGATGATGACGAGCTTGCTCACATCCCTGTGATTGCCGTAACCGCGTTCGCCATGAAGGGCGATGAGGAGCGGATTCTGCAAGGCGGTTGTGAGGGTTACATCAGCAAGCCGATCTCTGTGCCACACTTTCTGGAAACTATTGCGCGCTACATTGGCCCGGCCTGATCAGTCGTCTTCGGCTTGATCTGGCTCGCCGGAAATCCGCAGTGGACGCTGCGGGTGGGCGATCTACGTTCTGGGGCCTAGAGTGACCGCTCGCGTTCTGATTGTTGATGATATTCCGACCAATGTGCGGTTGCTGGAAGCTCGGCTGACAGCGGAATATTTCGAGGTTGTCACCGCCACATCGGGGCAACAAGCGCTGGATATCTGCGCCAGTTCGGACATCGACATCGTTCTGCTCGACGTCATGATGCCGGAAATGGACGGCTTCGAAGTCTGCAAACGGCTCAAAAGCAGCCACAAGACTCATCATCTGCCTGTCTTGATGATCACGGCGCTGGATCAACCTTCCGATCGCGTGCGCGGCTTGGAAGTGGGCGCGGATGATTTTCTGACCAAGCCCGTTGACGATGTGCAACTGCTGGCGCGTGTGAAGAGCCTGGTTCGGCTCAAGGCACTAACCGACGAGTTGCGGGCGCGTGCCATGACCGGGCAGCAGATTGCGGTGGAAGATGCGATCCGCGCCATGGACATGATCAGCCCCAGCGGCGGCTCCATCCTTGTCGTGGATACCGACCAGCGTCATGCCGAGCGACTCAGGAACTATCTTTCACCTGAGCATAGGGTCGACATCCTGACCCAACCAGCCGACGCGGTGTTCCAGGTCACCGGCGCTCAGTACGAGCTGGCCATCATCACCATGGCCCTCACCGACTTCGATCCGTTGCGCGTATGCTCGCAGATCCGGACCTTGGAGCACACGCGAGCGCTGCCAATCATCCTGGTCTCCGACGATGCCGACAAGCCGCGCGTGGTGCGAGCGCTGGATCTGGGGGTCAACGATTTCATCACGCGGCCTGTGGAGCGCAATGAACTGGCGGCCCGGGTGCGGACCCAAATTCGCCGGCATCGCTATGCGATGGAGTTGCGCCAGAGCGTCAACAACACCATGGCCATGGCCGTGACCGATGATATGACCGGGCTCTACAACCGGCGCTATTTCGACCGACATCTGGGTGTGATGCTCGGCAAGGCCCAAAGCCAGGATCGCGACATGGCGTTGATGATCCTGGACATCGACCACTTCAAGTCGGTGAACGACAACTATGGCCATGATATCGGCGATGCCGTGCTCAAGGAGTTCGCGGCGCGGCTGAAGCGGAATATCCGCGGCGTCGATCTCGCATGCCGCTTCGGCGGCGAGGAGTTCGTGGTGTTGATGCCAGACACCGACTACCGGCAGGCAGAGGCTATTGCAGAGCGCGTGCGGCAGTCGATCTCCGAGCGCAACTTCGACATCGGAGCAGAGCGGCAGCTGGCCGTAACCGTTTCCGCAGGCGTCACGCTGAACGAGGCCCGGTCGGACACGCCTGAAACGCTGATCAAGCGCGCAGACGTCGCGCTCTACCGCGCCAAGCGCGAGGGGCGCAATCGTGTCGTGTTCGATGCCGCCTAAAGAAACGAGCAATCAATCCCGTTAGGGTTATTTGTTATAATTAACAAAGCGTTGTTGGGCCGGAAGCCTCAGATGTGCTTGAGTTTTTCCGGCCGGAGAGTAGGTTGGCCTCAACGCAGCGAGCCACCCAATCGGGCACTCGCCGGCGAGTTCCCTACGGCTCTCTCAGGTCCGCCGCAACTCCTGAGTCCCGTAGGGCGGTTGGTCCGGAAGCGGACAGAGTGGCCTCTTCGACATGCCGCTCCGGACCAGCCACTCCCCATTCGATTACGATAACCGATCGGGACTTCATGCTAGCAGACTGCTAGCGGCGAGCACCAGATATCAGCGAAAAACCACAACAAAAAACCCCGCATCACCGCTGCGGGATTTTGGTCTTCGCTTAGCGAGTCGGCGCCAGATTACTTGATCTTGGCTTCCTTGAACTCGACGTGCTTGCGCACGACCGGATCGTACTTGTTGTACGAGAGCTTCTCGGTCTGGGTGCGGGCGTTCTTCTTGGTTACGTAGTAGTAGCCAGTATCAGCCGTCGACACGAGCTTGATCTTTACGGAGGCGGCTTTGGCCATTTGTTAGTCCTCTACAAAAGCAAAAGCGCCGCGGAGTCCCCGGCGCCGGAATTTGGGCGCAACCTACGGATTTCTGCCCGATTGTCAATGGCGTTGTGCGGAGTGCGCGTGGTCCAACGCCACCTCGCCAGCTGCTGTTTTGCCGATCAGCTCAGGCGGCACTCTCGGGCTTGACCCAAGGGGTGTATTTTGCGGCGACGTTTGGAAGTCCGATGCGGGATGGGTAAGCTCAAGCGGCAGGGGCAGTGTTAGCGCCTGCTAGGGCAAGCCGCTCAATCCACCTGCCCAGTGCCAAAGCCATACATGCTGTTTGCCCATTGCAGACCGACGACGGCGCCCTTGATCGACGGGAGGATCGCCAGAGGCAGGATCACGGCGAGCGGGATCATGGTGTACATGTAGGTGAGGGGATTGACGTGGTAGGCCATGTCCATGTGGAGCATGATCGCGACCAGCAGGTGCCCGACGATCATGATGGCGATATAGGGCGGGAAATCATCGGCGCGATGCAGGTTCAACTGCTCGCCACAGGCGTCGCAGTGATCGGCGACCTTGAGGTAGGCGCGGAACATCTTGCCCTGACCACAGTGAGGGCACTTGCAAAGGGTGCCGCGCCACATGGCCTGACCGACACTCCGCTTCTCAATTGCCTTTGCCTTGCCTGCCATCACGTCACCTCTTCTTGCGCGCCCTCAGCGCCTGCGCCCTAGATGGCCGCCGGATCGTGCGTTTGCCAGATGACGGATTGCCGCGTGTGCCTTCCGACAGCAGTTCGAACCGCAATGCACCCGCGACTGGAGCGGCTTCGAGTAGCCGAACGGTTACGCGATCGCCGAGCCCGAACTTCTCCCCGGTACGATCACCGATCATGGCTTGCTGGTCCTCGGCATAGCGGTAATAATCCTGGCCCAGCGTAGAGGCCGGGATAAATCCGTCAGCTCCGGTTTCAGTGAGGCGCACGAAAAGCCCAGACCGGGTAACGCCCGAGATACGGCCCTCGAAACGTGCGCCAATCTGCGCAGACAGAAACTGCGCCAGGAGACGGTCGGCTGTCTCGCGCTCAGCATTCATGGCGCGGCGCTCAGTGGCCGAAATATGCTGGGCAATGCCAGGCAGCTTGTCCACTTCATTATCGCTCAGGCCATCATCGCCCAAGCCTTGCGCGCGGATCAGTGCGCGGTGGACAATGAGATCGGCATAGCGGCGGATCGGCGAGGTGAAGTGGGCGTAGCGATCAAGATTCAGGCCGAAGTGGCCGTAGTTCTCAGCCGCGTACTCAGCCTGAGCCTGGGAGCGCAGCACCATTTCCGAAACCTGATCGATGTTTCCGGCGCGGCGCGCCTGAGCCAGGATGCCGTTGAAATCCGATGCACGAACATTATCCGATTTCTTGACGGCAATATCCAGCGAGCCAAGGAAATCCCGCAGCGACTGAAGCTTCTCGCTGCTGGGTTCATCATGGACACGATAGAGCAGGGGCGAACGTTTGGCTTCCAGCGTTTCGGCGGCAGCGACATTGGCCGCGATCATCATCTCTTCGATGAGACGATGAGCGTCGAGCCGCTCCGGGATGCGGATATCCTTCACCATTCCTCGTTCATCAAGGATTATTTTTCGTTCAGGAAGGTCGAGATCCAACGGTCCTCTGACGTCGCGAGCCTTCGTCATCGTGTCGTAGGCGGCATAGAGCGGGCGAAGGATAGTGTCGAGCAAGGGACCAGTTTGGTCGTCGGTATTGCCGTCAATTGCCGCCTGGGCCTGCTGATAACTCAGCTTGGCAGCCGAGCGCATCAGGATGCGGTGGAAGGTGTGGCTGCGCTTCTTGCCGTCGGCACCGATAACCATGCGCACAGCCAGCGCTGCCCGCGGCTCGCCTTCCTTGAGCGAACAAAGCTCATTGGAAATGCGCTCAGGCAGCATGGGAACAACCCGGTCGGGGAAATAAACCGAGTTTCCGCGCAGATAGGCTTCGCGGTCCAGCGCTGTTCCGGGACGAACGTAAGCAGCCACGTCAGCAATGGCGACGGTGACGATATGACCGCCAACATTGTTTTCGTCCGTGTCGGGCTCGGCATAAACAGCGTCGTCGTGATCCTTTGCATCGTGAGGATCGATGGTGATCAGCGGCACGTCTCGCCAGTCCTCGCGGCCCTTAAGGCCGGCTTCGCTAGCCTCATCGGCTTCACGGATGACCGAAGCGGGGAACTTGTAGGGGATCTCGAGCGCGTGGATGGCGATCAGGCTCACTGCCCCTTCAGAGGCCGGGTTGCCGATCACCGAAGTGACCTTGGCGCGCGGAATCATCAAACGGCCAGACAGCTTAACCTCGACTTCCACGAGATCACCGTCTTTGGCGTCCAGTAGATCGCCCATAGGAATGCGCATTTCCTTTTGCTTGCGATCAACCGGGATGAGGCGTGCGCCATCCTCGTCCATGCGCACGATACCGATGTGACCCCGACGCGGCTTGTCGAGGATCTTCATAGCCTTGGCTGTGTAGTGCGGGACGTCACCTTCGCCGGCGTCAATACGCGCTAAGATGCGGTCGCCGGGCGCCGGAACAACGCGAGCGTCGCGACCGCCCAGAACCTGAACGCGAGGCTTTTCGCCCTCTTCATCGTTCCACTGGGCAGGAAAGGCATGAAGATTGTCCGGATCGGCATCGGAAGGGATATCGAGCACGGTGACATGGGGCAGGGCGGCCGTCCTGCGCAAAGCCTTGCGCGTGCGCGTGATAATGCCTTCGCCTTCGAGTTCGTTGAGCATGGCCTTAAATGGCCGGCGCATGTCGCCGCGAATGCCAAACACTTTGGCAAGGTCGCGCTTGCCCTTGATGTCGGATTGCTGCGCCAGGGCTTCAAGCAGTTGCTCGCGCGTGGGCAATGCATCAGCCGAAGGCTTGCGCGCGCGTTTGGGGCCGGAGGTGTTCTTTGGTTTTGTTGTTGGCTTGGCCATTCGGATTTTTCGTTCGAGTTCACGTGATAGATAGGTGATGGCAGCCTATTTGCCAAATGAAGGGGCTCGAGGTGCGGTTGGTTCCGTTGCGTGTCATGGGTGTGACGAAGCTAGAGTGATCCGCTATCCCGCTCAGTTGAATGGTGGCGATTGCGTCTGCCCGAAGATCCTTTCTCTTGTGGATCATCGAGCCTCGGAGTGAACTGCGCCTGCAACAGAGAAACGATTCCCTCGCATGACCATCCCCTTCTTTGACGGCCACAACGACACGCTTCTGCGCTTGCTGGAACTTTCGCTTTCAGAGCAGGAACAAGCATTTGTGGAAGGAGGCAAGGGCGGGCATCTCGACCTGCCGCGGGCGTTGGCTGGCGGCATGATGGGTGGGTTCTTCGCCATGTTCCCGCCGCCGCTGAAAGGAACCCTCGCGGGTGCCGTGGGAACAGCAGCGGCTTCAGACGGAAAGTTGCCGCCTGAACTGAACCTGGCCGATGCTCAAGCATCCACCGATGGCATGGCGTCCATCCTCCTGCGGCTGGAACGCTTGGGAGCGTTGAGCATCTGCCGGAACAGGGCCGAACTCGAAAGCGCGAGAGGTTCGGGCAAGTTGGCCGCGATCATGCACATCGAGGGTGCCGAGGCGATCGACACAGAGTTCCGCGGATTAGATGTGCTTTATGCTGCGGGCTTGCGCTCGATTGGCATCACCTGGAGTCGGGCCAACACGTTCGGAACCGGGGTCCCGTTTCGGCACAATGCGGATCCTGACATTGGGCCTGGTCTCAGCGACTATGGCAAGGAACTGGTTCGCTTGTGCAACCAGATGGGGATCATGATCGATCTTTCGCATCTCAATGCGGCCGGGTTCCGGGACGTAGCGGCTATATCATGCCACCCTTTGGTGGCGACGCATTCCAATGTCCATGCGATCTGCCCGCATGCCCGCAACCTGGTAGACTGGCAGCTGGCGGCCATCCGGGAGAGCGGCGGCATGGTGGGACTGAATTTTGCCGTCGGGTTCTTGCGGCCAGATGGCAAGTTTGTAGCCGACACGCCGATCGAGGTGATGGTGCGGCATGTGGATGCCCTCGTGGAGGCACTGGGCGAGGATGGAGTGGCACTGGGAAGTGATTTCGACGGAGCCATGGTGCCAAGCGCTATCGGCGATGTCACTGGGGTGCAGAAGCTGCTCGAGGCCTTGCTGGAGAAGGGCTATGGGCAGGAGCTCGTAGGAAAGATCGCGCTTGGCAACTGGATGCGGATGATCGAGCGGGTGATGGGCTAGGCTGCCGGTGTGCTCATGAGGTCGATTCTTGTCTCATGACTTGATCCGAAGCCCGCACCAAAAGGTGCGCCGAGTATGTGAAGAGCCCTCGGGTCATGCCCGAGGGTGACGCTCATGGAAAGGGCGTCCAACCCTGACTTCGCCCCCCGGAAGGCGAGGAGTGTCGACCGAGATGTAGGCCATGGCTTACCAAAAATACTCCGCCTAGCGGGAAGGAGGAGCCTGAATCCAGTCTAGAAGGGTACGTCTTCGGCCTTGACCGTCTTCTTGGGAGCGGCTTTCTTGGCTGGGGCCTTCTTGGTGGCTGGCTTCTTTTCGCTTGCCGTCTTGGCTGCGGGCTTCTTTGCAGCAGCAGCTTTCTTGGCTGGAGCCTTTTTCACCTTGGTGCCGGTGGCTTCAGCGCGAGCGGCGATCCATTCAACGGCTTGTTCGACCGTCACGTCCTCGGGCTTGATGTCCTTGGGAATGGTCGCGTTGATCTTGCCCTGGTTGACATAAGGTCCATAACGGCCGGCGCGGACAGTGATGGGTCCATTGTCATGCTCGAAAGTCTTGATGGCGGCGACGGCAGTGCCGCCCCCGCGCTTGAAGCCGCCAGCGGCCTTCTGGGCGAGGAGATCGACGGCGCGGTTAAGACCTACGGTGAAAACCTCCTCGACGTCCGGCAGGTTGGCATATTTGCCATCGTGCAGAATGAAGGGGCCATAGCGGCCGATACCAGCTGAGATCGGCAGGCCGGATTCGGGGTGAAGGCCGACCTCGCGCGGCAGCGAAAGGAGTTGGAGCGCTTTCTCGAGCGTGAGCGAGCCCGGATCCCAGCCCTTGGGCAGGGAAGATCGCTTGGGCTCCTTGCCTTCGCCGAGCTGGACATAGGGGCCGAAGCGGCCGGACTTGAGATGCACTTCCTCGCCTGACTCAGGATCGGTGCCGAGTACGCCGTCACCCTGGGCAGCCTCGCTCGACTGGCCGGCAGCAGCGTCTGAGAGTTGCATGGTGTGCTTGCATTCAGGATAGTTCGAGCAGCCGATGAAGGCGCCGAACTTGCCGAGCTTGAGCGACAGTGTGCCTGTGCCGCAGGTGGGGCAACGGCGTGGGTCGGAGCCGTCTTCCTTGGGCGGAAAGATGCGGCTCGCGAGAAGATCGTTGAGCGCGTCGAGGACTTCGGAAACCCGGAGATCCTTGATCTCGTCGATGTTGCCGGTGAAATCCTTCCAGAACTCCCGGAGCACTTCCTTGTAGTCGAGCTTGCCGTCCGAGATTTCGTCGAGCTGTTCTTCGAGCCCGGCGGTGAAACCGTACTCGACGTAGCGGGTAAAAAAGCTCTCAAGGAAGGCGGTGACGATGCGGCCGCGGTCTTCGGGCACGAGCGCCTTGCCCTCGAGACGGACATAGTTGCGGTCCTTGAGGGTGGAGACGATAGCGGCATAGGTCGAAGGGCGGCCAATGCCGACCTCTTCCATTTTCTTGATCAGGCTCGCTTCGGTGTAACGGCTCGGCGGCTGAGTGAAATGCTGCTCGATATCGACCTTTTGAAGGGTCGGCTTGTCGCCCACTTTTAGCGGTGGCAGTTCGCGGCTGTCTTCGTCTTCGGTTTCCTCGTCGCTTTTGGCTTCGACGCCATAGAGTTTGAGGAAGCCTGGGAACGTGACAACAGAGCCAACGGCGCGAAGGGTCACGGCGCGGCCAGGAACATTGACGGCGAGATCGACCGTGGTCCGGTCGATCTCGGCCGAAGCCATCTGCGAGGCGACGGTGCGGCGCCAGATGAGACCGTAGAGCTTTTGCTGATCGGCATCCAGGCGTAGGTCTTCGGGTCGCTTGAACATGTCCGTCGGGCGGATCGCTTCGTGCGCTTCCTGGGCATTCTTGGCCTTGGAGGAGTAGATGCGGGCTTTCTCGGGCAGGAACTCGTTGCCGTAATACTTGCCGATCACCGAACGGGCCATGGCGATGCCTTCGGGGGCCATCTGCACGGCGTCCGTACGCATATAGGTGATGAGGCCATCTTCGTAGAGGCGCTGGGCAATCTGCATGGTGCGGTTGGGCGAAAGGCCGAGGCGCGAGGACGCGTCCTGCTGCAGGGACGAGGTGGTGAACGGCGCATAGGGATTGCGCTTGGTCGGCCTCTTTTCAACGTTGGCGACGTTGAACTGGCCGGCCTCAATAAGCTTTTTGAGCGCCGCGGCGTCCTCGCCGGTCTTGATGTCGAGCTTGTCTGACTTTTTGCCATCGACGGAGAAGAGACGGGCGACAAAGCCCTTACCGTTCTGGGCGAGCGAGGCTTCGACAGACCAATATTCTTCGGGCTTGAACTTTTCGATCTCGGCTTCGCGGTCGGAAACGAGACGAAGAGAGACGGACTGTACACGACCGGCAGAGCGGGAGCCGGGCAGCTTGCGCCAGAGAATCGGCGAGAGGGTGAAGCCAACGAGATAGTCGAGAGCACGGCGAGCAAGGTAAGCATCGACAAGCGGCATGTCGACATCGCGCGGATTGGCCATGGCCGTCGTAACGGCGTCCTTGGTGATTGCGTTGAAGACGACCCGCTGGACCTTCTGGTCTTTTTTCAGCGCCTTCTTCTGCCGGAGCACGTCAAGGATGTGCCAGGAAATGGCTTCACCTTCGCGATCAGGGTCGGTTGCAAGGATCAGTTCGTCGGCGCCTTTGAGGGCATTGGCGATGTCGGAGACGCGCTTCTTGGAAGCCGTGTCGACCTCCCAGGACATGGCAAAATCTTCATCCGGGCGAACCGAGCCATCCTTGGCCGGAAGGTCACGGATATGGCCGAAGCTGGCCAGGACTTCATAGTCCTTGCCCAAATACTTGTTGATTGTCTTGGCCTTGGCCGGACTTTCAACGACGACGACCTTCATGGATGTTCCGTTCCGCAACGCTTGGTGAGAAGTGGCGCAACATGGTGAAGGTGTGGTGCGGTGTCAACGGCTTGCAGGAAAGAGAGTGCCCAGCGGCCGCAGGCTGCCGCCGGGTAGCCGACCCTACGAGGCCAGGCGAGTCGTGCGGCCCAAAGTGACATTTTGTGGCATGAACACGGCCCAGGCGAAGATCAGGACGCCGGCAAAGGTGACCAGCGAACTAATGGCGACCACTGGCTCCATGGCGGCGTTTCCCTGCAGTAGCAGGTAGAGCGAAGCGCCCATGATGGCGACCCCGATTGTATAAACCCCATAATGGATCAGGGGCAGGCGGCCTTCCGCCTTGGCTGGGTTGAGCGCGTAGTAGCCGCCGAAGATGGCAGATGTGACCCAGCCCAGCAGGTTGATATGGGCGTGGGCTCCTATAACGCTGTGATTTTGCGTGATTGCCATCTGCAGCCCCATGCCGATGCCAACAATCAAGAATACTACGGCTGTCCTGAAGAACAGGTGTGAAATACCAGGCATTCTACCCTCCCATTGCCCGCCGGACCGGTCCCTCCAGATCGCATGACGGGTGCGGTAAAATAACCTGCCTGAAGCCCGTTTGCTACTAGGCTAAGCGGGCACTGTAACGTTGCACTTGCCAGCAGGCAGGGCATGTGCTGCTCTCTTGCTCGCGCCGTTCTGGTGCTTTGCTTCAACTCACGACACTCGGTCCGTTTCGCTCGCGCAAGGGGCATGTGGTCGCGTCGGCCTTGAGCGAACCTGAAGCGACAAGAGGAGGATTATCCATGGAGTACCGCAAGCTCGGTAATAGCGGCACCATCGTCACCAACTTCTGCTTGGGCACCATGACCTTTGGCAAGGAATCGGATGAAGCGACCTCGTTCCGGCTGATGGACGACTATGTCGCTGCTGGTGGCAATTTTTTGGATACGGCCAACGTTTACAGCGACGGTATCTCCGAAGAGATCATCGGGCGCTGGCTCAAGAGCAAGCCGGGCATCCTCCGTGATCTGGTGATCACCACCAAGGGCCGGTTTCCCATGGGAGATGGGCCCAATCACCTCGGCCTATCGCGCAAGAACTTGCAGGAGGCGCTGGATGCATCGCTCAAGCGCCTGCAGGTGGAACATATTGATCTTTATCAGCTACACGCCTTCGATGCGCTGACGCCTTTGGAAGAAACGCTGCGGTTCCTGGATGACTCGATCCGTAACGGCAAGATTGCCTATTATGGCTTTTCCAACTTCCTGGGGTGGCAGCTGACCAAAGCGGTTTGGATCGCCAAGGCTGGCAATTTCCAGCCGCCAGTGACCCTGCAGCCGCAATACAATCTGTTGGTCCGCGGCATTGAGCACGAGATCGTTCCGGCGGCGCTGGACGCCAATATTGGCCTCCTGCCCTGGTCGCCGCTGGGTGGCGGTTGGCTTTCAGGCAAGTACAAGCGCGATCAGATGCCGAGCGGGGCGACACGTTTGGGTGAAAACCCCAAGCGCGGCATGGAGGCTTACGAGAAGCGCAATGCTGAGGGGCGCACCTGGGAGGTGATCGGCGCGCTCGAGGATGTGGCCAAATCGCGGGGTGTTTCGATGGCGCAAGTGGCGCTGGCGTGGACCGCAGCGCGGCCCGCTGTGACCTCGGTTATCCTGGGTGCGCGCACAACGGAGCAACTGGCGGACAATCTTGGAGCGGCTGATCTCAAGCTTTCTGATCAAGAGATGAACGCGTTGAATGCGGCCAGCGAGCCGGAAGTGCCAGACTATCCCTATGGCGAAGGTGGACAGCGGCAGCGTAGCCGGAAGATGGAAGGTGGACGCTGAGAAATGTTTGGAGGGGCGGGTCTGAACCCGCCTCTTCAGCAAACCCATTCATTTCTGTTGGGCGGGTGAATGGATATCGGCAATGGTGCCACCGGGCAGATCGGCTCTAGTCTCCGAAGCATCAGAACGGAGACAGACAATGGGCTCGAATAATCCTGCTATGGCACCGAAGAAGCTGCAACTCTTTGGCGAACACACCAGTCGCTTAGGTGTCGCGAAGCCGGTGATGGCTTTGCTTCGCCTGGAAGGGGCAGTTGTCTTTGCGCTAACGATGTGGGCTTACCAGAGCCTGGAAGGTAACTGGTGGTTGTTCGCGGCGCTGTTTCTTGTACCCGACCTATTCATGCTTGGATATCTGCGCAGCAACCGTGCTGGCGCTTTGGTCTATAATATTGGGCACACCTATCTGGCGCCAGAGGCATTAGCGCTGCTCGGCTTGGTCAGTGGTATCAGCGCTCTCATGCCGATTGCGTTGATCTGGGCTGCGCATATCGGCTTCGACCGGATGCTTGGCTATGGGTTGAAAGATCCAGCTGGGTTCAAGGTGACGCATCTCGGTTGATGAGGCGACGGAAGAGGGTTGCAGCTGCTGCTTAATTGATGATCAATGGCTTGATCTGATCGATAAAGGAGCAATCGATGCGACTACGTGGTTTGACCGCTGCGGCTGGACTTGTCCTCTCAACCCTGGCAGCGCATGGCGCAGAAACCCTGGACACGACTCCCCGTATCGCCGTGATGTCCGCCTTTGCGCCGGAATGGGTGACACTGCAGGAGGCTCTAAGCGACCGCAAGGATTATACGGTGAACGGCACCGTATTTGCGACGGGCACGATCGAGGGTAAGCCGGTGGTGCTGTTCCTGACGGGCGTCAGCATGGTCAACGCCGCCATGACGTCACAGCTGGCGCTCAATCATTTCGCCATCGAAAGCATCGTCTTCTCCGGCATTGCCGGCGGGGTTGATCCGGAGCGGAATATTGGGGACGTGATCGTTCCGGCACAATGGGGACAGTATCTGGACGTGATCCTTGCGCGTGAGGTGGATGGCACCTTCACGCCGCCGCCGTTCCTTGAAGCCCCTTACCCAAATTTTGGAATGATCTTCCCGCAAAATGTTGAGGTGGCGCAGGCTGGTGCTGAACCAGAATCCAAGTTCTGGTTCGAGGTTGATCCCGAGTTGCTGGCAGTAGCCGAAAAAGTGGCGGCCGAGGTGACGCTTGAGGATTGCGTAGAGGATGCGCAATGCCTTTCGAGCGCGCCGAGTATCCATGTCGGTGGCAATGGCGTTTCTGGCGCGGCTTTTGTGGATAATGCCAAATTTCGCGAGTACGCGTTCGAAACTTTCCAGGCCCGCGTTCTGGATATGGAGAGTGCGGCGGTGGCCCATGTCGCCTATGCCAATGACGTGCCGTTTATTGCTTTCCGCTCCCTGTCCGACCTGGCGGGCGGTGGCGAGGGGGAAAACCAGATGGGCACGTTCATGGGACTGGCATCGGCCAATTCCGCCGCCGTTGTAAAGGCGTTTATTGCGGCATTACCGTGAGCTTGCCGGAGGCGAGGAGCCGGAGCGCCTGGGGATAGATGCGGTGCTCCTCGACAAGGATACGCGCGGCCAAGGTGTCGGGCGTGTCGCCGGGCAGAACGGGGACTTCGGCCTGAAGAATCGGAGCGCCCTCGTCAAGCCCTGTGGTGACAAAATGGACGGTGCAGCCTGACTTGGTTGCTCCGTCCGCTAGAGCGCGTTCATGCGTGTGCAAGCCGCGATAAAGCGGCAGCAGGGACGGGTGGATATTGATCATCCGGCCAGCCCAGCGATTGACGAAATCCTCGCCCAGGACGCGCATGAAGCCTGCCAAGCAGACGAGTTCCACCTCCCAGCTTTCCAGGATCTGCGTCATGACATCTTCGAACATGTCGCGACTTGGGAACTTGCTTTGGGCCAACGAAGCGGTGGCGATCCCTTCAGCAGCGGCTACGGCAAGGCCAGGAGCGGCAGCGCGATTGGATAGGACGCCGACGATTTCAGCGGGGTAGTCAGGCGTCTTGGCCGCTTCGATCAACGCGGACATGTTGGAGCCACGGCCAGAAATAAGGATGGCGACGCGCTTGCGGTTCACAGCGCGAGCTTGCCTTGGAAGGTGACGGGCTCGCCCGTGCGCCCGGTGAGATGGCCGACGATCGTCGCCGTTTCGCCCAAATCGGTCAGGTGAGCGATCAGGCGGTCAGCATCTATCGGCGCCACGGCGACCAGCATGCCGACACCACAATTGAAGGTGCGCAGCATTTCACGCTCATCCATGCCGCCGACCCGGCTCAGCCAGCCAAATACGGCCGGAGGTTGAATGGCCGACAGGTTAACGTGGGCGGCGAGGTGTTCGGGAAGGACCCGGGGAATGTTGTCGATAAAGCCGCCACCGGTAATGTGAGCGAGGGCCTTGATGCCGATGCCGGCCTTCAACGCCGACAGGAGCGGCTTGACGTAGATGCGGGTGGGGGTGAGGAGCGCTTCGGCGAGTGTCTGCCCCTGCGCAAATGGTGCAGGCTCCAACCAAGGAAGGCCTGAAAGCTCGACAATCTTGCGCACCAGCGAATACCCATTGGAATGGACGCCCGAGGAGGCGATCGCGACCAGGGTATCGCCTTCGGCGATCAGCGGGCTGGGCAGGAGCGTGCCACGCTCGGCGGCGCCCACGGCAAAGCCTGCGAGGTCATAGTCATTGCCGTGGTACATGCCCGGCATCTCGGCGGTCTCGCCGCCGATCAAGGCGCAGCCAGCGAGGCGGCAGCCTTCGGCAATGCCATTGACGATGGCAGTGCCTTGCTCGACGTCGAGCTTGCCGGTGGCGAAGTAATCGAGAAAGAACAGCGGCTCGGCGCCTTGAACGATGATGTCGTTGACGCACATGGCGACCAGATCCTGGCCGATGGTGTCGTGATTGCCAGTGTCGATCGCGATCTTGAGCTTGGTGCCAACGCCATCATTGGCGGCTACCAGCACCGGATCCACAAAGCCTGCAGCGCGCAAATCAAAGAGCCCGCCGAAGCCGCCGATCTCGCCATCTGCGCCAGGGCGGCGCGTGGAACGAACCGCGGGCTTGATCGCTTCAACAAGTGCATTGCCCGCGTCGATATCGACCCCGGCTTGCTTGTAGGAGAGACCGTTCGGTGTCGGGTTTTGCGGATCGGACATGGGCCTCGGACCATAACGGGGAAAGCGGGCGCAAAGCCTTGGTCGGGAAGACTGCGCGGTTGCCAATTTCCCAGCCAAAAGCTAGGACCTCATAAACGTTGGTCCATTGCGGCCTGATAGCTTTTCAACCACCCCGACGCAAGGGCCGCTCGGCACCATGACACTTCGAAATCAAGTCCTGATCTGGATTGCGTTCCTGGTTGTGCTGGTGCTGCTGCTTTGGCTCTTCCGCGGTATTCTCCTGCCGTTTGTGGTTGGCGCAGCGCTCGCTTATCTGCTCAACCCGCTCGTCAACCAGTTACAGCAATGGTCGTTCAACCGGGCCCTGGCGACAAGCATCGTGCTGCTCAGCGTAATTACCATCGTGGTGAGCCTGTTCTTCATGCTGGTTCCGATGATCGGGCAGCAGATCATTGGTTTGATCCAGCGTCTGCCGGGCTATGTCACGGACCTGCAGGAACTCATTGCTCGATGGTCACCGCAGATCAATGAATGGCTGGGGCCGGAACGCGCAGCGCAGGTGCAGGCGACGATTGCCGACCTGGCGCGGCAAGCCCTGGTGTTTATCGCCACGCTGCCGGCCGAGCTGGTCAATATCGGCCTGACGGGCGTAAGCGTCATTGGCTTCACTGTCCTTACGCCGGTTGTAGCCTTTTATCTTCTCCTTGATTGGGAGGGGATGATCCGTGGCCTGCAGGACCTGCTGCCGCGTGAGACCAAGGGCGAAATCAACGGCATCTTGGCCGACATCGATGATTCCATGGCTGGCGTGATCCGGGGGCAGGGCGGCGTGCTGCTGATCGACGCTGCTTACTACGCGACGGCGCTGAGCCTTCTCGGACTCAATTTTGGCTTGGCCGTGGGTATTATCGGCGGCCTGCTGAGCTTTGTGCCGTTCGTGGGGGCGGTCGTGGGATTTGGATTGTCGATCGGAATCGCCCTGGTGCAGTTCTGGCCCAATTACTGGATGGTTGCCGCTGTCGCTGCCGTGTTCCTCGTCTGGCAGTTCATCGAAGGCAATATTCTTTATCCCAAGCTGGTGGGCGGCAGCATCAACATCAACCCGGTTTGGCTGATGTTCGCCCTGCTCGCTTTTGGTGCTCTGTTCGGCTTTGTGGGTCTTCTCCTCGCCGTGCCGCTGGCTGCTATAGTGGGGGTGCTGGTGCGTTATGGCGTAAGGAAATACAAGCAGAGTGCCCTTTACCGCGGACAAACCGATGGCACGGACAGTGACGCCGACATTGTCTGATCGTGCTGCGCAGCTCGTTTTCGAGCTGGGACACACGCCAGCCCAGGGCGAAGCCGATTTCCTAGTGGGCGACGGCAACAGGCTGGCCCATAGCCGCATCATGGCATTTCCTCATTGGCCCGACCCGGTGACGCTGCTCATCGGGCCGCCCAAGTCGGGCAAGTCCCACCTGGCGCGCATATTTGCGGATCGCAGTGGCGCCGAGTTTGCCCAGACGGGAGACCTGGAGAAACTGGCGACGGAGGGTGGCAGCCGCCCCTTGATCGTAGAAGACGTGGATTGCCTCGCCTACGACGAGGCCGGCTTGTTTCACTTGCTGAATCAATCCATGCGCGATCAAAGGCCGTTGCTGCTGACAGCGCGGGAGGAAGTCGGCCAGTGGCCACTATCGACCGACGATGTGCGCTCGCGGGCGCGGCGGGCGACGGCGTTCAGCCTGGAGATCAGTAACGACATTCAATTGTCACAGATGTTCGTGAAACTGTTCAGCGATCGTCAGATCAAGGTCGATCCGAAAATCGTCGGCTATCTGGTGGCGCGCATGGAGCGGTCTGCCGAAGAAGTCGTGCTCCTTGCTGATTTGATGGATAGACTGGCAATGGCGAGAGGCAGTGCAATCAATCGCCGGATTGCTGCTGAAGCACTTGATTTGCGCCGGACGGCAAGCGGCCAGGCGAGCACCGAACAGGACTGGGACACCGAAGACGATGAATGAGATGAGCGAATTCGCCGAAGCTGAAGCGTCTGTTCCCGATATCGAGGCGCTGCGCAAAAGCCCGGCTCGATTCGTGAATCGCGAGGTGAGCTGGCTTCAGTTCAACATGCGCGTGCTCGAAGAAGCGGGTAACGAGAATCATCCTTTGCTCGAGCGCCTGCGCTTCGTGTCCATCTCGGCCAACAATCTCGATGAATTCTATATGGTGCGCGTTGCTGGCTTGAAGGGCCAGGTGCGCGCCGGCCTTGCCAAGCAGAGCGCCGATGGCTTGTCGCCCGCCGAGCAGCTGGAAGAGATCGCCACCTTGGCCCAGCACCTGCAGCTGGAGCAGCAAGATCACTGGCAGCATTTGCGCGAAGAACTGTTCGCCCAGAACGTGGTGATCCACGAGGCGAACGATCTCAAGAGCGAACAGATCGAGTATCTGCAAAAGCTGTTCCGCGAAGAGATTTTTCCCGTCCTGACGCCGATTGCGGTGGATCCGGCGCACCCATTCCCCTTTATCCCGAACCTGGGCCTGGCGCTCGCGTTCGAGCTGAAGCGCCCTGATACTGACATGCACCTGACTGCGCTGGTGCGTATTCCGGGTAATCTCGATCGCTTCATCAATCTGCCAAGTGGGCTGGTGTCCGACGGCCGCAGCGAAGTGGTGACCATCGATACGCTGGTGAAGCTCTTCTTCCACAAGATGTTCCCAGGCCATGAGGTGGTCGGGTCCGGTGCGTTCCGCATCATTCGCGATAGCGAAATCGAAATCGACGACGAGGCGGCGGATCTCGTTGTGGAGTTCGAGACGGCCCTGCGCCAGCGCCGGCGCGGGCAGGTGATCCGGCTCGAAATCGAAAGCTCGATGCCGCGCGCGCTCAAGCGGCAGATCGGCGAGCAGCTCGGCGTCACCGAAGCTGATGTGTTCGAGGTGCAGGGTTTCCTTGGGCTGGCTGACGCGCGCAAGGTTTGCGACATCGACCGGCCGGACCTCAAGTTCACGCCCTATCATGCGCGTTTTCCCGAGCGCATTCGCGACTATAGCGGGGACAGCTTTGCGGCGATTCGCGCCAAGGACATCCTTGTCCACCATCCCTTCGAAAGCTTCGACGTGGTAGCGCAGTTCCTGATGCAGGCGGCGCGCGACCCGGATGTGGTGGCGATCAAGCAAACGCTTTACCGCACATCCTCGGACAGCCCGATCATCAAGGCGTTGGTGTTGGCGGCAGAGGCTGGCAAATCGGTAACCTGCCTTGTTGAACTCAAGGCGCGCTTCGACGAAGAAGCCAATATCCGCTGGGCGCGCGACCTGGAGCGGGCCGGGGCGCAGGTGGTGTTCGGATTCATCGAGCTCAAGACGCACGCCAAGCTCAGCCAAGTGGTGCGGCGCGAGAAGGGCAAGTTGGTCAGCTATTGCCACATCGGGACAGGCAACTATCACCCGATCACGGCCAAGATCTATACGGACCTCAGTTACTTCACGATCGATCCGGCCATTACGCGCGACGTGGCTCGCGTGTTCAATTTCATCACCGGTTATGCCCGCCCGACGGAGCTCGAGACCATCGCGGTTTCGCCGGTCAATCTGCGGCAGACCTTGCTCGACAATATCGCAAGCGAGATCGACCTCGCACGGGCGGGGCAGCCGGCCAGCATCCTTCTCAAGATGAACTCTTTGGTTGATCCGGAGATCATCGACGCGCTCTATGATGCGAGCCAGGCAGGCGTGAAGGTCGACTTGATCGTGCGTGGCATATGCTGCCTGCGGCCGGGTATTCCGGGCTTCTCGGACAATATCCGCGTCAAGTCCGTGGTGGGCCGTTTCCTCGAGCACAGCCGTATTTATTGCTTCGGCAATGGCGAAAGCATGCCCAACCCGCGGGCCAAGGTTTACATCTCATCCGCGGATTTGATGGGCCGCAACCTTGACGGGCGGGTGGAAGTGATGGTCCCAATCCTCAACAACACCGTGCACAAACAGATTTTGGATCGGATTCTGGTTGCCTATTTGCGGGACAATCAGCAGAGCTGGGAAGTGCTGCCGGATGGCAGTTCGCACCGCATGCGGGTTGCCGACGGCGAGGAACCCTTTAATGCGCACAACTATTTCATGACCAATCCGTCGCTGTCCGGCCGAGGCAGCGCCGGCATGGTTGAGGGTGACGAGGCTTAGGCTTGAACCAATTCTGGGGCGTTGACGCCGATCCAACCGCGCAAGGGCGCATCAAGGGCGCCCAGCCGGTGGCGGTACTCGATATCGGCTCGAACTCCGTTCGTCTGGTGGTTTATGAACGTCATGCCCGCTCGCTGACGCCGCTCTACAACGAGAAGTCTGCCTGCGCGCTTGGGCGCGGGGTTGGACAAACGGGGCGCCTGGCGGATGCCAACGTGGCGCAGGCGCTCAATGCCATCAAGCGGTTTGCCCTCGTCGCGCGCATGATGCGCGTGGGGAAAGTGTATGTGCTGGCGACGTCAGCCGTGCGCGATGCAGCTAACCGCGAAGAGTTTGTCAGTGCCGTCGAGGCCCTGATGGAGAGCCCAGTTCACGTCCTGACTGGCGAGGAAGAGGCGCATTATGCCGCCTTGGGTGCGGTCGCCGGCATGCCGGAGTTCGTCGGCACGGTGGGCGATCTTGGCGGCGGCAGCCTTGAACTATCAACGATCTCGTACGGCGCGGACACAGACGGGCAATCGCATCAGCTCGGTGTCATCCGTCTGCAGGACGACAGCAACAACTCACCCAGCAAGGCCGCCGCTATCGTGCGGGAGAGGCTAGAGAAATCCAGTTTATCCAAGAAAAATAGGGGCACTCCCTTCATGGCCATTGGCGGCACCTGGCGATCTCTAGCCAAGCTGCATCAGATCGTCAGCGACTACCCGCTCCACATGGTTCAGAACTATGTCGTGCCGGCCGAGGAGATGATCGCCTTTTGTGCCGAGATCGTCGGCGCGAGCTCGCTGAAGGGATATAACGGGGCCGAGCATGTGAGTTCGTCCCGGCGCGAACTGGTCCCGTTCGGTGCGGCGGTAATGCTTGAAGTGCTCAGGGCCGGGCATTTCGCCAATGTGGTGTTTTCGGCACTGGGCGTTCGAGAGGGCTATCTCTATAGCAGGCTGGATGCAGACGAGCAGCAAATCGACCCCTTGATACAAGGCGCCGAAGAGTTGTCCGTCCTTCGATCGCGTTCGCCGGCGCATGCGAATGATCTGGTTGATTTCACAAGCCAGCTGCTCGATGTCGCCAAGCTGGCGGAAACTCCGGAGCAAACGCGCCTGCGCATCGTCGCTTGCCTGCTGGCGGATATTGGCTGGCGCGCCCATCCCGATTATCGCGGCCCCCAGAGCGTTGATGCGGTCGCTTATAGTTCGCTCACCGGAGTGGATCATCCTGGACGTGCCTTTTTGGCCCAGATCATAGCGATCCGCTATGACGGCCTTAAAAGCCGCGCTGCTGCGCCACTGGCGCACCTTATGGCTGATGATATGGCCCCACGGGCCCGAATTATCGGAGCGCTGTTCCGCGTCGCTTATCCGATGACGGCGGCCATGCCCGGCATTCTGCCGCGGATCCGGTTTGCCGTTGAGGACAAAGCGCTGATCCTGATCTTGCCGCCTGATCTTGAGTTTCTGGATGGCGAGCATTTGCGAGGACGGCTAGACCAGTTCGGTGGTGTTGCCGGGTTCAAAACAACCGAGGTTCGTGTCGCCTGATTATCGACGTTCCAGCGACGGCTCTTTGCTTTGTTGCCAAGGCCAGCGGCCTTCAATTTCCACTTCGAGCGAAAAGCTGAGGAATGTCCGGATGAGGATAATTCCTGCAAGGATGGCCAGACTCTCAAGGCTCGGCTCGATGGCAACGGTGTCGATGATATCGGCAGCTACAAGTAGTTCGAGACCGAGGAGGATGGCTCGTCCCAAGGTAGAGCGGAGCTGTTGGTAGGCGCCTTGCTGGTTTGCATGGCGCAAGAACTGAACGCCAGCAACTATGGCGCCTATGACGATGACCAGAACACCGGCACCCTCTATCCACCGGGTGATCAGGTGCAAGGCTGTGCCGAATAGTTCATCCATGACTATGCCCCGTTCGCTTGCTGAAGAACGGGTGTGAGGCGAATGACGTTCCGACCTATTCGGCTGGAACGGCGTCCTTAACGGAAAACTCGATCACGCCTTTGCGGGTCGCCACAAGCCCTACGCGGCCGTGCTTGATGTCTAGGGCTTTGTCTCCAAACAGCTTGCGCCGCCAGCCCTTGAGGGCTGGAACGTCGGCTTCGTCATCGAGCACCAGCGCGTCAATCTCATCCGACGTTGCAATAATGCGGGCGGCCACGCCATGTTGCTCGGCAACTGACTTCAGGAGAACGCGGATCAGATCGCCGACTGCACCTTTGGGGGAGGGGCCGCGGTAGCGCTCGGGCAGGGTGGGCAGTTCAGCCTTGGTCATGGCTTCGACCTCGCGCAGCAAGCCCATGATCTCGGCAGCAGCGGACGAGCGGCCGAAGCCACGCGGCACGGCGCGCAGCTTCTCGAAAGCTTCCGCAGTTAGCGGGCGCTGCTGGGCGAGCTCGAAGAGGACGTCGTCCTTCAACACGCGGCTGCGTGGCTGGTCGGTGTCCTGAGCGCGCTTCTCCCGCCACGCTGCGAGCTTCTTGAGGGCCGCCAAGTCGCGCGGCCGGTTGATCTTCATCTTCAGGCGTTCCCAAGCCTGCTCGGGCTGGATCACATAGGTATCTATGCTGCGGAGCACGCCAAGCTCGTCTTCAACCCAGTCCCAGCGCTTGGTTGCGTCCACCTGCTTGCGCAGTTCGCGATAAATGTCGCGAAGATAGGTCACATCGGCGAGGGCATAAAGGCGCTGCTTTTCGCTAAGTGGTCGCGCAGACCAGTCCGTGAAGCGCGATGACTTGTCCAACTCCACATTGGAGATGGAACGGACCAGATTGTCGTAGGAGATGCTGTCGCCGAAGCCGCACACGCTGGCCGCGATTTGGGTATCGAAAATGTTGACTGGGACCTTGCCGCTCAACTTGACGAAGATTTCGATATCTTGGCGGGCGGCGTGGAAGACCTTGGTCACGGCAGGGTTGGCAAGCAGCGCGAACAATGGTGAGAGGTCCAGCCCGTCAGCCAGAGGATCGATCAGAACAGCCTCATCATCCGTTGCTGCCTGAACGAGGCACAGCTTGGGCCAGTAAGTGGTTTCGCGGAGGAACTCGGTATCGACCGTCACAAAATCAAATTGTGCAGCCCGCTCGCAAAAAGCAGCAAGGGCATCTGTGGTAAGTATGAGGTCCATACTGGAGTCCGTCTAAAATTCGTCAAGATTGTTACTAGCAGGTGAATTGTTATCACTCCAGAACGGAATCTACTGGTCTTGAACAGGGTTAGCGGCTAACGCCTCTTGGCGCGTGTGGACGGCACTTCTGCTTGACAAGCGACTGGTCCCATGCGCTTTTCCGCCCGTGAATCCGCCCTTTTCCGAGAGCCTTGCCATGACGACACACCGCTACCGTTCGCACACATGCGGAGCTCTCACGGCCAATAATGCTGGCGAAACAGTGCGCCTGAGCGGGTGGGTGCACCGCATCCGTGACCATGGCGGGCTGCTGTTTATCGATCTGCGTGATCATTACGGGATCACCCAGGCCGTTGTGGACCCTGATTCCCCGGCATTTGCCGAGGTCGAGAAGGTTCGCTCCGAGTGGGTGATCCGCATCGACGGCGAGGTGAAGCTGCGCGACGCCGCAGCGGTGAACCCGAACCTGCCGACTGGTACCGTAGAGGTGTTCATCCGTGAGCTAGAAGTGCTGTCCGTTGCCAAGGAATTGCCGCTGCCGGTGTTTGGCGATCAGGAATATCCCGAGGACGTGCGCCTGCGCTACCGTTTCCTCGACCTGCGTCGCGAGAAGCTGCATGCGAACCTGGTGAAGCGCACCAAGGTGATCGCCGCAATGCGGGCTGGCATGACCGAGCAGGGCTTTGCCGAATACTCGACACCGATCCTGACGGCGTCTTCACCGGAAGGCGCGCGCGACTTCCTGGTGCCCAGCCGCATTCATCCCGGCAAGTTTTTTGCGCTGCCGCAGGCGCCGCAGCAGTACAAGCAATTGCTGATGGTGGCCGGGTTTGATCGCTACTTCCAGATTGCGCCGTGCTTCCGCGACGAAGATCCCCGTGCCGATCGCCTGCCGGGCGAGTTCTACCAGCTCGATCTTGAAATGAGCTTTGTGACTCAGGAAGACGTTTGGAACACGATGACGCCGGTCATCACCTCGATCTTCGAGCAGTTCGGCGAAGGCAAGCGCGTGACCAAGGAGTGGCCGCGCATTCCCTATGATACGGCGATCCGCAAGTATGGTTCGGACAAGCCGGACCTGCGCAACCCAATCGAGATGCAGGCCGTGACCGAGCACTTTGCCGGTTCAGGCTTCAAGGTGTTCGCCAGCCAGATCGAGGCTGATCCGAAGGTGGAAGTCTGGGCGATTCCGGCCAAGAACAAGGCTGGCGCAGAGCCGATTGGGCGCGCCTTCTGCGATCGCATGAATGCCTGGGCGCAAGGCGAGGGCCAGCCAGGGCTGGGCTATATTTTCTTCAAGGATGGCCAGGGATCGGGGCCAATCGCCAAGAACATCGGCGAGGAACGGACCGCAGCGCTGAAGGCGCGGCTTGGCCTTGCGGATGGCGATGCCGTGTTCTTTGTCGCTGGGCGTCCGGACAAGTTCTACAAGTTTGCCGGGGATGCGCGCACGAAGGTGGGCACTGATCTCGGCGTGTTTGATACCGAGCAGTTTGCCTTGTGCTGGATCGTGGACTTTCCGTTCTATGAGTGGAGCGAGGAAGAAAAGCGGGTGGACTTCGCGCACAATCCATTCTCCATGCCGCAGGGCGGAATTGATGCGCTGAACAGCCAGGATCCGCTGACAATCAAGGCTTATCAGTATGATGCCGTGTGCAACGGCTATGAAATTGCCTCCGGTTCGATCCGTAACCAACTGCCGGAAACCATGGTACGCGCATTTGAACTGACGGGGAAAAGTCGCGCTGAAGTGGAAGAGCAGTTTGGTGGTTTGTATCGTGCGTTCCAGTTTGGGGCGCCGCCGCATGGTGGTGCGGCGTTTGGTGTAGATCGCATTGTAATGCTGCTGTGTGGCGTGCAAAACCTTAGGGAAATCACGGCCTTTCCGATGAATCAGCAGGCGGAAGACCTGTTGATGGGAGCGCCGAGCCCGGCTGCGCCCAAGCAGTTGCGGGAGCTTGGCATCCGGCTGAACCCGCAAAGCTGAACGGATTATGAACGCATTCTGAACAGGGGCGGGCACGAAATTGTCCGCCCTTTTCGTTTGGAGTGGGTTAAACAACGTTAATGGTGCGTTAAAGGCTGGTTGGTACCCATGGGCTATCGAGAGCAGGCCTTTGGATTCGTCGGTTGAGATCGCGCTATTCCCATATCCTCATGCTGGTGGGCGCCATCCTTGCGTTCCTGCCCATTGTTGCTGTGGACTACCTGCTCGACAGCTATGTCCGCGGCCGCGAGAAGGGACTGGCGCTGCAGCAGCTGGGCGCGCTGACCTCGCAGATCGCAGCGAGCACCAATGATGCCGTCGAGTCGCTGCGCATGGTGCTGGCGGATAGTCCTTCGCTCTGCACGCCGACATTCGTGACCAATGCGCAGCATGCGATTGAGAGCTCCATCAATCTGAAGCAGTTGCTGGTTGAGAACGCGGATGGCGTTCAATATTGCGACGCGTTTGGCCGCGGGGTGAAGTACTCGCCGGTTTCGGAAACCTTGCCGGTGCCCGGCAAGACCGAGACGATAACAGTCGTCAAGCTCGGCGAGATGAGCATCCCATCGCTCAAGATCACGCAGGTGTTCGGCGGAACGCGGGACGTTTCGGTGTTTGTGCCGCTGCTTGGCCAGAGCGAAGCCGCGATTGCCAAGGCTCTGGACGGTGCGGCGATGCTGCGGATTGTTCTGACCAACAACACGGCCGTCTTGACCGTTGGCGATCCAACTGCGTTCGACGGGAGAGCGTCGGACGCCGACTTCATCAGTGAAAAGGTCTTTGCCGAGGGGCTGCCGCTGCAGGTGGAGTATGCCGTGCCGTTTGCCGTGGCGCGGGCGGGATATGCGGATCTCGATGTCGGGTTCACCATTATTGGGTGCCTGATGAGCGGCTCGTTCCTCCTTCTGGCGCTCCACTATGTGCGCAAGTCCCGCGTGCCAGCGTTCGACCTGGAACGGGCGATCTCGCGCGGGGAGATCCGGCCGTACTACCAGCCCGTGATAAACTTGCGGACTGGCGAGCTCGAGGGCTGCGAGGTGCTGTGCCGCTGGGAGAAGAAGAACGGGCAGGTGGTGCCGCCGGGCGCCTTTATCGACTATGCCGAGGTGACGGGACTCGCCATCCCCATGACGCTGTCGCTGATGCAGCAGGTCAAATATGACCTTGGCGACATCTGCCAGCAAATGCCCGAGATGAAGGTCTCGATCAACCTGTTCGAAGGGCATTTCCGCGACGGCGGCATTGTCGATGACGTGGAAGCGATTTTCAGCAATTCAAAGATCGCGATGCGGCAGCTGGTGTTCGAGATCACCGAGCGGCATCCACTGGCCAATTCGGCGGTTGCAACCGGCGTGATTGCGGGCCTGCATGCCCTTGGCTGCCGGCTGGCGCTGGACGATGCGGGCACGGGGCACTCGAACCTGGCCTATATGGGTTCGCTCGGCGTCGACATAATCAAGATCGACCGAGTGTTTGTCGACATGATCAAGCCGGGCACGACGCAGGTGCCGGTGCTAGACGGGCTGATCGCCATGGCCAAGGACATGAACTGCGAGATCGTGGCGGAGGGCGTCGAGACAGAAGTGCAGGCGCTGTACCTGCGCTCGCATGGCGTGCTGCATGCGCAAGGCTTCATCTTTGCCCCAGCGCTCAAGGTGCGTGCCTTCCAGGAACTTGCGCTGGCACTGCATGCAACCAAGAAGACGCGCAGCCGCATAGAAGGCGTTATTGCTGCCGCTGCCTAAGCCTATCTGCACCAGCGGCGAGCGCTTGCCGAACTAAGCCCTTTTCATCACCGGCGATTGGTGGCACGAAGCGCGCACGGCCTGCCTCCAGCGGGCCAGCCTGGAGGACCATTCGTGTCTACTGATATCAACGAACAGCGGAAAGCCCTGCGCGAAGCGGCGCTGCATTTCCACCAATTCCCCAAGCCGGGAAAGCTCGAGATTCAGCCGACCAAGCCGCTTGGCAACCAGCGCGACCTGGCGCTGGCCTATTCGCCTGGCGTTGCCGCGCCCTGCGAGGAGATCGCCGAATATCCTGATGCCGTGGGCAAGTACACCTCCAGGCAGAACCTCGTAGCTGTGATTTCCAACGGCACGGCCGTGCTTGGCCTGGGCAATATTGGGGCGCTTGCCTCCAAGCCGGTGATGGAGGGCAAGGCTGTGCTCTTCAAGAAGTTTGCCGGCATCGATGTGTTCGACCTTGAGATCGACGAGATCGAGCCGAAGAAGTTCATCGATGCCGTGGCGCCGCTGTGGCCGACATTTGGTGGCATCAACCTCGAAGATATCCGAGCGCCGGACTGCTTCGAGATCGAGGAAGCCCTGCGCGAGCGCATGCCCATACCTGTGTTCCACGATGACCAGCATGGAACGGCGATCATCGTGGGCGCAGCGGTGCTCAACGGGCTGGAGCTCAAGGGCAAGCGCATCGAAGACGTCAAGATCTGCGCGTCTGGGGCAGGGGCCGCGGCCATTGCCTGCCTCAATGTCCTTGTGGCGCTCGGCGCCAAGCACGAGAACATCTGGGTTGCCGACAAGGATGGCCTCGTCACCCACAAGCGCAATGACGTGAATGATAAGTGGCGCGGGCAGTTCCGGCGGGTGAGCGACGCGACGACGCTGGCCGAGGTGATTGATGGCGCCGATATCTTCCTCGGCCTTTCGGCGGCTGGTGCGCTGAAGCCGGAAATGCTGGCCAAGATGGCGCCCAAGCCGCTGATCCTGGCGCTGGCCAATCCCAATCCTGAAATCATGCCCGAAGCGGCCAAGGCGACCCGGCCGGACGCCATGGTCTGCACGGGGCGGTCGGACTACCCAAACCAGGTCAACAATGTCCTGTGCTTCCCCTTTATCTTCCGCGGCGCGCTGGACGTTGGCGCGACGACGATCAACGAGGAAATGAAACTGGCGGCGGTGCGGGCCATTGCCAAGCTCGCCCATGAGCCGGGGCTGGAAAGCTCGCCTTCGGGAGCTCCGGCAGTGTTTGGCGCCGACCACATCATCCCCAATCCGTTTGACCAGCGGCTGATCCTCCGCATCGCGCCGGCCGTGGCGCGGGCTGCGATGGAATCAGGTGTCGCCAAGAACCCGATTACAGATTGGCCGGCTTATCTCGACGGCCTTAACCGCTTCGTGTTCCGTTCGGGTCTGGTGATGAAGCCGATCATCGACCGGGCGCAGGGACAGAACAAGCGGATCGCCTTTGCCGATGGCGAGGACGAACGCGTGTTGCGGGCCACGCAGGTGCTGCTGGAAGAGCGGATCGCCCGGCCGATCCTGATCGGGCGCCCGTCTGTCATTGATGCGCGCATCGAACGGTTCGGGCTCAATCTCCGGCCCGGGACGGACTTCGAGGTCATCAACCCGGAAGACGATCCGCGTTATCGCGACTATGTCAGCCTCTTCCACTCGCTGGTGGGGCGGGACGGCGTGACGCCGGACACGGCGCGGCAGGTGGTGCGCACCAATACCACAGTCATTGGCAGCCTTGCGGTGAAGCGTGGCGAGGCCGATGCGCTGATCTGCGGCTTGCAGGGGCGCTTCATCAAGCATGTGCGCGACATCCGCTCGGTGATCGGACTGCAAGAAGGCCTGGTTGATGTGTCGGCGCTGTCCATGCTGATCATGCCGCGTGGCGCATTTTTCCTGGCCGATACCTATGTGAACATGGATCCGACGCCCGACGAGATCGTCGGCATTGTCCTCCAAGCGCGCAGCCACCTCAAGCGGTTCAATATCGAGGCCCGGGTAGCGCTCTTGAGCTATTCGAACTTCGGATCGCGCGATGGCGACAGTGCCTACAAGATGCGCGAGGTTTATCGCAAGCTCCAGAGCATTGCGCCAGGCTTGATCGTGGAAGGCGAAATGCAGGGTGACCTGGCGCTCAACCAAGAGCTGCGCGAGCGCTATATTCCCGACAGCATTCTCAAAGGCGAGGCGAATCTGTTGATCTTTCCGAACCTTGATGCGGCGAACCTCTCCATGACGCTGCTCAAGGAAATGAACAATGCGCTTTCGGTCGGTCCGATCCTGATGGGGCCTAAGGCGCCGGCGCATATTCTCGCGCCATCGACCACCAGCCGCGGCATCGTCAACATGGCGGCCATTGCCGCAACAGAAGCTATTGGAACCGACCTATGATCCGACATACCGTGGTGTTTACCCTCAAGCATGCTCAGGGTTCGACGGAAGAAGCTGCGTTCCTGCGCGATGCCAAGGTACTGGCGGCTATTCCGGGCGTGGAGAAGTTCGAGCAGCTGCGGCAGGTGAGTCCGAAGAACGATTTCCAGTTCGGGTTCTCGATGGAGTTCGCGGATCAGGCGGCTTATTCGGGGTATAATGACCATCCTGATCACGTGGCGTTTGTGCGGGACCGCTGGGTGCCGGAGGTGGAGCGGTTCCTGGAGATTGATTATGTGCCGGTTTGAGGGGGTAGGCGCGGCGAACTCGGTTTTCTTTGAGGGTAGATCTTGTTCGTTAAGTGAAGGGCCCTCGGGTCGAGCCCGAGGGTGACGATTGGGGGTGGGGCGCTTGGTTGCGCGGCAGCGCTGCTTCTGGGTTTAGCACGAGGGGATGTGCCACGACCTCGTGGTTCGACGGGCTCACCATGAGGTCTACTGGGAAACTGCGCTGGGGGTGTTGCGCTAAGTGCCCCGCCCACCCCGGATCGTCACCCTCGGCCTTGAGCCGAGGGCTCTATACTTTCGGACATTGAAAGGAAGTGAAGGGCCCTCGGGTCGAGCCCGAGTGGAGTGCCCTCGGGTCAGGCCCGAGGGTGACGATTGGGGGCGAGCGGGATGCGGGGCTAGCACAAGAGGGTGCTCGGCCCCTTACGGGTGGGGCACCACCTCGTGGGGCGCTGCACGCTTCAACCCCGTGTTAAGTCCTTGTCAGCCATAATGGGCGCTGCAGTAGTTCCGGTTTGCTCATGCCCACGCGTCTTAAACGTCCTGCTATCTGGCGCCCGCTTGCCTTGACCGCGGCATTGCTGGGGTTTCAGGGCTATCTGGGCTTTTCGGCCATTGGTGGGCAGTTCGGTTGGGAAAACCGGGCGCAGATCCTTATCGATATCGATCAGCTCAAGGGAAAGTCGGCGGCGCTGCAGGCGGAGATCGACGTTTATCGGCATCGGGCGACGTTGATGGATACGCGGCGGCTGGACCCTGATATCATCACCGAACGAGCGCGCGCCTTGCTGAACATGGCGCATGCTGATGACATCGTCGTCATGGTCGATCCGATGACTGGTAAACCGCTTTCTGGTTTATTCCAGGAATTAACCGAAGATCAGTTAAACGCGATAAAAGCAGCACAGCCAGTGCTTTAGTAGTGTTCTGGTCGACGGCTGGAGCATTGTGTTTCGCGGCTGCCTTGCATTATGATGCCGCTATGTGGCCAAGTCGGGCCAAGCGGCAAATCATTTCCCCTGCGGAGCGTTTCTCATGGCGCGTAAGGCTGTGGCCACTCAGGCTAGCACTCAATCCAATATTCCCCAGTTCACTCCCGAGCAGGACCTTGAAGCCTATCGTGAAATGCTGCTGATCCGGCGTTTCGAAGAAAAAGCTGGCCAGATGTATGGCATGGGCCTGATCGGCGGCTTCTGTCACCTTTATATCGGCCAGGAAGCTGTGGTGACGGGCGTAACCATGGCCAGCAAGAAGGGCGAGGATGCCCAGATTACCGGCTATCGTGACCATGGGCACATGCTGGTCATGGGCCTTGATCCCAAGGGCGTCATGGCCGAACTGACCGGGCGCCAGGGTGGCTTGTCTCGCGGCAAGGGCGGCTCGATGCACATGTTCTCCAATGAACATCGCTTCTATGGCGGCAACGGCATTGTGGGCGCGCAGGTGTCGCTCGGCACGGGGCTTGCCTTTGCGGCCAAGTATCGGGGCGATGGCTCCGTATCGCTCGCTTATTTCGGCGACGGCGCGGCCAACCAGGGCCAGGTCTATGAGAGCTTCAACATGGCCAAGCTGTGGAAGCTGCCCGTTGTGTTTATCATCGAGAACAACAAATACGCCATGGGCACCTCGACCGAGCGCGCCTCGGCCACGACCGACTTCTATATGCGCGGCGCTTCGTTCGACATTCCGGGCGAGCAGGTCGACGGCATGGATGTGCGCATGGTTTATGATGCGGCGCAGCGCGCCATCGAGCATGCGCGCTCGGGGCAGGGGCCGTACATCCTTGAAATGCTGACCTATCGCTATCGCGGCCACTCCATGTCCGATCCGGCGAAGTATCGCACCAAGGACGAAGTAACCAAGTACCGCCAGGAGCGCGACCCGATCGAGCAGGTCAAGGCGCGCTTGCTGGAAGGTGGCCACCAGACCGAAGAGCAGCTTAAGGTGATTGAGAACGACATTCGTGCGATCGTCACGGAAGCCGCGGACTTTGCCACCAACGACAAAGAGCCCGATCCCAAAGAGTTGTGGACCGATATCACCATCAACGCCTGAGGCTGAGATGAGCGTGCTGCTCGGCGTGATCCTTCTGTTCGCCGTTCTCTCGCTGGTGGCGGCTGCGGTGCAGGCCAGTGCCATGCTGCGGCTGGCGCCGGCGCATGAGCAGCTGGACTCCTTCATGCCGCTGGGCTGGTGGAAGTTCGGCCAGCTCGAACGCAAGGCGGGGCCGGCTGCGGCGCCGCATCTTCTGATCTACAAGCGGGCGGTGATTGCCTTTGTGGTGTTTCTCCTGCTGGGCCTGGCCTTGAGCGGATGGACCGTGAACCGGCAGCAGGGCTCCGGCTCGGCGTCGCTCGAAGGACGCCCGCTTATCCAGACTGCCGATCTTTACTTATTCAGCCGTGTGGCCCTGGTGCCCGGCGCCCCCACTCTGAGGAGCTGATATGCCCCAAATCCTGATGCCTGCGCTGTCGCCCACCATGGAAGAGGGCAAGCTGACCAAATGGCTGGTCAAGGTCGGCGATACTGTTTCGCCGGGCGATGTGCTGGCCGAGATCGAGACCGATAAGGCGACCATGGAAGTGGAGGCCGTGGATAGCGGCACGGTGCAGTCGCTGATGATCGAGGAAGGCACGGAGGGCGTGAAGGTCAATACGCCGATCGCGCTGGTGCTGGGCGAGAACGAAGAACTGGGCGAGGCCAAGGAATCGGCGGCCCAGGCGACTTCCTCCGACCCCGAGGGCAAGTCGGCTGTGCCGGAGGCGGCGAGCGTGCCGGTTGAGGCGAAGGCTTCTGCTGGTGCCGATGCGCTGAAGTTTGCCGCGCAGAACGATCCTGACCTGCCTGAAGGCGTCGAGATGGTCGAGATGACCGTGCGCCAGGCGCTGAACGAGGCGATGGCAGAGGAACTGCGCCGCGACAAGGACGTGTTCATCATCGGCGAGGAAGTGGCGCAGTACCAGGGCGCCTACAAGATCACGCAGAACCTGCTTGAGGAGTTCGGGCCGGAGCGCGTGGTGGATACCCCAATCACCGAGCACGGCTTTGCGGGCCTTGCGGTGGGTGCGGCCTTTGCGGGGCTGAAGCCGATTGTTGAGTTCATGACGTTCAACTTCGCCATGCAGGCGATCGACCAGATCATCAACTCGGCGGCCAAGCAGCTTTATATGTCGGGCGGGCAGGTGACGGCGCCCATGGTGTTCCGTGGGCCGAATGGTCCAGCGGCGCGCGTGGGTGCACAGCACAGCCAGGATTTCTCGGCGTGGTATAGCCATGTGCCGGGGCTGACGGTGGTTGCCCCCTATAGCGCGGCAGACGCCAAGGGGCTGCTGAAGTCGGCGATCCGGTCGCCCAACCCGGTGGTGTTCCTGGAAAACGAAATTCTTTATGGCTCGACCGGGCTCGTACCCAGAATCGACGATTTCCTCCTGCCGATCGGCAAGGCGCGCATTGCCCGCAAGGGGGCTGACGTGACGATCGTCTCTTTCTCCATGGGCATGCGCTATGCGACGCAGGCGACCGAGGTGCTGGTGAATGCAGGCGTGGACGTGGAACTGATCGACCTGCGCACGCTGCGGCCGATGGACAGCGATACGGTGATCGAATCGGTCAAGAAGACTGGGCGCCTCGTGACGGTGGAAGAGGGCTGGCCGCAGGGTGGTATCGGGGCCGAGTTGTCGGCTCGGGTAATGGAGCAGGCGTTCGATTACCTTGATGCTCCAGTGATGCGCGTGACGGGCAAGGACGTACCGATGCCCTACGCTGCGAACCTCGAGAAGCTGGCGCTGCCGAACGTTGATGAAGTGGTGGCAGCGGTCAACGCCGTCACCTACCGCTCGTAAGGAGATCTGGGATGCCGATCAATATCACCATGCCGGCACTTTCTCCAACGATGGAAGAGGGCAAGCTTGCCAAGTGGCACGTCAAGGAAGGCGACAGCGTTTCGTCGGGTGACGTGATCGCCGAGATCGAGACGGACAAGGCGACGATGGAAGTCGAAGCCGTGGACGAGGGTAAGATCGGCAAGATTATGGTCGCCGAAGGCAGCGAGGGCGTGAAGGTCAACGCGGTGATCGCTGTGCTGCTGCAGGAAGGCGAGAGCGCGGATGCGGCGGCGGCTCCTGCGCCTGTAGCAGAGAAGGTTGAAGAGAAGGCCCCCTCAGAGAAGGCCCCCTCACCCGGCGCTAGCGCGCCGACCTCTCCCCCTAAGGGAGAGGTGAAGGAAGGCGATGCTGGGACGCTGATGTATGACAAGGGCACCGCGGCTACGTCTACCGCGCCGGTTGATGCTCGGGCGTTAGGCGGATCAGCTGTAACTCAGCCTGCGCCAAAGTCAGAAGGCGGCAAGCTGTTTGCTTCGCCGCTGGCGCGGCGACTCGCCAAGGAGGCGGGGATTGATGTTGCGGCGATCAGCGGGTCGGGTCCGAAGGGGCGCGTGATCAAGGCTGACGTCGAGGCGGCTAAGGCTGGCAAGACGCCGCTCAAGGCTGCGGCTGCACCGTCGGCGCCGGCGTCTGCACCGAGCACCGCCGCGGCAGCGCCGGCTGGCATGACCAAGGCGCAGGTGCTGGCGCTTTATCCGGAAGGGTCCTACGAACTCGTGCCGAACGATGGCATGCGCAAGGTGGTGGCGCAGCGGCTGACCGAATCCAAGCAGACCGTGCCGCACTTCTACCTGACGCTCGATTGCCGGATCGATGCGCTGATGGCGGCCCGCGAGCAGATCAACAATTCCGCGCCGAAGGGCAAGGATGGCAAGCCTGCATTCAAGCTTTCGGTCAATGACTTCGTGATGAAGGCTTGGGCCGTTGCGCTGCAGCGGGTTCCCGCGGCCAATGCAACCTGGGCGGGTGACTCGATCCTTTACCACAAGCGCAGCGACGTCGCGGTTGCGGTGGCTGTGCCGGGTGGTTTGTTCACGCCGGTGGTCAAGAGCTGCGATACCAAGACGCTGCGCGAGATCTCCGAAGAGGTGAAGGACCTGGCCGGCCGCGCCAAGAGCAAGAAGCTGGCGCCGCATGAGTACCAGGGCGGATCGTCGTCGGTGTCCAACCTCGGCATGTACGGCATCAAGCACTTCTCGGCCGTGATCAACCCGCCGCATGGCACGATCCTGGCCGTCGGCGTGGGCGAGGAGCGTGTTTATCCGGAGAACGGGCAGATCAAGATCGGCCAGTTTATGACCGTGACGCTGTCTTGCGACCACCGCGCCGTGGACGGTGCGCTGGGCGCCGAGGTGCTGGGCGTGTTCAAGGGCTTGATCGAAAACCCGGTGATGATGCTGGCGTAAGCAGGGGTCGGCTATTTCACCTGTCATTCCCGCGCAATTGGGAATGTTTGGTTCAAGGTAGCCCGGCGGAAAACAGAGTTCCCGTTTGTGCGGGAATGACGCAGTAATTGGGTATGGTTCCTGCTTGATGCTTTTTTGGAGCGAAAGGCAAGATTGATGAAGACTATCCTCGCCTTCGGTGACAGCCTGACCTTTGGCGCCAATCCGCAGCCGAATGGGCCGCGGCATGCGTTCGAGAATCGGTGGCCTAGCGTGCTCGAAAAGGGGCTCGATGGCGCGGCGCGGGTAATCGCCGAGGGTTTGGGTGGACGCACAACGGTGTCCGACGACTGGTATGCCGCTGCCGATCGCAATGGTGCGCGGATCCTGCCGACCTTGCTCGAAAGCCATAGCCCACTGGATCTGGTGATCATCATGCTGGGCACCAATGACCTCAAGCCGGCCATTTGTGGTTCAGCGCTCGAGGCGTCCTATGGCATGCGGCGGCTGGTGCAGATCATCCGCGGGCATTATGCCGGCAAGGGTGAAACGGCACCGGAAGTTATCCTCGTCGCACCGCCGCTCATCTGTGAAACAGAAAACGCTGACATGATCGAGCATTTCGGCGGCATCAAGCATGCTATCGAGCAATCCAGCCAATTCGCGGCTCACTATGCCCGCAGGGCACAGGAGTGGAATACGGGCTTTTTCGATGCATCCACGGTGGCGAAGGCTGATCCGCTGGACGGCGTGCATCTGGATGCAAGCAATACACGTGCGATCGGGCAGGGGCTCGTGCCAGTGGTCAAGCAGGTGCTCGGCCTGTGAGTATCGATTATGCCATCCGGCCGGCGCGGAAGTCCGACGCGGCCGAGATTGCGCTCCTCGTCAACATCGCTGTGCATGGGCACATGAGCCCCGGCTGGGCCCATAGCGAAGAGGCCGAGGGCACATATGATCCGCTTGAAGTCGGGCGGCTCGAAATGCTTGACGAAGACACGCTTTTCAACTGGCGCAGCGCCCACATGGCCGAGGTTGACGAGGAGGTCGCCGGCATGCTGCTGGGCTATCGCAAGGATGATGAGCGCCGGCTCATTCCCGATGATGTCTGGCCGCCCTTGGTGCCGATCGAAGAACTGGAAGCAGAAGCCAACGGGCTCTGGTTCATTTCCATGGTCGGCGTACACAAGCCCTGGCGTGGGCGCGGCGTGGGTTCGGCCCTGCTGAACGAAGCGGAAAAACAGGCCAGCCAAGCACAGGCGCATGGATTGGAGCTCATTGTGGGCGATGCCAATGCCGGGGCGCGCAAACTCTATGAAAGCCGAGGCTTCTCGGTGAAATCCAGCCGTCCCATGCTGCCGTTTCCCGGCACGCAGCAAGAGGGCAAGGATTGGCTCTTGATGGTGAAGGAATAGAACATGGCTGATCAATACGACCTTCTCGTCATTGGCGCCGGACCGGGCGGCTATGTCGCCGCGATCCGCGGTGCGCAGCTGGGCATGAAGGTGGGCATCATCGAGCGCGAGCATATGGCTGGCATCTGCTCGAACTGGGGCTGTATCCCGACCAAGGCGCTGCTTCGTTCGGCTGAAATCTATGGCCATATGGGCCATGCCAAGGATTATGGACTAACGGCCGAAAAGTTCGGCTTCGACATGGACGGCGTCGTCAAGCGTTCGCGCGCCATTGCGGCGCAGATGAACAATGGCGTGCAGTTCCTGATGAAGAAGAACAAGGTCGACATCATCTGGGGCGAGGCTGTTCTCACCAAACCCGGTGAAGTGCGCGTTGCGCCAACCAAGAAGCCGATCGTGCAGCCACAGGGACCAGTGCCCAAGAACGCCTTGGGCGAGGGGACCTATAAGGCCAAGAACATCATCATCGCGACGGGGGCGCGGCCGCGTGTGCTGCCCGGGATCGAGCCTGATGGGGACAAGATCTGGACCTATTTCGAGGCGATGAAGCCGGCTGCCATGCCCAAGTCACTCGTCGTGATGGGGTCAGGGGCCATTGGCGTCGAATTCGCCTCGTTCTACTGTTCGATGGGCGCAGAGGTGACGATCATCGAACTGCTGCCGCAGATCATGCCGGTGGAGGATGCGGAGATCGCCGGATTGGCGCGCAAGCGGCTGGAGAAGCGCGGCATCAAGATCCTGACCGATGCGAAGGTGGCCAAGGTGGAAAAGACCGCTGCTGGCGTCGTCGCGCATGTTGAGCTCAAGGACGGCTCCAAGCAGCAGATCGCGGGCGAAAAGCTGATTTCGGCCGTGGGCGTGCAGTGCAATATCGAGAACATGGGGCTTGAGACCGTTGGCGTGAAGACCGAGCGCGGGGCCATTGTGATCGATCATTATGGCAAGACCAATGTGGATGGCATCTGGGCCATTGGCGACGTGGCAGGGCCGCCGATGCTGGCGCACAAGGCCGAGCATGAGGCGGTGATCACGGTTGAAAAGATCGCCGGCATGAATGTGCACGGGCTCGACAAAACAAAGGTGCCGGGCTGCACCTATTGCGAGCCGCAGGTGGCAAGCGTGGGGCTGACCGAAGCCAAGGCCAAGGAAGCCGGGCGCGAGATCAAGGTCGGGCGGTTCCCCTTTATCGGCAATGGCAAGGCGATTGCGCTGGGTGAGCCGGATGGCTTGGTGAAGACCATTTTCGACGCCAAGACGGGCGAGTTGCTGGGCGCGCACATGGTCGGTGCGGAGGTGACCGAGTTGATCCAGGGCTTCGTCGTTGCGATGAACCTTGAGACGACAGAGGAAGACTTGATGCACACGATCTTCCCGCATCCGACGCTGAGCGAAACGATGAAGGAAAGCGTGCTAGACGCTTATGGACGCGCGTTGAATATTTGAGGCGGTTGTTGACTCACAAAGGCGATGTCACCCGGCTATTAGCTTTGAGCGTTCGGACATCGGCTGAGTGGGCATGATCTCAGGATGGATCCCGGCTCAAGGCCGGGATGACACCGCGGGAGCTGAGAAGCTTGTGGGTACCGGACTACCCCCAAGGTAAAGCAGAGGAGTTATCCACATGGTCAAGGCAATTCAGATCGGGCTTGGGTTCTGGGGTTTCGACTGGACCCGGAACGTTATCCCCAATGTTCCCAGTATTGAGATGGTGGCCTATGTGGATTCCAATCCGCAGGCTACAGAGCGGGTGAAAGAGGAGCTCAAGGTTCCCGATGCCCTGCTGTTCACCAATCTCGAAGAGGCGGTGAATGCGGTTGAGGCGGAGCTCGCGATCTGCACGTTGCGGACCGAGGCGCACTATCCCGTCGTCAAGCGCTGCCTGGAGCTGGGGCTGAGCGTATTGGTAGAAAAGCCGTTCGCTTCCACGATTGCGCAGGCTAAGGAACTGGTGGAACTGGCCAAGGCGCGTGGCCGCGTGCTGATGGTCAGCCAGAACTACCGGTTCCAGCAAGCGCCCATCGCAGCCACCGAGCTGATCGGGGCGCAGAAGTTCGGTCCGGTGAACCTCGTCTCCATCGATTTTCGCCGGCATGCGCCGAGCCAGGGCTATCGCTATTGGGACATGCCCGATCCGCTCTTGGCTGATATGTCGATCCACCATTTCGACCTGATGCGCATGGTGTTGAATGACAATGCCAAGCGGGTATCGTGCCGTACCTGGAACCCACCAGCGAGCCCGTTTGGGCATCATCCCATAGGGGTGGCGACGCTGGAGTTCGAGAAGGGGACGATCGTTTCCTATCGAGGAAGCTGGATGAGCTCCGGCCCGGTGACGCCCTGGGCGGGCGAATGGACCATGGACTGCTCGGAAGGGCAGATCGTATGGACCTCGCGGGATCATTTCATGGGCAAGGCTGGACCGGACCGGCTCAGCCTGCGGCCGCTCGATGGCGAGGCAACGCCGGTGGAGCTGGAGCCGGTGCAGTATACGGACCGCATGGGGACGCTGGCGGCCATTGCGCGCGTGATCGAAACCGGCACGATGCCGGCGCGCTTCAGCTCGGGGGAAGACAATATTCATTCCCTGGCGCTGGTGCAGGCGACGATCCTCTCCGCCTCGCGCGGCGGCGCATGGGTCGAGATCGACGAAGTTATGCAACAGGTTTGATAAGGCCGGGTTGAACCGGCCGCTTTTGGGAGCGATATAGCGGGCATCACGCCCAGTCAGGTTCCGATATGGTTACCCTCATCGACAATTCGGCTATCAAGCCGCGCCACCCGGAAAAGGCTAACCGGCCGGACAGCGTCGTGCTGCGCAAGCCGGACTGGATCCGCGTCAAGGCGCCGGGTTCGCCAGTTTACAAGGAAACACAGCAGATCGTGCGCGAGCACGGGCTGGTCACCGTGTGCGAGGAGGCCGGCTGCCCCAATATCGGGGAGTGCTGGAGCAAGAAGCACGCGACCATGATGATCATGGGCGAGATCTGCACGCGCGCCTGTGCCTTTTGCAATGTGCGCACGGGCTTGCCCGGACCGCTGGACCCCAGCGAGCCTGAAAAGGTGGCGCTGGCCGTGCAGAAGCTGGGCCTTGAGCATGTGGTGATCACCTCGGTCGACCGCGATGATCTGGCTGACGGCGGGGCGCAGCATTTTGCCAATGTGATCCTGGCCATTCGCGCGCACAATCCGCGCACGACCATCGAGATCTTGACGCCGGACTTCCTGCGCAAGGATGGGGCGCTGGAGATCGTGGTGGCGGCCAAGCCGGACGTCTTCAACCACAATCTGGAAACGGTGCCGTCCAAGTACCTCAAGGTGCGCCCGGGTGCGCGGTACTTCCATTCGATCCGGCTCCTGCAGAAGGTGAAGGAGCTTGATCCGACCATGTTCACCAAGTCGGGGATCATGGTGGGGCTGGGGGAAGAGCGGAACGAAGTGCTGCAGCTGATGGACGATCTGCGTTCGGCTGACGTCGATTTCCTCACGATCGGGCAGTATCTGCAGCCGACTAAGAAGCATTACCCGCTGCAGCGGTTCGTCACGCCGGACGAGTTCAAGTCCTATGCCACCGTGGCGACTGCCAAGGGCTTCTCGCTGGTGTCCTCGAGCCCGCTCACGCGCTCGTCGCACCATGCAGGCGAGGATTTCGCGGCGCTCAAGGCGGCGCGACTGGCAAAGCTTGGGCACTGATCGTTTTGCCGGGCGTTTCTGCTACAGCTTAGGCGCAATACACCAGACAACGATTCTGCTCCGGCACAAGCCGGGGTAGGACAAAAGAGCAAACAGGCGTTAGAACCTCCAGCCATGAAGCGTTTTTTCGAGCGGCACGTACCGCACCTGCCGCAGCGCATGTTCGAGATCGTCCAAGATCTGGAGGACTATCCGCGCTTCATTCCCAACTGCAAGGCAATGCAGGTGCGGCCCGATCCGGCGGCTGGCGAGCAGAAGGTCGTGCTGGCCAAGATGACGCTGTTTTTCGGGCCGATCACCCAGTCCTATACCAGCCGCGTGACGATCGACGAAAAGGCGCTGACCATCCGCGCCAAGGCGGTGGACGGACCGTTTGCCTATCTCGACAGCGTCTGGAGCTTCGAGGCCGAGGGGCAGGGGACGCGGGTGCGGTTCGAGATCGACTTCAAGATCTCCAACATCTTCATTGCAGCCGTGGCCGAGCCGGCCTTTGCGGCCAAGCAAGAGGAGATCATGCGCGCTTTCTGCGAAGAGGCCGACCGCCGCTTCGGCTAACGGCTTAGTTGTCGTTGCTGGTCAGCACCTGAAGCACCAGATCGAGCGCGGCAGCGACGCTGGCCTTGCGGATCTCGTCGCGCCCAAGATCGCCGAAGCGGTGCTCGATGACGACGGTGGCGAGTTCGGAGGAGACCGCGACATAGACCAGGCCCACCGGCTTTTTCTCGCTGCCGCCATCAGGGCCGGCAATGCCGGTAACTGCAACGGCGAAGTCGGACCTTGCCGTATTGCGAGCGCTGTCGGCCATGGCCCGGGCCACCTGGTTGCTGACGGCGCCATAGTCGCGAATGAGCCGGGACTGAACGTGGATCATGCGGGACTTGGCGGCGTTGGCATAGGTCACGTAGCCGCCATAGAAAGCTGCCGAAGCGCCGGGGATATCCGTCAGCGCCGCGGCGATCATGCCGCCGGTACAACTTTCGGCCGTGACGATCGTCTTGTTGGCCTCAGCCAAAATCTTGATGATCTGCTCGCCCGTGCTGGGCTCCGATGCTGTTGCCTTGGCCATCAATCAACCCTCGGCACTTCTACGCTTGCGCTTGCCATTGCCACGATGCCTTCCTCCCGCCCGGTAAACCCGAGTTGTTCACTTGTCGTCGCCTTGATCGCGATCCGCGAGGTCGCAATTCCCAGTGTCTCGGCAATCACTCCCCGCATTGCCGGCACGTGTTGAGCGATCCTCGGCGCTTCGCAGACGATTGTCACGTCCAGATTGACGATACGTCCACCGGCTTTTGCAACCAAGTCGCCCGCATGCTTGAGAAAGACTGTAGAGGCAGCGCCCTTCCACTGCATATCCGATGGTGGGAAGTGAACGCCGATGTCGCCTTCGCCAATGGAGCCGAGGATTGCATCGGTAAGAGCATGGAGCGCCACGTCGGCGTCCGAATGGCCCTTGAGCTTGGCCTTGTGCGGGATTTTGACCCCACCCAGCCAAACAGCGTTGCCGGGCTCAAAGGGATGAACGTCGAAACCGGTGCCAATACGCGTTTCCACCTGTTGTTCTCCCCTGATGATGCGCTCGGCGCGGGCAAAGTCGTCGGCATGGGTAATCTTGATATTGTCGCGGCTGCCCGGCACCAGGGCGACGCGCAGACCGGCCCACTCAGCGATCTCGGCATCGTCGGTGAACTGGCGCGGCAGGCTGGAGGCGCGCATATGGGCCGAAAAGATCTGGCCGAAGCGGAAGCCTTGCGGGGTCTGGGCAGCGGCGAGCTGGGCGCGGTCCTCGGTCTTGGCGATTTGCTGACCATCAAGCGTTCGCTTGATGGTGTCCGTCACCGGAAGGGCTGGAATGGCACCGTCATTTTCTCCGAGTGCCGCCGTGATGTCCTGGACGATGCGAGGGCTGGTGAACGGCCGGGCGGCATCCTGGATGAGCACGAGGTCGGGGCGGGATGGTGCAAGCGCCTTCAGCCCTTCCAGAACCGAAGCCTGACGAGTCGATCCACCTGTAACGGGAGCGAGTAGGCGGGCGTCCGATAATCCCAGCGCCTGATAGCGATCCTTGTGCTCTGGATGCAGCACGACGAGGATTTTGGCGTCCGGGCAGTGATCAAGGAAGGACTGCACCGTTCGCGCGAGGACAGGCTTGCCGCCAAGCATCCGGTACTGCTTGGGATCGGTTCCCCCATCCGTGTTGACGCGCTCTCCCTTGCCTGCGGCGACGATGATGACGGCAATGGACTTGGGGCGCATAGGAGAAGGAACACTCACGACTTGAAACCGTCACACCTTCGTGGTCTAGCGCCCACTCTCTCATGCGGCAAGTGCAGGGCAGCCGAACAGTGCTGCAGAGCATTTATCCGGTTGCGCTCCAGCCTAGTTTGATTATTGTGCAGGCATTATCTTGATGTTGATTATCTTTGGTGCAGTTCGTGTCGCCTAGTGCCTGTAAGTTGAGCATCGGCAACCATTCGGTGCGCAACAATGCATTCCTCGCTCCAATGGCCGGCATAACCGATCGGCCATTTCGCGCGATTGCCGAGCGTTTCGGCGCTGGCATGGTTGTCTCGGAGATGATCGCCAGCTCTGCCCTGAATGCCGGCAATCAGGAGATGATCCGGCGCTTGGGCAAGCCAGGTACGCTGCCGCACATGGTGCAGCTGGCGGGCTGCGAGGCCGAGTGGATGGCGAAGGGCGCGCGTATCGCCTATGAAGCGGGCGCGGATATCATCGACATCAACTTCGGCTGCCCCTCCAAACGCGTCACCAACGGCTTTGCTGGCTCGGCGCTGATGCGCGTGCCGGACCATGCCATGACCTTGATCGATGCCGTGGTCTCGGCCACGCCGCTGCCGGTGACGGTCAAGATGCGGCTCGGTTGGGACGACGAGAGCCTCAATGCCGCTGAGATGGCGCGGCGGGCGGTTGATGCAGGCGTGCAGATGATCACTGTGCATGGTCGTACGCGGCAGCAATTCTATAAGGGCCAAGCCCGGTGGGAACTGGTGCGGGCCGTGGTGGAGGCTGTTGACGTTCCGGTGGTGGTCAATGGTGACATTGTGGACTTGGCCAGCGCACGCGAGGCGCTGGAGCAGTCTGGCGCGGCAGCCGTGATGCTTGGGCGAGGGGCGCAGGGGCGTCCCTGGGCGGTGGGCCAGATCGGCGCGGAGCTGAACGGGACCACGGCGCCTGAGGCGCCAAAGGGCTCTGAGCTGGCAGCGCTCATTTCTGAGCAATATGAAGAGATGTTGATCGATTACGGCACCGCGGTGGGCTTGCGGGCCGCCCGCAAGCACCTGGACTGGTATGCAGAGGCTGCTGGCCTCAACCTCGACAAATCAACGCGCACGGCGTTGCTCAACAACGAAACGCCGGCCGAGGTGATTGCCATGATCGGCACGGTGTTCAGCGGCGACTGGAAAGCGGCAGCATGAGCCTAGTACAGGACAACTCGCCCTCTACGGCCGTGCTGCAGGCATTGCCGCAGCCGATCATCGTTTGTGCCGAAGACCGGCAGATCGTGTTCGTCAACTATGCAGCCGAGGCGTTTTTTGGCGCCTCGCTGAGCATGCTGACGCGGCAGAAGCTGGACGACCTGATCGCATTTGGCTCGCCCATCATCGGGCTGGTGGAGACCGTGGCGCTGCGCCGGGCGCCGATGACGGAATACCGGGTGCGCGTGGGCTCGTCGCGCTTTGGGGACGAGCGGATCGCGGATGTGTTTGCCAGCCCGCTTTCGGACAGTGACGGGCGGATCGCGCTCCTCATCCAGGAGCGCACCATGGCGGACAAGATCGACCGCCAAATGGTGTCGCGCGGTGCGGCGCGGTCGGTGACGGGGCTCGCCTCCATGTTGGCCCACGAGATCAAGAACCCTCTTTCAGGCATTCGTGGCGCGGCGCAATTGCTGGAACAGACGGTGAGCAGCGACGAAATTCCGCTGGCGCGACTGATCCGCGAAGAAACCGACCGCATCGTGCACCTGATCGACCGGGTTGAGGTGTTTGGCGATGAGCGCCCGATGGAGCGCGAGCCGATCAACATCCACGTCGTGCTGGACCGGGTGAAACTCCTCGCCCGCAACGGAGTGGCGCGCGGCATTGCCTTCTCGGAAGAGTATGATCCGTCCTTGCCGCCGGTCTATGGCAACCGCGACCAGCTTATCCAGGTGTTCCTGAACCTGGTGAAGAATGCCTCCGAAGCGCTTGAACGTACGCAGAAACCCGAGATCCGCTTTTCCACAGCGTTCCGCCCCGGAATCCGCATCAGCGTGACCGGCGTGTCTGAGCGTATTTCGCTGCCGCTCGAGATCGTCATCGAGGACAATGGGCCAGGCGTGCCGCCTGACATTATGCCCTTCCTGTTCGATCCATTCGTGACGACTAAGACCAATGGCTCAGGACTGGGGCTGGCGCTGGTGGCCAAGATCGTGGGTGATCATGGCGGTGTCATCGACTGTGACAGCCGCCCGGGCCGCACCAAATTCCGTATTCTGCTTCCCGTCGCGAGCGGGGCCTTCCAAATGCCGATTGAAGAGGAAATGGCAAAATGAGCCATGTCGTCCTGCTCGCCGATGACGATGCCGCCATTCGCATGGTGCTCAACCAGGCGCTGACCCGGGCGGGGTACGAGGTACGGCCCACGGGCAATATCTCGACCATGTGGAACTGGGTGAGCCGGGGCGAGGGGGACATCCTCATCACCGACGTGGCCATGCCAGATGGCAATGCCTTCGAGGTGATGCCCAAGATCAAGAAGCTGCGACCCGATCTGCCGATGATCGTAATGTCGGCGCAGAATACGTTCATGACGGCGATCCGAGCCTCGGAAGTGGGCGCCTACGAATACCTGCCCAAGCCGTTCGACATTACCGAGGTGTTGTCGGTGGTGGCGCGGGCACTGGCCGATGCCAAGAAGCCGACGGCGGCGGAGCGGAAGGCGGAGGAGCCCGGCGAAACCATGCCGCTGGTGGGCCGCTCGACGGCCATGCAGGACATCTACCGGGCGCTGGCGCGGCTGATGCAGACCGATCTGACCGTGATGATCACCGGGGAAAGCGGCACGGGCAAGGAACTCGTGGCGCGGGCGCTGCATGACTTCGGCAAGCGGCGGAACGGGCCGTTCGTCGCGATCAACATGGCCGCGATACCACGTGACCTGATCGAGGCCGAGTTGTTCGGCCACGAAAAGGGAGCGTTCACCGGCGCCAATACGCGCTCGTCCGGCCGCTTCGAGCAGGCGGAGGGCGGCACGCTGTTTCTCGACGAGATCGGGGACATGCCGATGGATGCGCAAACGCGATTGCTGCGCGTGCTCCAGGAAGGCGAGTACACGATGGTCGGGGGGCGGTCCTCGATCAAGACCAATGTGCGCATCGTGGCGGCCACCCACCGCGATCTCAGCCAGATGATCCGCCAGGGGCTGTTCCGCGAGGACCTATACTATCGCCTCAACGTCGTTCCGATCCGCCTGCCGCCGCTGCGCGAGCGTGTGGACGATGTGGGCGATCTCGCCATGCATTTCCTCAAATCGGCACAGCGCGAAGGCGAACCGGTCAAGTCGATTTCGCCCGAGGCAATCCGGCTGATGCAGAACTATTCCTGGCCGGGGAATGTGCGCGAACTGGAGAATCTCGTGCGTCGCTTGTCGGCGCTTTACGCTGATGAGTCCATTTCGGCCGAGATCGTGCAAAACGAGCTCAACATTGTTGACCGGCAAGCCAGCAATGGTGCCGTGGGGCCGATGGACGTGTCCATGGCGGTGGAGACGCATGTGGGGCAGGTGCTGCGCGAGCATGAGCCGAACCTGCCACCAGCGGGGCTTTACCAGCGCGTGATCGACAAGGTCGAGGCACCGCTGATTGCCATGGCGCTCAACGCTTGTGGCGGCAACCAGATCAAGGCGGCCGATCTCTTGGGCCTGAACCGGAACACGCTGCGCAAGAAGATCCGCACGCATAGCATCGAGATCATCAAGCATAGCCGGCGCAGCTAGAGAAGGGTTGTTTGGGTCTGACGCCCGGGTAAATAGGAGAGGCAATCCATGCTGCTCAAGCCATCCCGGAGGGTGAATTGCCTGACCCGCGCCTGACCCTGGCCCGCAACGGCCTTGCTGCCCGTTCGCTCGAGGGTATTGTTCCAGCCGATCGCTATGTGGATCCCATAAGTCAGCAGGTGCAGGTTCCTGCCGCCGCCCTGCGCCGCGCGCCATCGCTTGATGCCGAACAGCTTGACCAGGTGCTGTTTGGCGAAGTGTTCGACGTGCTCCAAGAGGAAAATGGCTGGGCATTCGGGCAGGCGCAACGGGATGGCTATGTCGGCTATGTCGAAACGGCGGCCCTAACCACCACCTTCTCCAATCCCACTCATTGGGTGCGAGCGCTGCGTACCTATGCGTTCATCGAGCCCAGCATCAAGACGCGCCCCATCGGGCTTTATTCCATGAATGCGCTGGTCACGGCGGAGGCGGAGGAGGGCCGGTTCATCAAGACGCGCGGCGGCTGGTTCGTGGCCGATCACCTTGCTCCGGTGGATCATGCCGAGCCGGACTATGTCGCAATAGCCGAGCAATTCGTCGGCACCCCATATCTGTGGGGCGGGCGCGAAAGCCTAGGGCTTGATTGTTCGGGGCTGGTGCAGCAGGCCTTTTACGCCTCCGGCCGGCCTTGCCCACGCGACAGCGACCAGCAGGCCGGTTTGGGCGAACCGGTCGAGAACCTTCAGCGCGGCGATCTGGTGTTCTGGCGCGGCCATGTCGCTGTTATGACCAGCCTCACCGAGATCATCCACGCCAATGGCTTTCACATGGCCGTTGCCATCGAGCCCCTAGCCGAAGCCATCAGGCGCATCAGCGCATCGGGCGGTGGCGAGCCGACAGCCTTCCGGCGGCCGTAACGCCAGTGATCACCCGGGCATAGGGCGGATGAAATGGTTTTCTCCCACCGCCCGGATTTCGGGCTGCGCGAGAGCAGATTGCTGCCGGATATGGCCGATGCGCCCCAACTCGTCCTCGCCCCGCAACGCGGCGAAGCGCCGGTCCGGATCGGGCACGGCCGAAAGCAGGAGCCTCGTATAGGGGTGCTGCGGGTTGTTCAGCACGCTCTCCATGTCCCCCCATTCAACGATCTGGCCGGCATACATGACCATGATGTCCTCGGCGACATAGCGCGCCGTTGCGATATCGTGGGTGATGTAGAGGAGGGCCAGCCCCAATTGCCGCTTCATGTCGTTGAGAAGGTTGAGGATGCCTAGCCGCACCGACACATCGAGCATGGAAGTCGGCTCATCGGCCACAATCACGGCCGGATTGACCGCAAGCGCCCGGGCAATGCTGATGCGCTGGCGCTGGCCGCCCGAAAGTTCGTGCGGATACTTGCCGCTCATCGCCAGAGGATCGAGCTTCACCCGGCCCAGCAATTCGTTGATGGCCGCCTCTCGTTGCGGGGCATTCAGCCCCGGCTGATGGAGGCGCAAGGGCCGCTCCAGGTGGTAGCGAACGGTGTGAGCGGGGTTGAGCGCCGAGAACGGGTCCTGGAACACCATCTGCACCGCGGCGCGGTACGCCTTGAGGCCGCCCTTGCCGACCGGGCTGCCGCCAAACAGCAATTGCCCCGCGTCGGGCTGGTATTCGCGCATGATGAGGCGCGCCGCGGTGGTCTTGCCCGACCCCGATTCACCCACCAGCGCCAGGGTGCGGCCGGCGTGAAGCGCCAGCGACACCGAGCGCGCGGCATAAACCGGTTTGTCCTTGCGGCCAAACACCTTGGACACATTGTCGAGCGCCAGCACGGGGCTGTTCATGATGCGGGCTCCTGCCGGATGGTGGCGCCATGCAGCCGTGGCATTGAGGCCCAGAGCCGGCGGGTATAATCGTGGTGCGGTTCCCGATAGATGGTCTGGGCGTCGTTGACCTCGACCAGTTCGCCCTCGAGCATGATGCCGATGCGGTCGCTGACCTGCACCATCAGGCCCAGATCATGGGTGATGAACAGCACGGAAAAGCCCAGTTCTCTGCGCAGCGTATCGATGCGCTGCAGGATTTCACGCTGCACGACCACATCGAGCGCCGTTGTCGGCTCATCCATGATCAAGAGCTTGGGATTAAGCGCGAGGCAAATGGCAATGACGATGCGCTGCCGCATGCCGCCCGAGCACTGGTGCGGAAAGGATGAAAGCCGGTCAGGAGAAATGTCGACCAGCCGCAGCAATTCGGCCGCGCGCTCGCGCGATTGCGCGCGCGACAGGCCCAAATGGGTTTGAAGCACATCATGAAACTGCGTTTCGATGGTGAGCACGGGGTTGAGTGAATTCATGGCGCTCTGGAACACCATCGCCATTTCGCGCCAGCGAAACTGGCGCAGTTCCTCGTCATTGAGTCCCAGTACATCGCGACCGTTGACGACGATCTGGCTGCCCGAGCGGATCAGCGCCGGCGGGCGGTGGAGGCGGCTGACCGCGAAGGCGATCGTGCTCTTGCCACAGCCTGATTCACCGGCCAGTCCAAAGAACTCGCCCGGCGCAATGTCGAAGCTGACATTCCTGACCGCAGGCATGACCCCGCGCGCGCCGACATAATCAATGGACAGATTGCGGACGGCGAGAACGTTCATAGCTTGCCCTCACCGGCACGAACCAGCCTCGTCCAGCGGCCCAGCATGCCCCCGGTGCGCAGCCGTGGATTGGCGACTTCGTCGATTGCGAAGTTGATAAGAGCGAGGCCCAGGCCCAGCAGCGCCAGCGCAAAGCAGGGCGACAACAGATCCCACCAGGCGCCGACGGAGAGGGCCGAAGCGTTCTGGGCATTGTAGAGCATGATGCCCCAGGAAACAGTGTTGGGGTCGCCAAGCCCCAGGAATTCCAGCGTGGCCTCGGTGATCACGGCAAAGATCACGCTGCCGATGAAGTTGATGCCGACAATGGAGACAAGGTTGGGGAAGATCTCGAAGGCCATGATGCGCCAGCTCGATTCACCGAGCATTTCTGCCGATTTGACATAGTCGCGCTGGCGGATGGAGAGCGTTTCCGAGCGCGTGACCCGCACACCCCAGGCCCAGGAGGTCAGCCCCAGAATAATGGCGATGACGGGCGGGCTGGCCTGGCCGACAAAGGCTGCGATCACCAGCAGGAGCGGCAGATTGGGAATAACCAGAACCAGATTGGTGAAGAAGTTGATGATCTCATCGACCACACCGCCCTTGTAGCCGGCGATGATGCCGAGCACGGTGCCGATCAGGGTGATCATCAGGCCCGCCCCGAAGCCGACGGCGAGGGAAACGCGTGCGCCATAGATCAGGCGCGTGAACACGTCATGGCCCAGCCGGGTCGTGCCCAGCCAGTGTTCGGCCGATGGCGGCTGGTGCGGCCGGCCGACACGCTGGGTAGGGCTATATTCACTGAGGAATGGGGCAAAGATGGCCACGAGAATGATGATGGCGAGGATAACAACGCCCACCAGGGCCTTCTTGTTTTGCAGAAGCTGGGAGATCTGCATGGCTCAGGACTTCTTGAGACGCGGGTCGAGCAGCACATAGCTGAGATCGACAACGAAATTGGCCACCAGCATGGCTGCCGTCATGATCAGCAATTGGCCTTGGATCACGGGATAGTCGCGAGCCAGGATCGCCTGGTAAAGCGTATTGCCAAGCCCGGGATAGTTGAAGACCACTTCGGTCACGAGCGAGCCGCCCAAGATCGTGCCTATCGATATTGCCAAGGCCGACACAGTTGGTAGCAGAGCGTTCCGTGCCGCATACCACAGCATCACCCGACTATCGCTCAAGCCCTTGGCGCGGCCCATGACGATGTAATCCTCGCCGAGGAGATTGATCATGTTGTTGCGCATGGTCACGGCGAAGCCGCCGGTCAGCACGATGACCATGGTCAGCATAGGCAGGGTGCCGTGGTGAATGACGCTCGCAATATAAGGCCAGGAAAAAGCCGGATCGAGCATGGGATCGGCCGCATAGCCATTGGGAAACCAGCCCAGCCGATAGCCGAACACAAAAAGGGTGGTCAGCGAAATCACCACGGCAGGCACGGAGCTCGAAAAGATCGCCAAGATCGACACCACGGCATCGAACACGGTGCCACGCCGCCAAGCGGCCATGACGCCGAGCAGCGTGCCCAGGGCAAAGCTCAAAAGGGTCGCCGTTCCAACAAGACCCACTGTCCAGATCAAGGCGCGGCCCAAAAGCTCGGTGACGGGCAGAGGGAAGTATTTGATCGACCGGCCGAGATCCCCGGTGAATACGCTTTGCAGATAAGCCAAATACTGCTCACCAAGCGGGGCATCGATGAAGCCAAAGGTGAGCTTGAGCGCGTTGAGGTTTTCCATCGACAGATTGGAGCCTGCGCCAGCAAACATGATCTGGACGGGATCGCCCGGCATGATGCGGGGCAGAAAGAAATTGATCGTGGCGGCCGCCAAGAAAGCGGCGAGATAGAACACCACGCGCCGAAGCAGAAAGGCCATCCTGTTGTCCTTTATCGCGCTTGGTCAGAAGCGGAGTGGTCTTTCTTAGGACCCCCACCTTGACCCTCCCCCTGGCAGGGGGAGGTGTCGACTGAGGGAATTGCGGAGATCAACGAGATTATGGCGCGACCGGCTCCAGCGCCAACAACTGGATTAGTCGCCCTGGATTGGCATTGGACACAACCGGGGAGGTGATTTGGTTTTCTGCGCTGGCCCATCCGGTGAACCGCTTGGTGTTGTACTGGTAGAAGGACGGGCTGTTATAAACCGGGATCACCGGCATGGCTTCGGCGACCTTGAGCTGAATGGCGTCCATGATGGACTTCTGCTCGGCCGGATCCTTCACCTGAGTATAGCGGTTGAGCATGTCGATCACTTCGGGGTCGGTCCAGCGCTGCGCCGCAGAGCGGCTCTTGCCGAAATCAGCCGGATTGAAGGAGCGGATATAGGGGAAGTAGGGGTTGGCGGCCGAACCGATTGCGTTGAGCGACATGGAATATTTCGCATCGATCAAGTCCGAAGCCCAAACGGATTCCTCGGGCGTGCTCATCTTCACATTGAGCCCGGCCTGGGTAAACGTTTCGATGGCGATCTGGGTCGCGTCGATCCAGTCGGTCCAGCCATTGGGGATTTCGATATCGATCGTGATCGGCGTGCCATCGGGATTGTCGCGGAAGCCATCGCCATTGCTGTCGACATAGCCCGAGCTTTCCAGCAGAGCCACGCCTGCATCGAAGTCGAACTTGCCATATTGGCCGAACTGCGTCTGCACTTCGGGATTGCCGAAGGCCTTGTAGAACTCGCCCAGCATGGAGGGATCTTCGTTGACCACCGGATAGCCATAGCCAGCAATATCGACGATGGTCTGGCGATCGGTCAGCATGCTGACCGCACGGCGGAAATTGACGTCGTTGAAGGCCTTGCGATTGTTTTCGTCGGGCGCTTCGAGATTAAGCGTGAAGGCAACAAGGCTCGAGGGCAAGAACCAGTATTTGTGGTGCTCCGGGTCCTTGGCGACGAAGGTGTTCTCGATATCGGGAATGAAGCTCGTTGCCCAGTCCAGCGTGCCGTCTGCCAGGGCTGCGAGCACCTGTGGATTGTCGGCCAGCTGGGGCAAGCGGATGCAATCGACCTTCAGGCTCTCGGCATCCCAGTAATTGGGGTTGCGGCACTGCTCGTAAACCTGCGGGGTAAAGCGGGTGATCTCCGTCAAGGGACCCGAGCCGACAGGCGTTTCATTGGCGAAGGCCACGGGGTCGGCGATGTCCTTCCAGATGTGTTCGGGGACGATGGGCATGCCGACGATTGTCGTGGCAATCAGGGAATTTGGCTGCAGGAGGTTGAAGCGGACCGTCTGCTCGTCGACCTTCTCCACCGACTCCATAAGCTGCGACACGGAGTTGAAATCGAGCGCCGGGAACTTCTTGAGGTAGTCATAGGTGAAGACAACGTCATCGGCGGTGATCGGCTCGCCGTCAGACCATTGCAAATTGGGCCGCAGGGTGAATGTGATGGACTTGAGATCGTCGGCAAGCTCGAAGCTTTCGGCCAGGCGGTATTCCCATTTGTTGCCGGCCAGGCGATTAAAGATCGCCAGCGGCTCATAGATGAAGTCCTTGGTCGTGGCGCGCGCCGAAGTCTGGTTGAACGGGTTGAAATTGCGCACCCAGGTCGTGGTCTGCTCTGAACTCACCGTCAGGATCGCCTGGGCATTGGCCGGAACTGCCGCCATTGCCATGGCCATGGCGGATGCCGCCAAGATCATCTTACCCTTCAGCACTGCGTCTCTCCTCTTGTTCTGAGCATCGCTCAGGCGATGCCGTTTTCCCTGAAGATGTGTTCAACTTCGGCGTGTAGCGCGGCAATGTCCACCCGCAACTTGCCTCGCATCGCCTGTCCCCTTGCGATCCGTTCCAAACTGTTTTCGGTGAGCGGGCGGGCGGCCTCGGCTATGGCATAATTGGTCGCAAGGTCACCTTGGCTATAAAGCGCGATGTCGTAGCCCGCGGCAAGTGAGGCAGCGACCCGTTCGGCCGGCGTGCCCTTGAGCGCTTCCATGCTGAGGCAATCGGTGATCAGAACGCCATCATAGCCGATCTCGCCTCGGATCAGCTCGTGAATGGTCGGCGATACAGAGGCGGGTCGGTCGGAATCGAGTTGAGTGAAGATCAGATGGGCAACCATGGCCCAGGGCGCGTCCCTGAGCGCCACGAAGGGCTCAAAATCGCTGCCCCGGAGATCGGCAAGAGAAGCGTCGACCACCGGGCAGTCGAAATGAGGATCAACCGTCACCCGTCCATAACCGGGTATGTGCTTGATAACGGGCAATTCGCCGGTTTCGAGCATGCCTGCAATCACTTCGCGGGCCATGGAAACAACAAGCGCGGGATCATCTCCGAATGCGCGCTGCCCGATCACGTCATGGGTACCCTTGCGGGCCAGGTCGACCACAGGCGTCGTGCCGCTGTCGATGGTGAGCTCTGCCATCAGCGCGCCCATGGCCTGCGTTGAGAGCCGCATGGCGCGCTTACCGAGTTCGAGATCCTTCCGCGCGAGGGCACCAAACTCCCCAAGGCTGCGGAAGCTTGGCCACTTGCCATTGTTGAGGCGCTGGACCCGTCCGCCTTCCTGGTCAATGAACACCGGCGCATCGGGGCGGCCCACGGCCTCGCGGAACTGGCTGCAGATGCGGCGCGCCTGGCCAGGATTGTCCAGGTTGCGCCGGAACAGGAACAATCCATAGGGATTGGTTTCGCGGAAAAACCGGATCTCGTCTGCCGAAAGCTCTAGGCCCGGCATGCCGACAAAAAGGGCGAGCGGCGTTGTGGAAGCCATCACGCATTGCCCTCGCGCCTGGGCGGCACGCGCAACAAGCCTTGATAAATGTCTTCTCCGTCTGCCTCGATCGGAACAGCCCCCACGGCTTTGACATAGAAATCCACCGGCCCGGCCGAGCCGATGATGGCATAAGCGTAACCCTGGGCCTTCATTGCGGCTAGCGTGTGATAAAAGAGCGCCAGGCCGATGTTCCTGCCGCGGTGGCTTTCAGCGACGCCAGTCGGGCCGAAAAAGCCACGGGCAGTGGCATCAAAGCATGCAAAGCCAACGAGCTGCCCATCCACAACCGCAACGAGGCATCCCGGTGGCTGGTGTGCCATCGCAACGGTCACTTCGCTCACCCAATATTGGCTGAAATGCTCGCGCACCCAAGCCTGGATCAGATGGAGTTCTGGCGGCAAGGCAACGCGGATGGTGGCGGGAGTGTCCTCAACGCGACTGGCCAGCTCGGTCATGCGCCGGGAGTAAAGATTTACAAGGCAATCCATAGGCGAGCAAACCAATCCGAATCCCCCATAAGGATTACGCGAGCTGAAGGGACGGGTCCACGCTGTTTCCGCTCTTTGCCGCACACAAGGCTTTGGCTGCTTCCAGCAATTTGTTTCCCACCCGATTGCCACCGCCGCGCGAATTGCGGATGTGTTGCTGAGGTGATTCTTTGGGCGGACGGGTAAGATGAAGGCCGATGTTCTTGTGCTGGGAGCCGGGATCGTCGGTGTCAGCGTAGCCATTCATCTGGCCAAGCGCGGCCGCTCGGTTGTTTTGCTGGATCGGCAGGGTGCCGGGCAAGGCACGTCGTTCGGCAATGCAGGCCTGATCCAGCGCGAAGGCGTGGCGCCGCATCTGTTTCCGCAGGATCTGCCGACCCTGCTGCGCTATGCCGCCAACAAAAGCACCAAGATGCGCTTCCAATGGAGCGCCTTGCCGCTCCTGTCGCCCTTTTTGGCACGCTATTGGTGGTCGTCGCGCGCCGCATCCTATCGGGCCATTGTCGAGGATTATTCCCAATTCATCGCCCATGCGGTGAGCGAACATGCCCCGCTGATCGAGGAGGCCGGGGCCGGCCATCTGATCCGCCGGGGCGGATGGATGCAGGTTTACCGCAGCGGAACAAGCTTCAAGGCCGCTCGCGAGCAGGCCGAATTGTTCGAGCGCTTCGGGCTTGCGCATCGTGCGCTTGACCCAAGCGCCATCCGGCAGCAGGAGCCGGGCGTTTCTGCTGATCTGGCGGGCGGCGTGCACTGGACCCAGCCCTGGACGGTGTCGGACCCCCTGGCTCTCACACAGGCTTACCTCGCCCTGTTCCAGAATCGTGGTGGGCAGTTCGTCAAGGGCGATGCCATGACGCTGCGCAGCATCGAGGGCGGCTGGGAGGTCGACAGCGATAATGGCGCCGTTGCCGCCAAGGAGGTCGTTGTTGCATTGGGGCCCTGGTCGGACCGCCTCCTGCGCCACCTCGGCCGCGGGCTGCCCCTGGGAGTCAAGCGCGGCTACCACATGCATTATGCTCCGCGCGGCAATCACGCGCTGTCCATGCCCATCTATGACGAGGCGGGGTTTCTTCTTGCGCCCATGCAGCGCGGCATTCGCCTCACCACAGGTGCAGAATTCGCCCGGCACGATGCACGGCCGAACCACAGCCAGTTGCAGGCTGCCGAAGCGGTAGCTTCAGCCTCCTATCCGCTGGGCGAGCGCCTGGATGATGTGCCCTGGATGGGTGCGCGGCCCTGCACGCCGGACATGAAGCCGATCATCGGCTCGGAAGGCCGCGAGGGACTGTGGCTGGCCATCGGCCACGCCCATCATGGCCTGACGCTGGGCCCGGCCACGGGGCGGCTGCTTGCCGAGATGATGTTGGGCGAGCGGCCGTTTATCGATCCCACGCCCTATAGCGCCGGCCGTTTCCGCTAGCGCTGTTGCAGGGCCGTGCGGAGATTGCCCCCGGCTGCAGCCAGCCGCTCCTCGGCTGCTTGCCGGCTGAGCTGGAGAGCCAGCATGGTGGTCGCGAGCTTGATGCTGCCCCCAGCCTCTTCGAGCGCTCCCTTGGCGGTGTCGTAGTCGCTGTCGGTCAGCGTCGCGACCATCTTGACCGCACGGTCCTGCAATTTCACGTTGGTCGGGCGCATCTCCACCATCAGCCCGCGATATACGAAGCCGAGCCGGATCATGATCCCGGTAGAAATGCAGTTGAGCGCTGCTTTTTGCGCCGTTCCGGCCTTCATCCGCGTCGAGCCCGACAGAACCTCGATCCCGGTTTCAAGCAGGATCGGAATGTCGGCCACCTCACCCAGCCGGCCGCCACGATTGTTGAAGATGCCGATGGTGAGGGCGCCTTTCGCGCGAGCATGAACGAGGCCCGCGATCGCATAGGGTGTACGGCCGCTAGCCGCCAGGGCAATCACCACGTCGTCGGCTTGAAGCTGGATGTCGTCCAAGGCGTCGATCGCCAACTGGTCGCTGTCTTCGGCGCCTTCGGCCGCGTGGAACACAGCGTCCCGGCCGCCAGCCATCAGGGTGATCGCCCGCTCATAGGGCCAGTTGAAGGTCGGCGGCAGTTCCGCGGCGTCCTGCGTTGCGATGCGACCCGATGTGCCGGCACCCAGATAGATCAGCCGCCCGCCCCGGGCGAGCCGTTCCGCACCCCGCTCGATCGCCTCGGCAAGCTGGCTGTTTGCCGCCTGCACTGCCGCTATGGCGGCATACTGCCCCTCGAGGATACCGGCGACGAGATCACTGCTCGACCAATCCTCGAGCGTGGCATAGCGCGGGGAGGCGGCTTCAGTGGTGCTCATGGCGATATCTCTTTTTCCTGGTGGATCTGGCGAGCCCAGCGGGCGGCAAAAAGGGCGGCATCGCTTTGGGGAAAGCTCACCTCCAGGTCTGGAAGGGCTGCTCGCAGCGCTGGCTTGATCAGCGGATGAAGCGTGGTGATGCCGCCTACGAAGGCCGTTGGCAGCCGAGCCGTGCGCGCCACCAGAGCCCGCGCCAGTCGCGCCAGTTCGGTGGCTGCGCGCTCAAGGATGTCATGGGCCACGGGATCGCTCTTTGTCGCCGCGCGAGCCACGGCCTGCGCCAACGTGCCTATGCGCCCCCGGTCGCTGCCATAAACAAAGCTGCGCGTCTGGTCCCATTCATTGCCGCCCATTTCGGCAAAGAGTTCATTGGCAAGGATCGCCGCATCGGCTGGGCCGCCGGTTTCGTCGATACGGCGATAGAGCTGGTCGAGCGCATTGAGCGCGATCCAGGTGCCCGAGCCGGCATCATCGATCAGCAGGCCCCGCCCACCGACGCGGATCACCTCGCCATGGGCCGTCAAATGCCATCCGATGGAGCCAGTTCCTGCGGAGATCAAATGTCCTCCGCCGGGTTCAAACACGGCGCGGAAGGCGAGTTCCATGTCGTCGCTGAGGTGGATGTGCTCGGGGTTGATGAGCAAGTGTTCGCCGATCAGCTTGCGCGCCTCGTAATGCGCGGGTTGGCCAAGCCCTGTGATGCCGAGGAAAGCGGCGATGGGCGCATGGGATCGTACAGCCTCTGCGACGAGGGTCAGGACTGCCGCGAGACGCTCTCGTTCCGCGGGATTGAACAAGTGCCCGCCAGCGCCTCCGGCAGCGCCTCGATCAAGGACCACGTTAGTTTGATCCACCAGAACCCAGCGCGATGCCGTGCCGCCAATATCGATGCCCAAATAAGCTGGCATCACCTGTGGACCCCGATCGCGAGGGTTCGAGTAATCTCCTGCGAGCTTAATGTTTTCAATCAACTTCCCCCGCAGGACAGTGCCAGCTCAAGACCACCCTCGACATCAGCAACGCTAGGGCACTAGGTTTGCCCACTCAAGCGGCCAAGGTGGCTGTCCGAACAGCAGTGGTGCCTACCTTCGCGACCGTCTGGAGACAAAATGAGTTCTGTGCAAGCCATTCTCGAGCGGGCTTTCGCGCCGTTGCAAGCGTCAGTTGACGCCGGTCGCATACCAGGCGGTGTTCTGGGCATTGTTGATGCCGATGGCGTCCGCGCGATGCGGGCCACGGGCTCGGCTCAACTTGTTCCTGAAATGCTAACCATGACGGAAGGGACCTGGTTTGACCTGGCGTCACTAACGAAGGTGATATTCACTACCGAACGCATCCTTGAGGCCGCCGAAACGGGCCGCATCGATCTAGATGCGCCGTTGATCTCCCTCATCCCCGACCTGCGGCAGTACAAGCCGGACGCCTGGGAGCGCAAGGTCACTTTCCGCCAATGCCTGGGCCATGAGACGCCGTTCCCGGCTGTTTTCCCGCTGTACACCTATGGCTCTGATCCGAACACATTACGCGCCTTTGTGCTGCAGCATGAGTGGCAAGCTGGTCCGGCGGTGTATTCAGATATCAACTTCATCCTGCTGGGCATTGCGCTGGAGCGTTTGGAAGGGCGCTCAATCCGGCAAATGGACCCAGGTCCAGGCTTTTCGTGGTCAGCGGCTCCCACGCAGACCGCTGCGACCGAGTTCGACCCATGGCGCAATCGCGTTGTCATTGGGGAGGTGCATGACGAAAACTGCTTTGCTCTCCAGGGTTCTGGCCACGCTGGCCTGTTTGGCACGGCAGCATCAGTTCTCGACTTCGCCCATGGGCTGTTAAACGGGCAGGGCGCCTCCTCCTTGGTCCGGAGGCCTCTTTCTGAACGCCGCACGCATGGTTGGGAGCGGCCCTACGACGGCTGGTCGGGAGGAGCGCTCTACTCGTCCGATACCATTGGGCACACTGGCTTTACGGGCACGGGGCTCTGGATTGATTTCGACAAGGGACGAGCCTGGACCTTGTTGACCAATCGCGTGCATCCTTCCCGCCACAGCGACAGCGGTATTGTCGCACTACGCCGGCTTGTTGGTGAACATGTTAGCCGGGACTAGGAGCGCACGAATGGACCCAATCTGGACTGTGGGCCTGATGACCGGCACCGTGCTCGACGGGAACATAGACGTCGCCATGATCAAGACCGATGGCGAGCGTGTCGACCGTTTTGGTCCTTACACCCTTTCGCCTTATCCCGTTTCGATCCGCCGCTTGCTTGAGGAAACGCTGGCTCAAGCGCGTAAATGGAATTTCGAAGGGAACGATCCGCCCATTTTCGCCGAGGCCGAGGATGCACTGACCCGCGCTCAGGCGGAAGCTGTGCGCGAGCTGGTGGAAAGCTCCGGCATGAGCATGGCCGATATTGGCGTGGTGGGCTTTCATGGGCAATCGGTATTGCACCGCGCGCCACAACCGGGCCGCATCGGAGCGACGCGCCAGCTCGGGGACGGCGAACTGATGCACCAACTGCTCGGCGTCAAGATTGCCTATGACTTCCGCTCCGCCGACGTGCAGGCCGGCGGGCAGGGCGCACCACTCGCCGCCATCTACCACCAGGCACTGATGCGCAAACTCGGGACCAGCGGCGATATAGCCGTGCTCAACCTTGGCGGAGTGGCCAATATTACCTGGTGGGACGGCGGTGACAGGCTCATCGCCTTCGATGCCGGGCCGGCCAATGCGCCGATCAACGACTTCATCAAGGGTCTGGGCCTAGGCGAGATGGATCGGAACGGTGAGCTTGCTTTCCGGGGCAAGGTCGATGACGCTCGTTTGGCAAGACTTCTCGAGCATCCGTACTTATCCCGGCCATACCCAAAATCTTTGGACCGTTTCGATTTCCCCTCGTCGATGGCTGATGGCCTTGGTCCAGAGGACGGTACAGCGACATTGACGGCCTTCACATGCGCCGCTGTTGGCAAGGCCCTTGATCTGCTGCCGCAGCGTCCTTTCAAGCTCGTGGTCTGCGGAGGAGGCCGACACAATCCGGCAATCATGTCCATGCTCCCAACCTGGGCCAGCGTCGATGTTGTGCCGGCTGAGGAAGTAGGCTGGCGTGGCGACGCCATCGAAGCGGAATGTTTTGCGTTCCTCGCGGCACGCGTTGTTCGCGGCCTGCCAATCAGTTTTCCTTCCACCACAGGTGCGCCTCATCCGCTACAAGGGGGGCGTCTGGCAGGATAGACTTAGGCGGTCAGGCAATTGGGCTTGGAGCAGTCGCGAGGCGGCTAGGACCAGATCCCCGAAGCTGGTGGCGTCACAAGGACATAGCCCTTAAGTTGAAGGTGCAACTCGACTGCTATGCCGCGAAACAAACTGCTTTTGCTTTCAAGCGTACCAAAGAACAGCCAGCCTGTGCCAAGGGAGCTCGGAATCTTAGCCTTTGTCGCGGCCGGCAGGACGAGGTAGCGGTCCTGCAACAACCCGTCGTCTGGGGCGGTGAACACTGAAACCTTCATGTCTCCTCTCCTGGGCTGGTGGCGCAGCTTTCGCAATTGAAGTTGCTTTGAGAAGCATCGGCGGCTCGGTTTGAGTTTTGCCAACAAGCTCCAGGATCCAATGCAATCATCATCGCCTCCACCGATGATAGAAGCCTAAGCTGGCTGCGTGAGCGGGGCGGGAAAGCACAGTGAAATGCCTGTGAGATGAGCAAGCACCGGCGCCTTGGAGAAAGGCACCCATGTTAATGACCTCACAGTTCACACTGTTGCTCCCCATGCTTCCGCAGCAGCTCAAGCAACCTGAGTGAATTGACCGGCAGCAAGATTATTTCCATCACGATAACGGGATAGCTTTGCGTGAGAATGCCATAGGTCAAAAATGCAAGGCTGCTCAGGATCGCCGATATGCGAAGGGGAACGAGATGCTTGGCCCCGTAGGCTATGATGGTGAACGCTGTTCCAGAGTATCCTATTGCTTCGATCCAGTTCATTCTCGCCGCTCCTGTGCTGGTGCCTCCGTATAGAAGGTCGCGGTGAGCCGGACGTGAGGCGTGCGTGAACGCCTTGCGAACAGAAAAAGCCCGCCAAGCTCAAGAACCTGGCGGGCGAGAACGTCTGGGAGGACGTATAGGTCAGGAGGAAAGAATGGGGGCTATAGCTTTGCCCAAGTCCGGCAAACCGGCACCAAAAAAGTAAGTCTTGCCGCGCGAAGGCTCATCATCGGCATTCATGGGGTCCGGCGTGATCGGCCCTGCGCCTGGGCTCACTTCGGCATCCTGATCGCAAGCATCGACCAGCACCTGCTTGAGGGCAGGGCCGCTTAACCGTGCGTCAATTCCATGCTTGGCCTTGTGTGCGCGGGCGATGAGGGCAGCAGCACCACCGATCAGGGCAGAGGCGCCTGATGTGCCGCCGAAACTGGTGTAGAACCCCCCGCCGATGCCTGGGTTGTCCAGCGGTGGAAAGATGGATGAATAGGGGTCGGTACCCGGCGCATAACCGAAGACGCCCGGCAGATCGGTGGTCAGCAAGCTGAACTCGCTATATGGCACGATGGCTGCCGATCCAGCATGATGGGCATGTTGACCAATCAGCGGGTCGGTTCGGTCGAGCCGCAATTGGTGACGGTTATAGACTTCACTATCGTCGGACGGCGCAACCAGGGTCAGGCCATGCCCATAATTGCTGTAGGCAGAGCGGCGACTGGCGCCAGTGACGGCACCCACGGCTATGACGCCATTGTCTGGAGCAGCAAGGTTGGCTGGATATATGAGCTGACTTTCACCGTCGTTACCGGCAGCGCAGACGATAGCGACCTGCTTGCTGATTGCGACGATCAGGCTCGCAAGGACATCCCAACCGAGGTTCTCCCGTGCTGTCTTGCTAGTCGCATAGGGGTTGAGCTCGCTCTCTCCCGCATCGGCTTCATGCAAGCGGGCAAAGAGGTTGGCTCGTTCCTTGTTCTTTCGATCAGCGAGGTCGTCTGAGAGTTCCGGTTTGGGCTTGAGCCATCCGCGCACGGGATCGGGAATGCCTCGCGGCAAGAGGATGACGTCGGCACCAGTTTTCCAGGCGTAGAGAAATGCTGCAATGAAATGGTCCGCGTTCTGTTCGAATGAGGAGCGAATAGAGATAAGCTTGGAGAGTGGATCGACGCCGAAATAGGGAATGAGGTTTAGATCGGACCCTGGCGCGAGATTGTCGCCTCCAGCCAGTATATCGTTCATGTCGGCCAGATCGCCTTCGTTGGCGATCTGTGGCTCTCCCACGGCCAGCCCTGCTATGGCCGTGCCATGGCCGCCAAAGTCCTCGTCATTGTCCACCAAGGTCCGAATGACGCCCTCTGAACTGGCAAGTTCAGCGACCAGGCTCGCCAGGTAGGCCTCGCCCTCGACATTCAAGCCAAGCGGACCAAGGCTGGCTGTGCTGAGGCCAGTGAAGAATGCCTTTTTCTCCTCCGGTTCGAACTGCAACCCCGAAGCGAACTCAGTTGCATCAATTCGCGCCACTGATTTGGCACCATAGGGATGGCTGACGAGATCGATCGACAGATCAGGGTCGATGCGTGATTGGAGGTTGGGGTGGCTGCGTGTGACGCCGACATCAATCAGGGCGATGCGGCCCGGTCTTTCTGTTATCTTGCATTGTGCCCTGATGCGGTCCCAAGCAGTGCCCAAGATTTCGGGGCTCGTGAGGTCGATAGCCTCGCCCGCGGGCGGGTCAGGATATTCCGCTTCAATTACACCCAGGGCAATCAAGTGCCAAAGGTAATAGTGCGGCCGCGGCGGGGTGAACGAGAGGGGATTGCCGGTCATCAGGTGCCTCACAGCCATTCGCGTTGCGCCGCCAGGAACGTGGCGCCGTAAGCATCGCGCAGATAGGGTGCAAATCTTTGCGCCAGCGCAATGCCGGCATTGGTGTCACTCGGGTAGTGCAGCCCCGCCCACTCCCTGTTCTCGGCAACCTTGCGCGCTATGAGCGACAACTGCTCGGTTGCAGGATGCTCGGGCAGGATCGTGTTGAACGTCAGGGCAATGGAGTGGCACTGAAAGGCGTGATTGCTTGGATAGGATTGATGCGCTGGGTTGGGGAGCAGGAGGCGCAAGCGAGGCTCGATCTGGTTGGGGCGGGTCCGGTCGAACTTGGCCTTGTAGATGAGCCCTACATATTCGCAGGCTGCCAGGATGGCTTGAAAGAGATACTCAGTCTGTTCGAACCCAGAAATGTCCTCAATGCCGAGTGGCCTGGTGAAATCCGAAACATCCAGGCTTGCTTCGCGTACAATGTCCTCTTGTCGCCGCGTCCGTTCGCTGTTGCGCTGTTGTAGTGAAAGAAGCACGGCAGTCTCGAGGCGTGTGAGATCCGGGCCTGGCGGCAATGGGATATCGAGCTGCTCCCAGGTAAACCACTTGCCGACGGTGAATGGATTGGGCGAAGGCTGCTGATGCAAGCGGCGCAGCTCGAATGCAGCGGTCAGGCCTCCTTGTACGCCTCCACCGGATCCTGACTGTGGACCGACATTCTTGTTCTTGTTCTTATTCTTATTCTTGTTTTTGTTCTTGTTCAGGGATGCCTTGTTGAAGACGGTCATCACCCGGGCGTTTTCGGTAGGATCGGGGTGTCGCCTTGGGACCACATCGGTTCCAAGCATCTGAAAGCGGAAGCGGCTGAGGAAGAGGGCTGCGCCCCTGAGCTCGCGGTCAGGTTTTAGCTCTTGAGACATGTTTGCTCCGGGAGGGTGCGCCTATTTCTTGACACCAGCTTTCAACAGACCATCGATGAGGTTCCTGCCACCTTCCGTCTGCAGAACGGGGTAGCGGGACTCGAGCAAGGCTCCGATTGAGAAATCGGGCTCAACAATCTTGAGCCGATCCAAAAGGGTGCGCGCGGCGCGGGTGTCGCCGAGTTGAGCGTGACTGGCCACGAGGTAGCGCAGCAGGGAATTGAAGTCCGGACGGTCGCGCAGGGCTTGCTCGCCCGCGGCGATGGCAGTGTTGTAGTTCCCGGCCAGAGCGGCGTTGATGCAGCGCGATGTGTCCAGATAGTAGCGGTAGGGGCTGGTTTCACCGAGGTGGCGGCCCCAATCCGCCATCTTCAGGCCTTTATGCGGATTGCCGGCATAGGCCTGCAGCATGGAGTAGAGGTCCCAACCCAGGACTTGAGAAGGGTTGGCCTGAAGTGCACGCTCAAGGAGGCCGGACGCAAAATCGTACTCGCCGAAAAGGAAGGAGTGAACATGTCCGACCAGGGCCAAGGCTACGGAACTGTTTGGATCAAGTTCAAGCGACTTGCGCGCGAAGGCCTGCGCCTGTTCGGTTGTGGAGGCGCGATCAGCGAAGCGCTGGCCGATGCGGAAGGTCATCAAGAACGATAGCCAGGCATAGGCCTGGGCCGAGGGCCGAGTCGCGATGATCCGCTTTAGCGAGGCCTCTGACCGCTCGAGATCGCCGCGTGACAGGCGGAACATGGCATCGACGGCGGCAAACAGGGTTTCGCTGTCGCCCGCTTCCTCGGGGTGTGTTTCGGCGCGTGCCAGGAAATAGCCGCGGAGGCGGTCGATCGCTTCGTTGATGAACTGGTGAGATGCACTCATGTCCCCCAGCTCGACCGCTCGCCTATCAAGAGTGGTGCCTCCCATCCAAAGAAGAGCCTGATCCTGGTGGCGCGTAAGGCATACGGTGAGGTGGACCTGATTGCCGGCTACGCGATATCGCGCTTGCACCACCAGAGCGACCGGACCAAGTTCAGTTCCAGGCTCCGGGCTTCCCATTTGCCCATAGTCGATAACGCCGATGTCGCCGATGTCGAGCAGGGAGGTAACCAGCAATTGAGCAAAGACACTCGGCAGTGCGCCTGCTCCACCAACCTCTCCGGAAATGGAGGGTGGCATGAGCACCACGGTCCAGGCGGGGTGCTTGCCTGGCGGTGAGGTGCTGCCATTGTAGGCATTGCGCGGCGCAGCAGCGATCGCGCCGAAACTGCTGCTGGAGCGTTCTGTCCGAGGCACCACTTCGCGGTGCACCAGAGCGCTCTGAAAACGGCTTTGCCATGCCTGCCGTTCAAGCATGAGCCAGTCTTCAAACTCTGGATCGGCGATATCGAGACCTTCCAGCAGTTCAGGCGCGTTCTCCGGGTCAGATGATTGTGCTACGGTGGACGCAGGTTCCAATGCATCGATCTTGATGCGGCTGAGGTTCAGCGACACGGTGTGGTTGTCAGATATCAGCAGCTTGTCGGCGTTGGCGCCGAATGAACGTCTGACGTCGCTCAAGGCCTGGCGCAAACTGGCACCGGCCTGTTCGTCTTCACTCTCGCTCCAGAGCTTGTCCCGAAGCCAAACGCGCGAGCGAGCGCCCCTTGGTGCCAAGGCGAGGAGCGCGATCAGTGCACGGGCTTTCTGCGACTTGGGTGTGCAAACGCTGCCGTTCGCGTCTGTTACGCAAAAGGATCCGAGTAGATAGATATAGCAGACAGTATTGGCGTCGTGGCCCGCCATACGACTTGCCTCCAGCGGAAGACTATCATTGGCCCGCCGCCCCAGTCTCCTGCCAAAAGGAGAATACAATAGATGTGGAGAAACGGAAGAGTTCCTGTCGAACTTTAAGTTTTCCAATGTTTGCAGCATCATCTTCTCAGTTTATTTAGCCGCAGCAACCACCTGCTGTCCTACGTCCACCACCTCACACTGGTGCCGTGAAAGCAGCGTGAAAGGTTGGTTTGATGGCTATTCGGCGGCTGAAGGCCGATGGGGCCTGATGATGCGGCGAAGACCGATCATCAGCACGCCATTGCGGCGCAGCAGCAAAATGTCTGCCAAAGCCCAATAGATCGTGCTGATGACAACGCTGCTCGCGAGGAGGATGACGCCCAGTTCGGCCTTGGCTGACAAGGCCTGCGTGAGACCGCTAAGTGCTGCCAGCAAGGCAGGAAGGCGGCTGATCAGCACAAGATCCTTGCACAAATCGTCAAATGGAAGATCATTGCCTCGGAGCGGTATGAATCTGCCCGCGCCGAAGGCGCTGCCAAACTTGCCAAATGCATGCAGAAGCCCTGCGCAGATCGCCAGCATGGCATTACCAAGCATGATCAAGCCGATGCCAAGGATCAGCGCGCCGACTCCTGAGAGCACGTCGCCCAACTTGTTCAGCCGGGGATTGGGCCGTGGCGCTTTGCCCTTCCACGCGGCTGAGTAGGCTGCGCCTCCCGCAAAGAAGACCAAAGTCGCCAGGGTCAACGCCAAGGCTGAGGGGCTGCCCCAAAGATGAGAGAACACGCGCTTTGAAGCGAGTCCTAGACTGTTTCCATCGCCAAGCGCCGCTGCTAAGGCGCCACCGATGCCGCCAGTGAGCGTAATTGCGTTGCCAATATTGTAGAGCTGACCGGGATTCCCCAGGGCAGCCTGTAACCGTAGTGCAGACATAGTCCACCTCCATTGTTGAAGGTGGTTCTAGGCAGAGGCCGTGACTCGCACGGGAAAGTACAGTGAAACGGTTGTGAGATGCTGCCCCTGTGATGGGCGCGTGGGCAGATTGTCGACCTCATGACGTGATCGGCGTTAGTGTCACATTTTGGCAACATTTGTCTTGAATGCTCAGGCTAATTGGGTCAGACTCTGCCTCCCGCAGAGGAGATGGAGTGCCTTCGGCATTTGATGAGCGAAGCAGCCAGCATCGGCAACGAACCGAAAGTCGCGACAGCGGCTGAAATCACTACGCCTGTTCGACCGACATTCCCCGTGCGCCGCAACAACACGCCGTTGCGTGTGCTTGGCTTTGTTGTGGTGTCGGCTTCGGTGCTGATGTCCTCCTTGTCGTTCCTGATTCTTTCGGGAACAACCAACATCGAGCCATCCACCACGGTCTGGACGGTGATCTGGATCGTCACTGGCATCCTAGTGCTGCTGATGATTGCGCTGGTGGTGACCGAAGCGGTGTTGCTGATTCAAGCGCGCGCGCAGCGGCAGGCGGGCGCCGCCATGCAGATCCGCATGGTAACAATGTTTGCCCTGGTGGCGGCTATCCCGGCGGCGCTGGTAGCTGTCGTCGCGACCATTGCGCTCAACCAAGGCTTGGATCAGTGGTTTTCCGAGCGGACGCGCTCCATGGTGGAAAGCTCGCGGCTTGTGGCGCGCTCCTATATGCTGGAGCACGCACAGGTTTTGCGGGACGACGTGATCTGGGTCGCGACAGAGCTGGAGCAGGCGCACGCGACCTTTGATGCCGACAAAGACCGTTTCCAGCGCATTCTGACGGCTTTGGCGGTCACCCGGTCGCTACCGTTCACGTCCCTAGTCAATGCCAAGGGCGAGACCATGATGCGGGCGCAAATTGCCGTGCAGGGCGCCTATCCGCGGCTGCCGGAGGGGATCACCGAGGGATTGGTAGAGGGGATACCTGCCGCCATCGCGCCGGGCCGCATCAATCTGGTCGGTTCGGTTATCAAGCTGCGGGGCTACGAGGATACCTATCTTTTCGTGGCACGGCCTATGGAAGCCGAAGTGCTCGAATATATGCGGCTGACGGACGAGAACATTACCGAGTACCGCCAATATGCGTCCAATCGGCTGGTGTTCCAGATCACCTTCACCATCATGTATGTGGGTCTTGCCGTGGTTCTGCTGCTGGCGGCGCTGTGGATCGGTATTGCGCTGGCGAACCGGTTTGTCGACCCGATCCGAAATCTGATGATCGCTTCCAATCGCGTCAGTAGTGGCGATCTGGATGTGCAGGTGCCAGTGCAGGAGGGCAGGGGCGATCTGCGCGACTTGTCTAACGGTTTCAACCGGATGACGCAGCAGCTTAAATCGCAACGTGAAGCGCTGCTGACGGCTAGCGAGATGAACGAAAAGCGCCGGCAGTTTACCGAGGCGGTCGTGGAAGGTGTGTCGGCTGGTATTATCGGGCTCGACCCATTCGGCGCAGTGACGCTGGTCAATGCTCGCGCTTGCGAGATGCTGGGGCGGGACGAAATCGCGCTCATGGGTGAGCGCATCGAAGAAGTCATGCCGCAGCTTGCACCCATTTTGGAACGGGCACGCTCTGCGCGTCGGGGGCAGGTGCGCGACCAGATCCAGCTCGGCAACGAAACCGATCGGCGGACCTATCAGGTGCAGTTGACGCGCGAGGGCTCAATCACCGAGTCCAAGGGTTATGTGCTGACGTTTGACGATATCACCGACCTTGAATCGGCCCAGCGCACCAGCGCCTGGGCGGATGTGGCACGCCGTATTGCCCATGAGATCAAGAACCCGCTTACACCGATCCAGCTCTCGGCTGAGCGGCTGCGCCGCCGGTATGGTTCGCGGCTGGAAGACGATCGGGATGTGTTCGACAAATGCATTAACACCATCGTGCGCCAAGTGGGCGACATCGGGCGCATGGTGGATGAGTTCTCGGCTTTTGCACGTATGCCAGAGGCTGCGCCGGAGACAGCTGACTTGTCCGATACAATCCGGCAGGCGGTATTCCTTGAGAGTGTGCGACTGCCGGAAGTGGTGATCCACACCGAGCTCCCAAAGGAGCCGATCCATGCATGGTTCGATACACGCCTGATCTCGCAGTCGCTCACCAATTTGATCAAGAACGCTGTTGAAGCGTTTGAAACGGTTGAACGATCGCCTGATTGGACGCCGACAATCATTGTCCAGGCACAAGTAGAGGGCAACCATGCCCGTGTGAACGTGTCGGACAATGGCAAGGGTTGGCCCAAGGAAAACCGGCAGCGTTTGCTCGAGCCCTATATGACGACCCGTGAGAAGGGAACCGGATTGGGGCTGGCGATCGTCGCCAGGATCATAGAACAGCATGGCGGCATCGTCGAATTGGTGGATGCCGAGCGTGATCCGTCAGGGCGGATTGGGGCTTGCGTGACCTTCACCTTGCCGCTTGACCCCAGCGCTGCAACCCACACTACGCACGGCCCGGTAATGCCGGCTGTCCCGATCGAATCCAAAGAGGAGCCGCTCTACCAAGCGGCAGTACATAAATAATGGCACTCGACATCCTCATTATCGATGACGAAGACGACATCCGCGAACTGATCGCCGGCATATTGGAAGATGAGGGCTATGAAGCTCGCCAGGCCCATGATGCCGATAGCGGGCTCAACGAAATTGCGCGCCGGCGGCCGAGTCTCGTATTCCTCGACATCTGGATGCAAGGGTCGCGTCTTGACGGGCTGCAGTTGCTGGATGTTTTCCAGAGCCAGCATCCTGAGATGCCTGTGGTGATGATCTCCGGCCACGGCAATGTCGAGACTGCCGTGTCCGCCATCCGGCGGGGCGCCTATGACTATATTGAAAAGCCATTCAAGATTGACCGTTTGCTGCACATTACCCAGCGGGCGATGGAGGCAACGCGTCTGCGCAACGAGGTCGCCGAACTCAAGGAGCGATCGTCCTCCAAGAGCGTCGAAATGGTTGGGAATTCGCCTGCCCTGCAGCAGGTGAAGGCAACAATCGAGAAGTCGGCGCCCACCAATTCTCGCATCTTCATTTCGGGGCCTTCCGGCGCTGGCAAGGGCTTGGTAGCCCGCTTGATTCATCAGCGCAGTCCGCGTGCAGAGGCTCCGTTCGTTGAGATCAACGCCTCGCTATATGCGCCTGAAGAAGTACCGGTGGTGCTGTTCGGGCGTGAGTCGCGCGAGAAGACGGGCATACCCAAGGTCGAGGTCGGGGCCCTCGAGAAGGCACATGGGGGAACGCTCTATCTTTCAGAGGTGACGACCCTGCCGGCGCAAACCCAATCCGCATTGCTGCGCACGCTGGTCGAAAACCGTTTTAATCGTGTCGGCGGCACGCAAGCTGTGCCGATCGATGTGCGCATCATCGCGGCGAGCTCGCAGAATGTGGCAGCCCAGATTGAGGCTGGTGAGTTCCGGTCGGACCTTTTTCACCGGCTCTCGATTGTTCCCTTACCGCTGACGCCGCTCAAGGAACGGCGCGAGGATGTACCGCCGCTGGTGAATGTGTTCATCGACCAGATTTGCCGCATGCATAATCTGCAGCGCATGAGCATCGGTGAGGACGCCATGGCTGTGCTGCAGGCGCAGGAATGGCCGGGGAACGCCCGGCAGCTCAGGAACTCCATTGAGCGATTGTTGATCCTGATGAAGGATCAGCAGCCGGAGGGCAATGTCATCACCGCTGCTATGCTGCCGTCCGACATCGGCGAAGTCTTGCCAACGGTAGGAGACACCGACGCTTCCGCGCACCTGATGAGCTTGCCATTGCGGGATGCTCGTGAAGTGTTCGAGCGACAATACCTGCTGGCGCAAATTGAACGGTTTGGCGGCAACATTTCCAAGACTGCCGAGTTCGTTGGTATGGAGCGCAGTGCCTTGCATCGGAAGATCAAGTCGCTGGGACTTTGATGCGTTCATTTATTCATGGCGTGCCATGCGTCCGGCGCGGGTAGGCACGAAAAGCGATGTGTGCCATAGTGCTTAACGCACGATAAAGACAAAAGCTGATGGACTGTGCGGCAGTCCATCGAGCTCAAGCGGAGATCGCGGCAACAGCGGCGACAAACAAAGCCGCAGAAAAAGAGGCCTAAATGCCCAGCGAAAAGCAGCAAAATCTGCAGGATTCCTTCCTCAATCACGTTCGCAAGCAGAAGGTGCCCGTCACGATATTTCTCGTGAATGGCGTCAAACTGCAGGGCGTCATTACCTGGTTCGACAACTTCTGTTTGTTGCTGCGCCGGGATGCGCAGTCGCAACTGGTTTACAAGCATGCCATTTCTACCATCATGCCTGGTGCGCCGATCCAGTTGTTTGACCCTGAACAGAACCAAGACAGCGACTAAGACCTGATGAACGAATTCGAAGACGACGAGGCCGCTCCGAGAGGCGGCCCGCAGGCATTTGTGGATCGGCGCGAGCAGCCTACCCGCGCTAGCGTGGTGGTGCCCGATGTGCGTGGGCTTGCCTCCCAGCATGGTATTGATGCACGAAAGTCGGAGTTCGACGGGCTCGCCGAGGCCATTGGCCTTGAAATCGTGTTTTCGGAAGTGGTGAAGGTGCGCGAGATCAAGCCGGCGACCTTTATTGGTGGCGGCACGGTTCAGGCGCTGGCCGAGCGGGTCAAGGCAGACAAGATCGACCTGCTCTTGGTCGATGCCGCGCTGACGGCGATCCAGCAGCGCAACCTGGAAAAGGAAACCGGCGCCAAGGTGCTTGATCGCACTGGGCTGATCCTTGAAATCTTTGGCGAGCGAGCCGCAACGCGTGAAGGCGTGTTGCAGGTCGAACTGGCGCTGCTAAATTATCAGAAGGGGCGCCTCGTGCGCTCCTGGACGCACCTTGAGCGCCAGCGCGGTAGCGGTGGCTACGGCTTCATGGGTGGTCCGGGCGAAACGCAGATCGAAAGCGATCGGCGGCAGATTTCGGATCGGATCGTTCTTCTGGAAGATCGCTTGGAGAAGGTGAAGAAGACGCGTGCGCAGCAGCGCTCGCAACGCAGCGGCATGCCGGTCGTGGCGCTGGTGGGCTATACCAATGCTGGTAAATCCACCCTGTTCAATGCGCTCACCGGATCGGATGTGTTCGCCAAGGACCTGCTGTTTGCGACGCTCGACACGACGATCCGCAAGCTGGAACTGCCGCATGGCCGCGAAGTGATGCTGAGCGACACGGTGGGGTTCGTAGCCGATCTGCCGACTGATCTCGTTGCAGCGTTCCGTGCGACGTTGGAAGAGGTGCTGGAGGCGGACGTGATCCTGCATGCGCGGGATATTGCCAATCCCGACCATCTGGCGCAGGCACAGGATGTGCTGAAGGTGCTCGCCGATCTGGGTGTTTCGCCCGAAACGACTCCCATCATCGAAGTGTGGAACAAGATAGACCTGCTTGCGCCAGGCGATCTCGAGCTGGATGACGTTCTGGCGAGTATTTCGCCGGCCGGCAAGGTGGCCAGTGTCGTCCCGGTGTCAGCTGCGACAGGGCAGGGGCTGGACGCACTGAAGCTCGCCATCGAGACTGCCTTGGGCGAAAACAGCCGCACCTACCATGTGCATGTGCCTCATTCGGCAGGCTCCGACATTGGCTGGCTCCACTCGCACGCGGAAATTATCTCGCGGGATGAGCCAAACGAAAAAGGATCAGGCTTTGTGGTGCGTGTGGATCCACGCCACAAGGCGGCTTTCATCGAGCGTTTCAACGGCAGAATCGAGAGCCCCGAGCTTTAGGCCTTGTCGCTGGCGCGGATCTCGTTCCAGTAGCCATCCAGCCGTTCTAGCCCTGCCTCTGCCGGCGAGATACCATCCTCGCGGCAGCGGGCCTCGACATGGTGGAAGCGGCGCGTGAACTTGTGGTTGGCGTCTCGAAGGGCGGCCTCGGCATCCACGCCGGCCTTGCGCGCCAGGTTGGCGACGGCGAACAAGAGGTCGCCAATTTCTTCATGAACGGCTGATTTGTTGCCCGCGTGGTGCGCCTCTGTGACCTCCTGGAGTTCTTCCTCCACCTTGGCAACGACAGAGGCCAGGTCGGGCCAGTCAAATCCGACCTTGGCTGCCCGCTTGGTGAGTTTTTCGGCGCGGGCTAGGGCAGGGAGCACATTGGGCACATCGTCGAGCAGTGATGGGGCCGTGTTGCCCTTGCGCTCTGCTTTAGCCGCGCGCTCCTCGTGCTTGACCGCTTCCCACTGACCCTTGGCAAGCTCAGCATTGTGGGCGGCCTCTTCGCCGAAGACATGAGGGTGGCGGCGGATCAACTTCTCGGTGATGCCATAGATAACGTCGCCGATGTCGAAGTATCCAGCCTCTTGCGCCATTTGCGCGTGGAAGATGGGTTGGAACAGAAGATCGCCGAGTTCCTCGCGCAGATCGTCCCAATCTTCGCGTTCGATCGCATCGGAGACCTCGAACGCTTCCTCAATAGTGTAGTGGCGAATGCTGGAAAAGTCCTGTTCCAGATCCCAAGGGCAACCCCCGACGGGATTGCGCAACGCGGCCATGATTTCGATAAGGCGGGAAATGTCGCGGGAGGGCTGCATGAAGGCTCGGTTCGGATGAATCTGCCGAGCACATTAGCAGCATTTGGGGAAGCGCGTCAGGCAGCTGGCATCAGAAACGCGGGGGGCGGTTTGCTGGTGATGCCGGCTGCCTGAACGTCTTGCGCTGACGGCGATCCGCATGGGAATTGAACGTCAACGCACAAATCTATAGCAGTCGCGGACTTACGGACCCGTGAGGCTCGTTGTCAGTGGATTGTCAGGTAAAAAGCGTTAGAAAAGCGGCATGGTATCGCGACTTGTCATTGTCAGCATCATTGCCGGTTTGCTCTGCTTCACCCCGGCTGCTCTTGCCCAAGGTAACGGCCAGGGTAATGGCGGCGGCAACTCGTCTGAAAACGGCGGTGGAAACGGGAACAGCGATAACGGCGGGAACGGTGGCGGAAACGGCAACTCTGGCGGCGGGAACGGGAGCGGCAACGCCGGTGGTAGCAGTGGGAATGCTGGCGGAGGTAATGGTAACAGTGGTGGCGGAAACGGGAACTCTGGCGGAGGGAACGGGAACGGAAACGCCGGCGGTGGCAGCGGGAATGCCGGCGGTGAGAATAGTAGCGGCGGCGGTGGGAATAGTAGCGGCAGTGGTGGGAACGGAAACGCCGGTGGTGGGAGCGGTAACGCTGGTGGCGGGAGTGGCAACGGCGGTGGTGTAAACAGCAATGCTGGCGGAAATGGTGGGACGAACGGCAATGGTGTCGGGGTCAACTCACCTTCGCTCAACCCATCCGCAGTCACTGCGCCAACGGTTTCATCCGAAGAGACAGCCTTGGGTGCGGTGCAGGCAGGTCAAGCGGTGCCGCTCACCACGATTGTCGATGATCTCCAACTGCGTGGCGCCGGGGAAGTGATCGATGCGCAACTGATCACGGCCAATGGCTTTCTGCTCTATGCTGTCAAGGTGCTGTCGACCAACGGCAAGGTGGCGACGGAATACTATTATGCTCGCACCGGCCGGCGTGTAGAGGTCAACTGATGCGCGTCCTGGTGGCTGAAGACGACGAGCGGATTGCGTCCACCCTGGTGTCGGCACTGGCCAAGGCGGGTTTCTCCGTTGACCATGAAAAGGACGGAGAATCCGTCTGGTATCGTGGCGACAGCGAGAACTACGATGTTGTGGTTCTGGATCTGGGCTTGCCGCAGATGGATGGGCTTACGGTGCTCAAGCGCTGGCGCAATGCGGGGCGGACCATGCCGGTCTTGATCCTGACGGCACGCGGCCAATGGGAAGAGCGGGTAGACGGGATTGAGGCCGGTGCGGACGACTATGTTGTTAAACCGTTCCACGTTCTCGAAATCATCGCCCGCCTTCGTGCCTTGGTTCGGCGCGCCAGCGGGCATGCGACGTCGCGCATAGCATTTGGCAACTACCAGCTAGACATGCGAACACTCCAGGTGACGGCTGATGGTGTTCCAATCGACCTAACACCACAGGAGTTCAAGCTCATCGCCTACCTGGTCCATCATCGTGGCCGGGTGGTTTCCCAACTGGAGATTACCGAGCACATCTATAGCCAGGATTATGAGCGTGACTCAAACGCGGTCGAGGTGCTGGTTGGGAGAGTGCGCAAACGACTGGGCAAGGACGTGATCAAGACACGACGGGGCTTCGGCTATACGTTGGGCGAGGAGCTTTGATCCTCCGCTCCTTGCGGCTTCGGCTGATGGGCCTTGCAACCTTGTGGGTGGTGTTGTCGCTGGTGGCAGCTGCCTTCGTCCTGCAGTATCTTTTTACCATCAACGTCGAGCGAAGCACACGCGAGAATTTGTCTGCAGCGCTCTCACGTGTTGCCGCGAGCATCATCCCTGAAAGCCCTACACCGACGCTCAGCGCCCCGCTTCCAGATCCGCGCTATTCTACGCCGCTCGGCGGGCGCTACTGGCAGGTGGAAGCGCTTGACAATGGTGAGATCGCCCGCTCGCGCTCCTTGTGGGATGTGCAACTGGAGGTCACCGGCAGCAGTGGTGAGATCAGCCATCAGGTGTTGCCGGATGGGCGGCACTTGATCCTGCTTAGCCGACGGCTCGATATCGAGGGCACCCAGGGCACGCGTGCCTACCTGGTTTCCGTTGGTGAGGAGCATGACCCAACGCATGCCGTCATTACCAGCTTCACGGCGGATGCGGCCAAGCTTCTTCTCCTGCTCGGCATTATCATCCTTGCTGCGGCTTGGGCCTTGCTGCGGTTCGGATTGGCACCAGTAAAGGCCGTGCGCCACGCGATCGAAAATGTGCGGCGAGGAGCCGAGAGCCGGTTGCAGGGGCGCTTTCCAACGGAGCTTGATCCTTTGATCGACGAGGTGAATCTTCTCTTGAGTGCCCGAGACGCAACCACCGAGAGGGCACGCAGCCGTGCCTCCGACCTAGCGCATGGGCTGAAAACGCCGCTCGCCGCGCTATATGGGATCGCGGAAAGGCTGCGCGAAAAAGGCAATGAAAACGACGCGACCATGGTGCAGGACATAGCGTTCGAGATGTCCGAGCGCATTGATTATCAACTGCGCCTTGCTTCATTGCGCTTGCGAACGACGGCCCATGGTGCACGAGCATCACTCAATAGCGCTACCCTGCGGACTGTCACGGTTCTCAAGAAGACCGGGCGCGGCGAAGAATTGCACTGGGTCGCCGAACTCATGGACGATTGCTGGGTCGATGTGGATCGGCAGGATCTCATGGAGCTGATCGGCATCACGCTGGAAAACGCCGCCAAGTGGGCTGCAACGCGAGTAATTGTGCGGGCCACGCAGGTTGGCGATGTGGCGCAGCTTGAGATCAGCGATGACGGGCCTGGGGTGCCGGAACATCAGCTTGCCGAACTAGGTATTCGCGGGAGGCGGCTGGATGAAGCGCGCCCCGGAACTGGGTTGGGCCTCGCCATTGCGAGCGAAATCATCGAGATCAACCAAGGACAGATGCACTTCGAGCGAGCGCAGATCGGCGGGCTCTGCGTGCGGCTGGTTCTGCCCTTGGCAAAGCCGGTCAGTTCACCTCAGACTGCGTGAGCGAGAACACTTCGCTGGCTTCATCCTGTGCATTCTGGGCACTTGCTATAAGGCCCGCGGTTGCCAGGCTTGCCACAAAAATGCATCCTAAAATCACCATCATCAGCATGAGCGTACTCCTCACGTTTGCCTGTGCTTGTAATGAGCGGGTGATTGGATGGTTTCACTGGATGCAAGCATTATTACCTGAAGATTGGCTGACAAACAGCGGCAGGAAGTTGTTATCTTGCATGCGTCGCAATATACCAGTTTTGAGATCTAGTATAACTTTGCTGTATCGTATTTTAGATGCTTTCTCGTGATCGCTCTTTATGCCGAATACACAACTCTCAGAGGGAACGTCGATTGCAAGATGGGTGATGAACAGCAAGTATTGATAGAAGAAAGCAGGCTTTCGCGACTTGCATTATCTGCACTGATCAATGCGGGAGCGAGTCAGGAATCAGCAGAGGCAGCGGTGCGGGCTATGATGCATGCTTCGTTGATCGGCGTAGACAGCCATGGAGTGCGGCTCACCGAACATTATTGCAAGATGCTAGGAGGAGGGCGGTTGAACCGCAACCCTGATCTCAAGGTTCGGCGTACGGCGGCGGCAAGTGCCATGATCGATGCTGACAATGGCCTGGGGCATTATGCAGCCTATGCTGCGGTGCAAACAGGGATCGAGATTGCTCGTGAAGCAGGAATCGCCGGGGTAGGCGTCGAGCACTCATCGCACTTTGGCGCCGCCGGCGCCTACGCCCTTGCTGGAGCAGAGCAGGGGTTTATCACCTTTGCGACCACAAACACGGATGCCATGGTTGCTCTCTATGGTGGCGCCCAGCGGTTCCATGGAACCAATCCGTTGAGCTTTGCTGCTCCAGTGCCCAATGACCATCCGTGGCTCGTCGACATGGCAACGTCATCAATACCCATGAACCGAGTGTTGCTGAACCGATCGCTCGGCAAGGAACTGCCCAGCGGCGTTGCTGCCGATGCGGCGGGAAGCATGACGACCGATCCAAACAAGGCGGAGATGCTGCTGCCGCTTGGCGGCGAGGAGTTTGGGTTTAAGGGCGCAGCTCTTGCTGGCGTGGCGACCATGTTCTCGGCCCTCCTCACCGGCACCACGCTCGACCCGAATTTTATTCCCATGTACGGCACGGACAATATCAAGGATCCGCGCAATATGGGTCACTTCGTGATTGTCATCGACCCGGACAAGTTCATCGGGGCTGCACTCTTTGGGTCGGGGATCGGGAACTACCTTGCGCTGTTGCGAGGAGCCACACCGAGCGAGGGTGGAACCGTCATGGCGCCGGGGGATCGGGAGTGGAAGGTCCGAAACGAACGCAAGCGTGACGGCATACCTCTTGATCCTGATACCGCTCGCTTCTTAGCCGTTTCATAGAAAGGCAGTCATCATACAAGCTCAGAAGTTTGTATGTTGACTTGGCTAACTTGTCTTTTTAGGCTCCGCTTATTGTTCCACAAGCGCGCAAGCGCAGCCTGAGCTGAACGAGAGTTCAGTGCGCAGGGCATCGATCGCCGTGGAGGGCGAACGGTGCGGACACTTTGGGAGGACACCAATGTTTCATCTGCCTAAACTGGCGGCGACGGCGCTCGTCGCTACCACTCTCATGCTTTCCACTGCCAACGCCCAAACGGTGTTGCGCTCGTCCGATACACATCCGGACGGGTACCCCACTGTGGAGGCCGTTAAGTACTTCGGTGAGCTGCTGAACGAGAAGACCGAAGGCCGCTATTCGGTTGAAGTGTTCCACTCGGCTCAGCTCGGTGAAGAAAAAGACACGATCGAGCAGACGCAGTTCGGCGTTATTGACCTCAATCGTATTTCCATTGGCGCGTTCGGCACGCAGGTGCCCGAGGCAACGGTCACGCAGCTGCCGTACATCTTCCGGTCGGCCGAGCATTTCCACAATGTGCTGGATGGTCCGATCGGGGAAGAAATCCTTGCGGCCTTCGACAAGGTGGATGTCGTGGCATTGGCATTTTACGATGGCGGCGCCCGCTCGTTCTACAACAGCGAGAAGCCCATCAATACGCCAGCTGATATGGCCGGGATGAAGATGCGCGTCATGCAGTCCGATATCTTCGTCGACATGGTGGCCGCATTCGGCGGCAACGCGACGCCGATGCCCTATGGCGAAGTCTATTCGGGCATCCAGACCGGCGTGATCGACGGGGCTGAGAACAACTATCCCAGCTATGACACAGCGGGCCATGCGGAAGTCGCCAAGTACTACTCGCTTGACGAGCACCTGATGGTGCCCGAAGTGCTGGTTATCTCCAAGATCGTCTGGGATGGCCTTACTCCGGAAGACCAGGCTTTGTTCCGCGAAGCCGCCAAGGAGTCTGTCGCCAAGCAGCGCGAGCTGTGGGCTGCCAAGGAGGTTGAGTCCAAGGCCGCTGTTGAAGCCCTCGGTGCCGTGATCAATACGGTCGACAAGCAGCCCTTCATTGATGCCATGAAGCCTGTCTACGACAAGTACGTCACCGATCCGGCCTTGAAGGACCTTGTGGCACGCATCCAGGCCACCGAAGGCTAAGAAGCGATCTGGGCTGGCGCCAAGTCGCGCCGGCCCGTTTTCGAGGGCGGAGTATCCCATGAAATCCTGGCTCTTGCCGGCCAGCCGTATGCTGGAGCGGCTATCGACGATCGCCTTGTGGCTGGCTGGTGTGGGCCTTGTAACCATGACAGCGATCGTGGCCTACCAAGTGTTCATGCGCTTTGTGATCAACGCCTCGCCAGCTTGGACCGAGGCGGGTTCGATCATGATCATGACCTGGTTCATTTTCCTCGGGGCAGCAGTGGGCGTGCGCGAGAACTTCCACATGGGGTTTGACGTGCTGCTTTATGTGCTGCCACCTGCGGCCAAGCCCTGGCTTCGCGCTATTAGTGATGTGTGCGTCTTTGCTTTTGCATTCGCCATGGTGTTCTACGGCGGCGAGTTGGTGGTCCGCTATTGGTCCACACGTATTCCTGTGCTGGGGCTTCCTACCTCGTTCACTTATTTCCCCATCGTGATCTCGGGCGTCCTGATGTGCCTGTTCTCGCTGGAGCGCATCCTGTTGCGCGCCGCCGGTGAACCCATTGACGACGTCGCCGCGGATCCGACGATCACCGAGGCCTGAAACCATGGAATACTGGATCCTTTTCGGCGTATTCACTGTCCTCATGGTGATCGGCACGCCCATCGCCTACTGCCTCGGCATCGCGAGCTTTGCCACCATTGTTTATCTTGGGCGGCCGGCTGTGGTGGTGTTCCAGCAGCTCAATTCGGGTGTTTCCGCGTTCAGCCTGTTGGCCGTGCCGTTCTTTATCTTTGCCGGTGACCTGATGATGCGCGGGGGTATCGCCGCCCGCATCATCTCCTTCGCCGGGTCCTTGATTGGCCATGTCCGGGGCGGGCTAGGGCAGGTTAACGTCGCCGCCTCAACGCTGTTTGGCGGCATCTCCGGCTCCGCGGTCGCCGAGGCTGCAGCTGTGGGCGGCATCATGATCCCGCAGATGAAGCAGCGGGGCTATGGCGCTGACTACGCCGTCAACGTCACGTCCATGGCTGCGTTGATTGCGCTGCTGCTGCCGCCCAGCCACAACATGATCATCTATTCGCTGTCGGGTGGCGGTAATATCTCCATCGCCGATCTCTTCACTGCGGGCGTCATTCCCGGATTGCTGCTGGCGGCGGCTCTGAGCTTCACGGCCTGGGTCGTTGCGGTCAAGCGTGGTTATCCAACAGAGCCGTTCCCCGGCTTCCGGAAGGCTGGCTACTATTTTTTGGTATCCATTCCCGGGTTGATGCTGATTGCCATCATCTTCGGCGGGGTACGTTCGGGCGTGTTTACCGCGACAGAAAGCTCATGCATTGCCGTCATATATGCGCTGCTGGTCACGCTGCTGATCTACCGTTCGCTCAACTGGAGCGAATTCGTGCATGCCGTGCTTGGCGCCGTCCGGACCACGGCCATGGTGCTCTTCATCATCGGCGCCGCGGCGTCATTTGCCTGGCTCATGGCCTATCTCAAGGTGGCGGTGATTCTCACCGCCGGAATGGCTAGCATCTCATCGGACCCGCTGCTGGTCCTGCTGATGATCAACGTGGTCTTGCTTCTGCTGGGCACCTTTATGGACATGGGGCCACTGATCATCATCACCACGCCCATCTTCCTGCCCATGGTTAAAGCCTTCGGGGTCGATCCGGTGCATTTCGGCGTCATCATGATCCTGAACCTGGGGATTGGCCTCAACACGCCGCCGCTGGGGCCGGTGCAGTTCGTGGCCGCGGCCGTGGGCAAGATCTCGGTCATGGATGCCATGAAGTCGATATGGCCGTTCTACCTGGCCGGCATCGTGGTGCTTGGGCTGGTGACCTATATCCCGGCGCTGTCGCTGTGGCTGCCGGCTTTGTTCCGGGGCTAGGCGATGAGTGCATTGGACCATTCCGCCGCCCGGCGACCCAAGCTCGCGGACCTTGTCATCAACACGCTGCGCCAGCGGATCGCTTCGGGCGAATACAGGGCAGGGGGCAAGCTGCCCACCGAAAGTCAGATGACGGCGATTTTTGGCGTCAGCCGGACGGTGGTGCGCGAAGCCATTGCGGCGCTGGCTGCCGACGGGATGGTACAGTCGCGGCAAGGGGCAGGGGTGTTTGTAGCTGCCAGCCCGGCCAATCCGTTCAATGCTATCGGCTTGGCGAAGTCGAACAAGATCTCGGTGGCCCTCAACGTGCTCGAAGTGCGTATGGGGATCGAGATTGAAGCGGCCGGGCTTGCAGCCATGCGGCGGAGTGCCAGCCAAGATGCAGCCATCCAGGAAGCCTGGAACGAGTTCGACCGCCTGCTGAAGCTGGGTACGCCGACCGGTAAGACCGACTTTGCGTTTCATCGCGCGATCGCCGCTGCGACCAACAATCCGTTTTACATCGAGGTGCTGGATGGTCTGGGCAGCCGCACCATCCCGTGCGACGTGGCCTCTCCCTGGGGCACTGAGAGTGTCCTCACCTACGAGTACCAGGTTGGGCTACAACGCGAGCACCACCTGATCCTGCAGGCCATTTCGGCGCAGGACGCGCCCGCGGCTCGGGAAGCCATGCGCCAACATCTTTGGCTTAGCCAGGAGCGCTACCGTGCGCGCCTTCGACAAGAAAATTCCACCAGACAGGACGCCTCATGAGCACCGACTACGAAATCCGCTTCGCCGTTGATCCGGTCAGCGCCGGGACAATGAACACGGACGAATTGCGCGAGCATTTCCTGATCGAGGAACTGTTCACACTGGGTGGGGTGAACTGGACTTACACCCACTACGACCGCATGGCCGTGGGCGGCGCCATGCCGGGAAGCAAGGCACTTGATTTAGACGGCATCGAGCCAACCGGCACGGCCAATTTCCTTGATCGTCGTGAACTCATCGCCGTCAATATTGGCGGTGCCGGCACGATCACCGTCGACGGAACGGAGTTCGCCCTCGCGCCGCGTGACATGCTCTACGTGGGGAAGGGCGCGGAGCACGTGGCCTTTGCTTCGGCCGACAGCGCCCAGCCGGCCAAGTTTTACCTCCTGAGCGCGCCAGCGCATGCGAGCTATCCGACCAAGCTGATCCGCCAGAGTGATGCCAAGCGGCTCGATCTCGGGAGCGCAGAAACCGCTAATGAGCGTTCCATCTTCCAGTTTGTTAATGCCGAGAGCGTCCAGACTTGTCAGTTGGTCGTGGGCCTGACGAGCTTTGCGCCCGGGTCGGTGTGGAACACCATGCCGGCCCATGTGCACGACCGGCGTATGGAGGCTTACCTTTATTTCGACCTCAAGCCCGACGCCTTTGTCGTACATTTGATGGGCGAGCCCGAAGAAACCCGGCACCTGATCGTCCGCAATGAACAGGCGGTCATTTCTCCGCCGTGGTCCATCCATTCGGGTGCGGGCACGGGCGCTTACACTTTCATCTGGGCGATGGCGGGCGACAATGTCGACTACACCGACGTCGACAAAGTCGCGATGGAAGACCTGCGCTGATGGACCTCAGCGCTTTCAGCCTCCAGGGCAAGACCATTATGGTGACCGGCGCGAATACGGGCATCGGGCAGGGTATCGCCGCGTCCGTTGCCCGCGCTGGCGCTCGGGTCATTGGGGTTGGCCGCTCAGGCATGGACGAGACCGCCGGGCTTGTTCGTGAGTTCGGCTCGGAGTTTATAGCTGTGCAAGCCGATCTCGGCCAAACCAGTGCCGCGCAGGACATGTTCGACAAGGCCTGGGATGATCACGGGCCGATCGACGGCTTGGTGAACAATGCGGGGATCATCAAGCGCGTCGATGCTGTTGATTTCACCGAGGCCGATTGGGACAGCGTCATGGACGTCAATCTCAAGACCATGTTCTTTCTGTGCCAGTCGCTCGGACGGAAAGCGCTGCAGGAGCAGCGGGCGGCGCGCATCGTCAACATCGCGTCGATGCTGAGCTTCCAGGGCGGCATCCGCGTTGCGAGCTATACCGCGTCCAAGAGCGGCGTGCTGGGCATCACGCGCCTCATGGCCAACGAATGGGCCGGCAAGTCGATCAACGTCAACGCGATCGCGCCGGGCTACATAGAAACCAACAACACCGAAGCTTTGCGAGCGGACCCGGACAGATCAGCGGCAATCCTGGCGCGCATACCGGCCGATCGCTGGGGCGCGCCGTCCGACATAGGCGATGCAGCGGTGTTTCTTTTGTCCAAGGCTTCAAACTATATGCATGGCGCTGTTGTCCCGGTGGATGGCGGTTGGCTGGCGAGGTGATCAAATGAGCGAACAGCAGGTTTTTGCGCAGGCCAACGCAAGTGAGTGGGTTGAGCTGGCGCCGGGTAATCGGCGCCGGGTGCTGATCCACACGCCGGAGCTGATGCAGGTGGAGTTTGGCTTTGACAAAGGCGCTGTGGGCGCACTGCACAGCCATCCGCATATCCAGGTCAGCTACGTGGCCGAAGGCTCTTTCGAGGTGACAATCGACGGCAAGACGGAGACCATTGGACAGGGCGGCAGCTTCATCGTGCCGAGTGGGCTGGTGCACGGGGTGGTTGCGCTAGAAGCCGGACGACTGGTCGACGTGTTTACGCCTATGCGGCAGGACTTCGTCTAGGAGCAGCTTCGGGCGGGCCGTGAGCCCGCCTTTCGCAAACATCCGTCATTCGCATAATATATATTATGGAACTGAGATTAATGCCTGGTGAGTCCAGGCTCTAGGCTGCTGCAGCAGCGGTTCCCGGCTGGAACTGCGGTCGTTGTGCCATGGCAAGCATCAAGAGCTGCACTATATCCTATCAGGCTCGTCCGGGCACAAATGCGATCGACGCCTTGTAGAAGTCCACGAGTTTGTCCAGCACCGCTTCCTCAACGATTGTAACCATGGGTGTGCCGAGCCGGCCTGATGGATCGACTACGGTCATGCCGCGCGTGAGACCTGGCGCCAGCGCCACGTCCATTGAAGCCTGCAGCGACTTGGTGACGATTGACGGATCGATAACGACGGCGGCGGCAAGCGGATCGACAAAGCGGAACACATCGCCGCCGCCGTAGCTGGCATTGGTGCGGCGAGCATGGTCGGCAAGCGCCTCGGAAAACGCCTTCTGTGGGTTATCCGGCAACTCCTTGAACGCAGCGTCCATTTCAGCGCCGCTCATGTTGTGCGTGACGCACGGCTCCCACGGCACGACGACGATCTCTATGTCGCTCGAGAAAACAACCGAGGCAGCTTCCGGATCGGCGTAGATATTGAATTCGGCTGCCGGTGTTGTGTTGCCGCGACCATAGACGGTGGCGCCCATAATGGTCAGCTGGCCAATGCCGTTGATGATGGATGGTTCGAGGCGCAGTGCCAGCGCGAGATTTGTCAGCGGCCCGATCATCAGGAAGTCGATCTTCTCGCCGCGCCCGCCAGCATCACGGAAGGTCTGGCGAAGGAAGCCAACCGCATCTTCGCTTGCCGGAGCATCGTTCTCGAGCGGCCGTGGCGCGCCACCTAGCCCGTCTTCGCCGTGGATGTATTTGGCGTCCACGATCTTCTGGGTCAGAGGCCTGTCGGCGCCCATATGAACCGGAACTTTGGCGCCCGCGACAGCTAAGGTCGAAAGGATGTTCCGGGTTGCTGCGTCGAGGCCGACATTGCCGAATACCGTGGTGATTGCGTCTGGCGTGCGACCATTAGCGATCAGCATCAGCAAGGCCTGAGCGTCATCGACGCCGCCATCGGTGTCCAGGATCAAGCGGTTCTGCGCCATTCATGCGGCCTTTCTTTTCTTGTTCGATCACCGGGAAAACAGGTAAGTCCCGCCCTGCCCCTTGCTGATAAAGCAATGTCTCTGTGCATATCTAATAACACACCGTGTACGAATCTGTTGGACAAATTTGACCATTTGGTCAAAACTCCTGGGAGGCGTCTTGGAGGAAGATGTGCGCTTTGGATACAAGGCCTCGGCAGAGCAATTCGCGCCCAATACATTGCTGCGCTTCGGGATCGAGGCTGAACAGGCAGGGTTCGACTCCGTTTGGGTCAGCGATCATTTTCAGCCCTGGAAGCATACCGATGGGCATGCACCATTCGCTCCCTCATGGATCGCGGCGTTGCTGGCCAAGACGGAAAAGGTGATCGTCGGCACCTCGGTTCTGACTCCAACGTTTCGCCTTCATCCCTCTGTCGTTGCTCATGCTTTTGGCACTTTGGGCGCCATGTTTCCGGGCCGTGTTATCCTGGGCGTGGGCACTGGAGAATCGCTTAATGAAGTGCCTTCCACTGGAATGGTCTGGCCAGAACTGAAGGAACGTTCGGCGCGCTTGCGCGAAGCTGTTGCACTTATCCGCCGCTTGTGGAGCGAGGAGCGGGTGAGTTTCGAGGGCGAGTTCTATCGCACGCAGAACGCTACGATCTACGATCGGCCCGCTGAGATGGTACCGATTTACTTGGCTGCTGGCGGTCCGCTGAATGCGAAATATGCTGGGCGCGCGGGGGATGGTTTCATCTGTACTTCGGGCAAAGGGGCTGAACTTTATGTGGATCAGCTGTTGCCGAATGTGGCGGCTGGGCGGGCAGAATCGCCGCTCGCGGACAAGCCGTTCGAGCGGATGATCGAGGTCAAGGTGTCGTTTGACACCGATTATGAACGGGCTCTGAACGACACGCGGGGCTGGGCGGCGCTGTCGCTGAGCGCGGAAGAAAAGCATTCGGTGGAAGATCCGGAGGAGATGGAGCGGCTCGCGGCGCAACTGCCGATCGAGCGCGTCGCCAAGCGATGGATCGTTTCCAGCGACCCCGAGGAGCATGTACGGGCGATCAAGACCTATATCGATTATGGTTTCGACCATTTGGTGTTTCATGCGCCAGGAAATGACCAGAGCCGGTTCCTGGCACTCTATGCCGAGCACATCATGCCGCGGCTCCGGGCAATTGCGGCCGAGCAAAGGTCGTAGCGAGGACGCGATGGCTATCCCGCGCTATTCTGTATGGGGCATTCAAGGCATTCCGGAAATCGCACCGGGTGACGATCTGATTGCGATCATCGGCCAGGCCATGGTGGACCAGGCGGCGCTGGATCCCGAAAGTGCCCTGAGCGATGGCGACATTCTTGTGGTCACCAGCAAGATAGTGTCGAAGGCCGAAGGGCGGCAGGTTCCGGTGGCGGAGCGCGAGCGAGCCATTGCGGAGGATACGGTCCGCGTGGTTGCGGAGCGGGTGCATCCGGGTGGCGTGACGCAGGTCGTGGAGACGCGGCACGGCTTGATCATGGCCGCTGCTGGTATTGATACGTCGAATGTTCCGGATGGCGTGGCGCTGCGGTTGCCTGAGGACCCCGATGCGTCGGCGCGCGCGCTGTGTGTCGGGCTGCGGGAGCGCTTCGGGGTGATGCTTGGCGTCATCATTACGGATACGCTTGGCCGTCCGTGGCGCGTCGGCCAGACCGATGTGGCGATCGGTGCCGCGGGGCTATTCGTCAGTGACGATTTGCGCGGCGGTGTGGATGCGAATGGACGCCCGCTCCAAGTGACCATCACCGTGCTCGCCGATGAGTTGGCCGGCGCGGCTGACCTCGTCAAAGGGAAGGCGTCCAACATCCCTGTTGCCGTCGTGCGTGGCCTGGGGCGGCTGGTCACCGAAATGGATGCGCCCGGTGCGCGCACGCTGGTACGCTCGGTTGATGATGACATGTTCCGGTTCGGCTCGGCCGAAGCTTATCGCCTGGGCTACGAGGCCGCGATGGCTGAACAGCGCAGCGGAGCGCAAGCGGGCACCCAACGGCACAAGCAGGGACAGGATCGGTGATGCGTTGCTTTTCTCCCTTACTAGGCATGGTCATTGGCAGTCTGCTTGCGAGCGTAGCATTTGCCCAAACGAGCTATCCGCTGACGGTTGAGAACTGCGGCTTCACCGTTCAGCTGGAAAAGGCGCCCGAGCGCGTCGTGACGATCAAGTCCACGGCAACCGAGATGCTGCTCGCGCTTGGGCTTGCGGACAGGATCGTGGGCGTTGGCTTCCAGGATGGACCGGTGCCGCCGCAATGGGCAGGCGCCGAGCTTCCCGTGCTGTCCGACAAGCTGCCATCGCAAGAAGTCGTGCTCGAAACCGAGCCGGACTTTGTTTATGGGGGCTGGGAAAGCAATTTTGCCGCTGACGGGGCGGGCGAGCGGCCCACCTTGGAGGCGCTTGGCGTCGCTAGCTATGTTTCGCCGGCTGCGTGCCGGAGCATCAAGCCGCCCAAGCTGACCTTTGCCGGCGTTTTTGAAGAGATCAACGAAGTCGGCAGGATCTTCGACGCGCAGGCTGCGGCTGAAGCGCTGGTTGCGCAGCAGCAGGCGGAGCTTGCCGCAGTGAAGGCAGATACGCACGGGCTGAGCGCCGTCTGGTATTCCTCGGGCACCAAGGCACCCTATGTGGGTGCCGGTAGCAACGCGCCAGCCATGATCATGGAGGCGCTAGGCCTCCGGAACATTATGGCTGATCAGGACGAAGGCTGGATTTCGGCGAGTTGGGAAGCCGTTGTGGATGCCAACCCTGATGTCATCATCCTGGTGGATGCGGCCTGGAACTCTGCTGAGCAGAAAAAGAAGTTGCTCGCTGAGAATCCGATCACCAACCAACTCGATGCGGTGGTGAACCAGCGATACCTCACCCTGCCCTTCCCCGCATCGGAAGCGGGGGTGCGCAATGTCGGCGCGGTGGTCGATATGGCAGCTCAACTCGCGGCGCTCGAATTCGCACAATGACATCAAGCGGCCGGCCTATGCTGTTGCCGCTGAGTGCCGGCCTCTGGACGTTGCTGCTGGCCACGATAATACTGGCGGTGACGTTCGGTCCTGCTGACATAGCTCCCACAGAGGTGTGGCATACCATTGCCCATCACCTTGGCTGGGCGGCGAACAGCTCCGTGACACGCCTGCGCGATGCCATCATCTGGGAATTGCGGGTGCCGCGCGTGCTGGTGGCGGCTGGCGTCGGGGCTGGCCTGGCGCTCTGTGGAGCCGTCATGCAGGCTTTGACCCGCAATCCCCTCGCCGACCCCTACCTCCTCGGCCTTTCTGCCGGAGCTTCCTTGGGCGCTGTCACGTTTCTGCTTCTCGGAGCCGCGCTGCTTATGCCAGTCGGTGCGTTTCTTGGCTCGGGCGCGGCAATAGTTGCGACGCTCCTGCTTACGCGCGCTCTAGGCGGCGCCACGCCAGTTCGGGCCATTCTTGCTGGGATCTCCATTTCAGCACTGGCTTCTGCCGCCACCTCGTTCTTGATCTTCTGGTCGGCAACGGGTGACTCGTACCGCGAAATTCTGAGCTGGCTCATGGGATCGCTGAGTGGCGCGGTGTGGAGTGATGCCGCCGTGGTGCTGGGCGCCATAGTTATTGTGGGCTTGCCCGTGCTGCTTGCCGGACGTCCGCTCGACGCGTTTGCCTTTGGGGACAATGCTGCCGCCAGCTTGGGGGTAGACGTCGTCCGTTTGCGCTGGACTCTGCTGGCCGCAACCGCTGTGCTGACGGGTGTGCTGGTGTCGATCGGGGGTGCAATCGGTTTTATCGGGCTTATCGTGCCGCACCTCGTGCGCCTTGCAACCGGACCTGGCCACCGCGTTCTGTTAGCCGTTTCCATGCTGGTGGGCGCCATTTTCATGATCTGGTCCGACACGGCAGCACGCAGCCTGTTTTCGCCGCGGGAGCTGCCAGTCGGCATCATCACTGCGCTCATCGGCGCACCGATCTTTGTTCTGGTGCTGCTTCGCTACAGGCGCATGATGTGAGCGGGCTTGTTGTCTCCGGTGCCCGGATTGCGATTGGCGGCAAGACAATCCTTGGCGGTGTCGAGTTCGCTGCGCATGCGGGGCAGCTGACCGGCCTTCTTGGTTCAAATGGCGCGGGTAAATCGACCCTGATGCGCGCCATTCTAGCCTTGCAGCCGCTAGACGCGGGCAGCATCACCTTTGACGAGGTGGATATTCTCTCCCTTGCGCGGCGAGAGCGTGCTCGACTCGCCGCCTTCGTGGAGCAGTCTGGCGCTACCGAAACGCATTTGTCCGCGCGCGAAGCGGCCATGTTGGGCCGCATTCCGTTTCAATCGATCTGGCACACATCGCATAGTGTCGAGGACGAAGAGGCGGTAGCAACTGCCCTTGCGGCCGTCGGCATGAGCAGCCTTGCCGACCGCTCATTCGACACACTTTCCGGCGGCGAGCAACAGCGCATCCATCTTGCAAGGGCGCTCGCGCAGCAGCCCAAGCTGCTCGTGCTGGACGAGCCTACCAATCATCTCGACATCCATGCTCAACTCACCACGCTTGCCCTGTTGCAAGGCTTGGCCCGAAAGGGAGCCACGGTGCTGCTGTCGCTTCACGACTTGAACCTGGCCGCGGCATTCTGCGACTCGCTGGTCGTGCTCAACGGCGGCAACGTCGTGGCTCAGGGAGAACCCTCAGCTGTGCTGACAGCGTCTTTGCTTCGGGACGTATATCAAGTGGAGGCCAGCGTATTGCCTCACCCGCTGACCGGGCGCCCGCTGCTGGCCTTTGATGCCCCTCAGTAATTGCGATTGACTTTCCCCAATCGGCGACCGAAAAATTTGACTGTCTGGTCAAATTTGACCGTGGAGGGATTGGCATGGAATTCGGCATTACCTTTAAGGGGTTCATCGAAGCGGAGCGCGCTCGCTATCTGGTGCGCGCGGCCGAATATGCCGGGTTCAGCTATTGCTGGTTCTATGATTCCCACATTCTCTGGCGCGACTGCTACGCGGCCATTGCCATGTGCATGGAACACACCACCACCATGCGGTTTGGTCCGCTCGTGACTAACCCCGATGTGCGGGACTGGTCAGTGGCTGCGTCCATCTTCGGTTCGCTTTCCAAGCAGAGTGGCGGTCGCTTCGATTTGGCTGTCGGGCGTGGCGATTCTTCCATGCGGGTCATGGGGAAGAAGCCGGCGACGCTGGCACGCGTTGCAGAATTCATCAGCAAGACGCGCGCGATGGTGCGCGGCGAAGAGGTTTCGTACGGCGAGATCCCTGCCCCGGTGAAGTTCCCATGGGCCGTGGGTCATGAGATGCCCAGCTGGATTGCTGCCTATGGCCCATTGGCGCTCAAGACCGCTGGGGAGCATGCCGACGGCGTCGTGCTGCAGCTTGCCGACCCAGGCTTGTGCAAATGGTTCACCGATCAGTGCATTGAGGCCGGCAAGGCTGCCGGACGCGACATGTCGAACTACCGCTCAATGGCAGCGGCGCCGGCCTATTTTGGCGACAAGGCGCGTGCTATCGAAGCCACTAAGTGGTTTCCAGCAATGGTCGGCAACCATGTTGCCGATATCGTTGAGAAGTACGGCGCCGACAACGACCAGATTCCCAAGAGCCTGACCAGCTATATCGAGAAGCGCCGCGGCTATGATTATTCAAAGCATGGGCAGGCCGACAATCCGTTCCTGGACTTTATCACGCCTGATGTGGTGGAGAATTTCTGCGTGCTCGGCGAGCCGGACGAGCATATCGCCAAGATCCGCACGCTCAAGGACGCCGGCGTGACGCAGTTCAACATCTATCTTGATAGCGGGGACGAGGAGGAGATCATTGCTGGCTACGGGCGGCATGTTATTCCGGCGTTTCGGTAAAGAGCGCTGAAAGCTTGGACCGGCGGGGCACAAGGTGGGTCCGCTTTGGTATCTGGGCTCTCGCACCCCCACCCAACCTCCCCCTTTAGGGGGAGGGGTCGCGCGGTGTTTGTGAGGCGTATGTCATTTCCTTTCAGCAAGAAGCGTCACCCTCGGGTTTGACCCGAGGGCTCTTACTTGCGGTGGAAGGAAAGTGCAGTACCCTCGGGTCGAGCCCGAGGCTGACGATCGGGGCTAGGAGCGACTTCCGGTCGTCTACCGGTTCAGGATTTCGCCCCTCAGCACATCGATCTGCATGCCGTCGAATGCGGGCGTCACGTGTGCTGGCGTCTGGCGTTCGAGTTGCCAATAGTCGAGATCTATATGCAGATCGCTTAGCACGACGTGCCGCGGGGACATACGCTCGATCCATTCCAGGCTTTCCGGCAGGCTGAGATGGCTTGGGTGTGGCGTGGGCCGCAGGGCATCGAGAATCCAGAAATCGAGTCCGCTGATCGCCGGGAGCGAATGATCGGGGAAGCTCGACAGATCGACGGAATAGGCGAAATTGCTGATCCGGAAGCCCAGCGAAACAATCTTGCCGTGTTCCTGCTCGAAAGCCAGCACCTCGATGCTGCCGCCAGGACCATCCACGACGAGCCTATCGCCGGCTGCGATCTCATGGGAATTGAGAATGGGCGGGTAGTCGCTGCCAGGTGGCGTGGCGAAACAGTAGCCGAAGGCCTCGCGGAGCCGCGCGCCGGTTTCGGGGGTGAAGTAAACATCCACCCGTTTGCGATTGTGCAGCGCCAGGACGCGGAGGTCGTCGATGCCGTGGATGTGGTCGGCATGGGCATGGGTATAGAGCACTGCATCGACGCGATCGACACGGGCTTCGAGCAGTTGCTCGCGGATATCGGGGCCGGTGTCGATCAGTACGCGGGTGGGCTCACCCCCCTGCCCCGTCCACCCTTCAATCAGAAGCGCACAACGGCGACGGCGATTGCGCGGCTCGTCAGGATCGCAATCGCCCCAGACATTGCCGATGCGCGGCACGCCGCCGGACGAGCCGCAGCCCAGAATAGTTGCAATGATCCGCTGGGCTGCCGGCATCGATCAGGCGAGCCCTGTCTTGCTGAAAAGCCGGGCGAAGTTGGCCGTGGTTTCGGCGCCCAGCTGCTCGAGCTTGATGCCGCGCACATCCGCAAGCTTTTCGGCGGTGTGGCGGACGAAGCTAGGCTCGTTCGAGGCGCCGCGATGCGGAATGGGCGCAAGGTATGGAGCATCGGTTTCCACGAGGTAGCGATCAGCCGGAACGAATGCCGCGACATCGCGAATGTCCTCGGCGTTGCGGAAGGTGATGATGCCGGAAAAGGAGATGTAGCCGCCCAGCGCCAGAGCGGTCCGCGCCAGTTCCATGCCAGCGGTGAAGCAATGCAGCACAAATGGGAATGCGCCGTTTGCGCTCTCCTCATTGAGGATGGTAGCCATGTCCTCGTCTGCCTTGCGGCTGTGGATAACCAGTGGAAGACCGGTGATCCGCGCGGCGGCGATGTGGCGGCGGAGCCCGGTGGCCTGAGCCTCGCGTGGGGCATTGTCGTAGAAGTAGTCGAGCCCCGCTTCACCGATAGCAACGCAGCGCGGGTGGGCACTCAGGCGCACCAGATCATCGGCCTGAATGTGCAATTCCTGATCCGCATGGTGCGGATGCGTTCCTACCGAGCACCAGACGTTCTCGTAACGTTCCGCAAGGCCCGCATATGTGGAAAACTTCTCCACATGTGTGGAAATCGTCACCATGCCCGTCACGCCAGCGGCAGCGGCGCGGGCCATCACCCCGTCCAGATCCTTGGCGAGATCCTCGAAATCGAGATGGCAGTGACTGTCGATCAGCATGCTATTCGCTCTTGCGCTCGATACGCGCGAATACGCCTTGAGGTACCGGCAGTTCAGTGCCGGGAACCAGGCGATCGCGCACCAGCGCCAGGGGCAGAATGCGGTCTTCCTCCGGTACGGCAAGCTGGTCGAGGAGGCGCGCTGCCGAATTGGGCACGAAGGCCTGCATGGGGATGGTCAGGCGCCGAACGGTGTCGGCGGTGCGGTACAGGACAGTCGCCATGCGATCAGGGTCGGTCTTCTTGAGTGCCCAGGGCTCCTGGGCCGCGAAGTAATTGTTGGCAGAGCTGAGCGCAGCGACAAGGGCGCCGGTAGCTTCATGGATCAACTGCTCGTCCATGGCGCGCTGAGCGGCCTGGATGGCCTCGCCGACTTCCCGCTCCAGCGCCTCGTCGGCGGCGGTCGCGTGGCCGAACTGCGGGACCTTGCCGTCGCAGTTCTTGTTGATCATGGACAGCGAACGCTGCGCCAGATTGCCAAGATTGTTGGCGAGGTCGGCGTTGACGCGGTTGATCAGCTTGTCGTGGCTGTAGTCGCCATCATTGCCGAAGGAGACTTCGCGCAGGAAGAAGTAGCGCACGGCGTCGGCGCCGAACTCGTCTACCAGCTCGAACGGATCGATGACGTTGCCGAGCGACTTGCTCATCTTCTGGCCATCGACGGTGAGAAAACCGTGGGCAAAGACGCGGCGCTGCACCGGGATGCCGGCGCTCATCAGGAAGGCGGGCCAGTAAACGGTGTGGAAGCGGATGATGTCCTTGCCGATGACATGAAGGTTCGCCGGCCAGAATTTCTGGAACAGCTCGCTCTGCTCGTCTGGGAAGCCGACGCCGGTGATGTAGTTGGTCAGCGCATCGACCCAGACATACATGACGTGGCCGGGTGCGTCCGGCACAGGGATGCCCCAGTCAAAGGTGGTGCGGGAAATGGAGAGATCCTGCAGCCCGCCTTTGACGAAGGAGATGATCTCGTTGCGGCGCTCCTTGGGAGCGATGAAATCGGGCTTGCTTTCGTAAAGGTCAAGCAGCTTCTGCTGATAGGCCGAAAGGCGGAAGAAATAGGTGGGCTCTTCCACCCAGTTGACCTCGGCGCCCGTCGGAGCGAAGCGCTTGCCGTCCTTTTCGGTCAGCTCCTCCTCGTCGAAATAGGCTTCGTCGCGCACCGAGTACCAGCCCTTATAGGTCGACTGGAAAATGTCACCATTGTTGCTGGCGGCCATCTTGTTCCAGATGGCCTGGCTAGCCTTGTGGTGGCGCTCTTCGGTGGTGCGGATAAAATCATCGTTGGAGATGTTGAGGACTTCGGCGAGCTTGCGGAACTCGGCCGAGTTCTTGTCAGCAAGTTCGCGCGGCGTGATGCCTTGTGCTGCCGCCGTCTGCACCATCTTGATGCCGTGCTCGTCCGTACCGGTGAGGAAATAAACCTCGCGGCCTTCCAGCCGCTTGAAGCGGGCGATGGCGTCCGTGGCGATCATCTCATAGGCGTGCCCGATGTGGGGAGCGCCGTTGGGATAGGAGATCGCTGTTGTGACGTAGAAGGGCTGGGTCATTGGGTCTCGGCAGGCGATGGTATCGTGAGGGCAGCGTGCTTCCGGATCGCGTCGAACACGGCAACAAGAGTTTGTTTCATGTCGAGATTGATGTCGTCGGCGTCGGCAAAGAGAGCGTGTGCCTTGTCCCATAGCTCGTTTGCCGAGGCAAGCCGCATCCGGTTGCCGCCGCTCATTGCGGCCATGCGCGCTTCATCGGCAATCCAGTCGTCCAGCATCTCGCGGGCAAAGGACAGTTCGGTGCCCTGGGCGTTTGCACCCAAGGTGTCGGCCAGTTGCAGGGCAAGGCTTGAGGGTTGCTGTGCAGGGTTGCTGAGCCAGGCCTGAAGGGCGCCAAGTGTTGACGCGGCTTCAAGCGACAGGGTTTCGAAAGCACGGCGTGGACGCCCACCTGACAAGGCTATGGCGCGGTTCAGCTCCTCTGGCGCCAAGGACGCATCGTGCTCAAGCAGTAGAGCCCGCACCTCCTCCGACCCGAGAGGGCGCAATGCCAGATTGTGGCAACGTGACTTGATGGTGGGCAGCAGCCGCCCAGGGCGATGCGAAATGAGGAGGAAGATGGTGTCGGCTGGAGGCTCTTCCAGGGTTTTCAGCAGGGCGTTGGCAGCTGACGGATTGCAGTCATCAATGCTGTCGATGACAGCAACACGGTGGCCTGCGCGCCCGCGCGTGTGATGAAGCGAGTCCCTCACCTCACGGACGTCCTCCACGCGAATAACCGTGTAGAAACCCTTTCCGTCCTTAGGCCTGCGTCGCAGCACAAAGAGGTTGGGGTGCGAAAGAGCTGCGATCTGTTCGGAGACGCGGTGAACAGGTTCGTCGCCAGTGGCGGAAAGAATGGCGGCCGCGAGCTCGAATGCGAAGGTTGCCTTGCCAATTCCCTGCGGGCCATGCAGCAGGATTGCGCCGGGAAGGCGCCGGGCGGCGATCTGCTTGCTGATCGCGTCGCGCGCATTGTCGTGTCCCCGCGCGCGCTGCCGGCTTTCCGGTGCCGGTATGCCAGGCAGTGCGTCGGGGTCGTTCACGCTTGTTGGCCGGCTAGTTCAGGAAAGCGCTTGGTGATCGTGTTCCAGATTGCGTTCTCAAGCGCATCTTCGGATTGCTCGGCCGACAAGACCACGCAGCGGTCGCTGTTGGCCTTGGCTATGGCCAGGAAGGCATGGCGAAGGCGGCGATGCCAATCCAGTTCTTCCTTTTCAAACCGATCGCCAGTTTGAGCGAGTCCCTCCTCAATCTCCCGCGCCGCCACGCGTTCGAAGGCAGCTTCAGGATCCATGTCGAGAATGATGGTGAGGTCGGGATTGTGACCGTTAAGAGCGAGCCTCTCCAATGCGCCGATCAGCTTGTCGTCCACGCCTCCGGTCAGCCCCTGATAGGCGCGCGTTGAGTCGTGGAAGCGATCTGAGAGCACCCATGTGCCGCTGCGCAGATGTGGGGCTATGAGCTGGTTCACGTGATCGAGCCGGGCAGCGGCGAAGAGCACTGCCTCGCCCCCTGCCCCCCAGCTTTCGGAACGACCTTGCAGAATGAATGAGCGGATCGCTTCGGCTTTGGACGTGCCGCCGGGCTCACGGGTGCGTACGGCCTTGATGTTGTGCCGCTCCAGATTGTTGAGCAAGCGCTTCACCTGGGTCGATTTGCCGACCCCTTCACCACCTTCGAAGGTTATGAAGCGTGCGCGTGCAGGAGGGGTCGCTTCAGGCATGAGACTGCGTGTTCCGGGTGAAATGCGAGGCAAGCTTTATGAGATATCAGCCAGCTTTTCCAGCGTGAAGCCAGCGCCTGGATGATCAAAGGCGAAGTTCAACCAGCCTGTAATGGCGCTTGCTACAGCCAGCCGAGTGCGAGTTGCTTGAGAGCGTCGGTGGCCTTACGCACGATGTCGCCTTCCTCCACCGTTTCGGCGGCGTAAAGCGGTGCCGTCTGCACCAGTTGGTCATCGCAGAAGACACGGAGTTCGGCGATCTGAGCGCCCTGCTCTACCGGCGGCATGAGTGGGCCGGTATAGTTCACCTGTGCCGTCAGGCACTTGCGCGAACCGCGTGGCAGATAGAGCGCTACCTCGCCCTCACCGACAAGGCCAACGCTGCCTGACGTGCCGCCATAAACATTGGCATAGGCGACGACTTTGCCTTCAGGATAAGCCGAAACGCGTTCAAACGCGCGCGTGCCCCAGGTGATCAGCTTACGGCCTTCTTCGGTGCGCTCTGCCATGGACGTCAGACCATGCACAACCGCCACAAGACGGCGGCCACCCTGCTCTGTCGAGATTACGGAACCATAGCCCGCTGCCTCGGTGTGGCCGGTCTTAAGACCGTCAACGCCGATCCCCATTTCCACAAGCGAGTTGCGGTTGGGCTGCTTGATGCCGTTCCACTCCATCTCCGGCTCGGAGAAGTAGTGATAGTACTGAGGATAGGTGGCGATGAGATAGCGGGCGAGGTCTGCCAGATCGCGCGCCGTCACATACATGTCTGGGTCAGGCAGGCCGGTCGGATTGGTGAAGTGAGAATCGGTGAGCCCGATATCTCCAGCCAACTCGTTCATCATGGCGGCAAAACCGGCTTCCGAGCCGGCGATGCCTTCCGCAAGGACAATCGCCGCGTCGTTGCCGGACTGGATAATAACGGAGCGGACCAGGTCCTCGACCTTGATCTTGGAATTGAGGTCCGCAAACATGGTAGAGCCGCCAGAGGTGGCGCCGCCGGTGCGCCAGGCATGTTCGGAAACGAAGAACTCGTCGGTAAACTGCAGGCGGTTGTTCGCGATCTCGTTGAATACCACGGCCACCGTCATGAGCTTCGCCATGCTGGCAGGCTCCATGGGCAGGTCGGCATCCTTCTGAAAGATGACGGTGCCTGATTCTTCGTCCATCAGGACGGCGAACTTGGCCTTGGTCTCAAAACTGGCCTGCGCCAGAGCAGGAACGGAAAGCCCAAGCAGGGCAACAAGAGCAAGCCAAGCACGTGTCATATCGGTTTATCCTTTGCGCTGCCCGCGGCAGCCCGGACAGACCACACTATTCATAGAGAACTATGTCGCCGAGGCCAAGTTCCTGAGCCATGCCAATGACGTCATCACGTGATACGCCCGCCTTCAGATGAGTGAGGGAGAGCTGGGTTGCAGGCCGTCCATTCGCAGTCACCTGCTCTTCCTTGACCGCACCGAGAATGGCGAAACGTTTGGCGAGCTCAACAGCATTGGCTTGATCGCTGAACACGCCGAGAGGCATGTCGACGTTGCGCTTGTCCATATCCACCGACTGTACCCATGCATCCAGCCCTGGCGCATTGCTGGCCATGGCGTTAGCAGCTGCGTGAGCCGTGCCGATTGCCGCATCCTGCTCCTGGGGCGTCGTATCGGCGTAGGAGAAAAGACTACCAAAGAAATTGCCAGCCATATCCACCAGGCTGTTGGTGCCGTCGGCATAGCGCGTGCTGCTCTGGATGGGCGGGCCGCTATAGCTGGCGACGAGCATACGGGTGTCGTCGCCCTCCAATGGAGCCGGACCGACATACTCCGCCCTGATCTGGGCGTGGCCGCTGTTCACATAGCCGAGCATTTCGGCAGCACGGTGTGACAGGTCCATGATGCGGCCCGGCATGTAGGGTCCGCGATCATTGACGCGGACGATCACGGACCGTCCGTTTTGCTGATTGGTGACGCGGACATATGACGGCAACGGCAAGGTGGGATGCGCGCCCGTGATGGCGTTGGCCGAAAAGATTTCGCCATTGGCCGTACGGCGCCCATGGAAGTCGGAGCCGTACCAAGACGCTTCGCCGGCATCCGCATAGCCTGGCTGTTCCTGGGGCACATAGGTCTTGCCGCGGACCGTATAGGGCTTGCCTAGCAGATAACGGCCGCCACCCTTGGGCGGGTTCGGATTGGTGGTCACGCGAGGCGAGACCTTCACGCCGTACTCCGAAGAGGTGAAGGCCGCGCGCTTAACCGTTGCGCCATATCCACCCATGCCGCAGGCAGCGATCATTGGAGCAACAAGCGCAGAAATGGACAGGAAACGAACGGCGTCGCGCCACGAGGGTGTCAAGATAAGCAAACTCATACGCAATACTGAACCTGTCGGCAGACTAAGACATTTTGCCCGACTTTTCCCGCATATGAATGCAATCTGGTTTAGCTGGAGTTAAGGACAACCAGTGATGAACGCCGCACACGCATTTGGTTCTACTGAACACCGCATGCTTTGCATGGCGAGCCCAAAGCCGCACCTTGTGCAGTTGCAGATATAAAGATATCTTTATGTGATCGGTTTGGCCGATCTATCATGATCATACAGGCAGGACGGCGATGAGCCCCCTTGAGAATCAAAGCACTCCACACATTCCCGACTGGACCGAGGTTCGCACGGCGCTGACGCAGGCAGCGCGGGAGCGCATCCTCATCCTGGACGGGGCGATGGGCACGATGATCCAGCGGCTCAAGCTCACCGAAGCCAACTTTCGCGGTGAGCGCTTCCGTGATTGGAAGCTGCCCTTGCAGGGCAACAATGACCTGCTAGTGCTTACCGAGCCACAGCGGATCGAAGACATTCACTTCGACTACTATATGGCTGGCGCCGACATTGCCGAAACCAACACGTTCTCGGCGACATCGGTGGCGCAGGCTGATTACGGCTGCGAGTCAGCGGTCTATGATATCAACTATCAAGGCGTGGTGGTTGCGCGACGCGCCGCCCAGCGTGCGGAGGCCGCTGATGGACGGCGCCGCTTTGTGGCTGGAGCGCTTGGGCCGACCAACAAGACCTCGTCCATGTCCACGGACGTCAACAGCCCTGGGCACAGGGCCATCACCTTCGACGAACTGGTGGTTGCCTATGGTGAGGCTATTCGCGGGCTGGTCGATGCCGGCGCCGATCTCCTGCTGTTCGAGACCATCACCGATACGCTGAACACCAAGGCGGGCATCTTCGCGGCGCAGCAGTTGTTCAACGAGCGTGGCATCGACGTTCCGATCATGATTTCGGGCACGATCACCGACCTGTCGGGCCGCACGCTTTCGGGGCAAACGCCTACGGCATTCTGGTATTCGGTGCGCCATGCCACTCCGCTCACCATTGGACTTAATTGCGCATTGGGCGCCAACGCCATGCGCGCCCATTTGGGCGAGTTGGCCGATGTCGCCGATACGTTCATTTGCGCCTATCCCAACGCCGGCCTGCCGAACGCATTTGGGCAGTATGACGAAAGCCCCGAGTTCATGGCCGAGCAGATCGAAGGGTTTGCCGAGGCGGGCTATGTCAACATCGTAGGCGGCTGCTGTGGCTCGACGCCGGACCATATTCGTGCCATCGCGCAGGCCGTCAGCAAGCATCGCCCGCGCGTCGTGCCGGAGGCAGACCGGCTGCTGCGCCTGTCTGGGCTGGAGCCCTTCACGCTGACGGAGGACATTCCCTTCGTCAACGTGGGGGAGCGCACCAACGTCACTGGCTCGGCCCGTTTCCGCAAGCTCATCACCGCCGGTGACTACACCGCAGCGCTTGAAGTGGCGCGCGATCAGGTCGCCAATGGCGCGCAAATCATCGATATCAACATGGATGAGGGCCTGATCGACAGCCAGCAGGTGATGATCGACTTCCTCAACCTCCTGGCGGCTGAGCCGGATATTGCCAAGGTGCCGCTGATGATCGACTCCTCCAAGTGGGAGGTGATCGAAGCCGGGTTGAAGTGCGTTCAGGGCAAGGCGCTGGTCAACTCGATCTCGATGAAGGAGGGCGAGGAACAGTTTCTCCGCTACGCGCGACTGGTGAGGGCCTATGGCGCCGCTGTTGTGGTCATGGCGTTCGACGAGCAGGGGCAAGCCGATACGCTTGAGCGGAAGGTGGAGATCTGCACGCGCGCCTATAAGTTGCTGACCGAGGAGGTTGGCTTTCCGCCGGAAGACATCGTGTTCGACCCCAATGTGTTCGCAGTAGCCACGGGCATCGAAGAGCACAATGGCTATGGCGTTGCCTTCATCGAGGCGACCAAGCAGATCACCCAGACGCTGCCCCACGTGCATGTTTCGGGCGGTATCTCGAACCTCAGCTTTTCGTTCCGCGGCAATGAACCGGTGCGCGAGGCAATGCACGCCGTGTTCCTCTACTATGCCATCCAGAACGGCATGGACATGGGCATCGTCAATGCAGGTCAGCTGGCGGTTTACGAATCGATCGACCCTGAGCTGCGGGACGCTTGCGAGGACGTGATCCTCAACCGTAACGCCGGCGCTACGGATCGGCTGCTGGCGCTGGCGGAACGCTATCGCGGCGCGGCTGGCAAGGAGGTGGCGGCCAAGGATCTGAGCTGGCGCGAAAAGCCGGTTGAGGACCGGATTGCGCATGCGCTGGTAAATGGCATCACGGAGTATATCGACGCCGATACGGACGAGGCGCGCCGCAAGTATCCGCGGCCGCTCCATGTCATCGAGGGGCCGCTGATGGCCGGGATGGGGATTGTCGGCGACCTGTTCGGTTCGGGGAAGATGTTCCTGCCGCAGGTGGTGAAATCGGCTCGCGTGATGAAGCAGGCCGTCGCCTTGTTGCTCCCCTATATGGAGGCGGAGAAAAACGCGGACGGTAACGCCGCTGGCCGCCAGAGCGCGGGCAAGGTGCTGATGGCAACGGTGAAGGGCGACGTCCACGACATCGGCAAGAACATCGTGGGCGTGGTCCTCTCCTGCAACAACTATGAGATCATCGATCTTGGCGTGATGGTGCCGACGGCCAAGATCCTCGAGACCGCCAAGCGCGAGAAGGTTGATATCATCGGCCTCTCGGGGCTGATCACGCCCTCGCTTGACGAGATGGTGCATGTGGCTGCGGAGATGGAGCGCGAGGGCTTCGACATTCCCCTGCTGATCGGCGGCGCCACGACGAGCCGGGTGCACACGGCAGTCAAGATCCATCCGCAATATGAGCGCGGGCAAACGGTGCATGTGAATGATGCCAGCCGCGCCGTTGGGGTGGTGGGCAATCTCCTGGGCAAGGACACAAAGGTCAGCTTCATCGCCGATGTTCGGGCGGAGTATGCCAAGGCGGCTGCGGCTCATATGCGCGCCGAAGAGGAAAAGCAGCGGCTTTCGCTCGCCAAGGCTCGTGGCAACGCGTTCAAGCCTAATTGGGAAAGCTACACGCCGCCTCAGCCGAGCTTTTTGGGGACGCGCGTCTTCGACGATTTCGATCTTGCCGAATTGGCGAAGTACATCGATTGGACCCCTTTCTTCCAGACATGGGAGCTGAAGGGGCGCTATCCGGCCATTCTCGAGGACGAGCGCCAGGGCGAGGCAGCCCGTTCGCTGTTTGCCGACGCGCAGCAGATGCTCAACCAGATCATCGATGAACGCTGGTTCAAGCCTAGGGCCGTGGTCGGCTTCTGGCCGGCCAATGCTGTTGGCGACGATATCCGGCTCTATACCGACGACGGGCGCAAAGAAGAGCTGGCGACCTTGTTTACGCTGCGCCAGCAGCTCAGCAAGCGGGATGGCAAGCCCAACATGGCGCTGAGTGACTTTGTCTCGCCGGCTGAGAGCGGTTTACCGGACTATCTGGGTGGTTTTGTCGTTACAGCGGGGCTCGAAGAAGTCGCTATTGCCGAACGCTTTGAGAAGAAGAACGACGATTACTCCTCGATTCTGGTGAAGGCTCTGGCGGACCGGTTTGCCGAGGCGATGGCGGAATTCATGCATCAGCGCGTGCGGAAGGAATTGTGGGGCTATGCTCCCGATGAAAACCTGAGCAATGAGGAACTGCTGTCCGAAAGCTATCGTGGCATTCGGCCGGCACCGGGTTATCCCGCCCAACCGGACCATACGGAAAAAACGACGCTGTTCCGCCTGCTCAATGCCGAAAAGAACGCGGGCGTTAAGCTGACGGAAAGCTACGCCATGTGGCCGGGCTCGTCGGTATCAGGGCTCTATTTCTCGCATCCTGATGCCTATTACTTTGGCGTGGCCAAGGTAGAGCGTGACCAGGTGCTAGATTATGCCCAGCGCAAGGGGATGAGCGTTGCGGAGGTTGAGCGCTGGCTCGGGCCAATCCTCAACTACATTCCGGGTCCGGCTATCGTCGCGGCGGAGTAGTGCTGTGAGCAAGGTGGAGCCCATCCCGGTGCGGCTGGTGGCGGAGCCTGGGCGGTTGCTGGCGCTCGATGCCGATACTGCCCTCCTCCGCTTGCCCGCAAATTCCGGTCACGGGCATGCGGACGGAGAGCAGTGCATCGCATGCGCCATGCGCACCGATGTTCGTGCCCTGCTGTTCGATCTGCTGGAGACCGCCAAGCGGGGCCTGCGGCCGCCGTTCAAGAGTGTTGTGGTGGATGCAAGTGCCGTGGCGGATCAGGACAAGGTGGTCGCGGCCTTAACAGGCAGGTTGCCCGCTCAGGCGCTGCGCGACCATACCGTGGCCCGGCTCTTTTATCTCGCGAGCGGCTAGCCTGTCTGGCGCCGCCAGATCGCCAGCTAGCGAGGCTGGAAGGGGATGATCGGCGTGTCGAGCCGCAGGTAGAGCGGATGCTTGGGTGAGCCGTCGGCGTTGGTCCCGAAACACCAGAGGCTGACGCCGTCGCTCAGCAAGGCTGCGACGATATCCTGCCCTGCCTGCGCCAGCGCCCTGTTGAGCTTGCCATGGCACAGCACGACCTTTTCCGCACCTGCTGCTGCCTGGCGAATGGCAGGCAGATTGGCGTCGGAAACAGCTTCGACGCCGGGTGCCAAGAGCATCTTCGGATCGGTCGCGCGATAGTCCCCTACATTGGCCTTTACCATGGCCGTAAAGCCTTCGCGCGTGGCAAAGGTCCATTCGCGGGCACAGGTCGGATCGTTCACCAGAGCATCGGCCGTGCTCGGATTCATGCCGATGAACATGATGTAGCGCTCGGGGAAGCTGTCGCCCATCCAGCGTCGCATGAGCTGGCGGTGTTCCTTGTCGGTGAACACCGCATCGCCCTTGACGCCTGGCATGAGGCGCAGGCGCACCCTGCCCCCAGGATCGTGGCCCTCGCCGTCGATCATGCCGTGAGGTCACTCGGCGGCGTCAGTCCGTTGATGAGCGACGCCGTGGTGATGGTATTGGCTAGGAGGCAGGCAATGGTCATCGGACCCACACCGCCTGGAACGGGAGTTATCGCTCCCGCCACCGCGGCTGCTTCGGCGTAGGCCACGTCACCCAGAAGGCGCGTCCTGCCCTCGCCACGCTCGGGGGCGTCAATGCGGTTTATACCGACGTCGATCACCGTCGCGCCTGGCTTGATCCAGTGCCCCTTGATCATTTCAGGTCGGCCAACAGCCGCGATGACAATATCCGCTTCGCGGACGACAGCCGGCAGGTCCCTGGTTCGAGAGTGCGCCATAGTGACAGTGCAGTTCTCGCGCAGCAGAAGCTGGGCCATGGGCTTGCCCACGAGGTTGGACCGGCCAACAACAACGGCATGCAATCCAGCAAGATCGCCCAAGGTGTCGCGCAGCAGCATCAGACATCCCAGCGGCGTGCAGGAGACTGGTCCAGGCAAGCCGACAACCAGTTTGCCGACGCTTGCGGGCGTAAAGCAGTCGACGTCCTTGTCGGGCGAGATGGTCTCGATGATCTTCTTGGCATCAATCTGCGGTGGCACGGGAAGCTGTACTAAGATGCCGTGAATGGCCGGATCAGCATTGAGCTTTTGGACGAGTGCGAGCACTTCCGCCTCGCTCGTCGTCTCAGGCAGCTCGTATTTTTCCGAGTGCATGCCAACATCAACTGTCTGCTTGGCCTTTTGCGCCACATAAACCTGACTGCCCGGATCATGCCCGACGATAACTACGGCAAGCCCAGGCGTGATCCCGTGTTCGGTTTTCATGCGCTGAACATGGTCTGCGATACGGCCGCGGAGGCCCTCGGCAAAGCTCTTGCCGTCGATGATCCGTGCGGTCACAGGAACCTCCATGTGTTGTGCGTCGCAAACCAGAATGGCGCGACGCAGCCATACAAAAGAGCTGCGGGTTTCGTCCATGCCAATGCGGAAATAAAAAGGGCCGCAACGGCATCTCTGCCATCGCAGCCCTGGGATTATAGGCCCGCCGCACTGTTGAGGGCTTGGGGGACAAGCGGCCGGCACTACACTCCTGATCCATCGGCTGCATGTCTTGCTTGCTACGCCAATGAACTGAGCAAGAGATGGGGGAGAAATGCGGCAGGAAAAGTGGTCTTCACTGCTATGTGAATCTCCCCTGGCACAGCCATACTGAAAAGGCCGTTTATTGAAACGGCCCCTGTAAGCTGTCATTCAACAAGGCTAGGCTGTTTACAGCCACACGATTCCGCTTGGCGCGCTTGATCCGGAGCGCACCTTCGCAAAGGACCGACATGACAACGATCAGCCCACCGCGTTTGGAAAAGCAGTCCTTCACGGACCCGGAGAAAGCCTGGGAGTACTTGGCCGAACTGTATCATCGCAATACCGGGTTTATCCGGAGCCATCTTGAGGCACTGACTGAAGGTGTCGTGCCGCCGGGTCGAGTGAGAGCCTGCTATCCGCAGGTAGAGGTGCGCTCGACGAGCTATAGCCGGTCGGAAAGCACCCTGCCCTATGGCTTCCTCCATTCGCCTGGGCTTTATCGCACCACGGTCACTGCTCCCGACCTGTTCCGGACCTATTTCCAGGAGCAGTTCACGGTCATTCTCAAGAACCATGGCGGCACCATCGACATTACAGAATCTGACACGCCGATCCCACTGCACTTTGCCGTGTCGGCCAATGAACGGATCGATGGCGAAGCGCTCAACGCTTTGAACATTCCCTTGCGGGATGTGTTCGACGCGCCGGACTTGGGCAATACGGACGACGAGATTGCCAACGGAACGTTTGTGCCGCCGCGCGGTGGACCTTACCCGCTGGCTGCCTTTACGGCGCCGCGCGTCGATTACTCCCTGTTCCGGCTGAGCCATTATACCGGGACGGATGCCCGACACTTCCAGAACTTCGTGATCTTTACCAACTACGCTTTCTACGTGGATGAGTTTTGTCGGGTGGCGAAGGAATACATGCGGACCGGCCACCCGCATTATGAGAGCTTCATCGAGCCGGGCAATGTCATAACCGACAATGCGCTCAAGGGTGGAAGCACTGCGGGTACGGCGCCGGTGCGTGCACCGCAGATGCCAGCCTATCACCTCACCGCCAGTCGTGGTCGCGGCATCACCATGGTCAATATCGGCGTCGGTCCATCCAACGCCAAGACCATCACGGACCACATCGCCGTCTTGCGCCCGCATGCCTGGATCATGCTGGGACATTGCGCTGGCCTGCGGAACAGCCAGGAACTCGGGGATTACGTTCTGGCCCACGCCTATGTCCGCGAAGATCATGTGCTGGATGCGGATTTGCCGCTGACTGTGCCGGTGCCGGCGCTTGCCGAAGTACAAGTGGCGCTGGAGCGGGCGGTGGAGGAGATCACCCACACCGAGGGCATCGAAACCAAGAAGATCATGCGGACAGGCACGGTGGCGACGTTCGACAACCGCAATTGGGAATTGCGTGACCAGACCGAGATCACGCAACGGCTGAGCCAATCGCGTGCCGTGGCGCTGGACATGGAGTCAGCTACGATCGCCGCCAATGGCTTCCGGTTCCGCGTACCGTACGGCACGCTGCTGTGTGTGTCAGACAAGCCGCTGCATGGTGAACTGAAGCTGCCTGGCATGGCGTCTGACTTTTATCGCACGCAGGTCAATCGGCATCTGCAGATTGGCTTGCGGGCCATGGAGATCTTGCGCGACCAGCCAGCCGAGCGGCTGCATTCGCGCAAGCTCCGGAGCTTTGCCGAGACAGCATTCCAGTAGGCTACTGTCCCGGCATTTGCGTTAGTGCTTGGCGGTGCCAGGCTCGGCCATTTTACGGTGCATTTCGGCTAGCTGCTTGTCTGGCGTGATGTTGGCCATCAATGCCTGCATCTTGTTGCTGAAGCCAGACACTTCGTGTCCATCACCGCGCATCATGGCGTTGAAGCCGTCTTTGGCGACCTTGTCGGCCGGCGCCTTCTTGTCGGTTCCGACCTTGGTGTCCATCAGGTCAGCGACTTCAAAGAAGTCAGTGTCGGTAGGGCCTGGCATCAAGACGGTGACAGTGACATCGGTGTCCTTGAGCTCGTTGCGCAGGGCAAAGGAGAACGAGTCCACATAGGCCTTCGTAGCGTTGTAGACGGCCTGGAACGCGCCAGGCATCAGACCGGCGATGGATCCCGTGATGAGGACCTTGCCTGAATTGCGGGCGCGCATGTCACGCACGAAACGGTGCAGCAGGTAGGTGGTGCCCACGACATTGAGGTTGATGACCTTGGTGATATCGGCGAAGTCCTGATCGAGAAATGCCCTGCCCAGACCGCGTCCCGCATTGGCCATAAGCACGTCAACCGGGCGCCTCTTGGCTTGAACAGCCTGGTAGAGCTTGTCGACGCCTTCTATTGTGGAGAGGTCGGCCTGGACAGTGTCGACTGTTCCGCCGATTTGCCGCAACTGCGCAGCGGCTTGTTTGATTTCAGCAGTGTCCGAAGAAATCACCACATCATAGCCGTGCTCGACGCACTGCTTGGCGAGTTCATAGCCGATGCCGGACGATGCGCCCGTGACCACGGCAAGTTTGACGGCTTCAGCCATAATGGAGCTCCGTTGAGACTAGAGAGCCTTCTCAACGGAGCAGAGTCGTTGGTGTTCCGGTCCCTGGTGGTAAACTATCCTAGGACCAGCTTGTATTTATCGGCCTTTGACGACCGAGTAGCCGGCATACTTTGCCGAGGTGCCCAGCTGCTCCTCGATGCGGATCAACTGGTTGTACTTGGCCAGGCGGTCCGAGCGGGAGAGCGAGCCGGTTTTGATCTGACCGCAGTTGAGCGCAACAGCGAGGTCGGCGATGGTTGAGTCTTCCGTTTCGCCCGAGCGGTGGGACATTACGGAGGTATAGCCAGCGCGGTGCGCAGTATCGACGGCGTTAAGCGTTTCGGACAGCGAGCCGATCTGATTGACCTTGACCAGAATGGAGTTCGCGACACCCATCTTGATGCCCGAAACGAGCCGCTGGGTGTTGGTGACGAACAGATCGTCGCCGACCAGCTGGACTTTCTTGCCGATGGCTTCGGTGAGAGCCTTCCAGCCGTCCCAGTCGTCTTCGCCCATGCCGTCTTCGATGGAGATGATGGGGTAGCGGGTGGCAAGGTCTTCGAGGAAGCGCACGTTTTCTTCGGAGGACAGCGACTTGCCCTCGCCTTCCATCTCGTACTTGCCGCCTTTATAGTATTCGGTGGCAGCGCAATCGAGACCCAGGAAAATGTCCTCGCCCGGACGGTAACCGGCCTTCTCGATCGAACGCATGATGAAGCCCAAAGCGTCATCAGCGGACTTGAGATTGGGCGCGAAACCGCCCTCGTCGCCGACAGCTGTGTTGTGGCCCTCGGCCGAGAGGCCTTTTTTCAGCGTGTGGAAGATTTCCGAACCGATGCGGACAGCGTCGGCAAGGTTTTCGGCGCCGGCTGGCAGGATCATGAACTCCTGCATGTCGATCGGGTTATCCGCATGCTGGCCGCCATTGATGATGTTCATCATGGGGACGGGCAGCACATGGGCATTCGGGCCGCCGATATAGCGGTAGAACGGCAGCTCGCTCGATTCTGCTGCCGCCTTGGCGACGGCCAGCGAAACGCCAAGAATGGCGTTGGCGCCGAGGCGCGACTTGTTGGGAGTGCCGTCGAGTTCGATCAGGGCTTGGTCAACGGCCAACTGGTCCAGCGCATCCATGCCCTGAATCTCGTCAGCAATGGCGTTGTTGACGTTTTCGACGGCCTGGAGCACGCCCTTGCCGCTGTACTTCTTGCCGCCGTCACGCAGTTCCACGGCTTCATGGGCGCCAGTAGACGCGCCGGAAGGAACCGCGGCGCGGCCGAAGCTGCCGTCGTCGAGCACCACGTCAACTTCGACCGTTGGATTGCCGCGGCTGTCGTAGATCTGACGGCCCTGAACGTGAATTATCGAAGACATCGGCTAAGCCCTTCCCGAATGGATCATCTTGTTTTCGCAGCCTCTCCTAGACTTGCCGTGTGACAAGGAAAAGAGGGGGCGGCAAAAAAAGCGGCGCAATGAATGCGCGGTGGCGAGGTGTCGCCTTCGCTATTGAGTGGTGAGCACCTGTCCATCGTCGATCAGCCAACGCACGGCCTCCTGCACCGCTTCAAGAGAGGTGTAGCGCGGGCTGTAACCAAGCAGCCGCCTGGCTTTCTCGATGGAGCAATTGGGCGAGCGAGCGATGTGCTCCCAAGTCGCCTTGGCTTCCGCTTCAACCTGATTGGCAGCCCAGCTATCGAACGGTTGGAACGAGAGATCGGGTTGTTTGCCAAACCAGCGGTACATGGCTTCCGCGTAGTACCGGAGGGTCAGGGCTCCCGAGGACACCGCGTGAAAGCTTTGCCCGTTCGCCGAGGCGGGATTCTCGATTGCGGCCATGATAAGTTGGGCCACGTCGTCGGCATGGACATGGTGAACCGTTTCCAGGCCGAAGTTGGGCAGCGCAAGCGGCTTGCCCTGAGCGATGGTCGAGAATACCGAAGGGTTGAAGTGCCCGGCGGGATTGAGCGGAGCCCAGCCGGGGCCGACAATGTGTCCGGGGTGAACAATACTCACAGGGAACCCGCGGCGCTGGGCACGGCGCAGGAGATCGGCTTCGATGGCAGCCTTGGCGATCCCGTACTCGCCGAACGGTTGCTTGACGGCGGACTCAAGTGTCGGGACAACGCCAGAGGCGCCGTGCGTCCAGATGGTGCCGATGTGGATCAGCTGGTCCACATTGCCTTCCAAGGCGTCAGCCAATTGCGTGCTGCTCGCGAGGGTGAAGCAGATCAGGTCGACAACGACATCACCACCGATGTCCGCGATAGCCGAGCCAAACGTGCCAGCCTGCTCTTCCTGCTGACGGTCCAGCTCCACGCGTTCCACCGAGTCCCAAAGGGCGCTGGAGTGGTACGGCTTTGCCGAGCCGCGGCTGACCGCCACGACTTGGTGGCCAGCTTGCACAAGCCTCGGAACCAGATAGGTGCCGATGTGTCCGGTGGCGCCGATGACGACGATCTTGCTCATGCCAGCTCCTCAATCATCCCGCTTGTGAGCGTCAATGCGCTTGCTTTCGAGTGCTGCCTTGGCTTCTTCGAGTTCCTTCTCGGCCTTGGTCCGTCCGAACTTGATCCGGTTCTCTGCAGCCTGAGCGTCCTTGGCATCCCGCGCCTTGCGCTTGCGCGCCGTTCGGAGATTGATGATGTCAGCCATGACCTGCCTCGCTCATCAAACCAGCCGGCTTTGCTCCATGGCAGCCGCGATGAAGCTTGCAAACAACGGATGCGGCTCGAATGGCTTGCTCTTGAGTTCCGGATGGAACTGCACACCGATGAACCATGGGTGATCCGTACGCTCAACGATCTCGGGCAATTTGCCATCCGGCGAAACGCCGGAGAACAGGAGACCGTTCTTCTCGAGGAGCTTACGATAATCCATGTTCACCTCATAGCGGTGACGATGGCGCTCGGAGATCCGGGTGGAGCCATAGATATCGGCGACGCGGCTGCCACGGGTCAGCTGGGCCGGGTACGCACCGAGGCGCATGGTGCCGCCGAGATCGCCTTCAGCCGCACGCGTTTCCGTCTCGTTGCCTTTGACCCATTCGGTCATCATGCCAACGATCGGCTCCTTCGTAGGCCCGAACTCGGTGGATGAGGCATTCTTGATGCCGGCCGTGTTGCGGGCCGCTTCGACGCAGGCCATCTGCATGCCGAAACAAATGCCGAAATAAGGCACGTCCTTGACGCGGGCAAAACGAGCCGCCTCGATCTTGCCGGCAGAACCACGCTCGCCAAAGCCACCTGGCACAAGGATGCCATGGACATGCTCGAGATAGGGAGCGGGGTCGTCGCGCTCGAAAACTTCGGAATCGATCCACTGCAGGTTCACCTTGACCTTGTTGGCAATGCCGCCATGGGTCAGGGCTTCGGACAGCGATTTATAGGCGTCCTTAAGGCCAGTGTACTTGCCAACGATGGCGATATTGACCTCGCCTTCAGGGTTGTGCAGGCGGCTCGTCACATCCTGCCAGGCCGACAGATCAGGCTCTGGCGCATCGGTGATGCCGAAGGCCGCCAAGATCTCGGTGTCCAGGCCTTCCCGATGATATGCCAGCGGCACATCGTAAATCGAACTGACATCAAGCCCCTGGATCACAGCGCTTTCACGGACATTGCAGAACAAGGAAAGCTTCTTCTTCTCACCTTCCGGGATCGGCCGGTCGCAACGGACCAGGAGAACGTCGGGTGAAATGCCAATCGAACGCAGCTCGCGCACCGAGTGCTGGGTCGGCTTGGTCTTGAGCTCCCCGGCAGACGGGATATAGGGCATCAGCGTGAGGTGCAGGTAGCAGGCCTGGCCACGTGGCAAATCGTTGCCCAACTGGCGGATGGCTTCGAAGAACGGCAGCCCCTCGATATCGCCAACCGTGCCGCCGACTTCGACGAGCACAAAGTCGAACTCTTCATTACCCTCAACTACGAAGCTTTTGATGGCGTCCGTGACATGAGGGATGACCTGCACCGTGGCGCCGAGATATTCGCCACGGCGCTCCTTGGCTAGAATATCCGAATAGATGCGACCTGTGGTGATGTTGTCGCGCTTATTCGCGGCCCTGCCCGTGAAGCGCTCGTAGTGACCGAGATCCAGGTCAGTCTCGGCACCGTCGTCCGTTACGAAGACTTCCCCGTGCTGTGTGGGGGACATCGTACCAGGATCCACGTTGAGATAAGGGTCCAGCTTTCTCAGGCGAACCTTGTAGCCGCGCGCCTGCAGGACAGCGCCAAGCGCCGCCGAAGCCAAACCTTTACCCAAAGAGGAGACCACGCCTCCGGTGATGAATACGTACCGAGCCATGGGCGCTCACCTTAATCACATCAGCTTCGATTCGTAGAGCGTGCAAGTTAGCTCTACACAAAAGAAAGAAGGGGATGTTTCCATCCCCCTCTTTGGCTTGCCTTGCGGCATTTAGTTGGTCGCTGGAGCGACCGGTGCTTCTGCAGGCACCTCAGGCACCGGCAGATCGCTTGTTGTTTCTGGCGTAGCAGCAGGTGCAGGTGCTGGCGCTGCTGGAGCGATATCCTGCGTAACCGGGTCGGTTCCTGCTGGGGCCGCGGGATCGCCTGCCGGCACCGGCAGGTCAGTCGTGCCGCCTTGAAGCGAGTTTAGAGCATCAAGAACGCTGGTGGGCGCAGCCTCACCATCTGTTGCGGTGGCACGCTCCAGAATGCCAGACGTGCCGCGATCGAGTTCGGAAAGGATCGTCAGACCAATTGCTGTTGCGAAAAACAGCGTCGCCAGAATCGCCGTGGTACGGGTCAGCAGGTTTGCGGAGCCGCGGGCCGTCATGAAGCCACCGCCACCCCCGCCGATGCCCAGCGCGCCGCCTTCCGAGCGCTGCAGCAGGATCACTGCAATCAGCGCAAGAACGATCAGCAGATAGGCAACAATCAGGACGTTCGCCATCGTGTCTCAGTCTATAGGTCTGTCAAAAGATGGCGCGTCATACACGCCTCTTGGTCCAAATGCCAGAGCCCCTACGGAGATTCCGAAGAGGCTCAAGGCTCTGCTCAAGTCATACGGCGGAGATAATAGTGTAGAAGTCGTTTGCCAAGAGGCTCGCTCCGCCGACAAGACCGCCATTTACATTTTCGATGGCCAGGATTTCGCGAGCGTTCTGAGGCTTGAGGGAGCCGCCGTAAAGAATGCGGATGTTGAGCCCCTTATCGCCAAAGCGATCCACCAACTTCTGGCGGATAGAGGCATGCATGGCTGCGATCTCTTCGTTGCTGGGCGTGCGGCCCGTACCGATAGCCCAGATAGGCTCGTAGGCAATGTTGACTTCGTGGTTTTCAGCTGCGTCGGGAACCGAGTTCGCAATTTGGGTCGCAACAACGGCTTCCGCTTCTCCGCCGTCGCGTTGTGCCTCGGTTTCGCCAACGCAGATGATTGGCTTCAGGCCTGCGGCAATGGCTGCGATCGCCTTGGAGCGGACTTGTTCATCGGTTTCGCCGTGAGCGGACCGCCGTTCGGAGTGTCCGACAATGACATACTGAGCGCCAGCATCGGCCAGCATCGTAGCCGCGATATCTCCCGTGAAGGCTCCCGAGAGTTCGCTGTGACAATCCTGCCCACCAATCAGAATGCCTGAAGGAGCGCCCTGCCGTGCTGCTGCGGCGACAATAGTTGCTGGCGGGCAGACGACCACAATTGCGCGAGGCGCTGCACCGGTCGTCAGCATGCCTGCAAGTGAGGTTAGTTCGTCCAAGGAAGCCCGCGTGCCGTTCATTTTCCAGTTGCCCGCGATCAATGGTGAGATTGTTGTCGTCACTCTTTGCTCCTACTGCCTCTTGCACCGGGATCGGCTTTGCCCTAACCCCGGCTGTCAACGGATTACTAGTGCGGTCCCTGTATCGCCGTAAACCCATGGTCGCTGAACGGAACGTCTTAAATGCTCGATAGTTTGCGTGATTTCGCAAAATCCTGGCCAGGCAAGATCATGGGAGCATTCCTCCTGGTGGGTGTAGCTGGTTTCGGAATCAGCAATGTCATAACCGACCTTGGAACCAATACGGTTGCCCGTGTTGGTGATGAGGAGATCAACTCGCGCGAGTTCCTGCGCGCCTACCAAAGCCAGATCAACCAGGTGGCGCAGCAGATCGGTTCCGTGCCGACGGCAGAGGAAGCCATCAGCTTGGGCATCCCGGGTACAGTGCTGCAGAACCTGGCACAAGACGCGGCCCTTAATCAGATGGCCGACCGTTTTGGCCTTGGCGTTTCAGAGCAGAAGCTCAGCGAAATGCTCCGCGAGGACCCGAGCTTCCAGGGCACGTTGGGTACGTTCGATCCCAGCGCCTTCAGCCAGGTGCTGCAAATGAGTGGGATTACCGAATCCGAGTATTTCGAGGACCAGGCCGATGCGGCGCGCCGCCAGCAGCTGGTCTTGAGCCTGTTCGGCGATACCAAGCTGCCAAGCACCGCCTCAAGCCTCGTTAATCGCTATGCAGGCGACCTGCGCACAATCGACTACTTCGTGCTTTCTGAAAACAACATTGCACCGCCACCTGCCCCGACCGAGGCTGAACTCGCCGCTTACCTGACGGAGCATCAGAGCGAATTCCGGACGGTGGAGACTCGCACGGTGCAGATGCTGCGCCTGTCGTCGACCGAGCTTGCCGCCACCAAGACAATTGCTGAAGATGCCCTTGTTGCCGAGTACGAGCGCACGAAGGCAAGCCTGACCAAGCCCGAGCGCCGGACCATCCAACAGGTTGTGCTCAATCCAGAACAAACCGCAGCTTTCGAAGCTGGACTGGCTGCTGGGACGCCCTTCGAAACCCTGGTGACAAATGCAGGGCTGGCGCCGACGGAGCTCGGCACCTTGACCCAGGCCGAAATTCAAGACGCCAATCTTGCTAGTGCAGCTTTCACTTTGCCGCAGGGCGGGTTCGTGCTGATCGATGGGGTTGCCGGGAAGCGCGCGATCCACGTGTCAGCCATCGAGGCGGGTGGTACGCCGAGCCTCGAAGAAGCGCGCGAACAGGTCCGCCAGAACCTTGCGGTTGCGCAAGCGCGTAACGAATTGGCAGATGTGCAGGATCAGATTGAAGAACTGCGGGCTGCCTTCCGGCCGTTGAGCGAAATTGCCGCACGGTTCGGTCTGCCTCTCTACGAAGCCAATGTCACTGCCTCTGGTAGTGAGCTCAGCGTGGTGCCTGATCTTGCGGCAGAGGATGTGCCGCGCGTTGCCCAAGCCATTTTCAGGGCTACCGAAGGGCAGCTCACGCCTTCCGTCCAGTTGGCCGGCAATGGCAATCTCTACTTCGACCTGAGCAAGATCGATCCGGCACGTGACCAGACGCTTGACGAGGTGCGTGAGCAGGTGGCCCAGGCTCTTACGACCGAACGCACCAATAATGCACTTCAGGCGGCAGCGCAGGATGCTGTCGCGCGCCTGGATCGTGGCGAGGCCTTGGCCGATATCGCTGCATCCTTCTCTGTGTTCCCGCAGCTGAGCCAGCCATTCAATCGCTTTGGCAATGAAGAAGGTGGGATCGACGGCTCTGTCGCATCCGCGGCATTTGCCGGGGGCGCTGATCATCATGGCCAGGCCGTGAGCCAGGCGGGCGAGTTTGTGGTGTTCGATGTTGTGGACGTCACCCCCGCCCAGGGCAATTTGGCCGAGCAAGCCAATGCCAGCCTTGAGAATGAAGTGCGTGTTGGTCTCTATGGCGAGTTCGTGACTGCGGTACGCGATGAAGTCGGCCTGCGCACCAACCAGCAAGCAATACAGCAGCTTCTTACTCTCAACACCCCCCAATAATCGCGTTCCCAACCGGATGATCGACTGATGAGCGACGCCTATTCCCGCTTTGCCGAAAAATACGAAGCTGGAAAGTCGCAAATCGTCTGGCGTCGCATCGTTGCCGACCTCGAGACACCCATCGGGACCTATCTCAAGCTCGCTGAAGGCCGGAAGAACACATACCTGCTGGAGTCCGTACAGGACGGTACGACTCGCGGCCGATATTCGATTATCGGCAGCCAGCCGGATGTGATCCTCAAGGTCGAGGGCGGCCAAGCGTTCATCAACCGGCGTGCTCAACTGGACGAAGCGGATTTTGCTCCCCTGCCCGACCGGCCGCTCGACGCGCTGCGGGAGTTTGTTTCCGGGAGCAAGATCGAGGTGCCGCAGGGCCTGCCGCCACAGTCGGCAGGCATCTACGGATATTTGGGCTATGAAATGGTCCGGTACATGGAAGTGCTGCCCGACACCAATCCCGACGATCTTCAGACGCCCGAAGCCATTCTAATGCGGCCGTCCCTGTTGGCCATTTTCGATACGCTTAAGGACGAGCTTTATCTCACAGCACCGGTCTATGTGGTGTCGGGCGTTTCGGCGCGACAGGCCTATGAGGCTGCCGAAGCGCGTGTCGATGATGCGATTGCGAGGCTTGGCCGGGCCATGCCCACCACACCGGCACTGGCGGACCTCGAAAGCATCGAAGTTACCAGCAATACCAGCCGCGCTGACTATTTCGCCATGGTGGCTAAGGCGAAGGAATACATCACTGCCGGCGACATCTTCCAGGTGGTGCTCAGCCAACGCTTCTCAGCACCATTCCACTTGCCGCCCACGGCGCTGTATCGGGCGCTGCGCCGCACCAATCCCAGCCCATATATGTACTTCCTCGATTTCGGGGGTTTTGCGGTGGCCGGCTCCAGCCCGGAGATTCTTGTCCGGGTGCGGGATGGTGAGATCACAATCCGGCCTATCGCTGGTACCCGCAAGCGCGGCTCGACGCCGACGAGAGATCAGGAACTCGCAGCGGAACTATTGTCCGATCCAAAGGAACTGGCCGAGCACCTAATGCTGCTGGACCTAGGGCGCAACGATGTGGGTCGCGTGGCCAAGACCGGGACCGTGAAGGTCACGGACAAGTTCTTCCTCGAGTACTATTCTCACGTCATGCACATTGTTTCCAATGTGGTGGGTGTGCTTGACCCCAAGTACGACTTCATCGATGCGTTGTCGGCGGGTTTTCCAGCCGGCACGGTTTCTGGTGCGCCTAAAGTGCGCGCCATGGAGATCATTGATGAGCTTGAGAAGTCCAAACGTGGCATTTATGGCGGCTGTGTTGGCTATTTCAGCGCCGATGGCACGATGGACACCTGCATCGTCTTGCGCACGGCCATCTTGAAGGACGGCAAGCTCTATGTGCAGTCGGGCGCGGGTATCGTGGCTGACAGCCAGCCGGAACTTGAACAACTTGAGTGCGAAAACAAGGCTCGAGCCCTTTTCAGCGCGGCCGAAGAAGCGTTACGGTATGCCGGAGAGGCAAGGATCGGCCAATGAGGGTGCAGATAGTTAGACAAGTTCGATGGCGGGGCTGGTTCGCTCTTTGAACCACCATGTCCCTCCAAGCCGGGCCGAGCCATGACCAAGACCCTCGTTATCGATAACTACGACAGCTTCACCTACAACCTTGTCCACTTCCTGGGCGAACTCGGCGCCGATATCACCGTGCGCCGCAATGACAAGATTACCCTCGGCGAAATCGCCGAGATGGCGCCGGAGGCGATTGTCCTGTCGCCTGGACCATGCACTCCCAACGAAGCTGGCATCTGTCTCGACGTGATCGAACGCTTTCAGACGGAGACGCCCATACTCGGAGTGTGCCTCGGGCATCAGGCGATCGGCCAGGCTATGGGTGGCAATGTTGTCCGCGCGCCTCATCTGGTGCACGGCAAGACGTCAAAAATCAACCACACGGGTAAGGGCCTGTTCCGTGGCTTGAACGCTGGCTTCGAGGCGACGCGATATCATTCATTAATCGTTCAGGAAGACAATCTTCCAGAGGTTTTGGAAGTGACCGCCACAACGGATGATGGCCTGATCATGGGCATGCAGCACAAGACCTTGCCAGTGCATGGCGTGCAGTTTCATCCCGAGAGCATCGCCTCCGAAAACGGTCATGCTTTGCTCCAGAACTTCCTGAACCTGGCTCGTGACTTTAAGCGAAAGGCTGCCTGATGGACATCAAGGCGGCACTGCACAAGATTGCGGATCGACGCGATCTGACAGGTGAAGAAATGCGCGGCGTCATGCGCACGATTATGGCTGGCGAAGCAACAGCAAGCCAAATTGGTGCCTTCCTCATGGGCATGCGGATCAAGGGGGAAACGGTCGGTGAGATCGCAGCAGCCGTTTCTATCCTGCGTGAACAGATGGTGCCTGTGGAGGCGCCAGAACATGCCATTGATATTGTAGGTACAGGCGGCGATGGCGTCGGCAGCCTGAACATTTCAACGACCACTGCCCTGGTCGTCGCTGCGGCTGGCGTACCGGTTGCCAAGCATGGCAACAAGGCGCTTTCGTCCCGGTCGGGAGCCTCGCAGGTGCTTGAGGCGCTTGGGGTGAAGCTCGACCTTACTCCTGAGCAGATTGCTCAAACAATCGCTAAGGTCGGCATTGGCTTTATGTTCGCGCCAAGCCATCATCCCGCAATGCGCCACGTTGGTCCGACCCGGACGGAACTGGGCGTTCGAACCATGTTCAACTTGCTTGGTCCTCAATCAAACCCTGCGGGCGTGCGGCGCTACCTTTTGGGTGTATTCTCCCAGCAGTGGGTAGAACCGGTAGCGGCAGCGCTCCTTGCCAACCGTGCTGTCAAGGCCTGGGTCGTGCACTCCAGCGAAGGCTTGGATGAACTTTCCACTTCCGGGCCGAACTTTGTGGCGCAAATTGCTGGAGGTGACCTGCGCAGCTTTGAGCTACACCCTGAGCAGGTCGGACTGAAGCTAACCGATCCCCAAGACCTCCTGGGCGGGGAGCCAGCCGAGAATGCAGCTGCCATGATGGCTTTGTTTGATGGCGCGCCAGGCGCTTACCGAGAAACGGTCCTTCTGAATGCGGGCGCGGCATTCCTCGTGGCGGACAAGGTCAGCACGATCGAAGACGGCATTGAACTTGCCAGAACAGTGATCGACGGCGGCAAAGCCAAGGAAACACTCGCGCGCCTTGTGGCCGTATCCAACGGACAGGATCTATGAGCGACATTCTTCAGCAGATCGAGGCTTACAAGCGGGAAGAAATCGCCGCGGCAAAAGCCATGAGGCCTTGGGCGGAGGTCGTTGCCCAAGCGCATGACCAACCTGCGCCACGCGGCTTTATTGAAGCCATCAAGGCCAAGCGCAGAGATGACAAGTATGCACTGATCGCCGAGGTCAAGAAGGCCAGTCCTTCGAAAGGTTTGATCCGCGCCAACTTCAATCCGGCCGAAATCGCGCGAGCCTACGAAGCTGCTGGAGCCGCCTGCCTGTCAGTCCTTACAGATCGGCCGAGTTTTCAGGGGTCTCCTAGCTACCTAATTGAAGCGCGGGCGGCCACGAACTTGCCGGTCCTTCGTAAGGATTTTCTGTTCGAAACATATCAAGTAGCGGAAGCCCGCGCTTGGGGTGCCGATTGCATCCTCATCATTCTGGCTGCGGTCGGTGACGATGTGGCGCGTTACCTCCTTGACGCGGCCGAGGAGTGGAAGATGGACGCGCTCGTTGAAGTGCACGATCAGCTGGAGCTCGATCGGGCGCTCGCGCTAGGAGCAGAGTTCATCGGCATCAACAATCGCAATCTGCGCACCTTCGAGACAACTCTGGATACTTCGATTAACCTCGCAATCGGTGTTCCGAAGAGCGTTCTGCTGGTCAGCGAAAGCGGCATTGTGAACCACGACCACATCCGCAAACTCGATCAGCAGGCTGGCATCGGTACCTTTCTGGTCGGTGAGAGCCTGATGCGGCAGGATGACGTAGTTGCCGCAACGCGCTCATTGCTGATGGGTGCTCCACAGGTCGTTCGCTGATGAGCCAAGCTCTCACTCACCTGAACAGTAAGGGTGAGGCGCATATCGTCGACATCGGCGACAAGGCGGCGACCAGGCGCCGCGCAGTGGCCGGCGCAAAAGTTCATGCCGAGCCGACGACTATCACAGCCATCATGAGCAGCGACCTCAAGAAAGGGGATGCCCTAGCGGTCGCGCGTATCGCAGGCATTATGGCCGCCAAGAAGACGTCTGAGCTGATTCCGCTCTGTCATCCATTGGCGTTAACCAAGGTAGCGGTTGAGATAACGCCGGAAAGCGAAACAGTCATTGCTATAGAGGCCTTAGCCGAGACAACAGGGCAGACAGGTGTAGAAATGGAGGCCTTGGTTGCCGCGTCAACGGCCGCCTTGACGCTCTATGACATGGCCAAAGCGCTTGACCGATCCATGACGATCACGGACATCTGCTTGCTGGAAAAATCTGGTGGCAAATCCGCGGACTATAAGCGCCAATGAGCCTGCTTCCAGTAGAGCAGGCCCTCGCTCGTATCGCTGCGCGCGTGCCCGCCCCCACTCCTGAAACAGTGCCACTGGCAAAAGCATGCGGCCGCGTTCTTATGGCGCCGCTTGTGGCACAGCACAACCAGCCGCCCTTCCATGCTAGTGCTATGGACGGCTATGCTGTGCGAGCCGCAGACGTTGAGCCAGGAAAATGGCTTGCTATCATTGGCATGTCACAGGCAGGCCTGGGTTTCGGTGGACAACTAGGGTTCAAGCAAGCGGTCCGCATCTTTACCGGGGCTCCGCTGCCAGAAGGCGCCGACACCGTTATCATGCAGGAACTGGCTGAGGTTCAGGACGGCAAAGTAGCCTTTCAGGCGCGCCCTCAGATGGGACACAGCGTCCGGCCTGCAGGCAGCGACTTCTCAGCAGGGCAGGAACTCATCGTGGCTGGCACCCTGCTGACGCCATTCCACCTCGCCGTTGCTGCAGCGGCCAATAAAGCCGAACTGACGGTGGCCCGGCGCCCTGCCCTTGCACTGCTCGCGACAGGAGATGAACTTGTCCTGCCGAGCTCTTCTCTCCAAGCCGACCAGATCGTTGCCTCGAATAGCTTCGCTTTGGCGCCGCTCTTGCAGCCCTATGCTGAACGTGTCGTTGATCACGGGATCGCGCGGGATGACCGAGAGGAGTTGCGGTCCAAACTACGAGATATCTTTCAGACTGAGCCAAATGTTTTAATCACCACCGGCGGAGCAAGCGTCGGTGATCACGACATTGTCCAAGAAATCCTGCTCGAGTTAGGGGTGGAACTCGATTTCTGGCGCATCAACATGCGGCCTGGTAAGCCGCTGATGTTCGGCACTAAAGGCAAAACTCTAGTCTTTGGGCTGCCAGGTAATCCCGTGTCTGCTCTTGTCACGGCCGTAGTGTTCATCAAGCCCGCCTTGCGGCATTGGCTCGGGTATAATGCAGACACTATCAGCAAGTTGCCACTTGCCGCGCCAACACCGGCAAACACTGCACGTCGACACTTCATGCGAGCAAAGCTTTTGCAAACAATAGACGGCCCTCAAGCTCTGCCGATATCTGTGACGGATAGCGGCCATACATCGTCTCTTGCTGCCGCAGACCTGCTAGTCGTTCAGCCTGAGTTGGACCCCGGTCAGCCACAAGGAACTCTGGTCGATACTGTTTCTCTGACCAAGTTTTGAAGTTCTTCATTTGCGAAGCTGTTCTTCAGGGGAAATGTTGCAGAACATAACTGGAACACATATAGTCGTTCTGCCTATGTTCCGATTCTTCTCTTGAGGGCCACATGCTCACGCGCAAACAACACGAGCTGCTTATGTTCATCCACGAACGGATGAAGGAAAGCGGCATCCCACCCTCTTTCGATGAGATGAAGGACGCGTTGGATCTCGCATCCAAATCCGGCATTCACAGGCTGATTACCGCTCTGGAAGAGCGTGGGTTCATACGCCGTCTGCCTAACCGGGCACGGGCGTTGGAAGTCGTGAAGCTTCCTGACTCCATGAACCCTGTCCTGGGTGGTCGCAAGGCGAAGTTTCAACCTTCAGTGATCGAAGGTAATCTGGGCAAGGTCGCCACGCCTCCGGCTCGGGTGTCGGCAATAGAAGATTATGCCCGGCCTGTGTCGATCCCCGTTATGGGCCGCATTGCAGCCGGTACGCCAATCGAGGCGATCCAGACCCACTCCCATACGATTCTTGTGCCACCAGAAATGCTTGGCTCTGGCGAGCACTACGCTCTCGAAGTGCGTGGTGACTCCATGATCGATGCCGGCATTTTCGATCGTGACACGGTCTTGATCAAAAAGCAGGACCAGGCCAGCACGGGCGATATCGTTGTAGCGCTGGTTGATGATGAAGAGGCTACCCTGAAGCGGTTGCGGCGCAAGGGCGACACCGTGGCGCTGGAAGCTGCAAACCCGGCTTATGAGACACGAATTTTCCCGCCGGACCGCGTCAAGGTGCAGGGTCGTCTTGTCGGGCTGCTGCGCAAGTACTAGATCAGCGCCTTAGGAACACAGGCTTCAAAGAAGAAGGCCCGCTGGTGAAGCGGGCCTTTTTGTTTAGTGGTTGTCGCGCGGGATGCCGTTGGTTTGGGCGATACGCTGGTACTTCTCGGCTGGCTTGAGAATGGCGCCTTCGCCGAGCTGGCCAACGAGGCCGCGCTGGATTTCCTGCCAGGGAGTCTGATGCTTGGGGAACTTGTACCCACCCATCGATTCCAGATCCTGACGGCGCTTTGCGATCTCTTCATCAGAGATGAGGATGTTGGCCTGACCTTTGTTGAGATCAATACGGACACGATCGCCCGTGCGCAGGATCGCCAAATTGCCGCCGGCAGCCGCCTCTGGTGAGGCGTTGAGAATGGAGGGCGAGCCCGATGTGCCTGACTGACGGCCGTCGCCGATACAAGCCAGAGCATGGATGCCCTTCTTGATCAGGTAATCAGGTGGCCGCATGTTCACCACTTCCGCGGCACCTGGATAGCCGATCGGGCCTGCACCACGCATGAACAGGAGCGTGTGCTCATCAATTTCGAGCGATGGATCATCGATCCGGTGGTGGTAGTCCTCCGGACCATCAAAGACCACTGCCTTGCCCTCGAACATGCCCGGATGTTCCGGATTGTTCAGGTAGCGATCGCGGAACTCGGTCGAGATCACGCTCGTCTTCATGATGGCATTGTCGAACAGGTTGCCGCGCAGAACCAGGAAGCCCGCATCGCTCTTGAGCGGATTGTCGAACCGGCGAATAACCTTTTCGTCCTGGATCGTCGTGTTGCGGCAGTTTTCGCCGATCGTCTTGCCATTGGCCGTAGGCGCGTTTTCGCGGATGAGGCCTTGGCTCATCAGTTCGTTGACCACGGCTGGCACACCGCCGGCATGATAGTAGTCCTCGCCGAGGTACTCACCGGCTGGCTGCAGGTTCACCAGCAGCGGAACTTTGTGGCCATAGGTCTGGAAGTCTTGCAGATCCAGTTCAACGCCGATGTGCTTGGCGATCGCCTGAATATGGATGGGGGCATTGGTCGATCCGCCGATAGCCGAATTGACCACGATGGTGTTGATGAAGTTGTCCTTGGTCAGGATGTCGGAGGGTTTAAGGTCCTCATGCACCATGTCCACGATGCGCTTGCCGGTGCGGTAAGCCATCTCCTGGCGGTCGCGGTAAGGCGCTGGAATGGCTGCCGAGCCGGGGAGCTGCATGCCAAGCGCCTCGGCAAGCGAGTTCATGGTGGTGGCGGTGCCCATGGTATTGCAGTAGCCGGTGGAGGGCGCCGACGAAGCTACCAGTTCGATGAACTGGGCATAGTCGATTTCGCCTGCGGCCATCATCTGGCGCGCCTTCCATACAATCGTGCCGGAGCCAGTGCGTTCACCCTTGTGCCAGCCGTTGAGCATGGGCCCGACTGACAAGGCAATTGCGGGAATATTGACCGTCGCCGCACCCATCAACATGGCGGGTGTGGTCTTGTCACATCCGATGGTCAGGACGACGCCGTCCAGCGGATAGCCATAGAGGACTTCGACCAGGCCGAGGTAGGCTAGGTTGCGGTCAAGGCCAGCGGTGGGCCTCTTGCCCGTTTCCTGGATGGGATGAACTGGGAATTCGATGGCAATGCCACCGGCCTCACGGATGCCCTCTTTGACGCGTTCAGCCAGCACAATGTGGTGGCGGTTGCATGGGGACAGGTCCGAGCCGGTCTGCGCAATGCCGATGATCGGCTTGTCGGACTGCAGCTCCTCGCGTGAGACGCCGAAGTTCATATAGCGCTCGAGATAAAGCGCGGTCATATCGGGATTTTCGGGGTTGTCGAACCAGGCGCGAGATCTCAACTTCTTCGGGGCGGAACTGTCGCCGTTACCTGCAGTCATGCCATTTTCCTCATGAGCCGCGGCGCATGCAGGGCCGCGTTTGGACTGGTTCTAACATGGCTTTGGCCAGAGTGAATGGGGGTAGATGAAAAAATCATACAATTGAACATCTGCACCCGGGCATGTGGCGGAACGATCTTTGTCGCTTACCAAACGAGGAGACGGCTGAAACAGGTTGGGACAAGAAATCCGCGCTAGCCTAAGCAATGCGCACGCACTAGGGTCGCGCAACTCAGAACCTGGGCAGCGGGGAGATATCGTGAGCGACGCTTTGGATTGGGTGGCCGTAGACTGGGGCACCTCAAATTTGCGTGCCTGGGGCATGACGGCAGATGGGGCTATCTTGTTCGAAAGGTCATCCCCCAAGGGAATGGGCAAACTGGCGCGGGACGAGTTTGCGCCCGCTCTGACCGAAGTCCTTGAAGGAGAGCTGATCGCGCCGGCCGGAACGATAGAGGTGCTGATCTGCGGCATGGCCGGCGCCAAGCAGGGCTGGCTTGAAGCACCGTATTTAGAGGCACCCACCGACCTTAAAGGCCTGCTGAAGGGCGCAGTCCGTCCGGACGTTCCAGGAACCTCCATTGCTGCCGCCATCTTGCCCGGGGTGTGCCAGAAGGGCGGCGACGACAATGTGATGCGCGGCGAGGAGACCCAGCTTCTCGGGCTAGCCTCTATCCAGCCGGGTTTCTCGGGGCTCGTCTGCATGCCCGGCACGCATTCCAAATGGGCGCAGCTCACAGGCACGAGGATCGAGCGTTTCTCTACGGCCATGACCGGTGAAATGTTCGAGGTGTTGCGCCTGCATTCCGTATTGCGCCACTCCCTTTCGGGAGACCTGGATGGACCGGGGCGCCTCGAAGGTTTTGCGGCGGGAGCCGCCGATGGACTCGAGCATCCAGAAAATCTGCTCGGCACTTTGTTCCGCGTTCGCGCCGGATCTCTGCTTTCTGGTCGCCAGCCGGATTGGTGCGCGGGATATCTTTCGGGCTTGCTGATTGGAACTGAAATCGGCAGCAACCGTCATCTCATAGGCGATGCGCCTGTTCCTCTTATCGGTTCTCAGACGCTCTGCGCACTCTACCGCGATGTGCTGGCCATGATTGGAGCCGAAGGCACACCGCAGGACGCCACCCAAACCGTGCTGGCCGGCCTCAAGGCCGCGCGCAGTTACGCTGCCTAGGATCAATCCCATGGAACATAGACATCTCATTGCTATTTTGCGCGGCATCACTCCGGGTGAGACAATCGCGGTCTGTGAGGCGCTGATCTCCGCCGGTATCACCATGATTGAGGTGCCCCTCAATTCCCCTGATGCTCTTACTAGCATTGCTTTGGCGTCTAACGCGTTGGGTGAGCAGGCCTCAATCGGGGCTGGAACAGTACTGAGCAAGAAGCAGGTCTGGGCCGTTGCTGACGCTGGAGGAACATTCATTGTTTCTCCAGACACCAACAGGTCGGTTATCGAGGAGACAGTCCGCATCCAGCTGCTGTCTTACCCTGGTGTCTTCACGCCCACGGACGCTTTCCGGGCCATTCGTTCCGGCGCTACAGGTCTCAAGTTCTTCCCTGCAGAAGTTCTTAGCCCTAAGGGCATAAAGGCGATGAAGGCCGTGCTGCCACCGACGGTTCCGCTTTATGCGGTAGGCGGTGCAAACCCCGACAATTTCGGTGAGTACTTTGCTGCCGGTTGCACTGGTTTTGGGCTGGGGACCTATATCTTCAAGCCCGGGATGAGCCCTGAGCAAGTCTCAGAGCGTGCTACCGCAGCTGTCGCAGCCTATGATGCAGGGAAGCCAGCATGACTCGCACCGCGAAGCTTATTCTGGACAGCAAGTGCCAGCTCGGCGAAGGGCCAATTTGGCACCCTAAACGGCAGCAGTTGTTCTTTTTTGATATCAACGAACAGACACTTTTCGCTGTAAGCGCCGCTGGCGAAATCCAAGAGCAGTGGCTCTTCAACGAAACAATGTCAGCGGCAGGAATCGTCGATGACGAGACGCTGGTACTGTTCGGCGAATTCGGTCTCAAAGGCTTCCAGATCGCCACCGGCGGACTTGCACCGATTGCGGCCGTCGAAGCCGACAATAGAAAAACCCGAAGCAACGATAGCCGCGTTCATCCGTCCGGATCGTTCTGGCTGGGCACGATGGACAATACGGAAGCGGAAGATGCTATTGGTGCACTTTACCACTTCCACGCCGGTGAGTTGACGCAGCTCAAGTCTAGCGTCCGCGTTCCAAATGCCACCTGCTTCTCGCCAGATGGCCGTACTGCTTACTGGACCGACACTCCGAGCAAGAAAATACTGAAAGTTGAGACAGACCCCGATACCGGCATGCCGATAGGCGAATGGTCGGTGTTCGCGGACGTTGGCGATGGCCGTGGTTACCCCGATGGTGCCGTGGTGGATAGCGAGGGCTATCTCTGGAACGCAAAATGGGGTGGCAGCTGCGTGGTTCGGCATGCTCCGGATGGTTCGATGGACCAGATCATTGAAGTTCCGGTGAGCCAGGTGACCTGTCCGGCTTTCGGCGGGCCGGATCTGAAGACACTTTTCATTACGACAGCCGCAAAAAACTTGAGCGCGGAGCAGCTAGCATCAGAGAAGGTCGCAGGCGGACTGTTTGCGATCGACGTTGATGTTGCCGGCCAAGCCGAACCGATTTTTACATTCTGAGACTCCTCACATGACCACCCCTGCCTTGGGCGTTTGCTACTATCCTGAACATTGGCCGGAGGAATGGTGGGAAAGTGATGCCGCACGAATGGCGGAGGTCGGCATCCAGTTCGTGCGTATCGGCGAGTTTGCCTGGAGCAAGCTGGAGCCTTCCCCAGGCGACCTGAAATTCGAGTGGATGATCCGCGCCATGGATGTGCTCGGGCGTCATGGCTTGAAGGTGATCGTTGGAACTCCAACGGCAACGCCACCACGCTGGATGGTAGACAAGCATCCGGACATGCTGGCTGTTGACAAGAATGGGCGTCGCAGAGGCTTTGGCTCGCGCCGCCACTACGACTTCTCACACCTGGGCTATCGAGAAGAATCGGCCCGCATCACGCGACTGCTCGCAGACGCGGTGGGTGATCACCCAGCATTAGGAGGGTGGCAGACAGACAACGAGTATGGCTGTCATGGGACGACATACTCATATTCTCCTGCTGCTGAAAGCGGCTTCAGGCTATGGCTAAAGGAGAAATATGTCTCGATCGATGCACTGAATCAGGCCTGGGGCAATGTGTTCTGGTCCATGGAGTACAACAGCTTCAATCAGGTTGAACTACCCAACCTGCTGGTGTGCGAGGCAGCGCCGGCGCATGACCTGGACTTTCGACGCTATACTTCCGACCAGGTCGCTGCGTTCAACAAGGTTCAGTCTGATATTCTTAAAGCCAAGCGGCCAGACCTGCCGGTCATCCACAATTTCATGGGTGGCTATACCGAGTTCGACCACTACGACGTGGCGCAAACCCTCGACGTTGCGAGTTGGGATGCTTACCCGCTTGGTCATCTGGCTGTCGGGAACGAATCCGACGATATCAAGCGCCAATATATGCGTCAGGGCGAACCGGACTTTCAGGCCTTTCATCATGACCTTTATCGCGGCGTTGGCCATGGCCGCATGTGGATCATGGAGCAGCAGCCTGGTCCAGTGAACTGGGCCAGTTTCAACCCAGATCCCCTGCCCGGAATGCCGCGACTTTGGGCTTGGGAAGCCTTTGCCCACGGTGCGGAAGTGGTTTCCTATTTCCGGTGGCGCCAAGCTCCATTTGCGCAGGAGCAGATGCATGCGGGGTTGCTTCGTCCAGACAGTGAACCTGCGCCAGCCTTCTATGACGCGACGCAAGTCGCCCGGGAACTCAAAGAACTGAAAGTCTCTGGCACCGCTGCCAAGGGCCGGGTCGCGATTGTTTTTGACTATCAGAGCGAGTGGGCTTGGGAGATCCAGCCGCAAGCGAAGGGCTTTAGCCATGGTGCACATGTGCGGGCGCTTTATGCGGCATTCCGCAAGCATGGCATCGACATAGACATCGTTTCACCTCGCACCAGCGACTTCACTGGTTACCAGATTGTAGCCGTTCCCGCGCTATTTGCGTGGAACGACGATCTACGATCAGCCATCGAGAACTTCGATGGCTATATTCTGATAGGGCCGCGAGCCGGGTCCAAAACCGAGAATTTCTCCATCCCTCTGAAATTAGCGCCAGACCTGCCAAGCAACCTCCTTGATGCCAAGGTGGTCCGTATCGACAGCGTCGATCCAAGCGTCGAAGTGGAAGTGAAAGGCAGTGGAGCTGTCCGGCTCTGGCGCGAGCGAATTGAAACAAAAGCCAACGTCGTTATCGAAGATATCGAGGGTTGGCCGGTGTTGATCGCTCAAGGCAAGTTGCATTACCTTGGTGCAAGCGGAACCAAGGCGTTGATGCAGCGCGTCGTTGACTATCTGATTGCCGAGGCAGGTGTTCCGGTCATCGAGCTTCCCGCCGGTGTTCGCTGCCGCGTCCGAAACGGCTTCAGGGTATATGTGAACTACAGCACAACGGCAGCCGTGCTTACGCCTGCGGCCGACGAAGTTGGCTATCTCCTTGGCTCAGCCGAACTCGCGCCAGCAGGCGTTACTGTGGCGCGACTCGCCACGGCCGAGTGAGGTTGGGAACAGCTGTCCGGATGTCAAAGCGGCTGGTTGTTGAACTCCAGGCCAGCCAATGAACGCCTCCTGAACGCAGGTCATCTGCGTCGATGACCTGTGTGTCGCCGCAATAGGCAGGCGCGGGAATTCGAGCGATCAGCAACTGATGTTGTCCGCAATCCTCTGCAAAGGCCGCAGCGTTCTTCACCACGGCGACTGAGTATTGGGACGTCTGTGCAATACAGCCGAGGCTGTCGCAGCGTGTGCCGGCGGAAGTCGGCCCGATGGCCTGTTGATAGTGCTCGCTCCACACATCTACAGCAAAACTGCCCGTCTTGCCCGTGATCAGGCCCATGCTGTCGCCCGAGCGCAGGGCAACGGCCTGGGTGGTGTCGGCCACGAGGAGGTCAGGTCGCTGATCGAGGCCGAACGCGAGGACCAAAGGTACAGCAAGCGCAGGGCCGAGCAGGCGCCACCAATTGCAGATGAATGAGAACCAAGCAAGGCTGACGAAGCCGATCACCAGCGATGTGCTGGTCAACAGGGGATTGCCAGTCAGTCCTTCGCTCCACTGCGCAACGAGTGCTGCCCCGTCAACCATGCGATCGATGCCCCAACCCATAACGGCAAGGAACCCACTTTCGAGACCGAACGGCATCGCCAAAACGGACAGCAGGGCGAAGGGCATGATGATGAGGCTGACAACAGGCAGAACCAGCATGTTGCCGACTACGCCCAGTGGAGCCGTTTGCTGGAAGTGGTAGGCTGAAAACAGGAACGTCGCGGCACCAGCGATGAAGCTGCTCAGTCCAGTGGTCCAAAAAGCAGATAGGAAGCGGCGAGCTTTGCTAGGTACGGCCCCCCTGCTCTTGCGCGGCAGCTCGTATATGCCGATCAGCCCCACCACAGCAGCAAAGGAAAGCTGAAAGCTGGGACGGAATACACTGGATGGATCTATGGCGATGATCAGCAGGGCGGCAATGGCGACATTGCGCATCGTCATGGCGCGGCGACCCGCCAGTACGGCGCCAAAGATCAGCGCCAGCATAAGCGCAGAGCGAAGCGCAGGAACGTTGGACAAGCCGCCTGCCAGAAGCATGTAGCCGAGTGCTGCAGCCAAGCCGCAGCACGCTGCGATCTTCTTAGCCGGCACACGTCTGGCCGGTGCTAGAACCGCTGCCAAGCCGAGGCGCACTAGCCAGAACATTCCACCAGCCACAATGGAAAGGTGCAGGCCGGAAATCGAATAGATGTGGGCGAGGCCAGAGATCGCCATCAGTTCACGAGTTTCGTCCGTGATCGCGCTTTGATCTCCCATTACCATGGCGCGGCCTATGGCTTCGGATGATCCATCCAACGCGGCATCGATCCGGTCGCCAATCGCCTGACGTGTACCCTCAATTGCCCGGGAGAGATCGAAACCATCGCTTCGAGCCTCCAGAGCAAACTCACTGGTAATCGATCCATAAGCGCCGATGCCGGAGAAGTATGAGTGGAACTGTCCGTCGTACGCGCCGGGCAGAATGGGCCCTGGTACTGGTGCAAGCCGCATCTTGCCGGCTATGACATCACCCGCTTGGACTCTGGGCTCTGCAGGAGCAACAATTCGAGCCATTCTGATAGACGGGACTGTGTCGCCGCCCACTGATGTGAACTGGTGCACAAGCAAGCGCTGGCTGTCGGGCGTTGCGGACAGAACTTCCGCTACTTGCACTTGAAAACTGCCATAGACTGGGCGCGCGAGCATGCTAGTGCCGAATGCCCAGCCATGCACCGGGAGGAGGCAAATGCCTGCCCAAAACGCCGTTGCGACAAAGGCCAGATTGAGAAATGGGGATTGCTTAAGTGCTAGCACAAGAAGGCAAGTGATCCCTGCCACCGCTGCCAGCGCAAGGTGGTGGGGTTCAAAGGGCAGCCGGGCATAAATCATCATACCCAGGATGGTGGCAAATGGCAGAAGCACGAAGCTGGGGCGTGTTTGATGTGCCGAGCTGAATGCAGCCAAGACACTGGCTAGAGGATCTCTGCGGGCCGGCACAGGAGACCAGCGGGACTGAGACCGCTTCGTCAATGCCTTGGAGGCGGCAGGTTCGCGCGTGTGCGTATCCGACCTGTGTTCCAGTGTGCCCAGCAACCGGTCAGCCCCTGCCCTTGCGCTCATGCCCTTCTATGCTACACACGACTTCCAAACTATCCAAGCATTCCGGTCTCATGTCCCAAGTTGTTACCCGCTTCGCGCCCTCGCCTACTGGTTATCTGCACATTGGCGGGGCTCGTACTGCCCTGTTCAGCTGGGCCTATGCGCAAAACCAAGGTGGCAAGATGCTGCTGCGCATCGAAGACACTGATCGGGAGCGTTCAACAGAAGCTGCCGTTACAGCCTTGATCGATGGGCTGAAGTGGCTAGGACTGGACTGGGACGGCGAGCCGATCAGTCAGTTTGGCCGTGCAGCACGCCATGCCGAGATTGCCCATGAACTGGTGCGGATCGGGCATGCCTATTATTGCTATTGCTCTCCCGCTGAGCTTGACCAGATGCGTGAGGAAGCGCGCACTGCGGGCAAGCCGCCGCGCTACAATGGTTATTGGCGTGATCGTGACCCCAAGGAAGCTCCCGAGGGTGTTGCGCCGGTCATTCGCATCAAAGCGCCGCTCTCCGGGGACATCATTGTCGATGACCATGTGCAGGGCAAAGTCGTGTTCAAGTCCGAGAATCTCGATGACTTCATCATCCTGCGCTCGGATGGTACGCCGACCTATATGCATGCGGTCGTCGTCGACGACCACGACATGGGTGTGACCCACATTATTCGAGGCGACGACCACCTCACCAATGCAGCGCGTCAGATCGTGATCTACAACGCGATGGGCTGGACGGTGCCGGAGATGGCTCATATCCCGCTGATCCACGGACCTGATGGCGCCAAGCTCAGCAAGCGTCACGGTGCCTTGGGCGTAGAGGCTTACCGGCAGATGGGTTACCTGCCCGAAGCACTACGTAACTATCTAGCGCGCCTTGGCTGGAGCCATGGTGATGAAGAGATCTTCTCGACCCAGCAGATGATTGAATGGTTCAGCCTGGATGGCTTGAATAAAGGCGCGGCGCGGTTCGATTTCGTGAAGCTCGAGAGTATAAACGGACATTACATCCGCGAATCCGAACCCGCTTATCTCTACGAGGTCATGCTTGCTACGGCAGCGGAGATTGGCCGACAGACGGATGTTGAGGGACTTTCCGCGCACAAGCAGACTGTTCTGAGCGCCCTGCCGGAGCTGCAGCCACGCGCCAAGACAGTGCTCGAGCTGATCGACCTCGCTCAGTTCATTTATGCGTCACGACCACTTGCTATCGATGCTGCTGCTTCAGCCCTGCTGACCAAAGATGCACGTACGACGCTCAAGGACATGGCCGAGGTGCTGCGCGGCTTGAACGAATGGTCTGTTCCAGCGATCGATGCCGCCATGCGTGCGCTAGCCGAGGCCAAGGGATTGAAGCTAGGAAAGCTAGCGCAACCCTTGCGCGCCGCTTTAACAGGCCGCACGGTCTCGCCTGGTATATTCGAAGTCATGGTGTTGATTGGACGAGAGGAAAGCATGGCGCGCCTAGAGGATCAGACCGCTGCTGTCTAGTGCTATCCTGAGGGCAAGTCTTGCCTGTCAGTTGATTGCTTCCAACCATCAAAAGCGATACCTGTCCAATGCAGTCTCCACTGCCATTTTTTAGCCCGAACCCTTACGAGTTCCCTCTAGGGGTTCTGGGGCTTTCGAGGAGAGCTAAATGACCGACAAAGTCGCCAAACTCGTCATCGGGGACCAAACTCATGAATTCCCGGTGTTGTCCGGGACAGTGGGGCCGGACGTGATCGACATTAGATCCTTGTACGCCAAGACCGGCATGTTCACGTACGATCCTGGCTTCACCTCGACTGCCGCTTGCGATAGCGCGATTACCTACATCGACGGCGACAAAGGAGAGCTGCTGTATCGCGGTTATCCTATCGAGCAGCTGTCCGAAAAAAGCACTTATATCGAAGTCTGCTATCTGCTTCTCTATGGTGAACTGCCCAACAAGCAGCAGTTGGCCGAGTTCAGCGAACTCGTGACACGGCACACCATGGTGCACGAGCAGATGCACTACTTCTATCGTGGTTTCCGCCGCGACGCGCACCCCATGGCCATCATGACCGGCGTGGTCGGCGCCATGGCTGCCTTCTACCATGACTCGACGGACATCACCGATCCGCAGCAGCGCGAAATTGCCTCGATCCGGATGATCGCCAAGATGCCGACGATCGCTGCCATGGCCTACAAATATTCTGTCGGCCAGCCTTTCGTTTACCCGCGCAATGATCTCGATTACGCGTCCAACTTCCTCCACATGTGTTTCTCTGTTCCAGCCGAGCAGTACACAGTGAACCCGACTATCGCCAAGGCGATGGACCTGATTTTCACGCTTCATGCGGATCACGAGCAGAACGCATCGACCTCAACCGTCCGTCTGGCCGGCTCGTCTGATGCTAATCCCTTTGCCTGTATCGCTGCTGGTGTCGCTTGTCTTTGGGGGCCCGCTCATGGCGGTGCCAACGAAGCGGCGCTGAATATGCTGAAGGAGATCGGCACTGTCGATCGTATTCCTGAGTACATTGCCCGCGCCAAGGACAAGAGCGACAATTTCAAGCTCATGGGCTTTGGACATCGCGTCTACAAGAATTTCGATCCGCGCGCGACCGTGATGCAGCGGACGGCCAAGGAGGTGTTGGACCTGCTTGGCGTGCACAACAATCCGACGCTTCAAGTGGCGCAGGAACTCGAAAAGATTGCGCTGGAAGATCCTTACTTCATCGAACGCAAGCTTTACCCGAATGTCGATTTCTACTCCGGCATCATTCTGGAAGCGATCGGCTTCCCAACATCCATGTTCACGGTGTTGTTCTCGGTAGCCCGCACTGTTGGCTGGATCAGCCAGTGGAAGGAAATGATTGGCGATCCGCAGAAGAAAATCGGCCGTCCGCGCCAGCTATACGATGGGGCGCCTGCCCGTGACTATGTGGTGGTCGGCGGACGCTGATTTCGGTAGGCGAGCACCCGGTCAGCCGGGTCTTGCCTCGGAGCATCCGGCTCTCCCGCAGTCATAAGGTTTAGTAGCTCGCCAAAGGCCGTGATCTGGTCTTGGCGAGCTTTTTTGTTGTCTAGCAGATGGCTTACTGCTGCGGCCACCGCATCCGCATCAGCTGGCGACTGTATGAGCTCCGGGACGGCATCTTGCTGCAGCACAATGTTGGGCAGGGAGACCCGTGGCCGACCGATGCGCTCGAACTCCCGCGCCTGGTGGCTCTCCATGACATAGCTGACGACCATCGGCACCTTGCCAAAGGCGAGCTCAAGCGTTGCCGTTCCGGACACGGCTAGCGCCAGAACAGCGCGATCGTAAAGGTCTGCCCGGTCAGCGCGGTTTGAGACAACGTCTACGCGGACCGGCCAGTCTGCGACTTCCTTGCGCAGACGCTCGGCCAGGCGTGGCAGCGTTGGAATGACAAAGCCTTCGATAGAAGCATGCTGCGCCACGCGGCTCGCGATCTCCCGAAATAGTGGAAGATGGCGACGGAGTTCGCCCTTGCGGCTGCCTGGCAAGAGGAGTAGCGGTCCTTCATCATTGGCCAGAGCACGACTGCGGGCTTCGGCGATAGCGGGATGGCCCACATAGGTGGTTGCTGGTCCGCCGAGCCGAGCCATGACAGCGGGTTCGAACGGAAGGACGGCAAGAACCTCGGAAAACAACGGTTTCAGGTTCGCGGCGCGATGGGGTGCACGCGCCCACACTGTCGGTGCAACGTAGAGCAGCAGCGTGCCGGTGAAATCCTTCGCTTTCAGGCGCTTGGCGAGGAGCTTGGAAAAGTCCTGCGCATCGATCAGCACGACAATGTCGGGCTTGGTCATGAGTATCGCTCGGGCGGTTTGCCGCAGGCGCCAAAGCAGCAGTGGCAGGCGCAGGAGGACGTCGCTAATTCCCATGACAGCTAGATCGCTCATCGGGAACAGGGACTGCAAACCTTGAGCTTGAAGTTCGTCTCCGCCCACGCCGGTGAGTGACAGAGGTGCTTTTGCCTTGAGGCGGGCTACCAGATCTGCGCCGATCCGGTCACCCGATGGTTCACCTGCGAGGATGAAAAGTTTAAGCGGCGCGACCATGGCTCAGCACTCCGGGCGCGGTCTGCCAGAGTTCTAGCAGCCCGAGAAACTACTCTGAATTGCTGCTGGTCCGCGGCAGCAGAATCGGGCGGTCGGATGCAGCAGTGATGAAGGCGACGACATCTTGAACCAGGGCGTCGCCCTTGAACAAGCCGGCAGCATCTTCGACGCGCTCGCGCAGCGTCCCCTCGCTGGCGAAGATCATGCGATAGGCTGCGCGCAGGCGATGAATGGCTTCACGATCGAACTTGTGCCGTTTCAGGCCAACCAAGTTTAGACCGGTGAGCGATGCTCGATTGCCTACAGCCATACCGTAAGGGATGATGTCGCCATCGACCATGGAATGAGCGCCAACGAAAGCGTGGGGGCCAACGCGGGTGAATTGGTGCACCACGGAGCTGCCGCCGAAGATCACGTTGTCTCCGATATGACAATGTCCCGCGATGCCCACATAGTTGGCCATAATGACATTGTTGCCGATGATCGCATCATGCGCGACGTGGGCGCTCGCCATGATCAGGCAGTCATTGCCAATCTTGGTCAGCATGCCACCCGATTCCGTTCCCGGATTGATGGTTGCGGCTTCTCGAATCGTGCAGCGCTCTCCAATGACGAGGCGCGAGGCCTCGCCATGGTACTTTAGGTCCTGCGGCCGGTGACCTACCGAAGCGAAGGGATAGATCTGAGAGCCGGCGCCGATTTCCGTGTGGCCCTCGACAACAACGTGGGACAGAAGTTCGACGTTGTCGTGCAGCACGACATGATCGCCAACAATGCAGTATGGGCCAACCTTGACGCCGCTCCCGAGGCGAGCATTCGGAGCGACAATGGCGGTCGCGTGAACGCTGGCCTCGCTCACGAATTGGCCTCGATGATCATTGCGGTGATTTCCGCTTCTGCAATGACATTGCCGGCCACGATTGCTTCTGCCTTGTAGCGGCCAACGTTGCGGCGACGCTGGATTTTGGCGATGTGGAATTCGATGACATCACCCGGACCGGCGGGCTTGCGGAACTTGGCTTTGTCGACGCCCAGCATCAGGACGACGTTCTGCTTGCCCACGCCAGAATCGTGCTTGATCACGATGGCGCCCGCAGTTTGGGCCATGCCTTCGATGATCAGGACGCCGGGAAAAATCGGGTTCTCTGGGAAGTGCCCTTGGAAGATGGGTTCGTTGAAAGTGACGTTCTTGATGCCGACGGCGCGTTCATCGCCATCGATCTTGACGATCTTGTCGATCATCAGAAACGGGTAGCGGTGGGGCAGCGATTTGAGAATTTCGGCAAGACTCATGGATGTGAGTTCGCCGCTCTCGTTCATGCTGTCGTTCATCCCCGCTTGTCCCCCTTGGCCAGTTTACGCGTTGTGGCGAGTTCCCGCCAAAAGTCTCTTATATCTTGAGCTGGTGCACCGGCAAGTTTGGATCCTGCCGGCCAATCCTTGGTCACTGCGGCCCGGCCATGCACAACAGAGCCGGCGCCTATGGTCAAATGTCCTGACGTGCCGACGCCGCCACCCAGCAAGACGCCGTCTTCAAGGACCGTGGTGCCAGAAAGACCTGACATAGCAGCAATCAGGCAATTGCGACCGATGCGGCAGTTGTGGCCAATCTGAACCAGATTGTCGATTTTGGTCCCCTGCCCGATCATCGTGTCACCCAGTGCGCCACGATCGATCGTTGAATTGGCGCCGATTTCGACGCCGTCCTGGATCAGTACACGTCCCAGTTGTGGCACTTTGCGATTGGATCGACCAAAATCCAGCCAACCAAAGCCTTCGGTGCCGATCCGAACGCCGGAATGAATCACCACATTGTTGCCGATGTGGCTGCAGTCGATGGTGCAGTTTGCCGCGATCACGCAGTTGCGTCCGATGGTGACGCCGGAGCCGATGACGGTGTTAGCGCCGATAATCGTATTGCGGCCGATTTCTACGCCGGTTCCAATAACAACGTTCGAGCCGATCAGAACGTCGCGTTCGAACATGGGGGCGCCAAGATCGTCCCGGCGTGAAGCTATGACCGAACTGGTGCTGTCGGGATAGAGCAGGTCGAGAATATCGGCAAAGAGATGATGCGCGCGATCGGTGACAATTCCCACGCTATCTGGTGGGAGATGCTCCACCAAAGCAGGTACGATGATAACGACGCCTGCCGAGCTAAGCTTAAGCTGCTCGACGTAGTCGGTATGGGCTGCAAGTGCGATCTCGGACGAACCAGCAAGATCTAGGTCTGCCGCGCCCTCCATGATCAAATCCGGCGACATTCCCGGCAGCAGGAGGTCGCCTTTGTCAAGGCTCGCGAGAATGGAACCGATGGTGAGGGGGCCGGCAAAGCGGTGAAAACGAGTGTCGACCATGGTGCCACTTAAAAGAATTGAGCCGCGGCGCTACCGCCCCGCGGCTCAATGAACTGTTTCACGCTCGTTGTACTAGAGCAAGGTCTGCAGTGAAAGCTGGAAGACCTGCGTACGATCTGCGGTCGATTTGTTGAGCACGTGTGCGAAGTCGCCGCGCAGCGGGCCAAACGGCGAATCCCAGATAAGCGATGCACCGATGGAGGCGCGTAGCGGTTCGTCCTGGCTGAGAGGATCGAGCGTTCCGGTGCCAATATTTGGCAGTTCGTCAACCCAGCCAGCATCTGCCCAGAGGGCGCCGCTCAAGCCATAGTTTTCAGGTACGACGGGGATCGGGAACAGCAGTTCGGCCGAAACACCCGCGTACATGGTAGCGCCAAGGTATTCTCCGGTTGTGAGGCGCGGGCCGAACCCACGGCCTTCAAAACCACGAACCAAGGACGAACCTGGGTTGAAGGCTTCAACAGCGTGCACGCCATCGCCGCTCAGGTCGTTGATCACGCCAGCCTGAGCACGAATGCTACCAACAATGCCGCTGTCTTCCAGCAAGGGCACGAAGTAGCGAGCGCGTGCTTCAGACTTGATCAGGCTGTGATCCCAGCCGATGTATTGCTGGCTAAAGGTGGCATAGAGACCGTTGGTCGGCTTCTTGGTGTCGTCCAGACCATTCCAGGTCAGCGTATAGCCGACGAACGCCTTGTAGAATTCCTGTCCGTCATCCACGAGGGAGGATTCGTAGGTTGGGTTACCCTCTACGTCAGCGATAACCTTCCGCTCAGCCCCAGCAAACACTGTGGCAGACAGATCTTCGGTGATCGGGACGCCAAAGCGCAACTGGCCACCCGTCGACTGGGAGCCATAGAAGCTACGATCGGTTTCGTCGTTGATGCGGTGATAGGCGTCAACGCCAGCCGAGACCTTGAGGCCCATGAAGCGCGGTTCGGTGAACGAGAAGTCGAACGTACGACCGGACTGCGATGCACCAATGGCAGCGCGCAGGAACTGGCCACGGCCAAGGAAATTGCGTTCCGTCAGCGAAACTTCACCGAGGATACCGTCAGACGTCGAGTAGCCGGCGCTCGCACCGTATTCACCCGTCGAGGTTTCGGTCACGGCGATGTTGATCACAACCTTGTCCGGCGAGGAGCCAGGAGCGGTCGTGATGTTCACGGCGGAGAAATAACCAAGATCGTTGATCTCGCTGCGACCGCGAACAACAAGTGCACGGTTGAAGGGGTCTCCTTCAGCAAACTCCAGCTCGCGACGGATCACGAAATCGCGGGTCTTGGTGTTGCCCGTGATGTTGATGCGCTCGACATAAACCCGCGGACCTTCGTCGACGAGATAAGTGACGTTGAAGCGGCCGTTGGTGGCGTCGCGGTCCAGACGGGCGCGCACATCGGCAAACGAATAGCCCTGAGTCGTAGCTTCGTAAGCCATGTCTTCGATCGTGCCCTGGAGATCGGAGATGGAGTAGTTGCTTCCCTGCCCCGTCTGCACAGTCCCACGAAGCGCGTCGGTGTTCAGACCGGCAATGCTCGTCTCAATGCCAACACCGCCGAACTCGTACCTCTGGCCTTCATTGACAGTAAAGTTAATGAAGTACGCGTTGCGGCCAGCATCGTACTGCGCAACAGCGTTGACCTGCGCATCGGGGAAGCCGCGGTTGGCGTAGTACAGACGAACGCGTTCACGATCCACGGCCAGCTTCTGCTCGTCATACGAGTCGTCCTTGAACAGCCAGCTGAGAAAGCCGGTTTCCTTGGTCAGGAGCGTGCCCTTGAGGTTGCCAGAGCTGATCGAGTTGTTGCCGGTGAAGTTGATCGCTGCGATGCCTGCGCGCTCACCTTCATTTACAACGAACGTCACACGCACACGACCATCTGCCGTCGGCTCGGTACGTGCCGTGACGCCAACGCCCAGGAAGCCATCACGGTCGTAAGCCTGCCGGATGCTCTCGATGTCGGAAGCCAAACGCTGCTGGGTGAAAACGCCAGAAGCAGATACGTCCACCATGGCCAGCAACTGAGCATCGGAGAAGCGGCGATTGCCCTCGAACAGCACGGAACCTACGAGCTGTTCCTGAGCTTGGGCTGTTGCAGCGCCGAGAAGCGGAAGGTCGGTACCGGCAAGCGGTGCAGCACCGATAACGGCCAAGGCCAAAATCGCGCTACGCGTCTGCTTATTGGGATGGATCATATTCTTATTGCCTTCTGCGACCATGCCAAGAGACTCGCCATGCACAGCGCTCCCCCAGGCTAACTCCACTGCACCGTTTTACCGCCTTTTTAACCAACCACAAGCCGTAAGCCGAGACGCGGTTAGCAAATGCTTGGTGCACTTGTATTCCTGCAACACCTTACAAACCAAGGTTAACAGCGTGTTAACTCAGGGTCCGCAAATAGGCGAACAGAGTATCGTTGAAGAGCGTGAACACCATCAAAGCCAAGACTAGTGCAAATCCAAACCGGAAGCCTATTTCTTGTACTTTCATGCTGAGCGGTCGCCCTCTCACAGCTTCAACCAGATAGTACATGAGGTGTCCGCCGTCGAGCATGGGCACGGGCAAAAGGTTGAATATTCCAATATTTAGAGAGAGCAAGGCGGTGAGATTTATGAGTGCGATGATTCCCAAGGTCGCGACCTCGCCGGAAACCTTGGCCACCTTTACCGGGCCGCCAAGCTGCTCCACATCACCTCGACCGACAAAGAAATCTCCGAGAAATGCCGCTGTTCTTTGAACAATGAAGCGGATTTCTTCGAAGGTCATCCCTATCGCCTCGATTGGATCGGGACGGTATACCGAAACATCGGTTTCCGAGACGTCACGGCCCACACCAATCCGACCAATACGCTGGGTATTGCCGAAGCGATCCTGCACTTCGGTGGCTTCTGGAGTCAGCACGATTGTTTCCGGCCCGCTGCTGCGCTCCAGTGTGATGCTCACCGGACGCTGCGGACTTGTGGCGACAAGGCGCTGAAAGTCCTCGAACCCGCGCACGGCATAACCATCGACCGAAAGGATGCGATCGCCGGCAACCAGGCCAGCAGATTCGGCAACTGATCCAGCCACGACAGAACCAACCACCGGCGGGATGGTGTAGCGACCATAGCCGAGCAGCAAGGCATAGAGGATAAGAAAAGTCAGGAGCACATTGGCTAAAGGACCGGCTACGACGACGGCGATTCGCTGCCAGACGTTCTTGTTCGCGAAAAGCCTCGGTGCGAGTTCAGGATCGGCATTGGCGATCACCTCGCTGTCCGGGGTGCTCGCAGCGTTCATGTCGCCAACGAAGCGCACGTAACCGCCCAAGGGTATGGCTGAGATGCGCCAGCGGGTGCCTTGCTTGTCGTTCCAGCCAAACAGCTCCTTGCCAAAGCCGATGGAGAAGGTCTGGATGGCAACGCCGTTCCACCGGGCGACGAGGTAGTGCCCCATCTCGTGGACGAACACGATGACCGTCAGCACCGCAAGAAACGGCACAACATAGGACGACAGCCAATAGATGAATTCGAACATCGTTTTCCCTGTGCGCGGCCAGACGGCGCGAAGCTACCAGTAGAGCAGCCCTTGGGCGACCGAATTGATCCCCATGTGCAGCGACCCTATCAGCAGCACCAACAAAACGCCGAATGTTAGGCTGTCCATACGATCCATCAGGCCGCCATGGCCCGGGATTATGTCGCCGCTGTCCTTGATCCGGAAATGCCGCTTGATGGCGCTTTCCCCCAGATCGCCTGCCTGCCCGAGGATGCTGATGCAGATGGCGATAACCAGACCGATCCACCAGGGCGAGTCGGTAATGATCGTCCATACGATCAGCCCTGCCCCAGCTCCTAGTGCCAGGCCTCCCAGAGCGCCGGACCATGTCTTGGATGGTGAAATATCCGGCGCGAGTTTCTCGCCGCCGATCTGCCGGCCAGCAAAGAACGCTGCCGAGTCGGTCATCCACACGACTGTACCGAGATAAAGGCAGGCGAGGATGCCGGCATGGGTATCGCCACGCAGGATGAGCGTAGCGAGTATAACGACGCCATAAATCGTCAAGCCCAGCACGCGCCACCAGCGGCCCTCGCCCGGTATCGCAACGGCTATGGCGCAAGCCAGGATGATGATCGCGACAGTTCCAGCGGGCCCCAGGAGGGGAAATGCCAGCCCGGAAAGACCCACCAGAATGATCAGCACAATCCCTGCAGGGCTCAACGGCGCGCGAGAAACCATGGTCTCCCACTCTCGATAGGCCAGGGCGAACACGGCACCGACAGCGCCAGCGAACACATAGCCGCCGATGTAGAGTGAGCCGACTGTAATCGCGATCAGGACTGCAGCGGAGACAAGTCGGGGACCAAGGTCCGACCAGCGGCGCCGGCGTGCCTGCGAAGGCTCGTTGGGCTGGCCGCCGGAATCACTCAAGGCTGAGCTGCTCCGATGCCGCCGAACCGCCTGTCTCGAAGGGAAAACGTCTCCAGAACTTTCAGGAAGCTCTGCTCGTCGAAATCTGGCCAGTACTCGTCGACAAAAACAAATTCCGAATAGGCAGCCTGCCAAAGGAGGAAGTTGGAGATCCGCTGTTCCCCGGATGTGCGGATGATCAGGTCTGGATCAGGCATGCCGGCGGTGTAGAGCGCGGCTTCGATGCTTTGCTCGGTGATGTGTTCCGGAGCAAGACGGCCGGCAGCAACCTCGCGAGCGAGGCGGCGCGTTGCTTCGGCGATCTCGGCCTTGCCGCCATAGTTGAAGGCGACAACCAGAACCAGACCCGTGTTGGAGGCCGTTTTGGCTTCAACATCATCGATCAGCCGCACCAGCGAAGGCTCCAAGCCTTCCCGCGTTCCGATGATGCGTACCTGGACATTGTTGCGGATCAATCGCTGCAGGTCCGAGGCCACGAACCGTCGCAACAAATTGAAGATGAAAGCGACTTCCTCGCGTGGGCGCGTCCAGTTTTCCGAAGAGAAGCTGAAAACGGTGCAGTGGCCGACGCCATAGTTGATGCACAGCTCAACGAGGCGGCGTAGCGCCTTGACACCCTCAACGTGTCCTTCGGTGCGCCGCTTGCCGCGCGCCTTCGCCCAGCGCCCATTGCCATCCATGATGACGCCCAGGTGCACAGGAATACGCAGCCGAGCCGGCTGCGCGATATTTGCTGAAATGGCGGTATCCATGGACATCCACGCCCTCCAGGCGCAGTTCGAGCAGCCTAGACCTGCATGATTTCGGCTTCTTTAGCCGCCACGATCTGGTCGATCTCGGCCACAGCCGCGTCGGTTGCCTTCTGCACCAGATCGGACTGCACGCGCGAGTCGTCCTCGCTCATGCCTTCCTTCTCAGCCTTCTTGAGCGCATCCATGCCGTCGCGCCGGATATGCCGCACTGCGACACGAGCAGCCTCTGCGTAGTTGTACGCGACCTTCGAGAGTTCCTTGCGGCGCTGCTCATTGAGCTCCGGCAAGGGAACGCGGATGACTTGACCCTCGCCCATGGGATTGAGGCCCAGGCCACTGTCGCGAATAGCCTTTTCCACGGCATTGGCCATCTGGCGATCCCAGACTTGCACGCTCAGCATGCGCGGCTCAGGCACGGTAACCGTCGCCACCTGATTGAGCGGCATTCGCGAGCCGTAGGCTTCAACCGTGACAGGCTCAAGCAGGCTGGGGCTGGCGCGACCCGTACGCAGGCCGGCAAGTTCGTCCTTTAGAGACGAAATGGATTTCTGCATGCGTGTTTTAAGATCAGCGAGATCGTAGCCACTAGCCATTTGGCAATTCCTTTTAGTCTAGTTCGCCTTGCCGACGCGGGTAGAACGGGACGTGCCGGAGAGTACGCCAGCAAGTCCTGCCTCGTCGTTAAGCGCGTATACGATAATGGGCATGTTATTGTCACGGGCAAGAGCGAATGCTGCAGTGTCCATCACGCGCAAGTTCTTGCCGATCACCTCGTCATAGCTGACGGTGTCATAACGCGTGGCATCGGGATTGGTCATCGGATCGGCCGAGTACACGCCGTCGACCTTGGTGCCCTTAAGGACCACATCGCATTCAAGCTCGATGGCGCGCAGGGTGGATGCCGTGTCCGTGGTGAAGAACGGATTGCCAATACCACCGCCGAGCACCACGACATAGCCCTCTTCCAGCGACGCCTTTGCTTCCCTTGCGGTGAAGGTGTCGGCGACTGAGGGCATGGACACAGCGCTATAGGGCTTTGCCTTGGCGCCCTGCCGTGAAATGGCATTGCTGAGCGCAAGGGCATTGATCATGGTGCCCAGCATGCCCATGAGGTCGGCTGTAACGCGATCCGTCCCGTCAGCCGCGCCAGCCATGCCGCGGAAGATGTTGCCGCCGCCCACCACGATAGCGATCTGCACACCGGATTTTGCGGCGTCTGCGATCTGCTTGGCGACTGCCTGAAGGAAGGGCGGCTCGATACCGAAGGAGTTGTCGCCAGCCAGAGCTTCGCCAGACACTTTGAGGAGAATGCGTTTGTAGGCAGGCGCCATGGGCGATCCCTCGAGCAAGAAAAAACAACGGGACACCGAATCCGGCGGACCGGATCGACACTAGGCAATAGCGCTCCGCAGGGGAAGCACCGCACCGCCACAATGAACGGCCTGACTGAGAATGGGCTCCATTCCGGTTAATTGACCATCACCGGAAGAGCTGCGAGCGGACCCTGAGGCCCGCTCGCGAATGATAGATTGTTACTTCACGCCGGCAGTGGCGGCGACTTCGGCGGCAAAGTCGGTCTCGACCTTTTCGATGCCTTCGCCGAGGGCAAAGCGCACAAACTTGGTCAGCTTGATTGGAGCGCCTGCGTCCTTTTCAGCATTCTTGATCGCATCGCGGACCTTGGTCTCGCCGTCGATCACGAAGGTCTGGGCCAGCAGCGTGACTTCTTCGAAGTACTTGCGCATACGGCCATCAACCATCTTTTCGGCGATGTCAGCCGACTTGCCGGATTCCTTGACCTGCTCGAGGATAATCGCGCGTTCGCGGGCCACCACGTTCTGATCGAGGTCTTCGGGATCGATCGAGAGCGGGTTGGTGGCGGCAATGTGCATGGCGAGCTGCTTGCCAAGAGCCGACAGAGCGGCCTTGTCGCCGGTCGATTCCAGCGCAACTAGAATGCCGATCTTGCCAAGGCCCGGCTTGACGGCATTGTGCACGTAGCTTTCCACGACGCCGTCGCTGACCGAAACAGTTTCGGTGCGGCGCAGGTTCATGTTCTCGCCGATCTTGGCGATGGCTTCGGTCAGTTCAGCCGAAACGGAATGGCCCGAGCCGGGGAATGGCATTTCGCCAAGCTTGGCGACATCGCCATCGGCATCGAGCGCCAGCTTGGCGACGTTGCCGACGATGGCCTGGAACTGCTCGTTGCGGGCAACGAAGTCGGTTTCCGAGTTCACTTCCACAACAGCGGCCTTGGTGCCGGCGGTGACAACGCCAACGAGACCTTCAGCGGCCACGCGGTCAGCCTTCTTGGCAGCCTTAGCAAGGCCACGGGTGCGCAGCCAATCGACCGCTGCTTCCATGTCGCCATTGGTTTCAGCCAGGGCCTTCTTGCAGTCCATCATCCCGACACCAGTCGAGTCGCGGAGCTGCTTGACCATTCCTGCAGTGATTTCCATAGGTTCACCTCTTGGCGGCCCCGACGCTTGGGGGCCGCATTGGTTCAGATCAAAACGAAGTACGCTTATGCGACTTAGTTGACACTTGCTTCGTCGGTCGGCAGGTCCTCTGCCGGTGCACGCTCGGATGCGCCGAGATCAGCCCCGAGCGCCGAGGACGAGCGACCGATGCCGTCGATCGCAGCCTTGGACACCAGCGAAACGTAGAGCTCGAGAGCGCGCGACGCGTCGTCGTTGCCAGGGATGGCATAGTCGACTGTGTCGGGATCGCTGTTGGTGTCGACGATCGCGATCACCGGGATACCCAGGCGGCGCGCTTCCTTGATCGCGTTGGCTTCCTTGTTGGTGTCGATGACGAACAGGAGCGATGGGACATTGCCCATGTCCTTGATGCCGCCCAGGTCGCGCTCAAGGCGTTCCTGTTCACGGCTCATCATCAGACGCTCCTTCTTGGTGCGCAGCGAGAGATCGTCTTCGCTCATCGATTCGAGTTCGCGCAGGCGCGAGATCGAGTTCGAAATGGTCTGCCAGTTGGTCAGCGTGCCGCCGAGCCAGCGAGAGTTCACATAGTACTGAGCCGACTGCTTGGCAGCATCGGCAACCAGAGGAGCCGCCTGGCGCTTAGTGCCGACGAACAGCACGCGGCCGCCATCAGCAACGGTGTCCGAGACCAGCTGCAGCGCGCGGCTCAGGGCCGGCACGGTTTGCGACAGGTCGAGAATGTGAATGTCGTTGCGAACGCCGAAAATGTAGCGTTCCATCTTGGGGTTCCAGCGGTGCTTCTGGTGACCGAAGTGAACGCCTGCTTCAAGCAGTTGACGCATAGAGAAATCGGGCAAAGCCATGTTGGCTGCTCCTTGTTTACCGGTTGATGCCGCCACGAAACCTTGCGGCGGTTACCCGCCACCGGATGGATTTTCGATCAAATCGAAAAGCCTGCCTCGTGTGTGAAATCGCGCCGACACGCAGTCGAACGCATGGGCGATATAGGGGAGCAAAAGCAGATTGGCAAGGCATTTGGCTTCGCAAGGCGTGCCGAAGCGCCGCCTCGGGTGCGGTGATGTAGTGAGCAATGGTGGCGAGGCTGCTGCCTCGTGAAAAGTTTTGGTGTGTTGAGGCAAAGGCCCCGCCACCACGCCGGGTCTTATCGCAAGGCGGTTCAGGCGACACCACTGTTTCAGGCGCGGCTGCCGTGATCTTGCACAAGCAGGGCGACCCCTGCTTCCCAGCTGTCCCCGCGCGCATCACTCGTCATGACTGGGCTCTGCGTGGGCGATGAAGGGCAGAATGGCATGGGTGGAGGGGTGGGGGAGAAAGTGCACAAGGGGTGCAACATGCTCGGTGTCATCCCGGCCTTGAGCCGGGATCCATCCTGAGATGGTTCAGCGGCTCGCTGTAGCTCGTTTGACCCACCTTGCGGCAGGACGCCGATCTCGAGATGGGTCCCAGCTCAAGGCCGGGATGACATCGAGGTTGGGGCGCCACCTTTCCCATAACCTCGATCGTCATCCTCGGGCTTGACCCGAGGAGCCTGTACTTGGGGACCGGCTTGCTAAGTGCAGAGCCCTCGGGTCAGGCCCGAGGGTGACGTGCGGTTCGACCTACTCACTCCGGCGCGGCTATTCCCTTCCCGGCTAGACTAATCCTTCGGTCAGTGAAACCGAACGTCCGTCACTCCATCCAATGCCTTGATGCCGCCGGCGACTTCGGCGGTGAGGCGGTAGGTGCCGGGGAGTTCGATTTCGTATTCCTTGGCGCCACCCTCGCGGATGACGACGAAGTTGACGCTCCCTTCCCCGCCCCGCTTGAGCTGCGCGCCGATGGAGCCGAGGGCTTTCACGTCGGCGGCGAAGATGGTGAGGCGACGGTCGATCTTTTCGGCAACGCCGTCGATCGGCTGGGCCGATAGTAAGCGCAGGCTCACCCCTTCGGCACGCTCATCGGCGCCGACTTGGAGGATCACCGACTTGCCCGGCTGGAGCATGGCGCCGAATTCGTTGATCTGCTCGGAGAAGGCGACCACTTCATAGCTGCCGCTTTGATCGGACAAGGTCAGGATCATCATGGGCGTGCCCTTGCGGGTGCGGCGGTCCTGGCGGGAGCCAATCGTGCCGGCAAGGCGGCCGGCCGAAGCGCCGTCCTTCACGGCACGCTCGAAATCGGTCCAGCGCTGCACGCGAAGGCGTTCGAATACATCGGTGTAGGCATCGAGTGGATGCGCCGAGAGGTGGAAGCCGATAGCGGAGAGTTCGCGATCTGCCCGCTCGGCGGTGGTCCAGGCCGGCACAGCGGCCGGCAGGCGAATGGGTTCGGGTTCGCCGGCGTCAAACATGTTCCACTGGCCCTCATTGCGCTCGACCGTGAGGGAGTTAGCCATGCCCAAGACCTGTTCGATGGCGGCAAAAGCCACTTCCCTTCTTGGCACGATCGTGTCGAAGGCGCCGGCATTGCACAGGGTTTCCAGCGTGCGTTTGCTCAGGATGCGCGGATCGACGCGGCGCGCAAAATCGCCGAGGTCCTTGAAGGGGGTATTGCCCCGGACTTCGACAATGTGCTCGGCCACCTGCTGGCCCACGCCTTTGACGGCGCAGAGGCCATAATAGACCCGCTTGTCCTTGACGGAAAACACCACTTCGGAGCGGTTGACGCAGGGTGGCACCAATTCGATTTTGAGGCGCTTGGCCTCGCTGCGGAATTCCGCCAGCTTGTCGGTGTTGCCCATGTCAAGCGTCATCGAGGCGGCCAGGAACTCGTGAGGGTGGTGGGCCTTGAGATAGGCGGTCTGATAGCTCACCAGCGCGTAAGTGGCGGCGTGGCTCTTGTTGAAGCCGTAATTGGCGAACTTGGCGAGGAGATCGAAGATCGTGTCGGCTTCGTTCTTCTTGAGGCCGTGCTTGATGGCGCCCTCGCGGAAGCGCTCGCGCTGCGCATCCATTTCCGCCTTGATCTTCTTGCCCATGGCGCGGCGCAGCATATCGGCTTCGCCCAGGGAATAGCCCGACAGAAGCTGGGCGATCTGCATCACCTGTTCCTGATAGACAATGATGCCATAGGTCTCGTCGAGCACCTTGGAAAGATCGGGATGGGGGTATTCCACCTCTTCACGGCCGTGCTTGCGGTCATTGAAGAGCGGGATGTTGTCCATCGGGCCGGGACGATAGAGCGCCACGAGGGCGATGATGTCCTCGAAACGGTCGGGCTTCATGTCGACCAGGGCGCGGCGCATGCCGGCGCCTTCCACCTGGAACACGCCGAAGGTATCGCCTCGGGCGTAGAGTTCGTAGGTGGCCTTGTCGTTGATGGAGATGTCCTCGATGCGGAAATTGCCGCCATCGAGGTTCACCATGTTCACGGCGTATTGCACGGTGGTGAGGGTCTTTAGGCCCAGGAAGTCGAACTTCACTAGGCCCGCCGCCTCGCTCCACTTCATGTTGTATTGGCAAACCGGCATGTCGGAGCGCGGATCGCGGTAGAGCGGCGCCAGATCCTGCAGCGGGCGGTCGCCAATGATGATGCCAGCAGCGTGGGTCGAGGCGTGGCGGAACAGGCCTTCGAGATTGCGAGCGATCGCAATGAGGTCGGCAACGGTCTCGTCTTCGTCGGCCATGGCTTTGAAGGCAGGTACTTCGTTGAGTGTGCGCTCGATTGACCAGGGATCGGCCGGATTGGCGGGCACGAGCTTGCAGATGCGGTCCACCTGCCCATAGGGCATCTGGAGGACGCGGCCAACGTCGCGCAGCACGGCGCGGGCCTGCAGCGTTCCGAAGGTGATGATCTGGGAAACCTGCTCGAAGCCGTATTTCTTCTGGACGTAGCGAATGACCTCTTCGCGCCGGTCTTGGCAGAAGTCGATATCGAAGTCCGGCATCGAAACGCGCTCGGGATTGAGGAAGCGCTCGAAGAGGAGATTGTAGGCCAGCGGGTCGAGGTCGGTGATGGTGGTGGCGTAGGCTACAAGCGAGCCGGCACCCGAACCACGACCGGGGCCCACTGGAATCCCTTGCGACTTAGACCAGCGGATGAAATCGGCCACGATGAGGAAGTAGCCGGGGAACTTCATGGACTGGATGATGCCCAGCTCGAACTCTAAGCGCTCCCAATACTCCTCGGCCGTCTTGCCGGTTGCCGGGCCGGGCGTGGCGAGACGCTTGCGGAGCCCCTCCTCCGCCATGGCGCGCAAAGCTGCGGCCTCGGCGGCAACGGCATCGTCTTCGCTGAGGTCGGGTGCGGCAGCGAATTTTGGCAAGATTGGTTTGCGCGTACGCGGACGATAGGAGATGCGCTGGGCGATCTCGATTGTCGACTCGAGCGCCTCCGGGATGTCGGAGAAAAGCTCGACCATCTCGGCGCGCGTCTTGAAATAGTACTGGTCGTTCAGCTTGCGGCGCTCGGTCTGGGCCAGCACAGTGCCGCCGGCAATGGCGAGCAGCGCATCGTGCGCTTCGAATTCCTTGACCGATTTGAAGAAGGGCTCGTTGGTAGCGACGAGCGGAATACCTTTGCGATATGCATAATCGATCAGTTTCGGTTCGACGCCCATCTCCTGCGGTCGACCATGCCGTTGCAGTTCCAGATAAAGCCTGTCGCCGAACAGGTCTGCGAGCCGATCTAGCCGGCGAAGCGCGTTGGCATCCTGCCCTTGGGCAAACGGGACATCGATTGCGCCCTCCGGTCCGCCAGTTAGGCAGATCAAGCCTTCCAGCCCCTCGCGGCTGAGCCAATCGAGCCGAGCGCGGGCAATGCCATCGGCACTTTCGAGATAAGCCTTGGAGACCAGGCGCGACAGGTTTTCGAAACCACTTTCCGTCTGCGCCAGCAGCACGATGCTGGACTTTCCGGCCCAGGCGACGTGGCCGCGCTCGCTGACCCGCTCTTCGGCCGCAGCGAAGTCGATCGCGAGTTCCACTCCGGTGAGCGGCTGGATGCCCTTCTTGCTAGCTTTTTCCGAGAATTCCAGCGCGCCAAACAGATTGCCCGTGTCAGCAATGCCGAGAGCGGGCTGGTTGTCCGCTGTGGCAAGCTTGAGAATTGTCTCCAGCTGCAGCGCTCCTTCGAGAAGCGAATAAGCCGAATGGACGTGGAGATGAATAAAACCGGGACCGCTCATGCGTCAACCTTTAGCACCGGCGGCACCCGATCCCCAGTTCGGCATACCGCAATCCACAGGAGGCTCACACGAGTCGGGTGAGCAAATCCATCCAGGTAAGCGAGCCGATTGTGAAGGCTCCCAGGGTCACGAAGGCGGCGGCATCCTTGAGGAAAGTCAGCATCTCAGTCTCCCGTGTTGCTATATTGTTCTTGTACGTTCCTCCTTTGTTCTTGTCCAGTGGGTGGAGCGGGATCAGTGGGGATTGCGCTGGTTTGGTTAGCGAAGTGTTAGGATTTGTTGATGGGATGTTGATAGTAGGGTGCTCGGGCGCAGTCATTATCCCCGGGCCCGATCCAACGACGCTGATATGGCGGAAGTGGAAGTGTAGAGCCCTCGGGTCGAGCCCGAGGGTGACGGCATGTGGGTGGGGTGAGATGAAGTAGCCCAAGCGGCAGTGGCCATCAGCGCGGGTCGAGTAACCGGTTGGCTACGCGTTTAGGCTGCAGCCAGCGTGACAACAACAGCACCACGTGGCGTGGCGACGATGGTGTGCTCGAATTGAACGCAGGGCGCCGAGGGGCGACTCACGAGGGTCCATTCATCGTCGGCGGATTTCTGGTCGGCCATTTTGCCGCCGAGGGACAAAAAGGGCTCGATGGTGAAGACCAGGCCATTGGTCATCCGGCGGCGCTCGGATTTGTCGGGCCAGGTAGCGATCTCGCCGGGCTCGTCGTGGAGGCTGTCGCCCACGCCGTGGCTGGCGAGATTGCGGATCAGAGTATAGCCGCCCTTCTGGGCAAACCTGCCGATGGCTTCGCCGATGTCAGAGAGCGGGGCGCCGGCTTTCACCGCATTGATGCCAGCCCACATGGCTTTCTTGCCGTCTCGGCACAGGGTGACAAGACGTTTGTCCCCCTCCCCTAGGACGAACGACGCGCCGGTGTCGGCGAAGACGCCATCTTTTTCGGCTGATACGTCGATATTGACGAGGTCACCTTCGCGCAGAACGCGATCGCCGGGGATGCCGTGGGCGATTTCCTCGTTGACCGATATGCAGGTCGCGCCTGGAAAGTCGTAAGTGATGATCGGGGCCGATTGCGCACCGTGTTCGGCAAGGAGCTTGGCGCCGATCTCGTCGAGCTCAAGCGTCGTCATGCCGGGGCGCATGGCTGAGGCCATTACGTCACGGGTGATGGCGCAGATGCGGCCGATGGCCTTGAGCTTTTCAAGTTGCTCTTCGGTGGTGATCGTCATTTGTTGGCCAGGTAGTAGGCGAGCAGCCCTTGGGTGGAGCTGTCATGCCCCTCCCCGCTTTGCTTGCCTTCGACCTTGGGCAGCAGGGCTTTAGCGAGCTGCTTGCCGAGTTCCACGCCCCATTGATCGTAGGAATTGACGTTCCAAATGACGCCCTGGGTGAACACCTTGTGCTCGTAGAGCGCAACAAGCGAGCCTAGGGTTTCCGGCGTCAGCTGCTGGTAGAACAGGGTGTTGGATGGGCGATTGCCAGGGAAGACCTTGTGGGGCGCGAGGTCGGCGATCTGCTTTTTGTCGAGGCCCTGCGCCTTGAGTTCGGCGATTACTTCCTCTTCGCTCTTGCCCAGCATCAAGGCTTCCGACTGCGCCAGGACGTTGGCGACCAGCTTGTCGTGGTGCGGCGGCAGGCTTTCATGCGGACGGGCGGCGATCAGGAAATCGCATGGGATGACGTCGGTGCCTTGGTGGATAAGCTGGTAGAAGGCGTGCTGGCCATTGGTGCCCGGCTCGCCCCAGACGATGGGCCCGGTGGACCATTTCACCGGCTTGCCGGCAAGAGTCACGGACTTGCCGTTGGACTCCATATCCTGCTGCTGCAGATAGGCGGCAAAGCGCGACAGGCGCTGGTCGTATGGGAGCACGGCATGGGTCGAGAAGCCCCAAACATTGCGGTACCAGACGCCCAGTAGCGCCATGATGACGGGCAGATTGCTTTCGAGCGGTGCCGACAGGAAGTGCCGGTCCATGGCGTCGGCGCCCTGGAGGAACTTGGTAAAATTGTCGTAGCCGACGGCCATGGCGATGGGCAGGCCTATGGCGGACCAGACGGAGTAGCGGCCGCCGACCCAGTCCCAGAAGCCGAAAATGCGGTCTTCGCGGATGCCGAACTTGGCGCAGGCGGCGATGTTGGTGGACACGGCGGCGAAGTGGTTAGGCACCGCTTCCTCGCCCAGAGCGTCAGCAATCCACTTTCGCGCCGAGTTGGCGTTGGTCATCGTTTCGTCTGTCGTAAACGTCTTTGACGCAACAATAAAAAGGGTCCTGCTTGGGTCGAGGCGCTTGAGCGTATCGTGGATGTGGGCGCCATCGACATTGGACACGTAGTGGGCGCGCAGGTCCGGGCGGGTGTAGGGTTCGAGCGCCAGCGTGACCATGGCGGGGCCAAGGTCGGAGCCACCGATGCCGATGTTGACGATGTCGGTGAACTGCGCGCCGCCGTGGCCGCGGATCTGGCCGGAGCGGACGGCGTCGGTGTAGTTGCCGATGGCGGCAAGGACGCCGCGGACATCGGGCATGACATCCTTGCCGTCGACAGGAACCGGCTTATCCCCTTGATATCGCAGGGCCATGTGCATGACGGCGCGATTTTCGGTGATGTTGATGTGCTCGCCTTCGCACATCTGGTCGCGACGTTCTTCGACGCCGGCGGCGCGGGCCATGTCGAACAAAGCGGCCATAACGTCTTCGTCGATGCGGTTCTTAGAATAGTCGAGCAGGATGCCGGCGCCGGTTGCCGAATAGCGCTTGAAGCGGTTGGGATCGACCGCAAACTGGACGCGCATGGGTTGCTCTTCGAGCCGCTTGCGATGCTTGTCGAGGTTCGAGAAGCTGGCCTTACGCCCTGATTTGGACATGTAGATGAACCCTTTATGAACGTCAGATAGCGGGAAGATCACCTGCGGCCCAGGCCGCGCGCGTCTCGGCTGCAAAATCGTCGAACCGGCCACCCTCGATCGCCGTACGGCAGCCCTGCACCAGTTCTTGATAATAGGCCAGGTTGATCTGGGAAAGGATCATCGCGCCCAAAATCTCTTCGGTCTTGACGAGGTGGTGAAGGTAGGCGCGGCTCCAGCGGCGGCAGTTCGGATTGGGTGACCTTTCATCGATCGGCCGATGGTCATCCCTATGCCGGGCATTCTTCAGGTTGATGACACCGAAGCGCGTATAGACGTGGCCGTGGCGACCGGCGCGGGTGGGGTGGACGCAGTCGAACATGTCGATGCCGCGGCCAATGGCGCCCAAGATGTCGTCGGGCTTGCCGACGCCCATGAGGTAGCGTGGGCGATCGGTGGGGAGTTCGGGCGTGATGTTTTCGATGACGCGGAACATGACGTCCTGCGGTTCGCCCACGGCGAGGCCGCCCACGGCATAGCCGTCAAAGCCGATGGACTTGAGCCCCTGGGCCGAACGGGCGCGCAGCTCGGCGCTGTCGCCGCCCTGGACGATGCCGAAGAGAGCCCGGTTCAGCTGGTTGCGGAAAGCTTGCTTCGAGCGATCGGCCCAGCGGAGCGAAAGCTCCATAGCGCGCTCCATCTCCTTGTACTCGGCGGGAAGCTTGAGGCATTCGTCGAGTTGCATGATGATGTCGCTATCGAGCAGCGTTTGGATTTCAATGGAGCGCTCGGGCGTCAGCTCGTAGCTCGAGCCATCAATGTGTGAGCGAAAGGTTACGCCTTTTTCGGTCAGCTTGCGCAACTGGGCCAGGGACATGACCTGAAAGCCGCCAGAGTCGGTGAGGATCGGCCGCTGCCAATCCATGAAGTCATGCAGCCCGCCGAAGGACGCAACGCGCTCGGCGCCGGGGCGCAGCATCAGATGATAGGTGTTGCCCAGGAGTATATCGGCGCCGGTTTCCCGCACCTGTTCGGGGTACATCGCCTTGACTGTTCCGGCCGTGCCGACCGGCATAAAGGCGGGCGTTTGGATGTCGCCGCGTGGCGTATCGATCCGGCCGCGACGGGCCATGCCGTCGGTAGCGGAAAGAGTAAAGGTGACGAGTTTGGTCTGGGCGTTCATGGCGCGCGTTCTAGCGGGTTGTGCGGAGAGGGACAACTGCGCGTTGAGCGATCGCGACAGATGGCTATTGCACCCGCCCCCAATGGGGAGCAGACTCCGCAAGCAAGGAGGATATGACCATGCATGTCGAGACCATCCTGCAGGCCAAAGGAACTTTGGTCCACACGCTGCCAGAAACGGCCACAGTCGGAGAGGCAGTAGCGCGGCTCAACGCCCACAATATCGGTGCCCTCGTGATTACCGGCGCCGGCAATGCCGTGGTGGGCATTCTTTCCGAGCATGACATCGTGCGCCGCATGGGCGGGGACCCGGCGTCACTGCTCGCGCGACCGGTTGGCGCGGTCATGAGCCGGGGCTTGCTGACCTGCACGCGGAATACAGCTGTGGCGGAGATCATGGATCTGATGACCAACAGGCGCGTGCGTCACTTGCCTGTCATGGAGGGTGATCAGCTGGTGGGGATTATTTCCATTGGCGATGTGGTCAAGGCCAAGATCCAGGAGATTGAGCAGGATGCGGTTTCTTTGAGGGAGTATATCGCGGGTTGAGGGGAGTGCTGGGCGGCACTTGCTCGGAGCGCGGGAAGTAGGAAGTGCAGAGCCCTCGGGTCAAGCCCGAGGGTGACGGCTGGTGGGTGGGGCGCAGGAGTTGTCACTCGCTCGATCGTCACGCTTGGGCTCGACCCGAGGGGTCTTTACTTGGTGATCTCGTCCCAGAGGTCGCGCCAGTCGGGGTTGTGCTCTTCGATCAGGGCGATCTTTCAGTGGCGGTACCAGCGTTTGAGAAATGTCTCGCGTTGGATGGCGAGGGGGATGGTTTCGTGCACCTCGTGATGCACCAAGCGTTTGATGTGGTTCTTCTTGGTATAGCCATCCGCCAGGCCTTCGCGGTGTTCGTAGACGCGGGGGACGAGGTCGTTTGTTACGCCGATGTAGGTTCGGCCGCGCCGGACGTCTGCGAGGATGTAGGTGTATCCGGCCATTCGGGCAGAGTGGAAGTATAGAGCCCTCGGGTCGAGCCCGAGGGTGACGGCTGGTGGATGGGGATGCGTGGTGGGTATCTCTAGTCCTCGTCCTGCCTTGCCCGCAGCAGGAGCGACGAGTCTCCGTAAGAGTAGAACCGGTAACCTTGCTGTATCGCGTGGGCGTAGGCCTTCTTCATGACGTCGAGCCCGGCGAAGGCGCTGACGAGCATGAAGAGCGTGGATTTGGGCAGGTGGAAGTTGGTCATCAGCGCGTCGACCGTGTGGAAGCGGAAGCCGGGGGTGATGAAGATGTCGGTGTCGCCGATGAAGGGCTGGAGCGTGCCGGTGGCGCGGGAGGCGGTTTCGAGGAGGCGGAGGCTGGTGGTGCCGACGGCGATGACGCGTCCACCGGCAGCGCGCCTGGCGTTGATGCGCTCGACGGTGGCCTGGGTCAGTTCACCCCATTCGGCGTGCATGATGTGGTCTTCGGTGTTCTCGGCCTTCATCGGAAGGAAGGTCCCTGCCCCGACATGGAGCGTGATGCGCTCGATGGTGACGCCTTTATCCGAGAGTTGCTGGAGCAGGCTCTGGGTGAAATGGAGGCCTGCCGTTGGGGCCGCCACGGCGCCATCATTGGCGGCATAGACGGTCTGGTAATCGACAAGATCGCGCTCTTCGACGTCGCGCTTGGCGCCGATATAGGGCGGCAGCGGCATGGCACCGTGGGCCTTTATCGCCTCGTCGAGCCGGGCGCCGCCGAGTTCGAATTCGAGCGTGACCTCGCCGGTTTCGCCCTTGCCGGCGACCTTTGCCCTGAGGGTGCCGAACTCGCCGTCGCCTAGTTCCAACTCGTCGAGCAGAGCGAGTTTCTTGGCGGGGCGTGCAAAGGCGCGCCAGGTATGCGCATCGACGCGCTTGTGAAGATTGAACGACACGCCAGCGCGGTTTTCGCCGCGTATGCGGGTGCCGCGCAGTTCGGCAGGCAAGACGCGGGTGTCATTAACGACAAGGACGTCGCCATCCCTGAGCAGCCAAAGAAGGTCCGGGATTTGGTAGTCCGCCAGGCCCTTTTCGGGATCGACCAGCAGCAGGCGCGCACTGTCGCGCGGCTCGGCCGGATGAAGGGCGATCAGGTTTTCGGGCAGGTCGAAGTTAAATTCGGAAACGCGCATGAGGCGCCATTAGCACGGCTTAAGCGGGCTTGGAATGGGTGCATGGCAAGCCGCCCATGCGGGAACGGCGGCGAATGCAGCGCATTGGTGGTGAGGAGGTCAGCATGGATCAAACACCGCTGCGGCTCGGCGTGCCCGTCAAGATCATGGGCAATCCGGAGCTCAAAAGTCACGACGCGCGCCGCTCGACCAGCCAGCCGCACCTCAAGATTTCGCTGGGCTATCTCGAAGCCATTTTCGACTATCTGGGCAAGCACAATATCTCTATGTACCGCATGTCGTCGGACCTCGCGCCCTATGCAACGCATCCGGACATGCCGCAGTTTCATTCCATGGTAAAGGACAGTGCGGCGGAACTGGCGGCCATTGGCGCCCGGGCGAGAGCGCAAGGTTTGCGGCTGTCGTTCCACCCCAGCCAATTCATCGTTCTCAACAGTCCTGATCCGGAACTGGTGCGCAAGAGCACCTGGGATTTACTGTCGCAGGCCGAAATGCTGGACCTGATGGAACTGGGCCCGGAAGCAGTGATGGTGATCCATGTCGGCGGCGTTTACGACGACAAGGATGCGGCGCGGACACGTTGGGTGGAAACCTGGAAGGGTTTGCCCGAGCCGGTGCGGCGCCGGTTGGTGCTGGAGCATGATGACCTTCGGTTTTCGGCGGCGGATGCGCTATGGATCCATCAGCATACGGGCGTCCGGCTGATCTTTGACCATCAGCATTTCTGGTGCCTCAACCCGGAGGGCGCCGATATGCGGCAGACGCTTGATGCGTTCATGGCAACATGGCCCGAGGGCGTGCGGCCCAAGGTGCATTTTTCATCGCCCCGGACAGAGCTGCGCCAGCTGGTGCGCAAGGATCGGAAAACCGGCAAGGCAGTGACGGTGAACGCCGCGCCGGTCTGGACGGGGCATGCCGATTTCGTCAACCCTTTCGAGTTCATCACCTTTATGCGGGTGGCGGAGGGATTGGAGTTTGATGTGATGCTGGAGGCGAAGGTCAAGGATCTGGCGCTGATCAGGCTCCGGCCGGACCTGGTGCGGTATGCGCCGGATGTGGCGGCGCGGTTTGGGCTCGGAGTGGAGGCGCAGGCGGCGCTGGAGGCGGAGGAAGCGAGCTTGATGGAGGTGGAGGGGTAGCCTTCTTGCCCTCTCCCTTGAGAGAGCTCAGCGGGGTCTTCGTTCCTTCATAGGGGCTAGTCGCACCCCCACCTTGATCCTCCCCCTGGGAGGGGGAGGTGTCGACTGGGGCATCCGGGGGAAGTTGGCTGAGAGGTCTACCTCCGCTCGCCGTCGTCATCACCGGGCTTGTCCCGGTGATCCATTTTGCGGCCGGTGGCTAGGGCGGAGATGGATTGCCCGGACAAGCCGGGCAATGACGACCAAATGATGGTTTGAAGGGGTGATTACCCCCACCTTGATCCTCCCCCTGAGAGGGGGAGGTGTCGACTAGGGCGTCCGGGGGAAGTTGGCTGAGAGGTCCACCTCATTCGCCGTCGTCATCACCGGGCTTGTCCCGGTGATCCATTCTTCGGTTCTTGGGGCTCGAAGGTGGATTGCCCGGACGAGCCGGGCAATGACGCTGGGGAGACTGTGGGGCCCGATTGGGTGGAGGGGTGGCCCGAAGTTCTCTAGCTACAGTAGCCGAATCATGAGGGCGCCGGTGATCAGAAGGACGGCGCCGGCGATGCGGCCGAGGGAGATTTCGCGGACGGCCATGCCCATGAAGCCGATCTTGTCGAGGAACATGCCGCCCACCAGTTGGCCGGCGACCGACAATGCCATGACGGCGGCGGCGCCAATCATGGGGGTCAGCATGATGTTGGAGAAGACGTAGAACGCGCCCAGCACACCGCCGGCCACAAAGGTCCAGGGGGCGGGGGCGCCGAAGTTGATCGGGGTGGAAGTCGCGTTGGAATAGATGAAGGCGATGGTCCAAAGGAGGATCGCGCCCGCCACGAAGGATACGCCGGCGGCCGCAATCGGCACGTTGAGGCTGCGGCCCAGTTGCGCATTGATAGGGGCTTGCGTCGCAATGCAGGCGCCCGCGACAATGCCCATCAGGGCCCAGAGCACAGTATCCATCTTCATCAAACCACCGGTGGGTTATCAGCCTTCGCCGCAGCGGATGGCGTGGGACTTGCCCGCAACCATCATCGTGCCGCTGAGCGGCCAGTCTTCGTCGCTGCCCGTGTAGCGCAAGCGCACGGCGATGAGAATGGATTCGATGTTGGGATCGGTGAAGTCAACCATGACCGCCTGGTCATCGGCAAAGGCCTGGCCGACGACGATCGGAGTGCCCTCCCCGCGCTCGGGGCCAGTCGACCATGCCTCTCCGCCGGCTTGAGCGTAGGCGCCCAAAACATTGAGGACGACGAGGCGCCCTGTAGCCATGGAAAGGGAGACATCGTCTCCCTCACACATGATGCCGCCGCTCGCCTGTGCGGGAGCGGCAGCGAGGCCGGCCAACAGGGCCAGCCCCAGGAGTGCCTTAGGCGGCGATATCAGCGGCGACCTTGACCGAGAGCATCTTGTCCGGATTGATGACCGGCTCGCCGCGCTTGATCTGGTCCACATTTTCCATGCCTTCAATGACCTTGCCCCAGACAGTGTACTGCTTGTTGAGGAACGGCGCATCGGTGAAGCAGATGAAGAACTGCGAATTGGCAGAGTCGGGGCTCTGGGCGCGGGCCATGGAGGCAGTGCCGCGAACGTGGGGCTCGTTGTTGAATTCCTGCTTGAGGTTCGGGTATTTCGAACCGCCGGTGCCGCGGCCTTCCGGGCAGCCGGTCTGGGCCATGAAGCCTTCGATCACGCGGTGGAAGACGATGCCGTCATAGAAGCCTTCACGTGCCAACTTCTTGATGTGGGCGACGTGGTTTGGTGCCAGATCAGGGCGCATCTCGATGACGACGTTGCCCTTGGTGGTTTCTATAACGAGGGTGTTTTCGGGATCGGCGTAATCAGCCATGTGCTTGATCTTTCGGTTTGCGGTTGTGGGCTGGGTTTAGGCGCATTGGGCGAAGGGCGCAAGGTTGAGGGCTGCTGGAGGCCCTACCCCCACCTAGCCTCCCCCTGGGAGAGGGAGGGACAGATCGTGGTCCGGGATGGCGCGGGCCATTCGAGCATAGCTCTCATGGCCTTCTTGACTTGAAAGGCTCCACCGGAGCCTTTCATCCGCGCTGCGGACTGTCTGCGAAGCTACTTATATTCGATCTTGGCTTCGACGATCTTATCGGGGTTGGCAACCTGGCCGTTCTGTTCCTTGGGGCCTTTTTCGAGAGCGTTGACGAACTCCATGCCGGAGAGGACCTTGCCGAACACGGTGTATTGGCCATCCAGGAAGCTGGCGTCGCCGGTGGTGATGAAGAACTGGGAATTGAACGAGTTCGGATCCTGCGAGCGGGCCGCGCCGACGACGCCAGGCTGGAAGCTTTCGCTGTTGAACTCGGCTTGGACATCGGGAAGCTCGGAGCCGCCTGTGCCGGTGCCGGTCGGATCGCCCGTCTGGGCCATGAAGCCGTCGATCACGCGGTGAAAGACGATGCCATTATAGAAGCCTTCGTTGGTCAGGGTGACGATGCGCTCGACATGCTTGGGCGCCAGGGCGGGCAGCAGCTCGATATCGACCACGCCGTCTTCCAGGGTCAGGATCAGGTGCGGCGTGCCGGTCTGGGCAAAGGCAGGGGCAGCGCTGAGGGCAGCGGCACCGATGACGAGGGCGCCAAACAGGCGACGGGTAATGGGCATCATTTGCTCTTGAGGGCCTTAAGAACGATTTGCGGGACGAAGGCTGAAATATCGCCTCCCATTTCCGCGATTTGCCGCACCAATGTGGCCGAGATATGCCGAACCGGGGGGCTGGAGGGCAAGAAAACGGTCTGAAGGTCCGGCGCCATCTGGGCGTTCATGCCGACCATCTGCATTTCATAGTTGTAGTCGGTGGTGTCGCGCAGGCCGCGGATGATCAGCTTGGCGCCGTGCTCGCGCGCGGCATTGACCATGAGGCCGGAGAAATCGACCACCTTGAACTGGGTATCGGTGCGCTTGCCGACCGGGGCCAGCACCTGCTCGAGGATCTGCAGGCGGTCTGCATGGGCAAAGAGCGGGGTCTTCTTGCCGGCATTGATGCCGACGGCAACGACGAGCGTATCCACCAGCTTGCAGGCGCGCTCGATGACGTCGAGATGCCCATTGGTGAGGGGATCGAACGAGCCCGGATAAAAGCCAACCAGATCGCTCATGCGCTCCTCCTTTTCTTGTTGTTGATGGGGTTTTGTCATGGGCGGGAGGGCATGGCAAGGCGGAACGAAACGCGGCTGATCAGGCGGTCAACGATGGGCCAAGTAAAAGTTTATGCAATCGGCGTATCAAAAAAACAGATGTGCAATTTAGGTCTGGCGTTGTTGCTGGAGGCGGCGCCATGGGATGCTATCTGGACGGGATGTTGCGTTATTTTGAGTTCTCGGGAAGAAGCACGAGGGCACAATATTGGTTGTTCACCCTGTTCCAGGTGCTGATTACGGTTGCAGCGTTCGTGGGTGACTTCCAATTGGCTGGACTCGACCCCTCCAACCCTGCCCCAACGCTGACGCTGTTCGCCCTGTTCGTGCACGCCATTCCGTCGGTCACAGTCCAGGTGCGGCGCCTGCATGATATCGGCAAGTCGGGCGCCTGGTACCTGCTCCATTTTGTGCCATTCGGCAGCCTGGTGCTCCTGTACTGGGCCTGCCTCGGGTCGGAGGAAGGCAGCAACTACTATGACGGTCCTGGCAAGAGCAGTTACACGCCCATGCCGCCGCAGCGCTACACGACCATTCCACAGGGAGTGCGGATGGGCAGTGCGCGGGCTCCTGCCGTGAGCGGCCGTAGCCGTACACAGCCGAGCGAAGGACGCTTCATCTAGCAAACGAAAGGGGCGCCGCAGCGCCCCTTACCTATTCAGTTGCCGGTGGAACCTCGGGCACGTCGGGTGGTGGGAGGTCCTCGGCGGCTTCGGGCTCGCTGATGTGTTCGACCGAGACCACCTTTTCGCCTTCGGCCGTATCAAAGACGATGACGCCTTGCGAGCCGCGCGAGACGATGCGGATGGGCTTATCGCCGCCGACCGGCAGGCGGATCGTCTGGCCGCCATTGCTGATCAGCATGATCTGGTCGTCGTCGGCTACGGGGAAGCTGGCGACCAGCTTGCCGTTGCGCTTGTTGACCGCCATGGCGACGATGCCTTTGCCGCCGCGACCGGTGATCCGGTATTCGTGGCTGGAGGTGCGCTTGCCATAGCCGTTTTCCGACAGCGTCAGGATGAACTGCTCGGTGGCGCTCATCTGGGCATAGCGCTCCTGGGGCAGTTCGCCGGCCACTACATCGGCCTCATCGGAGCCGTTCTCGTCCTCGGCACCCTCCCCGCGAACGGCCCGGCTCATCTTGAGATAGGCAGCGCGTTCCTCGGCTGTAGCGTCGGAGTGGTTGATGATGGCCATGGAGATGACCACGTCGTCCTTGGCGAGCTGGATGCCGCGCACGCCCATGGAATCGCGGCCCTTGAAGACGCGGACGTCATCGACGGGGAAGCGGATGGCCTGACCCTGGGCAGTGGTGAGCAAGACGTCATCATGGGCGTTGGCGGTTTCGACGCCAACGATCTGGTCGCCTTCGTCGAGTTTCATGGCGATCTTGCCGTTCTGGCGAACCTCTACGAAGTCCGCAAGCGAGTTGCGGCGAACGGTGCCGCGCGTGGTCGCGAACATGATGTCGAGATTGGCCCAGCTTGCCTCGTCCTCGGGCAAGGGCATGATGGTGGTGATGCGCTCGCCTTGTTCCAGCGGCAGGATGTTGATCAGTGCCTTGCCGCGTGCATTGGCCTGCGCCAGCGGGAGGCGCCAAACCTTGAGCTTGTAGGCGATGCCCCGGCTGGTGAAGAACAGCACGGGCGTGTGGGTGTTGGCGACAAAGAGGCGCGAGACGAAATCTTCCTCGCGCGTCGCCATGCCGGAGCGGCCCTTGCCGCCACGATTTTGCGCACGGTAGGTCGAAAGCGGCACGCGCTTGATATAGCCTTCGTGGCTGACGGTGACGACCATGTCTTCGCGAGCGATCAGGTCCTCGTCGTCGAAGTCACCGGCAACGTCGGAGATCTCGGTGCGGCGCGGCGTTGCGAACTGGTCCTTGATCTCGGTCAGCTCGGTCCGGATAATTTCCACGACGCGCTCGCGGGACCGGAGAATGTCGAGATAGTCCTCGATCTCCTTGCCGAGGCCATTGAGCTCGTCGCCGATTTCGTCCCGACCGAGAGCGGTGAGGCGCGCGAGGCGCAGCTCGAGAATGGCGCGAGCCTGTTCCTCGGACAGGCGGAAAGTGCCGTCTTCGTTGATGCGGTGACGTGGATCATCGATCAGCCGGATCAGCGGCGCGACATCCTCGGCAGGCCAGTTGCGAGTCATCAATTGCTCGCGCGCGGTTGCCGGATCGGGCGCGGTGCGGATCAGGGCGATGACCTCGTCGATATTGGCGACGGCAATGGCCAAGCCAACAAGGATGTGGGCGCGGTCGCGCGCCTTGTTGAGAAGGAACCGGGCACGACGCGTAACCACCTCGTGACGGAAATCGATGAACGCCTGCAGCATTTCGCGCAGGTTCATCAGCTGCGGCTTGCCGCCATTGAGCGCAACGAAGTTGCAGCCGAAGGAGGATTGCAGGGCCGTGAAGCGGTAGAGTTGGTTGAGTACGACATCGGCCAGCGCATCGCGCTTGATCTCGATGACGACGCGCATGCCTTCGCGCGAGGATTCGTCGCGCATATCGGCAATACCCTCGATGCGCTTGTCGCGCACGAGTTCGGCGATCTTTTCCACCATCGCCGCCTTGTTCACCTGATAGGGCAGCTCGGTGATGACCAGGGCTTCGCGCTCCTTGCGTATTTCCTCAACGGCGACGCGGCCGCGCACGAGCACGGAGCCGCGACCCGTTTCATAGGCCTGGCGGATGCCTGCTCGGCCAAGAATGATGCCGCCGGTGGGGAAATCGGGACCGGGCAGCGCCTCAAGCAATTGCTCAGCGGGAACCTGCGGATTGTCGAGCAGCAGCAGGGCTGCGTCGATGGTTTCGCCGAGATTGTGGGTGGGGATGTTGGTCGCCATGCCCACCGCGATGCCACCGCCGCCATTCACCAGCATATTGGGGAAGCGCGCGGGCAATACGGTCGGCTCCTTTTCGGAGCCGTCATAGTTGTCGCGGAAATCCACAGTGTCCTTGTCGAGATCATCAAGGAGCGAGTTGGTGATGCGCTGCATGCGCACTTCGGTGTAGCGCATGGCTGCGGGCATATCGCCGTCGACCGAGCCGAAATTGCCCTGCCCTTCCACGAGCATTTCGCCCATAGAGAAATCCTGCGCCATGCGCACGAGGGCCATGTACACAGCGCCATCGCCATGGGGGTGGTATTTACCAATGACGTCGCCGACAACGCGCGCCGACTTGCGGTACGGCTTGTTGTACTCGTAGCCGTTCTCGTTCATCGAGAAGAGGATGCGCCGGTGCACGGGCTTGAGGCCATCGCGCACATCCGGCAGCGCGCGGCTCACGATCACGCTCATGGCGTAATCGAGATAGGATTTGCGCATCTCGTCGGTGATGGAAATCGCTGAGATGTCGGAGGGCGGCAGCGCGCCGCTGCCGTTGCTTGTCGTATCGCTCACAGGGGTGATTCTTGGTTGATTTGGTTAGCCGATATATAGGTGATCCCAGCCGAAATTGCTAATTTGCAGGCTGGGAGCCTGTGGAGAGCTGGCCTAGGCAGTCCAGTCTTCGATGCGCAGCCCTTTGATGCGGGAAAACTCGGCCGTGTTGTTGGTCACCAAAGGCAAATCCTTAGCCAGGGCTTGCCCGGCGATCAGCACGTCATAAGGACCGATCGGGGTGCCTGCGTGCGCCAAGGCAGCCCGGATTTCACCTGCGGCGCGTGCATCTTCCTGGTCGAACTCCACGACACTGATGTCAGCGAGCAGGCGGCGGATCGTTTCTAGATTGAACTCCACCCGCTGGCTCTTATAGGCGCCGAAATAGAGCTCATGCGTTACGATCGAGCAGACGCCCAAGCTTCCGGGCTGCATGCCCAGTATCCGATTGACTAAGCGTTCCGATCTCTTCGCCAGTAGAGTGATGATGACGTTGGTATCGAGCAGGTAGCCAATCACTCGAAGATGCTGTCCAGGTCAGGTCTATCCTGGCCACTGGGCTGTTCGCGGCCTTCGGACAGGAAGTCGTCGGACACGCCGCGTTCCATGGCAGAGAGGAGCGAAGCCCACGGCATGGGAGAAGCGTCACGCGGGCGCAGGATGATCGTGTCGCCTTCGCGAGACACCTCAACCTCGTCGACATCGAGCCGGAATTCTTTGGGTAGCCGGACCGCCTGCGAATTGCCGGAGCGGAATACGCGAGCATAGCGAACCATGAGGCACCTCCTGCTGTATATACCAGGATGTATATACGGTAGATCGGGTTGGAAGGCTAGGCGGCGCTGTCGAATTCTGTCCTCGCCTGGTCGATGCGCCCGTGGTTCTGGTTGGCCCAGATGATCAGGTGGCCGAAGGGGACGATGATGGATTGGCCGAGTTCGGTCAGGCGGTATTCGACCGATGGTGGTTTGGTGTCGAAGACCTGGCGGGCGACCATTCCGTCGCGCTGTAGCTCGCGCAGGGTCTGGGTTAGCATCTTCTGGGAGATGTCGGGGACCTCACGGCGCAGCTGGTTGAAGCGGCGGGGGCCGGAGGCGAGCGTCATCACCAGCAGCATGCTCCACTTGTCCGAGATCTTGTCGAGCACGCCGCGCACTGGGCAATTCGTCAGCGGGCTGCCGACACTGTCGTTCCAGCGCTGGACGACTTCGGAAGCAAGATCGAGTTCAGACAGCATGGGTTACCTTCGAGTGACTTTATGCGGCTAAAGTGCCTCCTTTCGCCGTCTGCTCAAGGCAACTAGATAGCACTCTCCATTCGATACCTACTCTCCCGAAGCATCTGCTGCAAGGAGGGCAATAGAGGAGAGTTGTATGTCTGAGTTCGCCGATCAGGTTCTGCTTGTCACTGGCGCTGGCGGCCATTTCGGACGCATTGCTGTGGAGGAGCTGCTTGCCCGTGGCGCGACCCGGATCATTGCGGGGACGCGCGACCCCGCCAGGCTGGCTGATTTCAAGGGCAAGGGCGTCGAGGTCCGGCGGGTCGACTTCGACGATGCCGCAAGCCTCCCTCAAGCCTTTGCTGGTGTCGACCGTGTCCTGATGATCAGCACGGACGGGATCGGCAAGCGCATCGCGCAGCAAACAGGGGCTGTCGCTGCGGCCAAGGCAGCTGGTGTCCGGCACATTGTTTATACGTCAGCGCCGGCAGCGCGGCCGAACGTGGAAGCAGGGATCGTGGTGCAGGAGCACTTCTGGACGGAAGTGGCCATTGCGCAGAGCGGGTTGGACTTCACGATCCTTCGAGTTCACATGTATGCCGAAAACAACCTGCCCAATGCGGGGCAAGTCATCAGCTCGGGGCAATTGTTCGGTCTTACGGGCGATCGCGGAACGGCCTATGTGACCCGCGCCGACGCAGCGCGCACGGCGGCCGGCGCTCTCCTCCGTGCAGATGGCAAGGCCATCGAGGACGTTACCGGCCCTGCCCCAGTTACAAATGCGGAACGCGCAAGCATTCTCGCCCAATTGGGTGGCAAGCCGGTGACGAGCATTGAGCTTTCCCCGGCGGAGTTGACGGGCGGAATGGTTGCCGCCGGCCTGCCCAAGAGTTTTGTCGATATCCTTGTCGCGTTCCAGACAGATGCGGTGCTCGGTTATCATGGCGTGGTCACGGACGTTGTGGAGCGCTATTCCGGCCGCAAGCCACAGTCGCTTCTTGGGTTCCTTCAGGCCAACTCCGCGGCGTTGGCAGCCTAGATCCCAGATCCCGGCGAGAGCCGGGATTGCCGCCCCGCAAGACAATCTTGCCACAATCAAGCGCAATCCGCCGCGACCGCTGGACGCAAGGGGAGCAACACCGTAGAAAACGCGGCAGTTCATGGCCCGTTTTCTGGGAGTCGGTGGTCTTTGTCTGGTGGTTCTTTTTTCCAGCGCCTTTGGGCGCGCTTCGCCTATGACCGCTCCATTGGCTTTGGTCTTGAATATATTGGCCTGACGACGCTGCGCTATCCGCGGCTGATCGCCCTCGCCGTGCTGGCTTTCACCATCCTTGCAATCACGCAGATGCCGAAGGCCAATGTGGACGGTGACCTGCTCCGGGTTTATGCCCATTCGGGGGAGCACTACGACGCGTATGAGGAGCTGTCCTCGACCTTCGGCACGTTCGAGAACGACATCTATGTGCTGGTCAACTCCCCTCGCCTGACGGAGCCCGAAACGCTGGAGCGCATTCGCGAACTGGCGTTCGATCTCGAGCTCAGCGAATACGCCGTGGGCACCATGTCGCCCTTCACCCTGCGCAAGCCGGACGGCAATGGCGGGACCGTACCGGCCGTGCCCGAGGGGATGGACAATTTCGGCGATGTTGCACGGGCGCTGAGTGACCTGCAGCAGAACGACCCGATGATGCGCAACCTGATTACGCCCGACCTTTCGGGCGTCGTGCTCATCATGTTCCCCAACCAGGACCTGGTGAAGAGCAACGGCACCAAGGCGATGATCGCGTCCCTGCGCGAAACCATTGCGCCCTACCAGGACGAGAACATCAGCATCGAGCTGACCGGCCCGCCCGTGTGGTCGTCGGAAATGCTGGGGGCTGCGGTCAACGACCAGGTCAAGTTCACCGTTTGGGGCTTTGGGCTGGGTTCGATCCTCGCCTTGCTGGCGCTGCGCTCCATTGCGGGCGCGCTCCTCGTAGCGGCAACGCCGTTCCTGGCGGTGCTTTGGACCATGGGCACGATCCTCCTCTTCTTTGGCTCGTTCTCGTTCCTCACCATCATCGTGACCACACTGGTGCTGGTGATCTCCTTCGCCGAAGCCATGTTCTTTGTGTTCAACTGGCTCGCTTATTGGCGCGACGGCATGGAGCCCAACAAGGCGGTGGACGCCACGGTGAAGCTTGTGGGCCCGGCTTCGGCGCTGACCATGCTGACCACGTTCGTCAGCTTCGCCTCGCTTTCGCTGACGCCTGGCCAGGGCGTGCGCGAGTTTTCGATGGCGGGCTCGATCGGCACGTTCTTGCTGTTCGTGTGCCTCATGACTTTTCTGCCGCTCTTGCTGAAGCTCGCCGTTCGCCTTGGCTTCAAGCCGCCCAAGCGCTCGAGCCTGGTGCTGACGGCGCCACTGCCGATTGCCTGGTTCTTCGCGAGCCGGTTTGGCCGCCAGGTGTCGATCCTGGCCATTGCGGTCACAATCATGCTGTTCATCCCCTACTTCCTGATCAAGCCACACTTCTCATTCGAGGATTTCGTTGCCAAGGATTCGACCGCGCTCACGGCAGCCGAAAGCATCGATGCAGGTGTGGGTGGTGTGGCGCCGTTCTATATCCGCGTGCCGCTCGTCGAGAATGATCCCAATGTCGGGCCCAAGGACTTCGAGACCGTGCGGGCGGTGCATGAAATCCTTGAAAAGCACCTGGGCGAGAACAAGGTCATTTCGGCTGCAAGCCTCACCAACTACACCGAGAGCGGCTTTACCCGCGAGGAGGTGCTCGAGGCAGTTGGTCCGTTTATGAAGCGGCGCTTCGTGACGGACGATGGCAGCCAGGCGCTGGTGACCGGCTTCATGCCGACGATCATCGATAGCGAGGATCTGCGCCAGCTCGTGAACGATGTGGATGCGGAGATGAAGGCGGCTGGGATTGGCCAGGCCGAGATCGGGGGCTTCCGCGTGCTCACGACCTTTGCCACGGACCAGATCGTTACGGGGCTGCAGCTGGACCTGACCCTGTCGGTGGTGGTCAACCTCGCGCTGATCGGCTTTGCATTTCAGTCATTCCGGGTGGCGCTGGCCTCGGCCATTCCGAACCTGTTCCCCGTGCTCGGAACCGAGGCATGGCTTTATTTCACCGGCCAGGGCCTTCAGCTCACCACGGTAATCGCGCTGACGATCGCTTTTGGTATTGCCGTGGACGATACGGTGCACTTCCTGTCGCATTATCTTCATTCGCGGCGTGAAGAGGGGCGGCCGCATATGGAGGCGGTGAAGCACACGCTAGACCGGATCGGCGGCGCCATCGTTGCGACAACGATCATCCTGTGTTCAGGCGTCATCATCGTCACCTTCTCGGAGCTGCCGCAAGTGGCGCTGTTTGGCACGCTGTTCGTGTCGACGCTCGGCTTTGCGGTAATTGGCGACCTCTTCATCCTGCCGGCGCTGTTGGCTGCCGGTGGCAAGTTCTTCCACCCGTTGGGCAACATCAAAGTGCGGACGGCTGATCACGACGCGACGCCGGACGACCCCACAGGCGACACGCAGACGGGCGATAGTTCGGACCAGGTTGTTGCTGGCCGGGGACCCGCATAGCAATGCTTGTCGATTGAATGGGGCATTGCTTAGATGTCGCGCGTTGATTCTGCCCAAACATGTGGGAAATCGGCGATCAAATTACTGCATATCGGCCCGGCAACTGAATGAATGTGATATCAGTTGAGGGCACTATGTTGCCGAGGGGCAAGTTTTCGTTGGAGGCCTAGGGCCATGAGCTTTTCTGGTACCCTGTCGCGCGCTGTAGCAGTGGCAGGTTTATTTGTTGCTGCCGGCAGTGCCGCGCCAGCCTTTGCTGCACCCGCCGATGTGGCGCTGCTGCAATCCTATATTGGAGAGTGGCGCGGCCGCGGCACGCTGGTCGGTGCAAACTCCGAAACGGTTGTTTGCCGCCTGTCGCTGACCCAGGGCAATGACGACAAGGTCAACTACAACGGCCGCTGCACCCTTGCGGGCAATCAGCTCTCCGTGGCCGGGACCATCGCCTATATCGAGGCAAGCCGCCGCTATGAGGCTGCCATGAGCTCCAACGCGACCTTTACCGGCACGGCCGTCGGCCAGAAGCGCGGCGGCGGTCTCGTTTTTAATCTGCGCGAGCGTGATCAGGACGAAGAAGGCAAGGACCTCAATATCTCGGCGCAGATCAACCTGCGCAACAACGACATCGCTGTCGTGTTCGAGGTGGTGTACGTCGAGAGCGGCGACAATCTGCGCGCCGAAGTGCCGTTTACCCGGCAATAAACGCCGGTTCTCTTCCGTCTCGCCCAGAGTTCAAGCCCTTGGCGGAACGGAAGTTTTAACCTTCGGGCGTTAGCTTCGGGCGTAGTGTCTGGAGCCTGCCCTTGCCGAGTTCTGCGCCTCTTTTCTCCGGGCGGTCTGTTCCCCTCCCCCATGCCGCGGCCGACGTGTTTCGTCCGCGGCTGGAGCGTCTTTGCAAGCTGCTTGGCGTGAGCGGAGCGAGGCTGACGCAGTCTGAAGGTGGTCTTCTCAGGCTTGTGGCATCGGTTGGCCGTTCTCCGGATGACCTGCCGGACCTCGAGGCCCGGGCTCTGCGGCAATCTGGCCCCCTGGTTCTGCCGGATCATGGCTCGGCGATCGGCTTTTATGCCGGCATGGTTCTGCCGGTGGCTGATGGTATGGGTGCAATGGTGCTCAGCCTGTTTGACCCGCGTCCTCGCAGCGCTGAAGTGGCGCACACCATCGCCGCAATGGCCGGAGAGCTATTGTTGGCGGCTGCCTTGCGCAGGCAGGAGGCCCTAGCGGCACGGCAGGCTGCGGAGATCGCCCGGATCATCCATAGGGAAGAGCAGCACCGAATATTGTTTGAACGCGCCTCGGCCACGGCCAAGGTGGGCATTTGGCAATGCGAGTTGCCGGAGGAGCGATTGAGCTGGACCAATGGGGTCTACGATATCTTCGAGTTGCCCCATCAAGTCCCGATCACGCGGGAGATGATTGTCGCGCTCTACAAGCCCGATTCCCGGCGGGCCATGGAAGCGGCCCGCGCGCATGCGCTGGAACACGGCGCGGATTTTTCGCTCGACGTGGAGATTATCACAGCCAGGGGCAATGAGCGGTGGATGCGGCTGACCGGCGCTGTGGAAAGCCAGAACGGTGTGCCAAGGCGCATCTTCGGCGTCAAACAGGACATCACCGAGCAAAAGGTGCTGAGCGATCAGACGCGTTACCTTGCTGAGTTCGACGTGATGACCGGCTTGGCCAATCGCAGCCAGTTCCAGGCGCACCTCGATCAGCTCGATGGCAAGGGGATTGGCGCCCTTGTCCTGGTGGATCTGGATGGCTTCAAGCAGGTGAACGACTCTTACGGCCACGCGGTGGGGGATGCCTGCCTCAAGGAAGCGGCCAATCGGCTGCTTGCTTGTTGTCCGGGTGCCGTTCTGGTGGCGCGGATCGGCGGGGACGAATTTGCCGTGCTCACCAGCCGTGAAACGCCGCCCGAAACGGTCGAGGCTATGGCGCGCGGCATTGTCTGGACCATGGGGCAGCCGGCGCATTGCCTGGGCCAGGCTTTATCCATCGGCGCATCGGTCGGCGTGGCCTATCGCGAATGGCAATCGGCAGATGACCTGTTCCGACATGCTGATGCGGCGCTTTATGCGGCAAAGGACGCTGGCCGGAATACCAGCCGCATCTATAGCGAGGCGGCATAGCCAAACAAAAACAGGGACACCGAAGTGTCCCCATGTTCGTTGCTCGCGGTGGTTTCGTTCTCAGAACGGGATGTCGTCGTCCATACCACCCGGCTCAAACGCCGGAGCATTGGCCGAAGGGCGACGTCCGCCGCCGCCATTGTCGCGGGCACCGCGGAAGCCAACGCTTTCATTGCCATAACCGCCGCCACTGGAGGCGCCTTCCCCGTCACCGCGTCCGTCGAGCAGCGTCAGATTGCTGTTGAAGCCCTGCAGCACGATTTCGGTGGAGTATTTGTCCTGCCCGGACTGGTCCTGCCATTTGCGGGTTTGTAGCTGGCCTTCGATATAAACCTTGCTGCCCTTGCGCAGATAGCTTTCAGCGACGCGCGTCAGGCCTTCGGAAAAAATCACTACGCGGTGCCATTCGGTTTTTTCGCGGCGCTCTCCGGTGTTCTTGTCTTTCCAGTTCTCCGAAGTGGCGATGGACAGGTTCACCACCTTGCCTCCGCTCGGGAGATTGCGCACTTCCGGATCGGCACCCAGATTGCCGACCAGGATCACCTTGTTCACACTGCCTGCCATCGCTCATTCCTTCTAAAAATTCAGTCTGGCAGCTCCAAGGCCAAGCCAGACGCTCACTTACATAGCGGCCGGAGTTTACGCCGCTGCCCGGTTCGATGCTTGCACGATCTGGAGTTGTGAACAGGACTTTCTTGTTCACTTTATGTTCTTACTGGAGCTCCGTCAAGCTACCGGAAACTGGACCTCTGCTGACATGGGTTGTCAGCAGCCCTCCGCCATCCACGGGCGGTCTTGGGAAGAGCAATATGGAATATTGGCAGGCGCTCTGGATCTACCTCGTGCTGGTGTTCGGCATTATTGTCGTCCCCGGCATGGATATGTTCTTTGTGCTGGCGAATGCGCTCACTGGCGGGCGGCGCCTGGGGCTGTCTGCTTTGGGTGGCATCATGCTTGGTGGAGCGGTGCATACCGCTTTCGGCGCCCTGATTGTTGGCGCGTTGACGCAGATGCCGGAGGCTCTTTTTCGCGCCATGATCGTGCTTGGGGCGGGCTACATGGCCTGGATCGGCTATACGCTGCTGCGCAGCGCCATTACTGTAGACGGCATCGAGCGCGCGCGGAACAGGTCGGGCTGGGTGGCGTTTCGGCAAGGGCTGATCACGAGCCTTCTTAATCCCAAAGCCTATTTGTTTGTCCTTGCCGTTTTTCCGCAGTTTATCCGGGCTCATTTCGGCCCCGTCTACGCGCAAGCGCTGATGCTGGGGGTGATCACCGTCGCGACGCAATTGGTGGTTTATGGCGCCCTGACGCTGGCCGCGGGAGCGGGGCGTGACGCGCTGACCCAAAACCCCGAGGCAACGATCTGGATCGGTCGTTCCGCAGGCGCTCTCTTTATTGTTGCCGCGGTTTTTACCCTCTGGCACGGGATGACCAGTCATGTTGGCTCTTGACCGACTCCCATCAGTTCCGCTTATGTTCTGGTTGGTGAGTTGCGCCAGAAGCAGGACACTGACACGGGAACGTGCCTTGCGGCAGACGATTACTCTTCTTATTTCTGCGGCCTTCCCGACCGTATGCCTCAAGACGATCTTGCCGCTGTGCCGTTTTGGCGGCACACCAAGCCATGGACTGAAATGATGACTGCAAAGCCCAGCCAGAACCGTGAACTCATTGTCCGTGGTGCGCGCGTGCACAATCTGAAGGGCATCGACATCCGCTTGCCGCGCGACTCCCTGATCGTGATGACGGGGCTGTCCGGCTCGGGGAAGTCGTCGCTGGCGTTCGACACCATCTATGCCGAGGGGCAGCGGCGCTATGTGGAATCGCTGAGCGCCTATGCGCGGCAATTCCTCGAGATGATGCAAAAGCCCGATGTGGAGCATATCGAGGGGCTGTCGCCCGCGATCTCCATCGAGCAGAAGACAACGGGGCGCAATCCGCGCTCGACCGTCGGCACTGTGACCGAGATCTACGATTATCTGCGCCTTCTCTTCGCGCGCGTGGGCGTACCCTATTCGCCTGCGACCGGTTTGCCGATCGAGTCGCAGACGGTGTCGCAGATGGTGGACAAGGTGCTGGAGATGCCCGAGGGCACCCGGCTTTACCTGCTGGCGCCGATCGCGCGTGGCCGCAAGGGCGAGTACAAGAAAGAATTGGCCGATCTGATGCGCAAGGGTTTCCAGCGCGTCAAGATCGATGGCGAGTACCACGAGATCGAGGATGCGCCCGCGCTCGACAAGAAGTTCAAGCACGATATTGAGGTTGTCGTCGATCGTGTGGTGGTTGGGCCCGATATTTCCGGCCGCCTGGCGGAGAGCTTCGAGACGGCGCTGAAGCTGGCTGACGGCATTGCACTGGTGGAGTTCGCCGACGAGAAGGACGAGGACGGCCTGCCGCGGCAGGTGACGTTCTCGGAGAAGTTCGCCTGCCCGGTCTCCGGTTTCACCATTGCCGAAATCGAGCCACGGCTGTTTTCGTTCAACAACCCGTTCGGCGCCTGCCCTGTTTGTGACGGCTTGGGCACCGAGCAGAAGATCGACCCTGACCAGGTGGTACCCGACCCGACGCTGTCGATCCGCGATGGCGCCGTCCTGCCTTGGGCGAAAACATCGGCTCCTTACTACCAGCAGACGCTGCAGGCCGTCGTGAAGCAATATGGTGCGTCGACCGGCACGGCCTGGAACGAGCTGCCGTTCGAGGTGCAGCACGCCGTGCTGTTCGGCACGGGCAAGACCCAGGTCGATTTCGTTTATGACGACGGTTTGCGCCAGTACAAGACGACCAAGGCCTTTGAAGGTGTGATCGGCAACCTGGAGCGACGCTACAAGGAAACCGAAAGCGCAGGGATGCGTGAAGAAATCGAGAAGTATATGTCGGCCAAGCCGTGCGTTGCTTGCGGCGGATACCGGCTGAAGCCAGAATCCCTCGCCGTCAAGATTGACGGGCTGCACATCGGGCAAGTCACCGAAAAGTCGATCCGCAACACGGCGGAGTGGTTTGCTCAACTGCCGGCGAAGTTTACGCCCAACCAGAAGCTGATCGGCGAGCGCATCCTCAAGGAAATCAACGAACGGCTGCGATTCCTGATCGATGTCGGTCTTGATTACCTCTCCATGTCGCGCAACGCGGGCACGCTGTCGGGCGGTGAATCGCAGCGTATCCGGCTGGCCAGCCAAATCGGGTCGGGGCTGACGGGCGTGCTTTATGTGCTCGACGAACCATCCATCGGCCTGCACCAGCGCGACAATGCGCGGCTGCTCGAAACCCTGCAGCGGCTGCGCGACATCGGCAATACCGTAATCGTAGTGGAGCACGACGAGGACGCCATTCTGACGGCGGACTATGTTGTCGATATCGGGCCGGGCGCCGGCGTGCATGGCGGCAATATCGTCGCTGAAGGTACGCCGCAGGAGATTTTGAATCATCCTGACTCGCTAACGGGCAAATACCTGTCCGGCCGCATGGGCATACCCCTGCCGGCCGAGCGCCGCGAAGGCAAGAAGGGCAAGGCGCTCAGCATCAAGGGTGCGACCGGCAACAATCTCAAGAATGTGTCGGTGGATGTGCCGCTGGGCATGTTCGTTGCCATTACCGGTGTGTCGGGTGGCGGCAAGTCGACCCTGATGATCGATACCATGTACCAGGCAATCGCTCGCCGCTTGAATGGTGCTCGCGTCGTCCCTGCCCCGCATGAATCCCTGACCGGTCTCGAGTTCCTCGACAAGGTCATCGACATCGACCAGTCGCCCATCGGGCGCACGCCGCGTTCGAACCCGGCGACTTATACGGGTGCCTTCACGCCGCTGCGCGAATGGTTTGCCGGGCTGCCGGAAGCCAAGACGCGCGGCTATGGTCCGGGTCGTTTCTCGTTCAACGTGAAGGGCGGCCGTTGCGAAAAATGCGAAGGCGATGGCGTCCTCAAGATCGAGATGCACTTCCTGCCCGACGTCTACGTGACGTGCGACGTGTGCAAGGGCAAGCGCTACAACCGCGAAACGCTGGAAGTGCAGTTCAAGGGCAAGTCGATCTCCGATGTGCTCGACATGACCATCGACGAAGCCGTGGAGTTCTTCTCGGCGGTGCCGACCATTCGCGACAAGTTCCTGACGCTGCAACGCGTGGGTCTTGGCTATGTGAAGGTCGGGCAGCCGGCCAACACGCTTTCGGGCGGTGAGGCGCAGCGCGTGAAGCTCTCCAAGGAGCTGAGCAAGCGGGCGACGGGCCGTACGCTTTATATGCTGGACGAACCCACGACGGGTCTTCACTTCCACGACGTGGCGAAGCTCCTGGAGGTGCTGCAGGAGCTTGTGGAGGGCGGCAATACAGTGATCGTGATCGAGCACAATCTCGAGGTCATCAAGACGGCGGATTGGGTGATCGACCTCGGTCCAGAGGGCGGCGACAATGGCGGCGAGGTGGTCGCGATCGGCCGGCCGGAGGATGTCGCGAGCAATCCGCGGTCCTATACGGGTAAGTTCCTGAAGGAGGTTATGGACCGGCGGCCGCATTATGCGTCGCGGGCGGCAGAGTAGCGGGACGGGTCGGTGACTACTACAAGATCTGTCATTCTCGCGCTTTGCCGTCATCCTCGGGCTTGACCCCAGGGTACTGTACTTCGTCCAGGCGATGCTCAGTGCAGAGCCCTCGGGTCAGGCCCGAGGGTGACGAGTGGTGGGTGTGGTGCGCCGTGAGGTCGTCCTGGCCTTGAGTTGGAATCCATCTCGGGGTTTTTCACGGCCGCAGGGTGGGTTGAACGGACGTCTTGTGTGGACAGCATCTCAGGATGAATCCCGGGCCGGGCCTGGATGACATCGTGGGTGGGGTGAGACTGGTGGCATTGCCTAGCTTCAGGAGATAAAAGGCGTTGCCTACCGCGCATCCGGCGGTGGGACGTCGGTGCTGGTTTTGCACTCGATGAGCCAGACGTCGTAGACAGCGTGGTCGACGGCGTTGAGGGCGGGGCTGTCGGCGAACATCCAGCCGGTGAAGATACGCTTGGAGGTGCCGGTGAGGCTCCGCTGGTCGACTTCGAGGAAGGCCGAGACTCGCTGGGTTTCGGTCGGCGGGCGGCTGTAGCAGGCGCGTGGGGTGAGTTCGAGCGCGCCGAACAGCACGGTTTCGTCGATATACACATCGAACCGCGTGATCCGTCCGGTGATCTTGTCGAGCCCGGCAAAGGTCGCCACGGGATTGGCAATGGGCTGCGCCATGGCTGGTGTCGCCCAGCACAGCATGGCTGTGAGCGGCAGCAGCTTGAGGATGCGAGGTAGCCGGAAGTCGGGCAATGCGCCCGCCCTTATTCAGGTGACCAGGCTTCGTAATCGCCGGTGACGCGCGGGCGCTCGCCCTTGTTGAGCAGGCTGCCTTCGGGGCGGTAGGCTTCGGCCGTGCCGGTCAGGTTCGGCTCGCGCGGTTTTTCCCAGGCGCGGGGCACGTATTTGTCCTGGGTGGGGATGATGTTGGTGCGGTGGTGGATCCAACCGTGCCAGCCTGTGCCGATGGTGGAAGCATCGGAATCGCCGGCATAGGTGATGTAGCGGCGATCGCTCTTGCGATCCTGGTAGTAGCGGTTGCCGTTCTCGTCGCTGCCGACATAGTCGGCATGGCGGCTGATCCACAGGCGCGTGCCCCACGTCGAACCACTCCACCAGGAGAAGATTTCTGTCAGGAGCTGCTTCAAACCGGTCTTTGCCAATTGTCGATTCCGCTGTCGAAAATGCGTGTTGCGGCCGGGTTTACCATGGGTCTGCGCAAGAGCCTAGCCGGAATTGCCATTGCGCAAGATCGTGTGACCAAGCTCAACTGCCCTCCACCCGCAATCCGGCTAGCACTGCCGAGATGACCCGGTCCTTCTGTGCGTCGGTGGCTCCAGCCAGCCCTTGGATATGGAGGCCCTGGTCGAGTGTTTGCAGCATCTTGCCCAAGCCTGACACATTGCTCCCGGCGGCGATCTGCCCTCGCGCCAGGGCGCTGGCAAGGTTGCCGACATAGAGCGCCTCGATTTCTTCGCTGGCTTCGAGGGCCCGTGCGTGAGCGGCGGGCGGAACGGTGTCCCGCTGCGTGAGAGTGTTGATCATGAAGCATCCGTAGTACTCGCTGCCATATTGCAGCGAGCGCAGAACGGCTTCGATGTTTTCCAGCCCCAGCGGCTGGGCCATCAGCAGCTCGCGATACTGTCCCAGCAGATAGCCCAAAAATTTTTCCAGTGCCGCCTCATAGAGCCCGGCCTTGCCGCCGAACTCTTTATAGAGGCTGAAGCGATTCAGCCCGGTATGCGTGACGAGGGCGCTGAGATGCGCGCCTTCGTAGCCCATCCGCCAGAAGAGGCTCATGGCCTTGTCGATCACAGCATCACGATCATAGGTTTTGGGTCGCGCCATATAACAGATCGATCATTCTGAAATTGTTTGACCCTGCTCCGCAGCAGGGTTATTCACCTATCGTTCTGAAACAGGAATCGCCTGATTTGTCCAGTCACCCTGACCTTCCGGCCGATTTGTCCTACCTGCATGAGTATGCCTGGAAGGCCATTACCATCGGCAAGTCGGGCGCTGCGGTGTGGCATCTCGAGGGCTCATCGGGAGCGCTTGTTCTCAAGACCGCGCGCGTGCATCGGCTTTCCGAGCTGCCTGGCGAAGCGTCTCGCCTCCGATGGCTGGAGACCGTGCCGGTGGCGGCGCCTCGTGTGCGTGCTTTTCTTGAGGCCAATGGCCAATATTGGCTGCTGATGAGCGCCCTGCCCGGCCGTGATCTGACCCACCTCGTGGGGCGACCACAGGAAGTGGTAACCATTCTGGCGAGGGCGCTGAGGCATCTGCATGGGCTGAACCCGGTGAGATGCCCATTCGATCATTCGCTCGGAGAGCGCCTCCTTGCCGGCGCGGCAAACCTTCAAGCAGGGCTTGTTGACGAAAGCGATTTCGATGACGCGCGCAACGGCTGGAGCGGAGATGATGTTCTGGCTTGGCTGCATGAGCATCGGCCGGACAGGGAAGATCTCGTGGTGACGCATGGTGACGCCAGCCTCCCCAATGTCATGGCATTTGCCGGGCAGTGGTCCGGCATTGTTGATTGCAGCCGTGTAGGCTTGGCCGATCGTTGGCAAGATCTGGCTATCGCTTGCCGCAGCATCATTTTCAACTGCGGAGAACACTACGTGCCTGTCTTCTTAGAGGCTTATGGCGCGGATTGGGATGAAACGCGCTATCGCTACTACTGCACACTGGACGAGTTGTTCTGATGTTCGGGCGGCGCCTCGATCTCGATGGGTTTCTGCCTGTCTACTATGCCTATGTGTTCCTGTTCGACTTCATGCTGGCTTACGCCATTTATACGGCGCTGTTTGCGCTTGAGGGCATCAGCACGGCGGAGATCGGCTTGCTCCTGGCGTTCTGGTCGGCTTCGGCGATTGTGCTTGAGATGCCGTCAGGCGCGCTGTCGGATCATTTCGACCGGCGCACGCTCTTGATTGCTGCACCGCTGCTCAAGGCTCTGACCTTTGTTTGCTGGGGCGTCGCGGACGGAAATTTCTGGCTTTATGGGTTGGGCTTTCTGTTCTGGAGCGCGGGACAGGCCCTGCAGTCGGGTACGCGCGAGGCGTTGCTGTACGAACGAATGGAGCAGGCCGGTCAAGCAGATGATTTCGACAAGGTGTTGGGGCGGGACGCGGCGGCGGAAGGGCTGGGCATCGGCGCCGGAGCTCTTGTGGGCGGCTTTGTAGCTGAGGCTAGTCTCGATTGGGCGATCTGGCTGTCGATTGTGCCGCTGTTGCTCGGCTCGGTGGCAGCGCTCTGGCTGAGTGATACGCGCCCTGCCCGCCATGTTGCGCAAGGCGAGACGCCGATCACCTATCTCTCTCATTTCGCGAACGCCTTGGGCGAATTCCGCCGCCATGCCGACTTGCGATTTGTTGTTGTCTACATGGCCGTGGGGCTGATCCTGTTTGAACTGCTGGAGGAGTTCGATCAGCTTTATTACCTGGCTGTCGGCGTGCCGATCTGGCTGTGGGCGTGCTGGCCGGTGCGGTGGAGCTGTTTTATGCCTGGGCCAGCGTGGCTGCGCACCGGCTCGCCGGGCGGCCGTGGCTGGCCTGGGCGCTGCCTTTGGCAGGTGGCGCGCTGCTGGTGGGCGCGTCGCTTGGTGACAGTACCTGGTATGTGGTGTTGCTGGAGCTCGCCTATGTGGTCATTGCGCCTGTGACGGTTCTGGCGGAGGCGCGCTTTCACCGGATCATGGATGGCGATAGCCGGGCCACCACGACATCGGCGCTGATCATGGCGGAGAATATCTCCGGCATCGTGGCGACGCTGGCCTTTGGTTTTCTCGCGCAATGGGTGGGGATCTTGCCGGCCTATGGCTGGGCGGGATTGTTCATGGTGCCGGTCGCCTTGTGGATCGTTTTGGCACAACATCGTGGTGCCAGGGCTATCGAATGAAACAAGGGATAGTGTTTTTGGCTGCGGACGAGTTTTGCACCAAATTTCTGCTCTTGACAGCACCTGCCCCGAGTCTTGCCGACCGGCCGAGGCAGAAAAGAGTCAAGCAGGTCGCACCCTTAGGTGGATCTGTTGGCCTCACGCCGCAGTGAAGTCGAGGATATTAACCTTTCGTTAAGCTTTCGTGACGGTTGCCGGTTATCCACACTATCCCCATATGTAACACTAGATTTTGCGTCCTTTCCCGCTGACGTCACAAGCCGTGGTGTTCAAAAGGTTACTGGAGCGCAAAAATTCTTGGAGTCGACTCTGGTGCATTTCGGGTTTTGAGTGAACCCAACGCCGGCAACGAGTCTCCCGCTCGCGGCCGCCCCATAGTTCATAGACGAGATATCCGCATGCGCATCGAACGTCGTTTCACGTCCGCCGGCCAGGACCGCTACGCCACCGTCGAGTTCCGCTCAGCTACCAGCGAAATCCGCAATCCGGATGGCTCGGTGGTGTTCAAGCTCGAGGACATTGCCGTGCCCGCCGGCTGGTCGCAGGTCGCCGCCGACATCATCGCACAGAAGTACTTCCGCAAGGCCGGCGTCGCCAAGACGCTCAAGAAAGTGGAAGAGAACTCCGTGCCGTCCTGGCTGTGGCGCTCCGTGCCCGATGAAGAGGCACTCAGCAAGCTGCCCGAAGGCGAGCGCTTTGGCTCGGAAATGGACTCGCGGCAGGTCTTCGATCGCCTCGCCGGCACCTGGACTTATTGGGGTTGGAAGGGCGGCTATTTCGATAGCGAGGAAGATGCCCTCGCCTTCCGCGACGAGCTTGCATTCATGCTGGCGACGCAGCGCGTCGCGCCGAACTCGCCGCAATGGTTCAACACCGGTCTCCACTGGGCCTATGGCATTGATGGTCCCGGCCAGGGCCACTTCTATGTGGATCCCTTCACCCACAAGCTCGTAGCCTCCAAGAGCTCCTATGAGCATCCCCAGCCGCATGCCTGCTTTATCCAGTCGGTGAACGACGATCTGGTCAACGAGAACGGCATCATGGACCTCTGGGTCCGTGAGGCGCGCCTCTTCAAATATGGCTCGGGCACTGGCACGAACTTCTCGGCCCTGCGCGGCTCGGGCGAAAAGCTCTCGGGCGGCGGCAAATCATCGGGCCTGATGAGCTTCCTCAAGATCGGCGACCGGGCTGCCGGCGCGATCAAGTCGGGCGGCACGACGCGTCGCGCGGCCAAGATGGTGGTGCTCGACATCGACCACCCCGACGTCGAGGAATACATCAACTGGAAGGTCAAGGAAGAGCAGAAGGTCGCAGCGCTTGTGACCGGCTCCAAGGTCGTCTCCAAGCACCTCAAGGCCATCATGAAGGCCGCCGTCAACTGCGAAGGCTCGGGCGACGATTGCTTTGACGTGGCCAAGAACCCCGCGCTTAAGCGCGAAGTGCGTGCGGCCAAGAAAGCCCTGGTGCCGGAGAACTACATTTTCCGCGTCATCCAGTTTGCCAAGCAGGGCTATACCGATATCGAGTTCCCGGTCTACGATACGGATTGGGACAGCGAGGCCTACCTGACCGTTTCGGGGCAGAACTCCAACAATTCGGTGCGCGTCACCGACGACTTCCTTCGTGCCGTTGAGAACGACGGCGACTGGAACTTGACCGCCCGCAATTCGGGCAAGGTCACCAAGACGCTTAAGGCCCGCGATCTTTGGGAACAGGTCGGTTACGCCGCCTGGGCTTCGGCTGACCCGGGCATCCAGTATCACACCACCATCAACGAGTGGCACACCTCGCCCGAAGCCGGTCCGATCAATGCATCGAACCCCTGCTCGGAATACATGTTCCTCGACGATACCGCGTGCAATCTCGCGTCGGTCAATCTGCTGCCCTACCGCAACGCCGATGGCTCGTTCAACACGGCGGCCTATGAGCACACCGTGCGGCTCTGGACGATTGTCCTCGAAATCTCGGTGATGATGGCGCAGTTTCCATCCAAGGCCATTGCCGAGCGCTCGTTTGAATACCGCACGCTGGGCATCGGCTATGCCAATATTGGCGGCTTGCTGATGACTTCGGGCATCCCCTATGACTCCAAGGAAGGCCGCGCGATCGCCGGCGCCGTGACCGCGATCATGACCGGCGTGTCGTATGCAACTTCGGCCGAGATGGCCAAGGAACTGGGCGCGTTCAAGGATTACGAGCGCAATGCCACGCACATGCTGCGCGTGATCCGCAATCACCGCAATGCCGCCCATGGCAATGCTCAGGGCTATGAGGGGCTGTCCATCACGCCCGTGCCGCTCGACCATGCCTCGCTGACTGATGCGAACCTTAGCGAACGCGCCAAGGTGGCTTGGGACAATGCACTTGCGCTGGGCGAACAGCACGGCTACCGGAACGCGCAGGTTTCCGTTATCGCGCCGACCGGCACGATCGGCCTCGTCATGGATTGCGATACGACCGGCATCGAGCCCGACTTTGCGCTGGTGAAGTTCAAGAAACTTGCGGGTGGCGGTTACTTCAAGATCATCAATCGTGCCGTTCCCCCTGCCCTGCGCACGCTGGGCTATTCGGAAGCCCAGATCGCCGAGATCGAGGCCTATGCGGTCGGCCATGGCAATCTGAACCAGGCACCGGGCATCAACCCATCAACGCTGCGCGCCAAGGGTTTTGACGACAACAAGATCGAAGCGCTCAACAAGGGCATGGCCTCGGCCTTCGACATCAAGTTCGTGTTCAACCAGTGGACGCTGGGTGCCGATTTCCTCAAGTCGCTCGGCGTGACCGATGAGCAGCTCAACGACTTCACCTTCGAGCTGTTGCCGTTCCTGGGCTTTTCGAAGAAGGACATCGAGGCCGCCAACATCCATGTGTGCGGTGCCATGACGCTGGAAGGCGCTCCGCACCTCAAGGCCGAGCACCTGCCGGTGTTCGATTGCGCCACGCCCTGCGGCAAGATCGGCAAGCGCTACCTGTCGGTGGAATCGCACATTCTGATGATGGCGGCGGCCCAGCCCTTCATCTCGGGCGCGATCAGCAAGACCATCAACATGCCGAATGATGCGACGGTCGAGGAAGCCAAGGAGGCCTACATGCTATCCTGGCGCCTGGCGCTCAAGGCCAATGCGCTCTATCGCGACGGCTCCAAGCTCTCCCAGCCGCTCAACTCCTCCGTTCTGGCTGCCGCGGACGATGAGGACGAGGAAGACCATGTCGAGGCGATTGCCGCCATGCCGGTGGATGCCCGCGTGCCGGTGGTTGCCGAAAAGATCGTCGAGCGGATCATCGAGCGCGTGCGTGAGCGCGAGAAGATGCCTGATCGCCGCAAGGGTTATACCCAGAAGGCCATCGTGGGCGGCCACAAGGTGTATCTGCGCACCGGCGAATATGACGACGGCCGCCTGGGCGAAATCTTCATCGACATGCACAAGGAAGGCGCCGCTTTCCGTGCCATGATGAACAATTTCGCCATCGCGATCTCCTTGGGCCTCCAATATGGCGTGCCGCTGGACGAATATGTGGAGGCCTTCACCTTCACCCGCTTCGAGCCCGCCGGCATGGTCATGGGCAATGACCGGATCAAGAACGCGACCTCGATTCTCGATTACGTGTTCCGCGAACTAGCCGTCTCTTATCTCGACCGGGACGACCTCGCCCATGTTCATCCGGCATCGCCGACATCGCTGTCGGGTGGCGTTTCGGAAGAGCACGGCGCTCGTGTTGCTCCGCCGGCACCATCCGCGGTTCCGGCCGACAAGTTTGTGTCGCGCGGCATGACGCGTGGCCGGACACAGAATGCCTCGCTGATGCTGGTTCCCACAGCTCAGGCGAGCCATTATGCCCCGCCGGCGTCCTCCGTTTCGAGCGTCACGGCCCTGCGCAGCGCAACGGCCCTCAAGATCGAACCCGCCGCGACGGCGCTCAACGCCGCCGAACTCAACCCGATCCCCTCGCCGCCATCAACGAGCGACGTGAACCAGCTGCGCGCCGAAGCGCGGATGAAGGGCTACACGGGCGACCAGTGCAGCAATTGCAACTCGATGCGGATGAAGGTGTCCGGCCACTGCATGGTGTGTGAGGATTGCGGGACGACGACGGGGTGTAGCTGAGGTTCCCAGCTAGTTTGACAGACGCAATGAAGAAAGGGTCCGCTTGCGGGCCCTTTCCTATTCAATCGACGGCGAGGCCGGAATCCACTCTGAGATGACTTGGCGTGCGCGGGACGTGGAACGACCTCAGGATGGATCCCGGCTTTCGCCGGGATGACATGGTGATTGTTGCAGTTTCGGTGTCATGACAGAATGAGGATGTAGCAATCCCGGAGCCCATCATGCCCCGTTTTCTCGCCATCTACATGATGAATCCCGAAGCCGTCCCGCGCTTTCGTGCTCTACCTAAATCGGAGCAAGATGCCATTGATGCGGCTGGCCTGCCCAAATGGACGGAGTGGGAGCAGCAGAACCTCATGCATTTTCCGGATCGCGGCGGCATGGTGGGCAAGACGCTGCGGGTGAGCAAGGACGGGGTTGCGCCGGGTACCAACGATATCTGCGGCTATTTGGTGGTGGAGGCCGAAACCATAGAGGATGCTGCGAGGCTGTTCGAGAACCATCCTCATTTCACCATCTTCCCCGGCGACAGCGTTGACATCATGCCGTTTGTCACCGATCCAGCCAGCTAGTGGGCGTTCGCAACTACCTCATCGAAGGCGTGTCTGGCTCGGGCAAGACGTCCGTTGCTACAGAACTCGAGCGGCGGGGGTACCATGTGGTGCATGGGGACCGGGTGCTTGCTTATCGGGGTGATCCTGAGACGGGTGCGCCGATGGAGGCGCCGGCGGATGCTGATCTGGCTTGGCTGCAGGGGCACCACATCTGGAATATCCATAAGGTGCGGGCGGTGATTGCCGACAAGAGCCGGCTGATGACCTTCTTCTGCGGCGGCTCGCGCAATTGGCACCATTTCATCGACCTGTTCGACAAGGTGTTTGTTTTTGATGTGGATCGGGAAACGCTGGAGCGGCGACTGATCGACCGGCCGGAGGATGAGTTCGGCGGCAAGCCGGACGAGCGTGCGTTCGTGTTACGCCTGCGCGATACGGAAGAAGACATTCCGCGCCATGGCATTCGTATCAACGCCAATGCGCCGCTCAGCGCGGTGGTGGATGCGATCCTGGTGCAGTGCCGATAACGCCCTACTCCCGCCCCTCGCGCACCACTTCCACCGCCAGCGTTCCGGCCGGCAGAGGCCGCAGCAGTTGTTCCTCCGGCTTGGTGAGAAAGAGCCAGGCAGCCCAATCCTCCGGGCGGAGCACGCAGACCTGCCGGTCGTGAATGGGGGCGATGTCGGGCCCAGGGTCGGTGGTCAGCATGGTGAAGCTCAGCGCCCCGTCTTCCGCTTCGCTCCAGAGGCCGGCAATCCCCATGACAGGTGAGTCCTTGAGGGCAAAGCGGTGCTTGGTCTTGGGGTATTTGCTGCCGGTGAATTCGAAGAAGCCGGAGAGAACGATCACGCAGCGGCGGGAGTCGGCGAAGTGTCGCCCATCGGACTTGAAGTTGAAGATGGGGCCAGCCTTGGGCCGGGGCGGCGGAAAGCCGAAGCGCATCAGCACCAGTTCGACGCCATTGCCCGCGGCGCGCAACACCGGACCCATGTCACCGATGCGGATGTCGTCGGCCTGGATCAGCGCTGCATCGTCGCCCGTGGCGAGCTCCAGGGCTTCGAGGGCCTTGGCGTAGTCGGCGCGGCTGACATGCTGCTCGTAGTCGTTACACATGGGTTTGAGTTCCGGGGCGGTAGTGGATTGCTGGGAGGGTCGCGTACTGACCGCAGCACCCCCTCCCCGGCCCTCCCCTCAAGGGGGAGGGAGCGCATGCTGCGACGTTCGGAGTTGGGCCGTTGAGGCTCATTGTGTTGCTACAATCGCGGTAATCTCGAGCTCCTGATTGCCCAGGCTCACCACATCGCCCGCCTGCTTGCCCATGAGCGCGCGGGCTATGGGCGAGGCAAAGGAGATTGTTCCCGTTTTGGGATCGGCCTCGTCTTCGCCGACGATGCGATAGGTTTGCACGCGGCCATCGTCGCGGGTGAAGGTAATTGTGCTGCCGAAGGCAACGACGTCCTCGCGCGCAGGTGGCGGCGCCAGTTGGGCGGTGCGGATGCGTTCGGTAAAGTAGCGCAGGTCGCGCAGGGGATTGGCCGCCTGGCGGCGCTTCTCGTTGACATCCTCGATGCGCATGGCCGCTTCATAGGCGGCGCGTGCCTCTGCCAGCTGCTGCTCCAGCGCCTGGAGGCCCTTGGCGGTCACGAGATTAGGGCCGGGTGGAATGGGCCTGTCTGGCAGGAGGGTTTCCGAAGCAGTTTCGGCTGAGTCTTCCTTGGTGAAGGCGACGCTCATTTGTCCACTCCGCTGCTTTGTTCAGCTCGTCCGCTGCTTTCGCGATTGTGCGTGTAGTGATTCATGAATGTGAAGGGCGGCAGCCAGGTTTCGCGCCGTGTCGTCCAGTTTTCATATTGCGGCACAAAGCGGTTCGGCTCGTCGAGCGTGCCCAGATGCACCTCGATCTCGTCACCGCTACGGGCAAAAACCGACGAGCCGCAGCGAGGGCAGAAGTGGCGTTCGCCCCAGTGGTGGGTTTCCCCTGTGACGCGGACGGCGTCGGCCGGGAAGATGGCTGCGGCGAAAAACAGGGCGCCATGGTGCTTGCGGCAGTCCATGCAGTGGCAAATGCCGACGCGATAGGGCTGGCCCTGTGCCTCGATCCGTACGGCGCCGCATAGACATCCTCCGGTGACTTGGTCCACCAATCGTTCCTCCCATTATCAGCCGCGTTCGCTGTGTCGCAGACACGGCAGGCTAGCCGATGCGGATCGTGATGCAACCCAAAGCCCATCTGCAGCTTTGTTGCGCCGAACTGTTGCCCAAGGCTGCCCATGTCGCTCACTGCTCTTGCCATTGCCCTTTCGCTTGCCGCAACCCCCATTATGGCCGCCCCACTTGCGCAGTTCCAATGGGATAAGCGCGTGCTGGTGCTGCTAGCGGAAGCCGAAGCGGGCGATCTCAACCGGCAGATCGACATGCTGCTTCGTGCGGAGCCCGGCTTGCAGGAGCGCGACATGGTCGTGCTCGCCGTGCGCGGGCAGAATGTCGAGGCTGTGTTCGGCAACGCAGCGGGGCTGGATGCGCAGGCGATCCAGGCCAGCATTGGCGGCGATGATGCCGAGCTGTTCGAGGCAGTGCTGATCGGCAAGGATGGCGGGGTGAAGCAGCGCTGGCCGCAGCCGGTTTCGCCCGAGGAGCTGTTTGCGGTGATCGACGCCATGCCGATGCGCGCCAGCGAAATGCGGCGCGAGGAAAAATAACGCCTGTCTGTCGATTTGCTGCGCCCTCGCCCGTCTATGCTAGAGTGAGGCAGGCTGGAGGGGCAGCACATGGAACGGCATTACGGATGCGTCATCGTGGCAGCGGGGGCTGTCATCACCTGTGTGGCAGCGGGATCGATGTTCGCCCTGCCCGTTTATCTCCAACCCATGGCCGATGAAACCGGCTGGTCTCGGGCGGGCATCTCGGCGGCGATGACGGTTGGTTTTCTCGTGATGGGCTTTGCGGGCTTTGGCTGGGGCACGCTCAGTGACCGGATCGGCGCGCGACCAGTGGTGTTGATCGCCTCAATCATGCTGGGGCTGGGACTGTTCATCGCCAGCCGGGCCGACAATCTCCTCGTGTTCCAGATTGCCTATGGCGCCCTGGTTGGCGGCGCGGGCGGAGCGTTCTTCGCGCCGCTCATGGCAACAACGATCGGCTGGTTCGACAAGGATCGCAGCCTTGCCGTGTCGCTGGTGTCGATCGGGGGCGGTGTTGCGCCTATGGTCGTTACGCCATTGGCAAGCGTGCTGATCAGCACCTATGGCTGGCGCACGGCCATGCTGATGATCGCCATTGGCGCTTCGGCCATCATCATCCCCATGACCTTCCTGATCCGCCAGGCGCCTCAAGCGGCCGCTGCGCCACAGCCGGCTGGTGCACCCGCGCCATTGCCAGAGCGCGCTGAGATGGGCTCGGTGATCCGCAAGCCGCAGTTCATCGTGCTGGCCGCGACATTCTTCCTCTGCTGCGGCGCCCATTCGGGGCCGATCTTTCATACGGTCAGCTATGCCATGCTGTGTGGCGCCTCGGCTCTAGCGGCAGCAAGCATTTATAGCGTGGAAGGCGTGGCAGGACTGTTTGGCCGCGTGATCTTCGGCGTTTTGGCGGACCGGATCGGCGTCAAGCGGGTGATCGTTGGTGGCCTCATGCTGCAGGCGGTGGGCATCTACACCTATATCTATGTGACGCAGCTTACTGATTTCTACATGTTGGGTGCGGTGCTCGGCATGGCCTATGGCGGTGTGATGCCGCTTTATGCCGTGCTGGCGCGCGATTATTTCGGACCCAATGTGATGGGCACCGTTTTGGGCGGCATCACCATGACGTCGAGCATCGGCATGGCGTTCGGACCGGTGGGTGGCGGGTGGATCTTCGACACCTTCGGCGACTACCATTGGCTTTATGTGAGTTCGGCCGCTATCGGCATAGCGGCTGCGGCCGTTGCCCTCACTTTCCCCAAGCCAGGCGCACCCAGCCTGCCGGACAACGCGCGGTTGCAGCCGGCTTGAGGTGATCAGGCGGGGCTGGCCTCTGGCGCCCCGCCCTCCGTATTGTCCCTGTTATTGGCATAGGCGGCGGATAGGTCTCGATACTGGCGCGAGTTGAGCGCCAGGATGGTGACGAGAACGCCCAAAATTCCGGCGATCGTGAATACCAGAGCAATGCCGCGCGCCGGGCCCGTGCCGAACCATGAGCCGATGGCATTAGCGCCGGCACCGTCGGTCATGAAAGGAATAACGACGAACTGCGTCAGTGGACCGATGAGGAACGCTGTCAGCGGAGAGGCGGATTGCTCGACGGACTGCGCGAAGCCGAACACCCGGCCTTGTCGCTCCAGCGGCACGACCTTCTGCAGCGTGGTGTGTTCGGCCGCCTCGGCATAGGGAGCAAGCAGCATCCAGACAAAGCATCCGCCGGCAAGGAGCCAGATGGAGGGCTGGATAGTGAAGACGCAACACACGGCCCAGGTGATGAGATTGACCATTAGCAGTGTTCGCAGCGGGTTCTTGCCGAGGCCGGTGCGCGCAATGATGATCCCGCTCAGGATGAACGCCGTCGACAACACGCCGAATAGAAGCCCCCAGACTTCCACTGACACGAGCGACAGCCCATAGGCATCCAGCAGCGCCATGAAGATGCCGCCGAGGAAATTGTTGAAGGTGGCAAAAAAGATCAGCGCGAAGAGACCGGGCACTGCCGCGATGACCCGGATCGTGCCTGCGATATCGACGGTCTTGGGCGCGGCGGGCTCGCCTGCTGCGGGCTCCACGCGCTTTTCGTTGATCTTGACCGCAGCAAGGTGCAGGAAGGCTAGAAGCGTCAGCCCCAGCGCCAGCAGAAGCACGGCGAACATGCCGCCATAGGCGACAAGAAAGCCACTGATCACCGAAGTCGTCAGGAAGCCAATGCCACTCACCATGCCAACAAGGCCGTTGGCCTTGTCCCGGCGATCCTCGGGAATGAGGATGGTGACCAGCGTCGGCAGCGCGATGGAGCGGATATTCCCGGCAATCACCCCAAGCATGATCAAAAGCACGAAGCCCCAGAGATAAAGCCCATAGGGATCGTTGAAGGCGCCCTCTGGCTCGGCGAGCAGCATCAGTAGAGACAGCGCGTAGAACACAAAGGACGTCACGCTTGAGCCAAGCATGACGAGCTTCTTGGAGTTGTGATCGACCAGGCTGCCGAGCCAGAAGCCGAAAGCGGCCGTGAACACGAGGTAGATGCCGGCAATCAAGCCTGTCGCAAATACCGATAGCGTTTCGAGGAACACCCAGAATGTCACCGCGAACCAGACGGTGAAATTGGTGATGTTGGCGACGAGATTATTGCCGAGGATCTGGTGGAACGGATTGTTCATCAGGACACCTTGCTACTCGCTGAGCAAGGCAGGCTACAGGGCTATGGCAAACTGCTCAAGCGAAAGCGCCGAGTACACTGGGCGCATGGCAGCAGTGTCCCGCCGATGTGCTCGGAGTGGCCGGAATTTACCAAATGTAAACCATCACGGCTCAGGCTGGCGTCCTCAAACCAGGAGATTGAGATGGAAGATCAGATCAAACGCCGTGCGTATGAGCTTTGGGAAGCCGATGGCAGCCCTGTCGGCGAGGACCAGAACTACTGGTTCAAGGCCGTTGCCGAGCTGGCGAATACTGCAGCCAAGACTATCAAGCCGGCCCGTAAGCGCGCCACGCGCGTCAAGAAGGCGGCCTAAAGATCGATTGCTCGCGGCCAGTAGACATCACTGTCGAAATCTTCAGGAATGGGCGAAAGCCGCGAGATCGCCTGAGCCGCAAAGCCAACCTGCAGGGCGAAGTGTCTGATGTGCTGAGGCATGGGGTGACCAGTGATGAATTCACGTGTGCGCCACTCGTTGAGCTTGACCGTGCGAAGGCGCCGATTGGCTTCAGCCTCGACATCCTCGACTGCTACTGGAACCTGAACTGAAGTGGACCTCTGCCGTGCTGGCTCGGTCCATTCCTTGCTCCCGTCGATCACCGCGAAACGCACTTTTCTCCCCTGCCTTCATCGTCAAGATGTCATGCCATTGACATAAGACTGTCATGATCCTCTTACCGAATTAGTAATAACGTTCGTTGGCAAGCGAAAAATATGTGCTAGCTGAGAAGACATGACCATCCTCTATGTCATGGCTGCTCCGGCCGAGTATGGCCCTCACCTGCAAGCTCGCATCAATCCTTTTATGACTGGCATCGGCCCAGTGGAAGCAGCGATCGCAACGACGCGCGCCTTGGCCGAACGCCGAGATAGCTTGCCGAGCCTTGTTGTATCGCTGGGATCAGCCGGATCGCAGCGGCTTGAACAATGCGGCATCTACCAGGCCAGCAGTGTTACGTACCGAGACATGGACGCGTCTCCACTCGGCTTCGCCAAGGGGCAGACTCCCCTGCTCGACCTGCCGGTCATTCTGCCGCTCCCAACGATCGCGGCCTTGCGGACGGCGACGCTCTCAACTGGTGCAAATGTGGTTTCGGGATCAGGCTACAACGGCATCGCCGCTGAAATGGTCGACATGGAAACCTATGCCGTGCTGCGCGCTTGCCAAAGCTTTGGCGTACCACTCCTAGCAGTTCGCGGTATTTCGGATGGCATTTCCGAACTTGAGCACCTGGCACACTGGACGCAGTACCTGCACATCATCGATGAGAAATTGGCCGGAGCGATCGATCTCATCGAAGCCGCTCATGCGAATGGAGAGATCTAGCGCTGCTGTGCAGCCGCCTTCCTGTCCCGCCGCGCCCGGCGCCATGTCGTCCATTTGCGACCGCCGCGCACAATGGCGAGGTTGACCGGCCCCTGCAGAAATACGAGATCGACTGCAAGCAGCAACAAGCCTAGCGGCAGCATCCAGATGCCGAGGACCGGCAGGAAGCTGAAAATGCCGCCCAGAACCAGCAGGAAGCCCAGGGGTATTCTGATAAACCGAGCCTCGGGTTTACGGATGCGCTCAAGCCAGTTTGCAGCGAAACCCGGGATGCGACGCTGCAGACGTTCGAATTGACGGTTCAAACGCATCCGGCTTTTGGACATGGCGGTCTCCCCTGGGGCGCTTCGCACACTAGACTTAGGAAGTGCAGCCCCATTCGCCAAGTGCATACGCATAGCCCACTGCGTCAATAGGCTAAATCGCTGCACCCAGGAACTTCCACGTTAACGCCGAGTTGAGCGTGCATCTTCCTATGGAGCGTCACCATGGCCATTTTCCCCGCAAGAGCAGCCCGGCAAGCCGAGGCCCTCAGTGAAGAAGCATTCGACAAGCTGTCGCGTCAAATCAATTTGCTGCGCAAGGAGCTCGCCTCCGTTTCGGCCTCAGTGGACGACTATGGCGGCAACACGCTAGAGAGCGTGCAGCATAGTGCGTTAGCGATAGCCCGGGAGGTTGGTCACGGCAGCAAGGATATTGCCCGGCAGGTCTCTCACCAGGCGAAACGCGCCGGCAAGGCTGTGCAGAGTGATCCACTTCCGGTTGTGGTGGCGCTGGGGACAATAGCCTTACTGTCCGCCCTGCTCTTCTCGCGCGACTAGAAAAACCAGCCTTAGCGTTCTGCTAACCTTTTCGGTCAGACTTTCCTTAAGTCTGTTGGGTCATTTTCGGTCCTTATTGCGCAAGAGCAACAGACCGGAGATGGACCAATGCGTTTTTCGACCAAGGCAGTGCTACGCATGGCAGCGCTCGTCGTCGCGGCAACATCGCTCGGCGGTTGCAGCTTTCTCGGCATGAACTTCGGCATGGCGCAGATGAGCGAAAAAGAATGCCTGATGCGAGCGATGTATTTCGAGTCCAATCGCTCGAGTTCAGACGGCATGCTGGCAGTCGGAACAGTGGTGATGAACCGCAAGGCCGACAGCCGCTACCCCAAGACGGTGTGCGGCGTTGTCGGGCAGAAAAACCAGTTTGCCCAAGGCGTGCTGACCCGCAGAATGACCGATAGCGGGGCCGTGCTGGCGTCGCAGATGGCCGATCAGGTCCTGCGCGGCGCCCGCCATCCCGGCGTACGCAATGCCCAGCACTTCCATACAGCAGGTCTACGCTTCCCTTACAACAACATGCACTATGTGCTCGAAGCTGGCGGCAACGAGTTCTACGAAAAATACTAGAACTGTGCAGGGACGCCGAGCAGGATAACAAGCGCCGCCAGCAGGACGCAGTTGATGGTCAGGCGCAAGGCGGCGCGGCGTTGGCGATGGCTGTAGAACATGAGAAACCCCCAGAGCGAAATTGCATGCTGGAGGTTTGCCAGGCTTGAATTGAACTGGGAGTGTAGCGCTCGTTCAGCTGGCGTTTAGAAATCGCCGCCCATGTCGAAGTCGCCACCGCCAAAGTCTTCGCCACCAACGTCCGCATCCTCGACGCCGGTGTCAGCCGCCTCTTCCGATGCAGCGTCCGGATTGTACTCTTCAGCGTTGGCACCGCCCGTGAACATACCGGCTATGGCACTGCCAAGGAGCACGCCACCGGTGACGCCCAGCGCCGTTTGCGCTGCGCCAGCAAGAAAGCCCCCTCCGCCCATCCCGCCGCGGGGGCGGTCGTCGTAGTCGGAGCCGCGATCCCACGGGCCGCGTCGGCGAGGCTGCTGGTATTGTTGAGGTTCGTTGCCGCCGAACAGCCCGCCCATGAAGCCGCCGCTGCGCTGCTGGCCCTGGGACTCGAGTTGCTCGATGCGGGCCTGAGCCTGGCGCAGGGCTTCCTCCTGCATGATGATGGTTTGAGCCATGTAGTACGGCGCTGGGGGAAACTGGCTTAGTCGATCCTGAATCTGAAGCTCGGCTGCTCGGTCCCGCGGCTGGCTGTTGCGGGCGACGTCCTCGATACGATCAAACAGGCCATCAATGGCGCTTCGATCATCCTGGTTCGGCATGGCTCTACTCCAAAGACTTTGGCTGCTGCCAAAAGAAATGGGAGCCACGGAACATCGTTGCAATGGCTTGCAAGGCGATCGTGCTATTTCTTGGCGCTGACCTGAAGAACGTAGCCGATGACCACGGCCACGGCTTCGTAAAGTTCGAGTGGGATAGTATCGTCCAGTTCGATGCCGGCGAGCGCCTCGGCCAAGGAGCTGTTGGATTCGATCACGACGCCATTCTCCTCGGCCAGTTGCACGATGCGTTCGGCAACTAGACCGTGGCCTTTGGCAACAACGCGAGGGGTATCGCGAGTGCCTTTTTCGTAGTGGAGAGCTACGGCCAAAGAGCGTTCCTTGGGACTGTCGCTCATGTGCTGGCATCCAGAAAATGGCCGGAAACTTCGCTTGTCGCGGCAGGCGGTTCACCGTGGCGGACTATGATGGAGCCGGGTCGCAGACCGATTTCGGCCAAGGTCTGATGCAGCGCCACAATATGAGCTTCGAGCACATCGGACGTTTGCCGTTCGGTGGCCCAAAGCATGACACCGGTTGCGCCGCCACGCAGGGACACCTGCGCGCCCACTTCGCCGAGTTGCGGCAGGCTCAGGGCGAAGCGCATTCGCCAGCCACGTTCCTGGACAGTGTGGCTCGCGTTGTCGGGGTCGCTGTGTACCTGGAGGTGCAGAACAGTTTGTTGTGAGCCGACGAGCACCGGCAGATCCACGCTCCACTCGCTGGTTTTCCCGGTGATCGGGTCCGGTAAAGATGCATTTTGATGCAGACGCAGGCGGGACAAAGACGCCTCCGTACGCTCAAGAAGCTGCTCGCCGATCTCCTGTGGACTGCCTTCCGGCTCTATCGGTGCATGATCATTTCCGCTGGCGCGGGGCACCTGTCCGCGCAAGGGCGGCGCTATGTTGGCTACTTCCGACAGGGCCGCCTGGTGCGGACCGAGCCAGCCGGTGAGTGCCTGGCGCAGGGCCAGAAGCGCTGTTTTCCCATCGGTTGATGCGAGGGGCAGCTGCCCTTGCGCCAGGTTGGCTTCCTGCAACAATCCGGAATTCAGCACGGCATTCCGCAGGGTCGTGCCGTCCAGCTTGGCACTATCTATGTTCAAGCGGCCCGCCAGCACTTGCTGTGCTGCACGTGTTACTGACTTAGGAAGCGCTGCGGTGCCGGCCAGAGCGCCTAGTGCCGACATCAGTTTCCCGACGCTGTCCTGCTGTGCCAAGGCCGACTGAACCATGCTGGTCAGGGCTGATTGCGGCGTTGTTGCAGGCACCGGAGATGAACTTGTTGCACTGACGTGGGCTTGAGTGCGTACGGCGGTTCCTGGCGTATCGGAGAAGGTATTTGCCTTTGCGCTGCCGATGCTGCTGGCTGGGAGGACTGGGCTGGGTTCTGCAGCCCTCGAGCCAGGCGGCTGGTACGCGGCTTGAGATTGCTTCAGCGTGGGCAAGACCGACGCGATGGGCATTTGAACATTTGTTGAAGGCGACGCTGGCAAAGGCTGCGCAGGGGTGCCTGGCTGTGGAGACAAAACCGGCTGCGCGGCGGCACCGCTTGCTTGCATTGGTGTGGAAGACTGTGGATTCACTGTAGCCGGAGGTGAACTGCCCGCCGGCAAGGCACTGGCGATAAGGGGTTGGCTGGGTGGTGCGGTGAGCAGGGTGTTGGTCTGCGAGGCCGGTGCGGGCGCAGGAGCTGGAGCGGAGTTGCCCGTGGGTGGAGAATTGCTGGTGGTTATCGCGGCCTGCAGTTCAAGCGGCAGGCTCGTCGTTGCGGACAACGGTTGGGGTACAGGAGGAGTCGGGGTTGCTCCCTGTGCCGGCAGCGTAGGAGTCGTGCTGGGCTGGATTGCGAGTTTAAGCTGAGGACCGGTGCCCTGCACCTCCAGCTTGAGCACGGTGCCGGCTTCGAAAAGGTTCGGCAGGATGATATTGAGGCTTTGGCCGGCTATCTGAACTTGCGTGCCGCCGTTGGGAGCGGGGCCTATGACGCGAGCCTCGAGAACTTGCCCCGAGCGCAGCGCCAATGCTTGCAGTGCACTGGGCTGCACTGCAGAAACGGTCTGGGGCAATTGCGATGAAATCGCCATGTCTATCCAAGCCACATAGCCGCACCATGCGGCTCTGCAGTCTAGCCTAGCACAAAAGCGGTCGGATCACCCGTTCCTCTGAAGCTTAACGAAGCCCTTCCGGGCTTATCAGTGCGGGCGAATGTCGGTGTGGCTCTTGGTGGCCGGTTTGCCGCGGAAGGTGACCCAGAAGAAGTTGAGCGTGTAGGTGCCTGCCGTGCGGAACACGCCCTCCTTTTCGAGCCGGCGACCCGACGTCTTCATTTTGAGAGCAAAGGTCCATTTGACGCCGCCGACTTTGGATAGCCGCACGGCGACGTCAGTGTCTTCACCGAAGAAGACGATAGAGCGATCATAGCCGCCGACCTGCTGCCAGGCGGCACGCTTGAAAACGAAGTTGCCGCCCTGCACGACTGACCCGACGCGGAGCACGAAACGGTTGACGACATAGATGAGGTAAGTCAGGCCGTAGAAGGCACCGACCAGGAACCTGTTCCAGGGACTCATGTCGTAGTAGACGTAGGGTCCGCTGAGGCAAACAAGCTTGCTGTCGCGCTGAAACTCGCTGAACACTGTATCGAGCCAGCCTTCGGGGACGATGGTGTCGCTGTCGATGTTGGCGATCAGGTCATAGCCTTCGCTTGCAGCAAAGCCCGCATCGCGGGCATTCACGAGACCCTTCTTTGGCTCATCAACCACTCTGACGGTGGGGAAGCTGCGAGCGATCTCGCCGGTGCGATCGGTGGATGCATTGTTGACGACGATGATGTCGGCATCGGCTCCCGAGCGAGCAATCTCGGCAACAACGGACTCTAGGCACTTACCGATAAGCGCTTCTTCATTGTAGGCCGGGATGACGAATGCCAGTTTCATTGTGCCCTCATGCAATGCCGTTCGCTTCGGCGGGTCTGCAGCCAATAGCGGCACAAAGGCTACACATCAACAGAGCTGGTTGCTTTTGCTGGGCTGACGGACGCAGACGCTTTCTTCTGCCGGTGTCACCTTCCTCCTCCTGCTAGTTGTCTGGTAATGTTCAACAACGGTTCAGAAAGACTCTGTTGTATCGCTCGGAACATCGAAACGAGGCCAGACGAGATGAAACTCAGTTTGTTTGTAGCATTACTTGCGCTTTCTTTTGTAGGGGCTGTCCCACTTTCGATGGCACAGGGTGAGGGCACAGCGGTGGCGTCAACCCTGACGCGCTTGCCCGAATGAGGAGCCAAGAGCGTATACTGCAGGTGGGTACCGATGTTTCTGTTGGTGAGACCATCGTTACTGGTCCTGCTGGGCAGGTGCAGATCGTGTTCGATGACAACACGCGCCTCGTCGTTGGTCCCGGCTCGGCGCTGCTAGTGGAAACCTATCTTCTGGCCAGCAGCAATACGGCTGAAAAACTAACTGTAAATGCCCTGGGCGGCACATTTCGTTTCATAACAGGCAACAGCCCAAAGCCACTTATTCCATCCAAACTCCGACTGCTTCTATTGCGGTGCGAGGCACAGAATTCGACCTCGTCGTGGATCGTCGCAGCACCAGAGTGTTGCTCTATAAGGGCGCTCTGCAGATCTGCAATGGCGCGGGTGAATGCGCTGTTCTGGAGGATCGTTGCGACCTCGGCGTCGCTCAGGCGCAGCAGGTTGCGGTTGTCGCGCCGAGCAACCCCCAGCGTGCGCCGCTGAGCCTCGAATTCCGCTACGCCCGGTTTCAGGGACCGCTTCTGAACAACTTCAAGGTCAATGGAGCCAGTCGATGTGTTGGTGAGCCACAATCAAGCGACTCACCGGAGTCTATTTCGACCATGACCGGCAACGGCGACCGACCGCGCGGGCAACGCGGCAATTAGCTGCGCTGGATCAGCCGAGGTAGTCGCGCTTGCCGACAGGCACGCCATTGTGGCGCAGGATCGCGTAAGCCGTTGTAATGTGGAAGAAGAAGTTCGGGAGGGCACGCTGCGTCACATAGTCGAGACCCAGCATGGCAATCTCCTTGCCACCCTGGATCAGGGTCACGTTGCGGTCTTCACTTCCGGCAAGCTGCTCGGGCGATACGGTCTTGAGCAGATCGAGCGCCTTCTGGATTCGCGCGCGCAGCTCCGCAAAGCTCATCTCGGTGTCAGGCCACGAGGGTACAGGCTGCCCCGCCAGGCGCGACACGCAGCCTTTGACGTGGTCGGTGGCGATCATGACTTGGGCTCGTAGCGGGAGCATGTCCGGCGCGAGGCGCGCTTCCGACAGCACCAGCGTGTCGAACTTGCGTGCAGCGGCATCCGTCTCAGCCTTGTCCAGAAGGCGTAGCAAGCTAGTCAGCATGCGCGTGAAAACGGGCACGGTCATATCGTAAAGTGAGACGCTCATTGCAGGATAACCATTGTTGTTGTTCAGAGAGGGCCAGCCCTCTTGCGCTCGCCAATGCGGACTGGCAAGCACGATTGTGATGAGCAAGACGAGCAATGGGCCGACAAGGCAGAATAACCCTCGGACACGTATGGGCCGGCTGCGTAAGTCATTGCGGCTGATGTATCATGGCCAGTCCGTGAGAGCTCAGCGGTTCCAGTTCGCAGTGCTCATCGTAGATCTTGCGATCATTGCTTTCTTTATTGCCACGCCGCTGCTCCGCGACAACGAATCTTTCCTCTGGATCGACTATTCCGTTGCGGCCTTGCTCACGCTGGACCTTACGGCGCGGGCACTCGCTGCAACGGATGTGTTGCGGTGGTTGCGGCAGCCTAACATCATCCTTGATATTTTCATCCTGGCGACGTTGCTGGCGCCAACCTGGCTGTTCAACCTCGGCTTCTTGCGTATCTTGCGACTCTGGACGCTGACCCGCGGGCACGCAATCTGGCGGCCGCTAAGGAAGCACGGGCTAGGCGCCTATCAGGAGGCCATCCAGGCAGTCATCAACCTGCTGGTGTTCCTGTTCGTGGTTACGGGCTTTGTTTACACGGCCTTCGTTGATCGCGGTGGTGACGCCATTGCAAGCTATGTCGACGCTCTCTATTTCACTGTCACAACTGTCACTACGACTGGTTACGGTGACATTACCTTGCCTGGCACGAGTGGCAAGCTCGCCTCGATCATCGTGATGATCATCGGCATCTCGCTCTTCGTGCGCCTTGCACAGGCAATCTTCCGTCCGGCCAAGGTGCATTTCCCATGTCCTCAATGCGGGCTGCAAAGGCACGAACCAGATGCCGTGCACTGCAAGGCCTGCGGGCATGTCCTCAACATTCCGGATCATGGGGCCGACTAGGCCTATTGTGATGGTGGCTCGGGGTCCTGAGGCTGAATGGCAATGCCCTCATCCTCGAGCGCGTACCTGATGTCCCGTGCCAAGTCGACAGCGCCCGGAGTATCGCCATGAAGGCAGATAGACCGTGCCGATGATTTCAGGACAGTGCCGTCGATGGCCACCAGTTCTCCCTCTCGCGCGAGGCGCAGGCAGCGCTCGATCACGGCTGCACTGTCGTGAATGATAGCGCCCTCGTCGTTGCGCGGGACGAGTAGGCCTTGCGCAGTGTAGGCGCGGTCCGCATAGGCTTCACGGATCAGAGGCAATCCGACTGCCTTGGCGGCGCGAACCTGCTGGCTGTTATCCAGAGCGAGAACTGCCATCTTCGGATCCATTGCCTGGATCGTGGCGAAGATGCCGATGGCAAAGGCGAGTTCCTCGGCCGTCTGATTTGCGAGGGCGCCATGAAGCTTCACATAGGACAAGGGGGTCCCGACTTCATCCGCAATGAAGCGTACCAGGAACATTTGGCTCCTGATCTGGCCAAGTAGTTGATCAAGCGGCATGACAACTCTGAAGCGTCCGAAGCGTTTCGGGTCGGCATAACCTGGATGGGCCCCTGCCCGAACGCCCCTTGCCTTGCAGACCTTGAGGATGTGGCGGATGGTTGCCGCATCGCCGGCATGGCCGCCACAGGCAATCGAAGCGCTCGACACGATCTGCAGCAGATCTTCGTCCGATCCCATGCCTTCGCCAAGGTCGGCATTCAAGTCGATGGATGTCATGATTGGCGGCTCCGCAACAAGCGATGCGCATGTTCCACGCTGACAGATGCAAAGGCAATCTCGGTTCCGGGTCGCATTTGAGCGAACCTGTCGAAATCGGCAGAGATGATCGTGGCGATGCGCGGGTATCCTCCAGTGGGCTGATGATCGCGCATAAGCACTATGGGTGTGCCATCACCCAGGATTTGAATGTCACCGGGAACGACGGCGTCTGACACCAGGGACAGGTGCTTGGCCGTACTAAAAACACACGCGGTATCGGCGAGACGAACGCCCATGCGATCCAGAGCTGATGTAATCGTGAAGTGCTCCGAAATAAATGCCTGACGCAGGGAATGGCTGAACAGTTCAGCATGCAAGCCCCAGATGATCCTGATCGGTCCTTCAGCCGCATCGCAAGTCGGTAATGGGGAAACATCAGTGCCGCTGTTCGCGAGCTCAATTTCATCGCCGTTTCGTAGAGGGCGCCCTTCGAGCCCACCCAGGCGCGCACGGGTGCTTGTAGAGATGCTCCCCAGAACTGGTGGTACCGCGATGTCGGTGTCGAAGCGAAGATAGCCATAATTGCCCCAAGCACCGGGCGTAATACGAACAATGGCTCCGGACTCGAGGTCGGTAACGCCCGGCCATTCCCGATCTTTGCCACTAGTCTGGATACGAAAGGAGCCGCCCGCGAAGCCGAGGCGGCAATATCCGTTTGTGACTGCAAACTCGATGCCGGCCCGGGTGATCTCTATAGCGCCTTTGCCGCCCTGACCTGCCTGCATAAAGGCCGATCTGTCGATGGCGCCAGATGCGCTGATGCCGTGGCGCAGCATGCCGAAGCGGCCACTATCCTGGACAGTGGTCAATGGTCCGGCGCGAAGGATGGTCAGGACAGCGCTCATTCGCGTGCTTCGAAGGTCACCAGATCGCCGGCGCGCAGATGGGTTGGCGGCGATCGTCCTAGGTCCAGATTCTTGAACTCAGTACGACCGATGACGTGCCAACCAGTCGGCATATCGGTTGCTGCGATGGCAGTTTGGCCGGCAGCGAAAAGGACGCTGCCTGCAGAAACGGCGGGACGCACCTGGGAACGCCGGGGTAGGACCAGTTCGGGCTTGTGCAAACCGCAATATACAAAACCTGGTGCGAAACCCGTGGCGAGGACCCGCAGCGGACGGCTGCTGTGAGCGGTGATGAACTGGGGAACCGTCAGACGGAGTGCTGCGGCTACCTCGGCGAGGTCCGGACCATCGAAAGCGACATGGATGGTCCAAGCCCGGCCTTCGGGCGCAGTGCTACTCAAGCTAAACAAAAGCAGCCGCAATTCACCACTGAGTGCGCTTAGGCTGGTCTGATCTGGGTCATAGCGCAGAAGAACGGAGACCAGATTGGGCATGATCTCAACGACGCCCGGCAGAGGATTTTCGTCCAATGCTGCTGCGAGCGCTATTGCAGCTTCGTTCGCTTCCTCCGACAGCATTGTGTCGAACCTTACCAACACTGAACTGTCGCCAAGCGGCATGATGGCAGGCTTAATCTGCGATGTAGTCGTGCCGTCCAAGGCACAGCCTCCTTGGGCAATGCATATCGCAGTCCTGCGTCAACTACCGCAGTCAGTCAACCGTCCGGCTCGGCACAAACGGGCCTCGCCGTGTTACATTGCTCGCCAGGCTTAATGCCCGATCTGGGCAGTAGACCAAGGTATCACTGCCGCTGTGACAGTCTGGTCAGTTCGGGTCTTTGCCGTCCTGCTCGACTACAGCGTCGAACAACTGCCTTGCCTGCCCTGCCCCGATTGCCTCGATGGCAACAGCGGCAATGGCTGCAAACAGTTCTGCGATTTCTTGGGGATCAGTGATTTCGGCGTCGTCGTCCTCGGCGTCGGCGTTGATTAGAGTGAACACGATACGCGCCTCCAAGTTAGCCAATGACTTCAGTGTGCGGCGATTCCTGTTACAGAATAAATAACGCAAATCCCCGTATGCCCACCAGAAGAGCGATTGCCAGCTAGGTCAGCGTGGCTTACTCTTCGCTCTCTTCCAGCTTCTCAAGATAAGCTTCTATGTCCTCAAGGGTTGCCGTGAATGGCAGAGGCTCGTGTCCGTAGACGACCTTGAAGCTCTCGTCGTCGCGAAGGGCGTGTCCGCCCTTGCCCTGCTTCGCCGTGAGCTTTTCCGCGGTCAAGATAGTCAGCCCATACCGCCCTGCGACACGCTTCAACCGGCGCATGCGCGACGCTTCAAATTCTTTGCGGCTCAATTTGCTTCCCAGGATCTGTTGTCGTGGGACAGGCAGTAGCACTCGGCTTGGCTCAAGACCAGTAACGAGCGGAAGGGCCGGCGCGATCACTAGCCCATCCTGCCGAAGCTGACATTCTTGCTTGTACACGCTCAAGCACCTGAGTTTACGACCTCAGGTTAGCACGACGTGCTTGGTCAGGTCCTCGATCGTTGTATCTGCCTTGGCCACATCGTAGACCTTGGTGCCGTGACTCATGATCACAAACCGATCGCACACCTGATAGGCGTGGTACAGGTTGTGGGTGACCAGGACGCTTGAAACGCCCTCAGCCTTGAGCTTGAGGACCTGGTTCAGCAGGGCCTCGGTTTCACGGACCGAAAGGGCTGACGTCGGTTCGTCAAGCAGCAGGACACGGCGCTTGAAGAACACGGCACGAGCGATCGCGACCGCCTGTTTCTGGCCGCCAGAGAGATCACCCACCATCTTGTCCGGAGAGTCGATGCCTGAGATGTGCACGGCACTTTCCAGCACCTGCATGGCAATCTCGCGCATGCGCTTGAGATCGAGAAAGCCAAACCGAGTGGTCAGCTCGCGACCCAGGAAGATGTTACGCGAGATCGAGAGACAATCAACCAGTGCGGTGTTCTGGTAGATGGTCTCGATGCCCGCTTCGGCGGAGTCCTGACGACTGGTGAACTTCTGCGGTACGCCGTCAACGCTGATGTGACCCGAGGTCGGCTGGTGAATACCGGACAGCATGTTCACAGTTGTCGACTTGCCGGCGCCATTGTCTCCGAGCAGGCCTACGACTTCGCTGTGACCGACCTCGAAGCTCAAGTCCGTGAGTGCCCTCAGCGGGCCGAAGGACTTGTTGATGTTGTGCAGAGCAAGCAGACTCATAGTGCAGCTCCGCGCCGATCGAGGCCATGATTGAAGATGGAGGCGACAACGATCAGCGTGGCAATGAACATGTCGAGGTAGAAGCCTGGAGCCCGCATGAGCAGCAGCACGTCCGTGATGGTGAAGATCAGCATGACGCCAAGAAAAACGCCCAAGATCGAACCGCGTCCGCCGCGTAGGGACAACCCGCCAATAACGCATGCTGCGATGGCTTGAAGCTCCAAGCCTGCGCCCTGCCCCGGCTGCACGCTGCCGACGCGAGTCGTGGCAAGGATTCCGGCGAAGGCCGCCATAAAACCCGCAATGGAGAACGCCATCAGCTTAATGCGAGCGGTGTCGACGCCAATAGCCGTCGCAGCCGAGCGGTTGCCGCCCGTGGCGAAAACATGATTGCCAAAGCGATGCCGATGCAGGAAGGCGTAGAACACCACGCATAGGCCAATGAACCACAGGAAGGCCGCGTTGATGCCGAACACCGTGCCTGAGAACAGCGCGGCGAAAACCGGATTGGGATCGAAGCGGACTTGAACGGCGCCATTGATCAACAGCACAGCGCCGCGCCAGAATAGCAGCCCACCCAAGGTGACGATGAACGACGGCAAGTTGAACCGCAGCGTCAGCGCACCATTGCCGAGCCCGATAACCGCGCCGATCAGCAAACCGACGGGTGCAGCAAGAAAAGCATCGACTCCATTGCCGACCAGAACGGCCATGACGACCGCTGTCAGGGTGTAGACAGAGCCAATGGAGAGATCGAATTCGCCAGCGATCATCAGAACGCCAGCACCGAGCGCGAGACACCCGAGCACCGGCACGGAGCGCATCATGATGCCCATGTTCTGGGGCGATAGGTAGCGGAAATCGTCGGCAAACAAGAGGCCGGCTGCAATGCAGGCGATTTGAACAACGATGAACACCAGCAGGATGGCGCCGGCCGGCATGCTAAGGAGAGCGTGCAGCCAATCGGCCGCCGAACGCCTTGGCGTGGCGACGTGGCTGTGAGTGAGATCGGTCACAGGTTTGATCCAGTCCAGGAATGTGCCCCGGCACCTAGGCCGGGGCATAGCCGGCTTAACGATAGGTGCCGATGAGGGGCTTGACCTCGCCAATGCGGGCTTGGTCAAGGAAAGCGCCCTGGCCGGTGTCGACGTCCGTCGGAGTCAGGCCGTAGCGAGCAGCCATGGCGATCTGGGCGATGGGATAATACCCCTGCAGGTATGGCTGCTGGTCCATGGTTGCGAACATGGCGCCGGATTCAACCGCATCGGCGATTTCGACGGCAAGGTCGAAGCCGCCGAACGGCACTTCCACTCCAGCGTCGCGGATCGCGCCCGCGCCGACGGTCGACGTCACCGAGCCGGTTCCGAAAACGGCCTTGATGTCCGGGTTGGCAATGAGAGCCTGGGCCATGATGTTCTGGGCTTCAGCCGGGTCGAGGCCAGCACGCACGGTTTCAACCTTGATGCCGTGTTCGCTCATAGCCTTTTCGATGCCGCCACCGCGCGCAACGGCGAAACTGGCTTCGGGGATTTCGCGTGGGTTGAAGACTACGTCGCCCTCTTTCAAACCGAACTGCTCGATCATCCGATTGCCCAGCTCATAACCGGAGGCAAACTCGTCCATGCCAACATAGGCCTGGCGGCAGTTGCCCGCAGCGCCTTCGAGATCGTCATTGTTGAAGCCGATGACGATAATACCGGCTTCGACGGCCGAACAAATGCTGTCGTCGAATGCATCGGAGCTGGAAATCGACACCGCAATGCCGTCTACCCCGGCGGCCACGGCGGTTTCGATCAGGTCGTTCTGCCGTACCGGATCGTTGTTGGCGTATTGCACGTCGAGATCAACATTGAAGGCGGCTGCGGCGTCTTGCGCGCCTTTCACCACCGGGTTGAAGAACTGAACACTCGGGTCCAGGTAGATAATCATGGTAGCCGAAATGGCTTCTTGTTCTTGCGCCATGATCGCTGAGCTGCCCAGCAGTGCACAGCCCATCAGCAAGGCTGATTGAAGTTTCCTCGAAATCATAGTGTCTCCCTCCCCTTGTGTCTTGTGCGGGCCTCCTCAGGTCCCGCTTCAGCAGCGCGTCTGATGTCGAAGCGCTGCTAAACTGTTGTTCCCTTGCAAGTGCCGCCTAGTGAGCGAACCAGGGCTGTGGACGCCCCAGTGTCATGTGCAGACCTTTGAACTGGGAATATTCATCGAAGCCATAGCGCCCCAACTCCCGGCCGGTACCGCTCTTCTTGTAGCCGCCAATGGGCATCTCGGGCGTCCCATCGATAACCGAGTTGATCCAGCAGCGACCGGCGCGCAGCTTGCGCGTGGTCTGGATGGCGGTTTCAAGATCGCGGGACCAAACACTGGCTGACAGGCCGAAAGCGGTTCCATTCGCAAGAGCGACCGCTTCCTCGGGCGTATCGAAGCCAATCGTGGCGAGCACGGGCCCGAAGATTTCCTCCTGAGCGATCCGCATCTCCGGACGCACATTGTCGAAAACTGTTGGCGCAAAGAAATTGCCGGACGAAGCTGCTACCTTGTCGCCGCCCAGGAGGAGTTCAGCGCCTTCGGCAAGGCCAGCCGCCACGTAGCTTGCGACCTTTTCAGTGTGCGTTTCGCTCACCATGGCGCCGAAGCGTGTTGTTTGGCCGAGCGGGTCACCAAAAGGCAGACGCTTGGAAATATCCAGCAGCCGTTCCAGGAGAGCGGGCCGAATGGAGTTAGCGACGATCAGGCGACTGCCTGAGATGCAGCACTGGCCGGCATTGTGGTAGACGCCATAGGCGATGCCATCGGCTGCAGCGTCGAGATCAGCATCGGCGAAAACGATCTGTGGTCCTTTGCCGCCGAGTTCGAGGCCAACGCGCTTGACTCCGCCTGCGGCGAGCGACGCCAGATGCGTGCCCACTCGAACCGAGCCGGTGAACGACAGCACATCGACCTGCGGATCTTCTGCCAGCATCTGCCCAGCGGCCGGACCATATCCGGTGACGACGTTAAACACGCCTGCTGGTAAGCCTGCTTCGAGCGCAATTTCGGCGAGCCTTACAGTCGTGCCGGAGGTGAATTCACTAGGCTTCACAACGACGGTGCACCCTGCCCCAAGTGCCCATGGCACGCGTTCGGAGACGATGATGAATGGGAAGTTCCAAGGCGTAATGATGCCGACAACGCCAGCGGGCTCCCGTAGTACAAGGCCTAGCCGGCCCTCGCCAATTGCATTGTGGCTGTCGCCTTCAAGGCCGCGCGATTGACCGGCCGCATAGGTCCAGAGGTCGGCGCAATAGCCGATCTCGCCGCGGGCTTGGTTCAACGGCTTGCCGGTTTCGAGACATTCGACAAGCGCCAGTTCCTCGAGGTGGGCGAGAATGCCGGCGGCGACTGCATGGAGAATGGTGGAGCGTTCGGCTCCGCTCATGCGCGGCCATGGACCTGTGTCGAAGGCTTTACGAGCAGCCTTGATTGCTAGAGCCGCGTCGGCGGTGCTCCCAGCCGGCCAAACACCAACCTGCTTGCCGCGATGTCCCGGGCTATGCCGCTCCACGACCTCACCGGACATTGCGTCACGAGACACGCCGTCGATCAGCATGCGATAGGCGCGCTTGCTGGCAAGTCGCGGATCAGCAAGGTTTGGAGCAACAAAGTTGTCTTGAAATTGGGACTGCATCGTGTCGCGGAAGACCGCTACTCCTCGGTAGACTCATCCAATCCACACTCGTTGTATGGAATTGTATGGTACAGTATGACGCAGTCGGCTAGACGTCAATGGCTCGTCTAACTTGTCATACGACCACCGAGGCGACGCGGAGTAGATAGCTAGGTCTGTGCCTTGCCCTTCATGAGGCCGCGCAGGCGGAGGGCGTTGCTGGTCGCCGCTCCAGATGCCGTGTTGTCGAAGATGCACCAGGACGCCGGGCCGCTTTGCGTCAGAAGATCGGCATATTGAGCGATGCTTTCGTCCGAGTAAGCGGAGTAGTAGATCTTTGGAGAACCGTGCAGCCTAAGATAGCAGCTATGCGGCTTGGCTGGTGAGGGACGCAGAATGTCGACTTGTGGGTCGGCATAGACCCGTCGGATTTTGTATTGCGTCAGAAACTGCGATGCCGCTTCGCCAGCCCAGCTCTTGTGGCGCGGCTCGAAGAAGATCGGCAGGACCGTCCGTTCGCGCATAGCATTGAAGAATGTGTCTGCGGAGCTCGCTTCAAAGGCAAGTGTTGGCGGAAGCTGAACCAGAACAGCTCCTAGCTTCCGCGCCAGTGGTTCAACGTCGCCAAAGAATAGATCGAGCTCGTTTTCTGCGTCGCGCAGATGATGTTCGTGAGTGATGGTTTTCGGTAGCTTTACCGAGAAGCGGAAATTCTCAGGGACTGCATCGTGCCAGCGTTGCCAGGTCGCTGGGCGATGCCGTCGATAGAAGCTGGAATTGATCTCTACAGCGTTGAAAACGGCTGCATATCGCTCAAGGCCGCTGCCTTCCTGCGGGAACTCTGCAAGAGCACGATCAACGCTCCAACCTGCTGTGCCTATAAACAACTCGACGTGCAATCAGTTTGTGATCCGGCTTTGATCAATCGTCAGCAAGAGCAGGCGTTCCCTAGTCACTAACTCAAGGGAACAAAATGCATGTTTATGGGGGAGACCTTCTCAATATCTCAGAGGTTATGGGACAGTGACGAGTATCGGGCGGGCTAGCGATGGACATCATGTGGATTGCAATAGCGGTTGATATGGTGGGCTATGGCGTACTGGCTCTCCTCATTGTTTTCCTGGGAAGAAAACGGCTACCGCCTCCCTGGAACGAACCAGGTGTGACCATTCCGATTGTGCTGACGATTGGCGCTCTGATTACCATGGCAACGTTCACCCATTGGCGGGTTTATCCAAACTAGAAGTGCCGGGATGCGTAGGTTACGCGTGGGAATGTCGGCTTTGCGCGACTAGAGCTTGCTCATTGGTGCAGTGAACACTAGATAGGTTCAGCGAGGACGACCTCCCTCATTTTGAGCATTATTCGGGACGACCCGGCTGACCCTGGGGTTCAAATGTCCTGGTTGTATCTTGTTCTTGCTGGTCTTCTGGAAATTGTCTGGGCTTTTACGATGAAGCAGTCTCATGGCTTCACACGGGTAGTGCCTACGGCAATTACATTTGCAGCAATGGCCGGAAGCTTCGGCCTGCTTTCCCTGGCAATGCAGAATTTGCCGCTGGGTACGGCCTACACTATCTGGACCGGCATCGGTGCGCTTGGTGCGTTCGTGGTTGGAGTTGTTGTTTTAGGAGAAGCACTTACGCCGATGCGGGTGGTGGCTGCGCTGTTGATCCTGGCGGGTCTTGTCTTGTTGAAGCTGGCGACTGATGCGTAGTAAAGCCTATATGCATTCCGACGTTTGCAGAGAATAAACAAAAAGATCAAACAACGAGCGAAACATGCCCACCTACAAGTTTATCCTCCATTCCGGCCAAGCTTTCACTGGCGAAGACAAGCGGGATCTGCAGCGCTTGTCTGCCGATCTTTGCTCTGTTGGCTTCGTTGTGGTGCAGCGGCATGGTGTTGGCTATTCAACAGAGCCGAAGCCTATCTCATTACTTGAGCGCGCCGTTGCCAGCATTGAACCGGTAGACTGACTAAGCTTGGCGTGTGAGTACCTGCCGGGTTCTTGATGCCAAAGTCTTTTTGCTCCAAATCCTGATCCACTTGGCGCAGAGCCGCGTAGCTATAGTTCAAATAATGCGCTCACGCTGTGCGATACGCAGTTTCCAGTCTTGCGTTAAATCGATTGCTATCGAACAGTCGCCCCCCAGGGAGGCGGGGAGCTGATTCTTTTCGAAGAAGAGCTCGCGGCTGGATACGCTGATCAGCGAACATTCGTTTGAGCGCAAGCGCACTGGACGAGGCAGAAATGCACTCAAAAGAATATATCGTGGCACTAAGTGGGACGCACTGGTGTGTAACTTGTGGTGATAGTTTGCTGGTGGCTTTCAGCGACAAACAACTGGCAATTGATACCGCAATAGAGATGGCCAGCGGCGAAGCGAGTGGAACAGTAGACACTGTTGTTTTACTTGACGAGAACGGAACAAAGGTCCCGATCTACGATAGTAGGCGGATAGATGTTCCCAAGTTTATGCGTCATCACTAGCGGCTTGCTGGCCAGGTCGTAGCTCTCTTCCTTCTTTCTTATCAAGAAATCTCCCGCGCAAAGAGGTGGGGCGTGGCCTGCTGCACGCTCCTACAAGCGCCCACACGACGCGTCGTGTGTGTCAGAGCTGGCAAGATGAACGGTTTCTGAACGGCTATCTCAGGGCCGGTTCAAGGCCGAACGGGCAAGATCCTGATCACACACGGAACTCATGCTCTTGAGGGAGAGATTGAAATGAACAGGAATCAGGAAAAAGTGCTCGTTGCCGCGTTGTGCGGTATGGTGATCACTGTTGCAGGTGCTTTTGCCGTTCAGCCTGCTATGGCAGCCGGCTACCAGGTCGACCAGCCGGCACGGGTGACCGGGGTGGCGAAGTGGGACAAGCTCAACGTTCGCAAGTGGCCGGCTAGCTATTCGCGCAAGGTTGGCTCGTTTGCTCCGGGTGAACATGTCTGGGTGGAACGCTGCATCGAAGCCGATGTGGGCGCCGACTGGTGCCTGGTGGATGCACGGGATACGCGCGGCTGGGTGAACTCCCGCTATCTAACGGTCCGGACCGACTGGGACCTCTAACAGGGCGGGGCGTCCGCCCTGCCCTAGCGCCGGTTCTTCAGCGCGATGGCAATGATGATGACGGTGAAGGCGGCTAGCCGAAGAAGGTACATCCAGCTCTTTTCTTCCGCGGGAATGTCGGTCAGCGCTAACAGCGCCTGATTGGCCGCCAGCAGCCAGAAGGCTGCGGCAAAGGCTGCGAACAGCAGATCCCGGGTCCGCGCCCAAAAGCGCAGGAAGAAAAGGCCGGAAACCAGAAAACCCATGGTGATAAGGCCGGAGACAAAGTGGAACATGTCTACTCTGACTCCCATACAAGGCCAATCAGGAGCACTGTGACCGCCATGAGCGAGAGGGCATGTCGCCATGCCTGAAGATCCTGCGCTGGAAGAATCAGGAGATCGAAAAGCACCGCGAGGCTGTTGAGGCACAGGAGGAAAAAACAGATGGCTGTCCACAGCAGCAGCCGCGTCCCAGTGCGGCGATAACCGCGTAGAAGCAGCAGGCTGCATGCACCGCTGGCCAACAGGCATAGGACATAGATCGCGCTCTGGATGACCTGGTTCACCGTGGAGGCTTCCTCAACAAGAACGCGTCCGAAAATGAGGTCAGCTTGCTGTTGGAGCGCCCCACGATAATGCGTCTAACATGGTTGGGACGCGTACGATATTCGTGTTCAAGGCGCGCGACAAATGCATCCAGCTCGGGCGCGATCGCCGAATAGCGGATGAACCCGGTTTCGTCTTCCACCGCAAGACCAGCCCCGATCAGTGCATGAACTGACTGGGCGACGACCAGTTCGCTGCTCCGCAACTCCGTTACCAAGTCAGCGGTTGTCCAATCCCGTTCGGGCCAGGACCTCAGCAAAAGCAAAAGTTCCACAGACCAGACAGAGTCGAAGCAGCTTTCGATCAGCTCCACAAACTCTGAGTCTGTTGGTGTATTCCTGGTCATCTGCCGATGCGGTTTAGAAGGCTCTCCTTCTAGGATCAACCCTGCGCAGGCATTTTGCGCCGAATGGCGGGTACCTCTCACCTTGGCCGCTGGTCGTCCGCAATGTTTATCATCCTCAATTTCGGCGAGATCGCTTGTTTGTATCAGTGAGGTTGATATGTATCAGCAGACCGTTGACAGCGCGGATTGATCCCTTAAGTATGATTTATATGCGGCACTGGAGGGTGCCGTAAAGCGGAACGCGGGAGACGTTCCACTAAGGGAGAGAGATATGGATAGACGTAGCTTCATGCTGGGAACAGCAGCGGGCGCCCTGTTGCTGTCGGCTAAGGGACTGGCCTTCGGCCAGGAGAGCCAAGGCACCGCACCTGACCTTGCCCAGTTTCCGCGCAACGAAACCGTGATTGTCCACAATCCGGAAGGTATCATCCGCAATCCGAGCTGGTTCAACCCTTGGGCTGTAGGCGCCGGCAACGGCATCAGCAACGGCCTGCACCAGCTTTCCACCGATACGCTGTGGTTCATCGACCCCGATGCGGGCCTCGAAGGCGCCAGCGAGAACGCGGTGTACGATTCTCTGGCCGACGGGCTGTGGCAGTACAATGAAGACTTCACGGAAATGACTGTGAAGTTGAAGCAAGGCATCTTCTGGAGCGATGGTGTCGAGTTCACCGCGGATGACGTGGTGTTCACCGTCCAGAAGCAGGCTTCGACGCCTGGCACGCCCTACAATGGTGCATTCTCCAACCAGGTGGCAGAAGTCACCGCGCCAGACAAATATAGTGTAAACTTCAAGCTCAAAGCGCCGAACTCGCGCTTCCATACGCTCTTCTCCGTCCGCTGGACGGCGGCCTGGATCATGCCCAAGCACGTTTATGAAGGCGTCGAGGACATCCTGAGCTACGATGCCAATCCGCCGGTGAGCCTCGGGCCTTATACGCTCCACTCCTTCGACCCGAACGGCACCTGGTACATCTGGCAGAAGCGCGAAGACTGGCAGCGTACGGCCATGGGCATGATTGCCGAGCCAAAGCCCCGATACATCATCTACCGCAACAACATCTCGACCGATAACCGCCTGATTGAGATCCGTAACGGCAATCTCGATATGGTGCACGACCTGACGCCTGAAGGGACGTTCTCGGTGGTGCAGCAGGATCCGCAGATCCAGGGCTGGTTCCCCGGCTTCCCCTATGCGCACCCCGATCCGACTTTGGTGATGGCGATTTTCAATCACCAGAACCCCAAGTTCCAGGACAAGCGCGTCCGCTGGGCACTGGCGCTCATGCTCGATGCACGCGCCATGTCGATGGCCAGCTATCGTGGCGCGGCAACCCTGTCGGCCATTTCGGTACCGCCAACGGGTACGCATCCGCGCGATTATCATGCGCCGCTACAGGACTTCCTCGTCAACTACGAGATCACCGCAGGCGGCCAGACCGTCAAACCCTATGATCCCAATATCGGCGTGCAGATTGCCGACATGGTTCGTGGGCAGTTCGGCGACGCGGTTCCGACCGACGAGCAGGCTGTGCGCGACGCGTTCGGCTATGGCTGGTGGAAGCAGGACATTCCGACTGCCGAAGCCCTGCTCACCGAAGCCGGCTTCAGCAAGAACGGCAATCAGTGGATGATGCCGGACGGGCAGCCGTTCAGCTTCTCGGTGATGGTGCCGCAGGAAGGCGTGGTCAACCGGCTCGGCGTGATCATCGCGCAAACCTGGGCGCAGCACGGTATCGGTGCGCAAGCCGAAGTCGACGCGGACACCTGGGGCCGGCAGCGTGTGGGCAATTACGAGTGCAACATTGCCTGGGCCGTGGAAACCTGGGGCGGTCACCCCGACCTCAGCTTCTTCATGGACAGCTATCACTCCGCCTATGTGGTGGAGCCAGGCGAGTCGCAGCCGGACCGCAACTGGATGCGCTGGAAAGATCCGCGGCTCGACGAGATCATCGAGAAGATCCGCGGCATCGACTTCAACGATCCCAAGGGGATCGAATACGGCCATGAGTTCGTGAAGCTGCATCTCGAGGAGATGCCGAACATCCCGATCATGGCGTACAACGTGTTCTCCATCCAGTCGAACAGGTTCTGGACCGGCTGGCCGAATGCCGAGAACAATTATGCCAATCCGGTGACCAACTGGTCCAATGGCCGGTACATCTTTACCCAGATCACGCCCGTCGAAGGCGCGGCGTAAACTGTCCTCCCCGGGTGGCCCGGCGCAAGCTGGGCCGCTTGGAGGGAGTGCCGGGGAGGATATCGGCACTTACGGCAGCTTGCTCAACTCGTCATCACCGGGCTTTTCCTGGCGACCCTGCGATGATTTCGCGGGTGTGGAGAGGTGGAATGCCCGGGCAAGCCGGGCAATGACAGGGTGGTTAGATCGAGGTTTGATCACTCGGGCTGGTGCGGTGATCCAGCGATGACGTCGTGGTCTCGAGGGCATGGATTGCCCGGACGGGCCGGGCGATGACGGCGGCTCGGTAGAAGCAAGGCCTGATCGCTGGTGCCCTGGGGTGACATAGAACGTTTCGGCACTTGCGGTGGCCTGAACGCGCAAGAAGGACGTTGAGGAGTCCGAATGCACGGTTATCTTTTATTTGCAGCCAAACGACTGCTGCTCATGCTTGCAGTTATCTTTTTTGGCGTTTCGGCCATGTTCCTGGTGACCTATCTGTCGCCCATCGATCCAGTGGAACAGGTGCTCGGTCGCCTTTCGGCTCGGTCCAATCTTTCTCCGGAAGCGATCGAATCCACCCGGCAGGCGCTGACGGAGATGTTCGGCACCAACCAGCCGATGCTGACCCAGTATATCAATTTCTGGACGCGGCTGTTGCGCGGTGATCTGGGCGCGTCGCTGATGGCCTTCCCGACGCCTGCCATGGAACTGGTGATGCGCGGCATGCCCTGGACTGTGGGGCTCCTGCTGACCTCGACCTTTATCACATTCATTGTCGGCAATCTGATGGGCGGCTTGGCTGGCTATTTCCAGAACAATCGGTTCTTTAAGCTCTTCGGCATGGTGACAATGGGGATCCAGCCGATCCCCTACTATATAGTCGCCTTCATCATCCTCATCATCTTCGGCTTTCTATGGCCGGTGCTGCCGATCTCGGGCGGGTTCGCGATGAACGTCCGGCCTGGCTGGACCTGGACCTTTGCCCTCTCCGTGCTGCAGCATTCGCTCCTCCCCGCCTTGTCCTTGGTGCTGGTGGGCCTGGGCGGCTGGTATATCGGCATGCGGGCGCTGGTCTCCAACATCGTGACGGAAGACTACGTGACCTATGCCGAACTGGCTGGCGTGAAGCGCGAGACCATTGTTGGCGGCTATGTCATGCGCAATGCGCTGGTGCCGCAGGTGACGGCACTGGCCATGGTCATTGGCGGCGTGTTCTCGGGCACCATCATCACCGAGCAGGTGTTCAACTATCCTGGCATGGGCTCGCTGCTGGTGGATGCGGTGAACGCGGGCGATTATTCGACTGTGCTGGCCGTGTGCACCGTATCGATCACCGCTGTCGCCTTTGCCATCTTCGTCGTGGACCTCTTGCACCCGCTGCTCGATCCACGTGTGCGGGCGGAGTAAGCCACCATGTTCGCCGTTTTTCGCGACCTCATCCGCTACAATACCGAATTCACCATTGGGCTGATCCTCGTCAGCATCATGGTGGTTTTCTCGGCGCTCTCGTTCTTCTCGCCGGTCGATCCGAGCCTGATCTATATGGCCATTCCCGACCAGCCGCCTTCGGCGCAATACTGGTTCGGCACCAATTCGCGCGGGCAGGACCTGTTCTGGCAGTTGTCGGCGGCATTCCGGAACAGCTTCATCTTCGGCATCACCGTGGCGGTGCTCTCGCGCATCATCTCGATCACCGTGGGGCTCGCGGCGGGATATATCGGCGGCTGGGTCGATCGTGTCCTGATGTTCATCAACGACATCTTCGTGGCCGTGCCGATCTTCCCGATTTTGGTGCTGTTCTATTTCGTGCTGCGCAACAATATGGACAGCTTCACCATGGCGCTGATCCTGGCGTGCTTCGGCTGGCCGTTCGATGCGCGCCTGATCCGTTCGGTGGCGCTGGGGCTAAAGCATCGCGAGTTTACCCGCCACGCAGTATTTGCCGGCATGAGCACGCGCAAGGTGCTGATGGAAGAGCACCTGCCCTATGTCATGCCGATCGTGTTCTCGACTTTCATGAACAACATGCTGTGGTCCATCGGCATGGAGGTGACCCTCGCCGTCCTTGGCTTCACCAACATCAACAATCCGACAATCGGCACGGTGCTGTACTGGGCCAATTCGCACTCAGCCATGGTGGTGGGCGTGTGGTGGTGGATCGTGATCCCGGTGATCCTGATCGTGATCGCGTTCCTCGGGCTGTTCCTCCTTGCCGTCAGCATGAACGAATATATCGACCCGCGCAGCCGCCTGCGCCGCATGGGAGCTTAGGCGCATGAACCAGGACATCCTCAAGGTCGACGAGCTCAAGGCCTATTACCAGATGAACTATTTCGGCGTGAGCCGGGAGGTTCGGGCGGTCGATGGCATCACCATGAGCGTGCGCAAGAACGAGATCTACGGCATTGCTGGGGAGAGCTCGTCGGGCAAGACCAGTTTCATCAAGGTGTTGGCAGCGGCGATCCGGCCGCCCATGCGGGTGGTGGATGGCTCGGTGAAGTTCAACTTCGCGAACGGGCCGATCGACGTGACCAATGCCACGCCGCAACAGATCGAGGCCATTCGCTGGCGGCACCTGAGCTACATCATGCAGGGCTCGATGAGCACGCTGAACCCGGTGCGGCGGATCGGCAAGACGTTCGAGGACTTTGCCAAGCGTCCATTGGCGGCGAGCGGCACGCCCTATCGCGAACGGGTGCTGGGGCACCTGGAGCGTCTGAAGCTTCCGGCCGATGTGCTCAACGCCTATCCGCACGAGCTGTCGGGCGGCATGCGGCAACGCGTGACCATTGGGCTCGCGACAGTCTGCCACCCCGAGTTCGTGATTGCAGACGAGCCGACAACGGCGCTCGATGTCGTCGTGCAAAAGGAAGTGCTGAGCCTTATCCGCGAGATCCAGCAGGACATGGGCTCTTCGGTCGTGTTCGTGACGCATGACATGAGCGTGCATGCCAACATGACCGATCGCGTTGGGATCATCTACGCCGGGCGGCTGGTGGAGGAAGGGCCCACGCGCCAGATGTTCTTTGCGCCTAAGCACCCCTACACGGCGCATCTCGTTGCGAGCCTGCCGCGCATCGGGGACCGGACGCAGCGCCCTGCCCTGGAAGGCCGCCCGCCGAACCTGGCGAACCCGCCGCAGGGGTGCCGGTTCCACCCGCGCTGTCCGCTGGCAATCGAGAAGTGCAAGACGGAGGTGCCGCCACTTATCCCCGTGGCGAACGATCATCGCAGTGCCTGCTGGCGCTGGCAGGATGTGGAGCCGCTGGTGAAGCCACATCAAGCCCATGGGGTCATGGCATGAGCACGCTGCTTGAGGTCAAGAACGTCTCGAAGCAGTTCACCATGGGTGGTTTGCTGTCGCGCAAGGTGGTGCGGGCGGTGGAAGACGCGTCGCTGGCGCTGAGTGTGGAGAAGCCCGAGATCTTCACCATTATCGGCGAGAGCGGCTCGGGCAAGACGACGCTGGCGCGGATGATCCTGGGGCTGGAGCTGCCCAGCAGCGGCGAGATCAGCTTCCGGGGCAAGACGGTGAGCCACAAGGTGGGGCGCGCCGAGCGGCTGGAGTTCATGGCCAATGTACAGCCCGTGTTCCAGAACCCGTTTGAAGCCTTTAATCCGCTGAAGCGGATCGACCGATACCTCGAGTCCACCGCAACGCGGTTCCTCAAGCTGCGCAAGCGAGACGACATCGATGCGGCAATGGACGGCGCGCTGCAAAAGGTCGGCTTGAGTCTCGCCGAGGTGCGCGGGCGCTATCCGCACGAAATGAGCGGCGGGCAGTTGCAGCGTGCAGCCATTGCGCGGGCGCTGATCCCCAATCCGCCATTGCTGGTGGCTGACGAGCCGGTGTCCATGGTGGATGCGAGCTTGCGCATGAGCATCGTCAACCTGCTCAAGAGCCTGCGGGATGATCTCAAGGTGTCGGTGATCTACATCACGCACGATTTGGCAACGGCGTACTACATCTCCAATCGGCTGATCATCATGCAGCGGGGGCGCATCGTAGAGATGGGCGATGCGCGGACGGTGCTCGATGATCCGCAGCATCCTTATTCGCAGCTGCTGAAGGCGAGTGTGCTGAGCACCGAGGATGCGGGGAACGGCAAGCTCGCGACCGACCCCGGGATGGTGGCGCTCGCCGGAGAGTTGGTGGGCAAGCCTGGGCGACTGGTCGATCGACCGGACGGCCGGCTGGTGCGGGTGTATTGAAATGAGCGCACCCATCTATCGCGATCCCGTGCAGGATGGGGCGGCTGATCCGACGGTGATCCGGAAAGAGGGTATGGACGAGTGGTGGATGTTCTACACCAACCGGCAACCTGCCGCGGAGGGTCCGCTCTTTACCTGGATCCATGGCTCGCCCATTGGGGTGGCGGTGAGCCGTGACGATGGGGCCAGCTGGGAGTATCGCGGCACGGTGGCCGGCTTGGATGATCCCAAGGATGCCGGGCAGCGCAATACGCATTGGGCGCCGGAGGTGATCTGGGCCGAAGGGCAGTACCATATGTGGCTGAGCTACATTCCAGGCGTGCCCGATAACTGGCCTGGTGTGCCGCGCACGATCACGCATTTCACCAGTCCGGACCTGGAGAGTTGGACGCGGGTCGGGCCGCTGGTGCTCAATGGTCCGCGGGTGATCGATGCCTGCGTTCACCGCTGTCCGGATGGGCTCTGGCGCATGTGGTACAAGGACGAGGATGCGGGATCGAGCACCTGGAGCGCCACGAGCACCGATCTTTACGAGTGGAAGCAGGAAGGGCTGGTGCTGCCCGGGACGCCCGACGGTCCGCCGCATGAGGGCCCCAATGTATTCGAGTTGGGCGGATGGTTCTGGCTGATTGTGGACGAGTGGCGTGGGCAAGGCGTCTACCGCTCCGATGATGCGGTGAACTGGACTCGGCAGGGTCTCATCGGGGATGTGCCCGGAGCTGACCTCATGGACACGCGCTTCGTGCGCCATGCCGACGTGGTCGTCGCTGGCGACCATGCGGCAATGTACTACTTCACTCATCCCGAGTGGGACGAGGTGAACGCCAAGGCCGGCCCGCCTGATGTCGCCGCGCGTCGCACGGCGGTTCACCATGCGCGATTGACGGTGAAGGATGGCGTGCTCCTGTTCGAGCGGGATATTCCTCCGCGACTGGCTTTGCTGCGGCGCTAAGAACGGCGATCATTCCCTGGGTCGGCACAACTGTTGCCGCTTTGGCGCTGCAATTGCTCGGCATGTCTTCGGCGTCCATGTGTCGAAACAGGAGCTGGTTGTGGTGAGATCGATCTGGCGGGTGCTCTCGGTGCTTGCCGCGCTATACGTGGCGGCTCCTGCGCAGAGCCAGGAGAACAGTGATCTGATAATCGCCTTGGCACAGGCGCTGGAAGAGCGGCTGGATGCGCGGATCGGGGTTTACATCCATGACCTCGAGGGCGGGAGGTCTTGGGCGTGGCGGGCCGATGAGCGGTTTCCCATGGCCAGCACGTTCAAGTTTCCCCTGTGCGCTGCCCTGTTGCACGGCGATGATGCTACAGCTTCAGAGCCCGTCACTATCGAAGCGGCCGACCTGGTGTCCTATTCTCCTGTGACGGAGAGGCTGGTTGGCCAGGCTGTCGAGCCAAGGGAACTCTGTGCCACGACCTTGCGCACGAGTGACAACACGGCTGCCAACATGGTCTTGGAGGTGCTGGGTGGACCGGGTGCGCTGACGCAGTTTTTGCGCAGCCTCGGGAACGAAACGACCCGGCTCGACCGTTGGGAAACCGAGCTCAACGAGGGTGAGCCAGGATCTGTTCTGGATACAACGACGCCGCGAGCGATGGCGAGCTTCGCGCAGGACCTCCTATTGGGCGACGTGTTGGACAGCGACGACCGGGAGCAACTAACCGGGTGGCTCCGAGCCAACGAGGTTGGCGGGCCGCTGCTGCGGGCTGGCGTGCCCGACGACTGGCGCATTGCCGATCGGACCGGTGCTGGCGGCTATGGAACGAGGGGGATTGTTGCCGCTATGTGGCCGCCGGGGCAAGAAGCTGTGGTTGCGGCGATATACATTACCGAGACTTCAGCATCGATGGACGAGCGCAATGCTGCTATCGCCGAGATCGGCGCGGCGCTGGCCGAAGCCATTCAGTAGGAACAGAGGGTTTGTCGATGAAACTTGTGCTGGGGTCTCTTGCTGCAGTTTGCCTGCTCGTTCCGGGCTTTGCGCAAGGGCAGGAGAACGCCGCGTGGCAGGACGAGAAATGCAGCCTTTATGAAAAGAACTGGGCGAGTGCGCTCGAGTTTTTCGGCTCGGACAACATCAACTACAACTTCATGGCCAGCAACGAGAACTTCATCGCTGGCGGATGCACGAAACAGGTAGATGCTTGCCCCCGCTCCGACCAGGAGCTCGAAATTGCCAATGCCCTGACCTTGGCGATGATGAATGCCGGCACTGCGAGCACCTTCCTGCCGTTCCGCTGCGCCGAAGCTCAGTGAGGTCGGTCCGGCATGTCGCTGATCGGGTTCCGGCGAGTATTGCCCTGGCATTATGGCGCCTTGCGCTTGAGGCCGATGAAGCGGGCCAGGCCCCAGTCGATGGCGCGTTGCGGGAGAGCCATGAGGATGCCGTGTTCGAGCAGCGGGTGACTGGCCGGGCGGTAGCGGACTTTCGGATGGGGGCTGGTAAGTGCTTCCCAGATAACCTCGGCGACCCGATCCGCGCTGATGCCGTGCTGCTTGCCTGCGGTCACCATGACCTCTACACCCTTGTTGAAGGGTTCTTCGTAGGGCGTGCCGTCATAGCGCCCCTTTAGGGCCTGTGCCTTGTCCCAGATCGGCGTGTCGGCGACGCCGGGCGCGACGGCACTGACGTGGATCCCATAGACCTTGAGTTCGCGCCGCAGGGCGCCGGTGAAGCCCTCCACCCCGTGCTTGGACGCGATGTAAGCGGTTGCGAAGGGCTGCCGCAGCTTGCCACCAATGGAGGACATGTTGACGATGCGGCCAGGTGGTCCGGCAAGGGCTGGATCGACGCCGAGCAGCGGGCCGAAAGCCTTGGTGACGATGAAGAGGCCAAAGAGGTCGGTTTCGACTTGGGCGCGTAGCTCGTCAAGTGACTGCAGCATGAGCGGACCAGGCAGCGCCATGGCGGCGTTGTTGACAAGGCCGGACAGGCGGCGGCCATCGAGCGCCGTGCGGACCTTTGCTGCAGCCGCGGCCACTGCGCTTTCGTCCCGGACATCGCAGATCAAGGGATGAAAACGTGGCCCAAGCTCGACGGCGAGCCGATCGGCATCGCTCTGTTTGCGTACAGTGCCATAGACCTCTGCACCGCGCGTGGTGGCGAAGCGCGCAAAGGCATTGCCGATGCCACTTGAAGTGCCCGTCACGACGAAGGTCAACTTCTCTACAGCCACTTTGCTGAGCTGGTTCACGGCGGCGCCTTTCTCCTGCTGGGAGAAAGGACAAACCGTTATGGCGCTTAAGGTTGCGTGAGCGCCTTACGTTGGGGCGCCTGCTGCAGCGGGCAGCGGTTTACCTTGAGGGTTAAGCTAAACGCCAGCATTTCCTTGGTATTGCCAAGGTTTGGGGCTGTTATCCACAGGTAAGATTGAAGCGCTCATGAACAGCGCTCTGGCTCAATTGCTGGAGGAGTGATTGGCTCTACTTGCCATCGAGAATACAGCGGTCGCTTTTTACTGTGACGGAACAGGCGCTATCGGCGGTTACAAGGGTGAGCAACGAGGCGACAACTAGGCTGGACTCGTCTGGCGGAGCCGGTCACTGGCCTCGCCCGATTCAACTATTTCAAGGACCCCTCACCTTCCGCGACTATGGCCAGCAGTGGTGCTGTAGTACGTGCGAGCAGGAGCATCGGACATGTTCAGATTACTTGTTCCATATGGCCTGGCAGTAGCTCTGGCAGGTTGCACAAGCGCCAGTACGAGCACCAACACGCTTCAATACGCTGACCAAGCGCCCACCTTTCCCTCCAACTATGAGGTTGAGGCAGCCCGCCTTGTGCAGCAGCGCGATGCCGATCCCGGGTTTGTCCGCATTTCAAAGCCGAGACTGACTTCAGGCGCGACCGCGTTTTCGTCCTCCCAATGGTACGTCTGCGTCAGGGGTATCCCCGCCCCTGCCCCCGAGCAGGATTTCATTGCCGAAATGGCGCGGATGGTCAGCGGTGCGCCCGCGGCGGCAAGCACGGCACGGGCATATGACGTCGTTCTGTTATTCTCGGAAGGTCAGCAGCCTGCAGTTCAAGAGGGGTTCGAACTCGCCATGTGCAAGGATGCTGAGTTCGAGTTCATCAATCCCAATCGCGTCGATGTGGGAGCCATCCGTGCCCGCCCAACAGGTGGGGGTTTACCTTACGAGTTAAGCTAAACGCGGGGTAAAGCTTGGTTCTTCCAGCGTTTAAGAGTGTTATCCACAGGTCATATATTGCCAGCCATTTCTGGCTCAACAAACAAGCGAGGAGCTAACCATGGCCACAGTGCGGGCGAATGACGAGCCGGAGGGCACCCGGGCCGATCACAGCCAGTCGAATGCTGCCATCAACGAAGCCGGCCGGGAAGCGGCGCCGATGCTGAAGCGTGCGTCAGTGCACCGCGACCGGATCGATCAGGCTATTCGCGAGCTCGAGAGCGAGCGCTCCGAACTGCAGACGCGCCTGGATCATCTGCGGCGCCAGTTTGAAGCGGCCGAACAGGGCTTGGCGCACCAGATCGCAGATGTGGAAGCAACACTGAAGCTCTACGAGCACGGGCTCAATTCGGTCGCCCTGCGAACTGACTGAGCTTTCGCTGAGCTTCCAGGCATCTTCATATGCCGCTTCTAGCCGGCGGTGATCAGCGGGCCTGGCCGTGCGCCTGCTTCCAGAGCGTCTGGTCGCCCTCTTTGAGGACCTCGAGCAAGGCCATCTTTTCTCTGCGATAAACGCGCCAGAATGATGGATCGCGGTCGCGGATGGTGAGAGTGTTGTCGATGAGGTCGGCGATCTTGATCGTCTTCGCCTCGGGCGGCGCCTTCGCGGTGTGCTCCAAATCCTTGTGCTTGCGCACGCGGCGATTACCATCCTCCGGCTTGGAGACATCGGTGAGCCAGCCCACGAGCTCAGCGACTTGAGAGCCGAACTCCTCCTCGATTTGCTCGATGGTGACGGGGGTATCTTCCACGACATCATGCAGGTAAGCCGCAGCGACCATTTCGGGCGTGTGGGGTACCGAGCGCACAAGGGCGGCAACTGCCTCAGGGTGCACGATATAGGGTTCGCCCGTGTACTTCCGGCGCTGGTTTATCGACGCATGCGCCCGGGCGGCAAAGTCATGGGCTCGATCTTCTAGAGACGACATGGGTCTGGTTCTCCGGCTGCTGTGACGCTTTGGGAGCATCAACGCCCGTGAGTGCTTTCCGGCACCAGAGGGCTCATGAGATTGGTTGTGCTTGGGCGCTCATTTCAGAGCGCCAGCTTAGATCAGCGTCACGAGCACGTTGGCTCAGGTCTGCAGGTCTTCCAGCGGGAGAGATACGCGACAGATCAGGCCTTCCGGAGCAAACTCCACTTCGGTGCCGCCTGAGGTTGAATACTGCAGGCTTCGGGCGATGACGGTCTGGCCGAAACCCTTGCGGGTTGGCGGCTTGACTGGCGGTCCACCTTCCTCACGCCATTCGACAACGAAGCGTTCGTCGCCTTCTACGAGCGGCAAAGGTTGGATGGAGACCCGGCCGCCGGGGACCGACAAGGCGCCGTACTTGGTGGCGTTGGTGGCCAGTTCATGGATGACGAGGCCAAAAGCAATGGCTGCTCGCGGCGCCATGAGCCTTCCCAGGTTGCGGGTGACGAGCCTTCCGGCCGCACCGCTCGTAAATGGCGCCAATTCGCTTTGCACGACGTCTTCGATCGTCAGATCGGTCCAGGAGTTTTCCGCCAGGAGATTGTGCGTGGCAGCCAGCGCCTGGATGCGGCCGGTGAAGGCCTTCTGAAAGCCTTCGAGCGTGTCTTCATGGTGCAGCGTGCGGCTCGAGATGGAGAGCACAAGGGCCAGCGTGTTTTTTACCCGGTGGTCGAGCTCGCGCATCAAGAGCAGCTGTTGTTTCTCTGCGGCCTTGCGCTGGGAAAGGTCGACCATGGTCACGACGCAGCCGCTGATCGCGTCATTGCCGATCTGGAGTGGCGCGGCGCTGACGAGGTAGTCCTTCACCTTGGGCGCCTTGGGAGCCACGGCTTCGACACCCTGCACGGCCGTGCCCTGAATGGCCATCTGCACGATATCTTCGGACTGCATGAGGCCGGTTGCGTTCGGAAAGACCAGCGGCACGGCTTCGGCGAAGCTCATGCCAAGGGGGTCGCCGTCGCACACAGCATGGGCGGCAACATTGGCGTGCGTGACGACGCCGTTCCGGTCGCAGACCAGCACGGCCTCATTGGCTGAAGCGATCACGGCCCGTGCGGCCCGCTCGCTTTGCTCGGCAGCCTCGGTGCGCACCCTTTCGGTAACGTCGGTGAAGGTGATCGCCACGCCGCGTGTCGTCGAGAGTTGCAGCGGTGTGGCCGCGAGGATGTAATGAACCTGCTCGCCGTTCCGTTCAAAGCTGACTTCGGTGGATACCGGCCCGACCAGCGGCGGCACCAGCAAGCGATCGACGGCTTGCGCCACGGGCGCTGGCGCGATCTCGGCTACGAGTTTGCCCTGCACCGTATTCTGCACAAGACCCAGGACGGAGGTCAGATTGGTGTTGGCGTATAGGATTCTGCCGTTTTGATCGACCGCCACGGCGCCGACGTTCATGACCTCCATGAACGCATGATAGGCATCGGCACCACCGCCAATGTCAAAGACCTGCGGATCGCCCTGCTCTCCCACGACCAACGCATCGACATCACCCTGGTGGATGGCTCTCAGCGTGTCTTCGGCTTCCATAAGCCGCCGGCGGAGTTCGGCGATCTCGTCGGCACTCATTCGCCTTGGACCTTGAGGCTGACCAGGACTTTCTCGACATCAGAAAGATCGCTGATGATCTTGCGAATGGGCACTGGGAGCTCGCGCACCAAGGTCGGGATGGACGATGCTATGCTCCTTGGCAAGCTTGGGATTTTGCCGGAGATCAACGACTTCGATCTCGTACTGACCCGACATGTGCTCCTCAGTGATCTTCTTGAGGTTGGCAATGGCCGCAAGCGACTTCGGCGTTTGCCCGGCAACATAGAGGGTCAGCTTCTTGGGGGACGACTCTTCGGTCATATCGTACTCTATTTACCGCCGCCGCGACGGCTTGCTTCTATTGCTCTAGCATCAATCGAGGATTGATGAAGATAATCCGTTTCCGCCTTGGTCACCGTGGCTAGATCTGCCTCGCTGGCCTGTAGTTCGGCTTGCAGAGCTTCGATCTGGGCCAGAGCCTTGCGGCGGCGCACTTCGATCTCGGACTTGGCCCGTTCGACCTCGGCAATGCGGGCGACCTCTGCCCGCCTGGTCCGCGCTTCCTCGAACTTGCGAGCCGAACCGGTCAAGGCGCCGGTTTCACCCAGGTACGGCGGCAGCAAGTGAATTCCTTCCGAGCTCATGACGAACTCGCGGACTTGGTTGGAATGCGCCATGCCGCGTGCCTTAAGGAGATAAAGTTCACGGTTGAACTCGCCACCGGCTTCCCGGTTGAGCATCAGGATCCAACCGTCCATCAGGGAGGACAAGCCGACATCGGTTGCCACGGTGCCCTTCTGGTTGTGCATGAGGTGCGTGAAGAGGCCGGTGACACCGCGATTCTTGAGGAAGTCCACCATGCGCAACAGCATGGCCTGCACTTCGAGAGGATCGCCGCTCTCCATGAAGGCTGAGATCGGGTCCAGCACCAGGATCTGCGGGTCGAACTTCTGCACTTCACGCAGCATGATGGCGAGGTGCATTTCGAGACTGTAGAAGGTGGGCCGCGCCGAGATGAACCGGATCAAGCCGCTCTGGAGGAACGGCTCGAGATCAAGATTGATCGAGCGCATGTTGCGGATGATCTGGGCCTGCGACTCCTCGAACGAGAAGTAGATTGCCCGCTCGCCACGCTGTGCGGCCGCGTGAATGAAGCTCGCCGACAGGGAAGACTTGCCCGAGCCGGCAACGCCCGAAACGAGGATAGACGATCCGCGGTGGAAACCGCCGCCTTGGAGCATAGCATCGAGATCGGTGATGCCCGAGGGGATGCGTTCCTCATAGACCCGATGGTTGAGGCCAAGCGCGCTCACGGGGAGCACGGAGAAGCCGTCGCGGTCGATCAGGAAGGGGTACTCGTTGGTGCCATGTGCAGTGCCGCGATATTTGACGACGCGGATACGGCGGGTCGAAATCTGGTTGCTGACACGGTGATCGAGCAGGATCACGCAATCAGACACATATTCTTCCAGCCCTTGCCTGGTCAGCGTGCCATCGCCGCGCTCGGCAGTGATGACCGTGGTCATGCCCTTGTCCTTGAGCCAATCGAACAGGCGGCGGATCTCGGCGCGCAAAACAGCCTGGTTGGTGAAGGCGGAAAAAAGGCTCTCGATGGTGTCGAGTACGACGCGCTTGGCGCCAATGCTGTCGATGGCGAGTTCAAGCCGGAGGAACAGACCTTCAAGATCGAACTCGCCGACTTCAGCGACTTCGGAGGGATCGATCGCGATGTGCTCCATGGCGATCCTGTCCTGGGCGATGAGGCCATCAACATCGAAGCCCAGTGAGGCCACATTGGCGACGATATCGATGGGCCGTTCTTCGAAGGTGACGAACACACCGGGTTCATCGAAGTCGCGGGCGCCGTGTACCAGGAAGGTGGTGGCAAACAGCGTCTTGCCGCACCCTGCCGAACCACAGACCAGCGTCGGACGCCCGCTCGGGAGGCCGCCTAGAGTCAGCTCGTCGAAACCTTCGATACCGGTGAGGGATTTGGCGAGGCTGGGCGAAGCGTCCATCGTACTGCAAGACTCCAATTTGGCCCTGAGTTCTATGGGATCTTTTTCTGCCCCGCTATGAAAAATGCTGGCTCAAGGCATGTTTGCAACGGGCGTGGGACGCCATTGGTCGTGCGGCCCTGGGCCGAAGTATTGGAGAATGGGCGCCGGGCGCGTTGCGCCACGCTTGATCAGGAGTCGGTGCGGGGCACTGCCATGTTATGATCGTCCAAGGGAAGGTCCGAGGCTGCATCGCCGTTGTCCGGCAGAGCACTGGAGGAGCGATAGGCACTCAGTTGCGGCAAGTGCTGGGTGATCATACGCAGCACTTCGCGATCACGCTGCGTCAGGGTTTCCAGCCGATTTGGATGTCCGTCCTGCATTTGAACACTGCCTCAATGCCCCCAGAAGCATTCGCGTGAAAAGCTATGATAAAGCATATCCAGCGGAAGCCCCCACTCAATTGGGTGGGCAGTCGGTCGATCAGGAGGCTAGTCGGCACTGAAATCAGTGCACGGTTCAGCATCTCTGCAACTATGAACTTAACAAGCGATAACGACCTGTTTAAAAGACTTGCCCTGTAGAAGCACCGGTGCGCGGGTATAGGTGAGAAGTGCTTGGCCAGTTTCTGTATGCTCCACAAGTACTTGAGCGCTGCATGGTGATCGAGATGCGGTGGAGTGATTTGGGGGCCGTAGGCGTCCTCCATGTCCCCTCCTCCGTGACCCAGCTCGTGGCAGGTACCGAGTACGCCAATGTCCGGACAGGAGAACGGTTGGCGCTGCCGATAGCACTGGGTTTATCGATTATTCTCGCGGGCCTAAGCGACAGCCATGTTGTCCTTACCGGTGACAAATCGGCGTGGAAGGAGAACTGGGGCACGCTGCTGGACGTCTCCAACTTTCCCGAAATTTCGGCCTAGCCCCGATCCCGCTGAACGGATGACACGCTGCCGGCGCTTTGAACTTTTTATTGCAATGAGAGATGTTTGGGGTCATTAAGGGCTGGGGGGCAAGGAGTAGACCTTGCTTTACAGACTATCCTCCTCGCGCTTGTGGACGTGGGGATTGGCCGGGTTGACCGTCGCGTGTGCCGCGGTTTTACAGCCTGCCCTGGCTCAAGAAGACATTCAGACCAACAGCAACGTGTTTGTGTTTGGAGGCGTGTACTCCAGCGAATCCGTTGGCGAGACATTCAATTTCTTCGGCACCGATTATCAGGACGCCTATGTTCTCGGTGGTGGATACCAGCACTTCCTGCTGGGCACTGAAGGTGGTCTGCTTGCGGGCCTTGAGGTTGGTGCTGCGGTGAGGAAAGGGCCCGATGTTTCGGGGGAAGTTTGGGCCGGCGTCGTGCTGCGTGCCGACAACATCCTCCAGAATGAGCAGCTCAATGTTTCGGCATCGGTGACCGGGGGGCTGTCGCTCATCACCAACCCGCTGGATGTTGAAGTCGCGCGTGAACTCAGCCGGAACGGGGACAGCACTTTCCTGTTCTACATGGCGCCCGAGATCAGCGTCTCGACGCCCAGCAACCCGGACATGGAAGTCTTCTGGCGTGTCCAGCATCGCTCAGGTGGGTGGAACACCTTAGGCGACATGGGGGAAGGCGCCAACGCCAATACAATTGGCTTGCGCTGGAAGTTCTGATCAGGCGCGTGTTCTGTGGCCCTATGCAAGAGTGGCCATGACGATCTGGTAGAGCTGGTTGAGCGGTGCCGGCTTTTGAACGACGGGTGTGTTCCTGAAACGATCAGGCAGGCTGGACGCCTCCATCGCAGTATAGAAAACCAGACGGGCTCCCTTGTCGCGGACCAAGTCCGCGACCTCATATACCTCTGCGTCTTGTAGCCTTATGTCCAATACGGCGAGGTCGAAGGCTTCACCGCGGTTGATGATTTCGCGTGCTTTGCGGACTGATGGGGCAAAGCCGATGACCTGGGCTCCCTGCTTAGCGAAATAGCGCGCTACATTGTCGGCCAGCAGATATTCGTCTTCAACAATCAGGAGCTTGGGGTGCTGGGCGCGAGCGCCATTCAGTTGCATGAGAGGGCCTCCAAAAAGGGCAATCCTCCGGGCGGGTGTGAGTTCCGAACCAGCATGGCTCGGTGCTAGGTCGCCATGTGTATGTGTTCGCTCTCAATCACATAATCTGACAAATGGCTGACAGCGGCAGGGATGATAATGTCATAACAAAATCAATGGCTTAGCTGGAACTGCAGATTGGCTCGAGTGTTATCCTGTTATCGCAACACGAGGAGGCAGCTCGATCGAGCTGCGCATGAACATGAACAAGACTGTCGCAACAGCACTGGCCCTTGTCCTGGCTCTCGGAGCAGCTCCAACCCTGGCTCAGGACAGCTCTGGCTCGACTACCACCACAACAACGCAGTCCGGCTCAACCGGCACGGATGGCGGCACTAGCACCGGCGGTTCGACCACGGGTGAAACCTCGACCGGCACCACGACGGGTACAGATGCGGGCGGCCAGACCTCTGGCACGACGACGGGCACCTCCACGACAGGTACCACCACCACAACAACAGGCACGACCAATACGGATGCCAATGCTTCTGGCGGCACCAACGTCGACATCTCCGTTGAACAGCAGACGGAGATCCGCACCGTTATCACCGAGGTCGATGTGGAACCTGTTGCCGACGTCGATTTCGACATCTCCATCGGCGTCGCCGTTCCTAGCACCATCACCTTGCAGCCGCTGCCGGCCCGCATCGTCGAGATCGTACCGGAATATGAAGGCTTCCTGTTCTTCCTGCTGGCTGATGGACGGATCGTGATCGTTGATCCCGATAGCCTGCAGATTGTCCTGGTGATCGCCGCCTAAGTACTGGCGCTAAAGACAATTCAGCTGGTGAGGTTCCGCCTGGCCAGCTTTTTTGGCTTGCTGCGCAAAATAAGCGGCAACCAAAGGGAACAAATGCTCGTCCCGGGTATTTCCCCCCTTGTGCAGCGTGGGCGTCCCTCCCCACCCTGCAATATCAGGAGAGCCGTCGCGACCGCCCCGTCGCAGACGGCTTTTCCATTTCTGAGATATCAATGCGGAGGCTGCCGCTTATTCAAGCTGGCTCCGCATTATCGGCTATGGCCCTGGCCTTCAGGTTGAGCGCAATTTGTGCTTCGAAGACAACGCCGTTGTCGTTTCTGAACGTGTAGGTGCCACCCATCTGAGCAACGATGCCGGTGATCAGGCGCATGCCCATGCTCTTGCTTGCGAGAGGCTCGTGCATGCCGGGTCCGTTGTCCCTGAAAACGAGCCTAGCCAAGCCATCGTCTTGTGGGGACAGTTCTACATCGATGCGGCCTCCATGCTCTGGAAGCGCATGCTTGAAAGCATTGGTGGCGAGTTCGCTCAGCAGCAGCGCCAATGGCGTAGCGTGATCGCGATCAACCGCCATGCTGGCCACATTCAGGTGCAACTCGGCGTCAGCGCCGTAGGCCCGCACCACCTCCTTCAAGATCGCCGGCACAAACTCCTTGGCGTCGATATCCTCGTATCGATCGGCCATGTAGATGTGCTCATGCATGGCCGCCATTGCTGCGAACCGGCTTTGGAGGTCGCGCTTCGCCGCCTCGGGAATGTCCTGCATGCGCACCAAGGCCTGGACGGACTGAAGGTTGTTCTTCACGCGGTGGTGGATTTCCCGGAACAACATGGTGTTGAGGTCCACGGAGGCTTGCAGTTCCTCGGAGCGCTTTGCCTCTCGCTTGAGGAGGTTCAGGATCCACAGACAGCCGAGCACCAGAGCAATCAGCACGGGAGAGACGATCAGAATCACCGTGGTGACGTTGCGCTGGAACTGCCGCCACGCGTCGGCTGTTGCAACGGACGCCAACGCCACGATCTGGGTGCCCGGGACGACCCTGTAGCTCACCACACGGGCAATGCCATCCACTGGCGAGGCCGAAGAGCTGTAAGTGCCCTCGCTGTTGGCTTTCAGATAGTCGGTGAAAAGGACATGATCTTTCATGTCCACGGTTTCCTTGGCAGGAGGATACCGGGCCATCAGCTTGCCGTCGTTGCGGATCAGGCTAACGGTTGAGCCCGGATCCAAATCAAGAACCTGGAAGATTTCCTCGAGCAGCCGTTCAGGAAACGAAAGCATGATGGCTCCAGCGAACTTACCTTGGCGTTCCACTCTCTTGCTGAACACGAAGATGGGCTCGCCGGTGATTTTGCTCTGGAGCAGCGCCGATGTGTAGAACGGCGCGCCATCCCTGACGGCCTGGAAGTAGCCTCGGTCGCGAACATCGATGTTCTCGCCGCCAGCAATGGTCGAGTAGATCAGAGTCCCGCCGGCATTGACGATGTAGATTTCCGTCCCGGTTGGTAGGTCGTTGAGCAGAAGCTCAATTTCCTGCGGCCTGCTGGCGATGTTTTCGCCTAAGGCAACATCGACAAGCCGCAGGGTTTGAATTGCGACTTCGGAGATCCAGAACGTGTTGGCACTCACAACCTTGGCAGCATAGCTGGAGCGCTCAGCAAAGCCTTCCTGCTGCCGATTGACGCCCTGCCCCACAAAGTAGACGAACAGGCCAACAAACAAGGCCATGAACAGCAGAAACATGCCGACTGCCAGCCGGCGCGGAGACACAGTTCTCCAATTCAACGATATCAAGCCGATGTCCCCCACCACGCCGAAGTCTTACATCGGAGGCGTTGTGGATGACAGTACCAACACAAGAAAGCGGTGTCTCTTTCGCTGGGCATATCCGGCCTACCTGAATGGGTGGTGCGACGGCCGATAGAGTGCTCAAATTAGACAGGTCACTCGAGACCACGACGATGCTGGTAGACGTATTCATTGCTCGCAACGCGCTTTCGCCGAACCGCCCCCTGTTGCTTCTGACAAGCATCGAAGCGGCCAGAAAAATCGTAGCTAAGCAGTGGAGATTCTACGGAACCCTCGACAGCCAGAGCACTCTCTTTGACGGCGTGGCTGTTGAATTGCACCTGCAAGCGAGGGGCTTTGCGGTGGTTCAACCAAGGGATTGTTCATCGGGCGGAAGTGTGGTTGCGACGACCCGGTCAAAATCTCATTCGCCAGTTGCTATACGGTTGAGCGCTGATCGGAGCTGGCCGGACACTGTCTTGGCCGGGTGCACGAGCCTGCCGAAGGTTGTGGCTTAGTCTCGAACCCATAGGGCTACGCCGAATCGCGCCGCACCAGTTTGAAACCGACGTCATGGACAGCTACGGGATCTGGCTTGCCACTGAATCGGTCCAGCAGGGCGCTGGCTGCTGTTTCGCCAAGGGTTTGCCGGTCGATCCGAACAGTGGTGAGGCTCGGAGCGGTCATCCGCGCAAATTCCTGGTCTCCGAAACCGATCACCGCCAGATCATCCGGGACGGCGAGGCCGCGCACGCTGGCTTCAACGAGCACGCCCTGTGCGAATTGGTCGGAACTGCAGAACAGCACCGTCTTGGGTTGCAGCCCCGCATCGATCACCTGCGAAAGGGCCTGACGGCCCAGGCCGAGCGTCGCCGGCCGGGTGAAGTTCATCTGCTGCACCATGGTTTGCGTCCGTGCGGTGAAGCGGGCCTCGAAAGCGTCTCGCCGCCGCAGCGCCCTTTCATCGCCGGCGGTGACGGTGACGGCGTGCTTGTAACCCGCTTCAACAGCGAACTCGGCAGCAGCAATGGCAGCATTGGCATGGGCAAAACCGACGCAGCAATCAATCGGCGTGTCGGTGATGTCCCAAATCTCGACGACGGGTATGCCAGCATTGAGCAGCATGCGGCGGACGGTGGAGCTGTGGTGGACGCCCGTGAGCAGGACTGCATCGGGCCGACGCGACAGGTGCGTTGCGACTGCTTTTTCCTCGCGTTCGGGATCGAACCCGGTTTCCGACAGGGTGATCTGGTAGCCGTGACCCCACATGATTTCCGAGAAGGCGGTTAGCATGCTGGAGTAAACGATGTTGGTGAGCGAGGGCACCAGGGCGGCGATGAGGTTGCTCTTGGACGACGCCAGCGCGCCGGCAAGCGCATTGGGCACGTAACCAGTCTGCCGCACTGCCTCCTTTATGCGCTCCAGGGTTTCGGGCGACACCTTGTCGGGCGCTGACAAGGCACGGGAGACGGTGACCTGCGAGACCCCAGCCAAGCGGCCAATGTCCGTCATGGTTACGTGCTGACGCATCTTAGGGGTATTTTTCGGACCTTCAGGCATGGCAAAGTCTTAGCGTTTGGTATCAGCGCCATAAAGAGCTGGTCCATGCCTTGTACGCGCTGAATGTATGCGCATTCTAAGTTTCTCCTAGATGTCGAAAATCGCGAGCCGTCTGGTTTGACTTACCTCTATGTATGCGCATACATGGTAACAGTCTATGGAGATGTCGATGACTGGCAAAGGCCGTAAAACCAAGGATCAGTTGCGGTCGGCGCGGTGGTTTGCGCCGGATGATTTGCGCAGCTTCGGGCATCGGTCGCGGATGATGCAGCTGGGCTTTTCCGAAGAGGATTTCATGGGAAAGCCGATAATCGGCATTCTCAACACCTGGTCCGAACTCAATTCTTGCCATAGCCACTTTCCCGAGCGCGTTGAAGCGGTGAAGCGCGGCGTGCTGCAGGCAGGCGGGCTGCCTGTAGAGCTCCCTACCCTTTCAGTTGATGAGAGCTTCACCAAGCCGACCTCCATGCTTTATCGCAACATGCTGGCCATGGAAGCCGAGGAGATGATCCGCTCCCATCCCCTCGACGGTGTGGTGCTGATGGGCGGTTGCGACAAGACCACGCCCGGGCTCGTGATGGGCGGGATCACGGCCGGTGTGCCGATGATCTACCTTCCCGCAGGGCCAATGCTGCGCGGCAACTACGCCGGCAAGGTGCTGGGCTCAGGGACCGATGCATGGAAGTATTGGGACGAGCGCCGGGCTGGAAACGTATCGGACGAGCAGTGGCGTGGCCTGCAGGGTGGGATTGCCCGGTCGGCAGGCGTGTGCATGACGATGGGCACGGCCTCGACCATGACGGCCATCACCGACGCGCTTGGACTGACCCTGCCGGGCGCTTCCTCCATTCCGGCTGTCGACGCCCAGCATTCCCGCATGGCGGGTGACTGCGGGCGGCGCATTGTCGGCATGGTCTGGGAGGACTTGACGCCGGATCGCATCGTCACCGAAGCGGCCGTGCGCAATGCGGCGATCGTCGCCATGGCAACAGGTTGCTCGACCAATGCCGTGGTCCACCTCATCGCCATGGCTCGACGCGCCGGAGTCGGGCTGACACTGGACGACCTGGATGCCTTGGGCCGGACGACGCCGCTCCTTGCCAATGTGCGGCCCTCCGGCAAGGATTATCTGATGGAGGACTTCTACTTTGCTGGCGGGATACTGGCGCTGATGAAACAGATCGAGGACCGGCTTGACCTTTCCGCGCTGACGGTCGCCGGTTCAACACTCGGCGCGGCTATTGTGGGCGCTGTCGTTTACAACCACGACGTCATCCGTTCCCTGAAGAACCCGGTCCATCATGAGGGCTCGCTGGCGGTGTTGCGGGGTAATCTGTGCCCGGACGGGGCTATCATCAAGCCGGCGGCTTGCAATCCCAAGTACTATGTTCATCAGGGTCCGGCGCTGGTTTTCGACAGCTATCCGGAGATGAAGAAGGCCGTTGACGATGAGAACTTGAAGGTAACGCCACAGCATGTCCTGGTGCTGCGCAATGCCGGGCCGCTGGGCGGACCGGGCATGCCTGAATGGGGCATGCTCCCCATCCCCAAAGCTCTGATCAAACAGGGTCATCGAGACATGCTGCGCATTTCGGACGCGCGAATGTCTGGCACTTCGTATGGCGCCTGCGTGTTGCATGTCGCCCCCGAGGCATACATCGGCGGGCCCTTGAGCCTGCTCCGAACTGGCGACATCGTTCGGCTAGACCTTCCGAACCGGCGTTTGGATATGCTGATCGCCGAAGACGAGCTGGATCGGCGCCGCGCCGCCTGGACGCCGCCCGCGCGCCGCTTCGAGCGGGGGTGGGGCTGGATCTATTCCAAACACGTGACACAGGCCGACAAGGGATGTGACTTCGATTTTCTCCAGCGCGACTTCGGCACCGCCGCCGGCGAACCCGACATTTTCTAGGAAGGCCTGTGATGCCCCTCACACTCGATCAAGCCCTGACGGGCATTTCCGGCATTCTTGTCACGCCCTACGACGAAAATGGCGATGTGGCGCCGGACCGGCTTGCTTCAATCATCGATCGGGCCTTGAGTGCTGGGCTCCACATGCCGGTAGTCAATGGCAATACCGGTGAATTCTACGCCCTTACGACCGAAGAAGCGGGGACAATGGTGCGCGCGGTGACGCGACTGGTGGACGGCCGCGCACCCGTCCTCGCCGGCATAGGCCGTGGCGTTCGCGACGCCATGGCCCTGGCGCGTATGTCAGCTGAAGCCGGCGCCACCGCGCTCATGGTTCACCAGCCGCCCGACCCTTTTGTCGCCCCACGCGGCATCGTGGACTACCTCAAAGCGATTGCAGATGCTTCAGGCGGGCTTCCCTTGATGCTGTATCTGCGGAACGACGCCATTGGTACTGGAGCTATCGCTGCGCTTTGCGCCCTCCCCCAGGTCAAGGGCGTCAAATGGGCAACGCCCAATCCGCTCAAGCTCTCTGAGGCCAAGGCGGCCTGCGATCCGTCCATTGTCTGGGTTGGCGGTCTTGCAGAGATTTGGGCGCCAGCTTTCTACGCCGTTGGTGCGCGCGGTTTCACCTCGGGGCTTATCAACGTTTGGCCGGAGCGCTCCGTGGCGATCCACGCTGCGCTTGAAGGAGGTGATTATGCCGAAGCGAACCGCCTTATCGCCGGAATGAAGGTCTTCGAAGAGATACGTGCTGAAGAAATGAACGGCACCAATGTGACGGGGGTCAAGGCAGCGCTTCAGGCACTGGGTCGCGACTGCGGACCGACCCGCCCACCCTCTGCCTGGCCCTTGACTGAGGCGCAGCACAAGAAGCTTGAGGCTTTCATCAGCGACAATCGTCTTTCATTACAAGGGGCACATTCACATGAACGAGGCGCTGCGCCGGAAATTCATGGCCGTTTCGGTTGCTACCCTCGCGACCGCGCTGTTTAAGCGCGGACTGCGTAACCAGGTGTTCCAGGGCGTGCACCCGGTTCGGCCCAAGGGCGTCAACATGGTCGGACCGGCCTATACTCTGCGCTACATCCCTGCGCGGGAGGACCGCAACCAACTCGTCGAGTTTCGCAACCCCGAGCATCCGCAGCGTGTGGCGGTGGAAACTTGCCCGGCGGGCCATGTGTTGGTGATGGATAGCCGCAAGGATCCGCGTGCGGCTTCCGCTGGCGATATCCTGGTCACTCGTCTCATGGTCCGAGGCGTGGCGGGGGTCGTGACTGATGGCGGCTTCCGTGATGCAGCGACGATTGGGAACCTCGACATCCCAGCTTATCACGCCCGCCCTTCGAGCCCGACCAACCTCACCCTCCACGAGGCGCTTGATCTCAATGTTCCAATCGGCTGTGGCGACGTGGCCGTGTTTCCGGGAGACATTGTGGTTGGCGATGATGATTGCGTGATCGTTGTCCCTCAGGCAATCGCCGAGGAGGTGGCCGAAGAGGCAATCGAGATGACTGCGTATGAAGATTTCGTGGTCGAGAAGGTCAAAGCCGGCACCCCTGTGATCGGACTTTATCCACGCACGCAGGAGAATTTCGCCGTCGAGTTTGCAGCTTGGCGGCAGCAGAACAACCGCTGAGGTGAGGATTTGATGGATCGCGGCTACCGTGCTCAAGCCATCGACAAACAGACCTTTACCGGACAGAAAAGTCGTGAGCGACAGCACTGGTTCTTGGGATTGATGAGGTAGCAGGCGGGTTCCGCGACCGATTGCGGCAGCGTTCAATAATTAACAGCAGTTAACGTATGTAGTTCGAGCTATGTGCAAGATGCGGTACTGTATTGCACTATTAGCATAAGGAGGGATGCTGATGAACGTGCAATGGAGTGACCTGACCTCAAGCCAACAGCAAGCGCTGCGGTACTTCTCGGCCGGTCAACAGACCCGCGTGCAGAAGGAGACTGAAGAGCAGTTGCGCAATCTTGGGCTTGCAGAGCGCGACGGTGCCAATTCCAAGATCACCAAGATCGGATTGCACCTGCTCACGGGACACTAGCCGGCGCTGCACGTTGGCTAGCCTTGCTGTTGCGGCGCTCCCATGTTCATGACGCGGGCATTTTGGCGTAGCCCTTGACCAGGATCGGCCCGGTTGGGCGACCGGTCGGCGAGCCCGGGAAAGGCTCAAGGGTGATCTCGTAGAGTTGCCCTGCTTTTGGCGCCGGTAAGTCAGGTCCCGCGAGCCTGATGCTGGTGGGATCATCAACCGTGCCGAGCGACACTGGCCCGGTCTGCGGATCTGGCAGGGTCCAGACCTGGAGGATCTGCCCAGCAGGCACATCGAACTGCTCAAGCGGGACCAGCCGCACAGAGTCGTCGGCGAATGCTTCGACGATTGCTCCGGCCGAAGCATCGCTCTCGCTGAGCAGCACTGCAATCAGGAGCGGTTGATCGTCTGTTCTACCAAGACTTCCCGACAGATACCCCACACCAAGCGTCACAACCAAGCTGGCGGCCATGGCGTAGGGTCGCCATGACAGGGTGGATCGGCGTCGAAGCGGCGCGGCGGAGTCTGTCATCTTCAGGGCCGGCTGCTCGAGCGCAGTTTCGATGCGCTGCCACAGATCGGCGCTGGGCGCCACCGTAGTGACCGTGTCATCGAGGTGCGCCAAGTGGGAACTCAACCGGCTCACTGCCGAACTCAATCCAGGGTCGCGCGACATCTCGGCTTCGAAGGCTTGCCGTTCTGCACCCTCGAGTAAGCCAAGAACATACAGGCCAATCTGTTCTGTGCGCTCGGGCGTCATGAGAGGCACTCCTGCAGAGCAAAGACGCCGCGCCTGATCCAGGCCTTAACGGTGCCGAGCGGCGCGTGCATGGTCGCGGCGGCCTCGCCGTGGTTCAGCCCGGTGACATAGCACAGGAGAATGGCGCGCCGCTTAGGTTCATCGAGTTGATCGAGGCATATACGAAGAGCGTTACGCTCGGCCAGAGCATCGAAGGCGCTCAAGGCTTCAACTTGCCGATCGCTCATTTCAGCAAGCGTTCCGCCATCATGATAGTCTGTGCGAGCGTCGTTCCGGATCAAGTTGAGGGCGCGGTTGCGCGTCATCGTGGTCAACCAGCCGCGCGCTGATCCTTTTCGAGGATCGAACAGCTCTGCCTTGCGCCATACGGCAACGAACACCTCCTGCACAACCTCTTCAGCCAGCTCACGTCGCCGGACGATACGCTGCGCGATAGCGATCAGCCGGCCTGCCTCGGCGCTGAAAAGGTCGGCGAGAGCTGCTCGCTCTCGCCTCGCAATACGGGCGAGTAGATCTTCAATAGTGCTGCGGTCGGTCATGAGCATCAGCATGGTCAAGTTCTCTTGCTGTGTCGATTACCCCCGAGGTGCGGCGTTCAGATGCAGCTCAATTTTTTAGGCACGGTGCATCTGGAGCAGGAGGTCGGCGGGTAGAGCCGGTATGGGGACGCACAAAGCGCCCCTAAACAAGGAGACGCTCCATGCTTGCCAAGATCATTTCTCATAGCACCTTCGCCTGCTCTCTTCTTGCCCTCGGCACCGCTGCCAGCCTCGCTGCTCCGGCCGTAGGCCTCTCCGGCGACAGCACACTTGTTATGTTCGATACCGAAACACTGGAGGTCAGCGGTACTATGGAGGTAAGCGGTGTCGATGGCCTGGCCGGTATCGACGTTCGCCCCGCCGATAAGATGCTCTATGGCGTGACGCTTGCTGGCGAGATCGTCACCATCGACACGGCAGCTGGCGAGGCCACGGTTACGCACACCCTTTCCGAAAAACTCCCGAACTTTGAGGGCGCCATCGTCGACTTCAACCCTATGGCAGATCGCCTTCGTCTGATGGGCACCGATGGGACCAATCACCGCGTCAACCCTGATGATGGCATGGTGACGGTTGATGGCTCCCTCGCTTATGAGGACGGCGACATGCATGCGGGAGAAACTCCGGCCATCGTTGCGGCGGCCTATACCAACTCCTTCGGCAAGCCTGAAGCGACAGCCATGTACGATATCGATGCGACTATCGTTGCACTGATCCGGCAAACAGCACCCAATGACGGAACGCTAGCTGCCGTCGGCAAGCTGGGCATCGAGGGCGCCGACAACTACGCCTTTGACATCGCGGCTACGGAGGACCTCACCAACACCGCGTATCTTGTTGCCGGCTCCAGCCTCTACACCGTCGATCTGGAGAGTGGCGCTGCAACGGAAGTAGGCGCCATCGAAGGCGGTGAAAACATCCGGGACATTGCGATCCTGCAGTAATGCTCAGCCGACTGAGGCGTGAGGGGCGCCTCGGCCGGCGTTGTTCGAGATGAAGTGGCTTCCGAGATGCGAAGTGACGACGATCATTACTTCATCATGAACAATACTGTCAGCAATTTGTAATATTATCTAATACTAACAATTATTCCTTCGACTTCGATGACTTTATTTCGACTCCAGCAACAAACCTTCTACGAGGCAGTTGTTTAGGTGATCGGGGGGTTAAGGAGTTATAACAAATGAAAACAATGCTTCTGCTAGCAGCTGCGAGCTCCTTCCTCTTTGCCTTCAATCCCTCCATCAGTTTGGCGCAAACTGATCCTGTTATTACCAGCGCATCGGTTGCTTTGACGTGCCGCAGTGCGCTGCAAGGAGATCAGTTTACTCAAGTATTGGACGTTGCGTCACCACCCTGTTGCTACGTCAGCATTGAAGAGGACTGGTATAAGGCGAACGGCGTTCGCCTTTCATCCATTTACCAGCGCTCGAATGGCGACACCTATCGTGCGGAAAGTTGCCAGTTGATGTCTGAGAACGGCAGACCAGTAGACCTCACTACAACTGGCGCCGTTGATGGCGGAGCCGGTGCACCGCTCGTTGATCAGCCAACCAGAGTAGGCGGAATCGTGCCGGCAGGTACGACGAGCGGACAAGCTCCAGTGGTGCCCAAGGCAACTGCGGGAGATATCAGCAGCGGTAACACCGGCAACAAGCCAGGAGGAAACACTGGCAATAAGCCGGGCATTGATGTGGGCGGGAACACCGGCGGAAGCAATGGCGGCCAGAACGGCGACGACGGCAACAACGGACATGGTAATGACGTGGGCGGCTTCGATCCGAGCAACCCAGGCAACAGCAACGGGACTGGAGGTGGCCATGGAAACGGCGGCGGTTCGCATTCTTCCGGCAATCCCGGGAACGCCAAAGACGTGGGCGGCGCTGGGGAGGCGCCAAATGGTGATGTTGACGGGTTCAAGCCGGATCCTGGAACCAAGGGCAAGAGCAATTAGCTTCCAGTACCCGTAGGCTTACTCTATGGCCCGGTCCAGTCAGCGGCCGGGCCATCCTCGGTCCTTTTGAAGTCGATCACCCTGGCTCAGATCCAGACTAGCCTAGAGAACGTCTCGCTGCCGGGAAGATTTGCTTAACCAATTGCATCGCTGCAGGGTTCAGCGTCGCCGCTTGAGGTGCGACTCTTCAGAAAAGGAGAATCGCTATGAAACTGCGCTGGCTGCTTTCCTCTGTTGTTGTTGCCATCCTGCTTATCGGCCTGACTGGGCTTGGTGCCTTGTTCCATTTCGGACTGCGAGCTTACAGCACGGCGACCGCGGTCGAGGCGGTGCATGTGCGAACCGAGGCGCTAAGTGCGTTCCTTAGCCGAGCCCTTTATGAGGAATGGCGCCGCGTCGAGTCAGCCGCCACACGCCTGCAAGGGCAAGTGGGGCCAGGCATGGATCAAGCCCTGATCGCCTCACTGGAACAGGATGTGGACAAGGTCTCCTGGATCGGCGTTGCTGACCGGAATGGCACGGTGCTCGCGGCCAGCCAGGGCATGTTGGTCGGCGAGAACGTGGGGCAGCGGCCCTGGTTCCAGCAAGGACTACAGGCGCCGTTTGCTGGCGACGTCCATGAAGCAGTGCTGCTGGCGCGCCTCCTGGAGTCGAGCGATGCCGATCCGCTGCGCTTCGTGGATTTCTCCGCGCCCATCCTGGACAACCAGGGCAATGTGAGCGGCGTGCTTGGCGCCCATATCAACTGGCGCTGGGTGCGCCAACTGGTGCAAGAAGCTGCCACACGCCTGCGCCTCGACGTTTATCTGGTCAATCGCTCCGGAACTATTCTACTCGGCACTGCCAATGTGGAGGAAAGCCTGAGCAGCCTTGATAGTTTCAGGGCCGCTCAGATGGGCCGGACGACAACCGGTACGGAAACGTGGCCTGACGGGCAAACCTACTTCACCACCACGACGCCTGAATTCAGCTACGAAACCTTACCTCCCTTTGGCTGGAGCATGGTTGCCCGGCTCGACCCAGTGTTTGTGACGGATGCGGAAAGCCAGTTCCGGACACGCATGCTGCTAGGAGCCGCCGCTTTCCTGCTCGGCGTTGTCGTGCTCTTTGCCCTGATTGCAGCCTTCCTGCTCAAGCCCCTGCAGCACTTGGCAAGTCACCTGCTGCGGATTGCCAAGGGCGAGGCTACGCCCTTTGTGCGTGAGCATCGCCGCTTCAGGGAAGTCACAATCCTGTCCGACGCCATCGCCCTGTTGCAGTCGCGCCCGGAACGACCGGCGCCCGAGAACAAGGACGCCTAGCGCACCGTTCCGGCGATAACTCGTCGAACAAGCCCGGCACTGAGCCCCGCCAGGCCCGCAGCAGCAGTGCCTGGCGTGCCGCTGCCGGTGTGCAGTTTCTCGATGAGAGCTTCGCGCTGGTCGGGCGTGATCTGAATTTGGGCGTCTATCGAAGCGGTCAGCGCCAGCGTCACGACGCCATCGATGCGGCCAACGCCTGCCACTTCGCAGGTAAACGGCGTGCCGACCGGCAGAGAGATGCCGCGCAAGCGAAGGGCTTCGAAGTGGATGTCTAGCAGCCAGGCGGAGCGCACTTCTTCACCGACCCAGACGCGAACGACTTCGGGGTTGGAGCGCAGGATAGAGGCCGTACGCGGCAGTTCGATGCACACCAGCATGGTGCCGGCGAGAACCAGGAGATTGTAGAGCGTCCAGAACAAGATGACGATCTTGCCTTCCCCGGCATGAGCGTCAAACAGATAGTCGGAGGTCAACCCGATCAGCAGCCCCGTTACGGTGAGCACAAAGGCTGCAAGGAAGCGGCGCATGATCGGCCATTGAACCACGATCTTGTCGCGGTCCCCGCCCTTCATGGTCACCTTGAAGGCATGTCCTTTGGGACGGAACAGTCCTGTGACCGCCGAGACCGAAATCTCCCAAGCGCCGACCAGCTGGCTGATGTCGTTCACGATTGGCACGAACATGCCGACGGAAACAAAGTTCAGATAGACCATCGTCGCGAGGTAATAGGGGGCGAAGAAGAAGATCACATCCGCAAGCCGGGCATCGACCACCGTGACGCCGAAGAACCAGTACAGCAGCGGATAAACGATGCAGGCGATCCTGAACGGAAACGTCGTGAACCAGTATAGGCAGGAGTCGAGCACACTCCAGCGGTCGCGCAGGCGCAACGCTTTGGAGCTCAACGGTCCTGCATCGGTGTGCATGATCTGCATGAGGCCGAGGCACCAGCGAGATCGTTGCGTGATGTATTCCTTGAGCCCCTCCGGCGCGAGGCCTTCACTCAGCGGTTCATTGAGGTAAACCGTGGAGTAGCCGAACAGCTTCAGCGTTCCGGTGAGCATATAGTCTTCGGTGACGCTGTCGGTTGGGAAATCGCCAATCTTTTCCAGCGCCGTCCAGCGCACAATGGACGACGTGCCGCAGCAAACCGCTATCCCCCACGCGTCGCGCGAGGGCTGCATATAATCGAAAAAGAAGCGCTGCTCATCCGGATAGGATCGGCTGATCCCCAGATTGTGCTGGATCGGGTCGGGATTGAAGAAATGCTGCGGCGTCTGCACAAGGCCGATGCTCTTATCGGCGAAAAGCGCCAGAGTGCGAGACAAGAAGTCATGGTGCGGGACGAAATCTGCGTCGAGCACGGCGACGAAATCGGGAGCTTCCCCCTTACGCCGCGCCTCGCGCAGGAAATGGTTTATGTTGCCGGCCTTGCTGTGCAGATTGTCGGGCCGCGTCACATGCTCCACCCCCATGGCGCGGCAGCGCTCGGCAAGCCATTCCCGGCGCCCGTCGTCGAGCACATGGATGGTCTTGTTGGGGTATTTGCACGCCAGGGCGCCGGCAATTGTCCGCTCGAGCACAGTCCATTCTTCGTTGTAGGTGGCAATCACCACCGCGACGCGGGGCTGTTCCCCTTCCACCCAGGCAAGACTGCGATCCGCGTCCCCGGAGCGGCTGCGGAAACGCGACAAAATGATGAAAGCGGAGAGGCTGGACACGGCCGTTGCCGCTTCGATCGCAAAGAACGACCAGCTGGCCAGCGCGTCACCGGTAAACCCCAGCGGCGCCAGCGTCTCGGTGAACCGCCACACAAGGTACCGGATGGTGAAAAACGCCGCGAGGGCCATCACAGTCAGCCGGAACCAGGTGTTTTCGCGCTTCAGCAGCGGCAAGGCGGTGACCCCAATGCCAAGCACCAGCAGGCTCGGCATCCAGACCAGCAGCCATTCGGGAAGAATAATCATCACAAGCCAATCGTCGCCAGCCACTCGCCAAAGCCGGATAGTGGACCAGAACTGAAGACAACCCGGCCCGTCTTGCCCAATGGGCAAGCGCCGTCTTCGGTGAGGCCAGGTACGGCTAACAAAACGGAGTAGCCTTCCAACAAACGTTCGGTAGGATTAATGGCCAACGTTTCGAGCAGGGTTCGGGGGCCTGTGCCAGCCAGAAGTGCAACGCTTGCTTCCATTGCGGGCCCATCGTGAAGCCGGAATTGCGCCGCATCACCTACGGCGAGCCGATTGTACAGCCGTTGATCAACACTGGCGTGCACGAAAGGGGCCGAGCAGTCCGCAATCTGTGCGACGGTATCACCCAGGGCAACAAATTCCCCCGAGAAGCTGGAGATGCTCCAGACGATGCCGTTTGCTGTTGAACGCAGGGCGCCTGATTGTCCACTCAACTGTGTAGCGCGCTTTTCTTCCAACAATCGATCCAGTGCGGCCGCCCTTGCCTCGAGCCGCGCCCGGCTTTCGCCTTCTATTGGGCCACTCGTATCCACGGTTTCAATGTCGGCGCCTGTAATCGCTCGGGTCTGCTCCAGGCCGTTCAGGGCTGATGTATCCGTCACCCGCCCCGCGACATTGCCCATGACCTCGTTTAGCGCCACCCGGCCACCCACAGGTGCCGTGGCCAGCTGCAGAGTGCCTTGCACAGGCGCCTTTATCGCTGCCAACCGCGTATTCACATATGCGTCGCCGCTAGACCCGACCAATTGCTCCCCAACGATCACGTACAAAGCAAAAAGGATGGCCAGCACGCCAAAAATGCGGAGGGCAAACTTCATGAGGTCAAATCCTAAGGCTGGGAATCGGCAACCCATTTTGCCCGCAACAGGCTGATCGGACACTTACGGAGATCAATAAAATTGCGTCATGCAATTTGACCTCAAGCAAATCCCGCTCCGCCATGATGGCTCGCATCAGGGGAGCCGATCTTGCTTAAGTCCGTGCGTGTTCAGTTTTTTTCTTCCATGCTCCTTGGAGCGGCGATCGTCGTCGTTCTGGGTGCTGCCTTCCTGTTTGTGACCAATCACGGTAGCCCGTCATGGCTTGCCGGGCAGGAGCGCGAAGTCTTCATCAAACTCGCGCTCGTAACCATTGTCCTTACACTGCTGGACGTCGTCTGGCGTGTGGAAGCCCAGCCTAAGGCCGAAGCGGAAGCTACGGCCCCAGCCGATCGCTCCTGACCTGAGACTGCTGCCGCGATAACTCAGCACGTCAGCGAATGAGGGAACAGGCACCGCTCTCCCAGAGCCGTAAATCCCACCCAATCAACCTCCATGCTCAGCGGCTGACCCGGATCCTCGAACGGCCCCATCCATTCGGTGAGGATCTCGCTCGACCACAGGCTGAAAAAGATACTTTGCGGATGTGTCGGCGTGGGGCTGGGGTGAGCCTGCGTGTAGACGGGCTTTTTGTTGACGTAGTAGGTGACCCGGCCCGGTTCCCAGACGAAGCCATAGTCGGTGAACGCCAGATCTGCGGGCTGGGGCAGCAGAGGGGTTGCCAGTGGCATCTCCTCACTACTGACGTATCCAGCGGTCTGCACGCGCGAAGGGTCCTTCAACAGAACCTCGAAGTCGATTTCGTCATGCACAGCGCCAATCGGCGGGCCGCCATAGGTGAAAAAGGCGGCATTCAAGCCAGAGGCTCGTTGCGGTGTTTTGATACGCGCCTCGAAAATGCCGTAGGTGAAGGTTTGGTGCGTTTGGATTTCGCCGCAACGGTAAGCACGTCCCTCGGCTGCCGGATTGCGGGAAAAGCCGACGCGCAGCATGCCGCCCCAGACCGCGACCTCGTCCGTCGACCAGCCGCAGCTTTGCTTTTCTCCATTGGTCCATCCGTCGGACACACCCCAGCGGCTATAATCCAGGCTCGCGAAATCATCGAAAAAGCTTTGGTTTGCCGCCGAAGGCTGCGCCCAAGCTGAGCCTGTGAGCAGCAAGAGAAGCAAGCCCGCGGCGACAGCAGTTTTCTGTAGTTCGACCAAAAGAGGCACGATCGTCCACTTCAACTTCGGCATCGCCACTTTACCGTGCACCGCCACGTTCGGCGAGCATTGCCACCCAGGCAGGGCGGGAGCTCTTGCTGGGACTCCTCCTGGTACTCCCAATCAAGCATAGAACGAGGCTTGGGAACCATGGTTCATTTGCGCCGGTGGAGTTTCAGGACGCGCCGCCCAGAGGCATAATCAAGAAGAGCCATTGAGCCTGCTAGCAATGCTGGTTCTGAGCTAATCTCGTATTCCCCGACTAGCGGACTAACCCACGGATCCGGACTTGATCGCCTGAGATAGTCGCATTGTTAACGCCAATGCCGTGAGAGTTGGGTTGGCGAAGCCGGGCGAACGGAATGCCGCAGCGCCCGCAATGAAGAGGTTCTCTGTCCCGAATACTTTGAGGTTTCGGTCCACCACCCCATCGTCTCGTGTGAAGCCCATGCGGGCCATGCCCATGTGGTGATATCCGTCTTCCAGCTTCTCGATGAAGGCCGGGTCTCGGGCGACCAGCAGTGGATCAAGGCCAACCTTCGCCAAACCTGCGGTTTCCAGATAAGCCGACATTTTTTGAGCAAAGATGCTCAGCGTCTTCAACTCCCGGCCGTCTACCTTCCAGTTCAGCACTGCCCGTCGCATTCCGGAACCATCGGAATCTTCCGTAAGCTGCAAGCCACTCTCTGGCACCACTATCTGCTCACCTGTGAGCCTGAGCTGAATACCCCCTTCGGCAGGGTTGTAGATGCGCCGGTGCAGCAGATAGCGGCTCGTTGTGCGGGTAACGATGTCGAGCAGTTCGGCCGATCGCCGCGGATCAAAGCCCTCGTGGTCCACTGATGTGCGGTTCATCAGATTGCGGGCAATGGTCTTTAGCGTAGCGAGTTGCCGAGCTTTTTCGGAAGACGAGACAAAATGTGCAGCTACGCCAAGCAGCTGTTGCCGGCGCTGGCATCCCTCGGACAGCTTCAGCTTGGGGAGGTATTTGAGCCCGTTTACCACGGCTGCATCAAATACCTGATGGAAACGCTTCTGGTTCAGCGGCTCGACTGACCCGGCATAGCAATCCACGTGATCAACAAAGCCCTTTCCGACCCAGCGGTTCGCGGCCCAGGCTGACGTGCCACCCCCGACAAGAGGCTGAAGCAAGAGCCTCGCAATCTCGATTGTACCATTGGCAAGTACGACCTGATCGGCCTCAAGGCGCACCATCTTGCCTTCTTGGGCAATGGACACCCCCACTCGACCACTCTCAGCATCCATAGTCAGGCCGTTGACGGTTTCACCGGTGACAACGGCGAGGTTGGGATTGGAAGCGAGATCGGATGCGAACAGGCGAGCAAAATTGGGCTCGGGCAGCCATCGAGTTAGAAAGAAGTCGAGATCTTCCCCTGTAACCGGTGGATCAACCCGGATACGCCGCCAAACCTCTTCTTCGGGCAAGCGCCGCTGCATGCCCAGCAGATCAAGTGTTGTCTCATGTGCTTCGGTCAAGTCATCCGAAGCAATTGGCCAGCCATCCTCGCCCAGCCAATCCCGGGTTGTGAATGCAATGGGTTCAACAGGAACAAGTTGGCCGCCCCATCTGGTGGTGGTGCCGCCCAGAGCACGAAAGCGGCCGTTGTGAAGGCCGCTGAAAGGCAGTCCAGCACTTTCGACCTCACTGAAAACTGACCTGTCAGCTAATGAATCAGATTGTCCTGCTTCCAGCAGCAGGACCCGCTTGCCTGCACGAGCAAGGTCCACTGCCAGGAAGATGCCTACCGCTCCGGCACCCACGACGACTATCTGTGGGGTCTTCAGCTCGGCGAGCTGCTGAGAGTCAATCCAGACCAAGGCTTTAGTCTCTCTTGTTCCCCAAGGCAGTAAAGCTGCACCTTGCGGCTTTGACTGCCCGAACGCAACGCCGCGTTTGAGTCGAAAGGCACATCTGGTGTGAGTTCGGGTTTGCTCCTGTTCGGAGCATTTTTATGCCCGCTGGCTGCAGAGCGGATTGCTCTACGAGAGAAAATGCGCAAGAGAAGCGGTGTCGATTGATTGCGCGGCACAACCTCTTGAGGTCACAACCGCAAACACAGGCGGCTGCGCGGTCGAATAAAAATGGTTCGCCAGTTTGTGCCAATAGTAGCCCAACCTGGTGAGCAGAACGGGCTGATCCTGGTATATCCTGCCGTCATAGACATAACCTAGCGCCTGTTGTCCCTTATGGGCAGCCATGGCTGACTGATGCCAGCCCAGCGGGGACACTGTGGTGACCACGATGCGGCAGTCATCCTTGCTGGCGACCCATACGGGACTTTCCAGCCACCCTTGTTCCGCAAGTGTAAAGCCATCCTCCTCGAGAGACTCGAACAGCGGTATGGCGGTCGGCTGCCCGTGCGGCTGATTGGCGGCGACGCCGTGCCAAACCTTCAAACTAAGGCTCGCCCCGAGCAGAAGAATGAGTGCCAGCCTAGCCCAGGGCAATGGCATCGCGCCGCACCGCAAACCATACGATAGTCGTGATGGCCAGTGTCGTGAGCCAACCGGCAATACTGGCGCCCACCTCCCCATGGATTAGCCCGTAGTGCTCGGGATAATAGCCGATCAGGCTTATACGGGTGACGTTGATCAACACTACAAATGCACAGGCGAGCGCGCCCAAGCCGAGCTTTGCTGATGACCACCTGCCGGAGGTGACATTTACCACAGCCACAAGGGCCATGACGGCGAGGGACAGATTGGAGAAGGAGGAACAGCCCGGAGCAATCCACATGGACCCCGATCCATCGGCAAATGGGACGATGTTGCCCTCCGCCTCGGTGCCAACCACAAGGGAAACCAATGTGGCATCGATTGGGAGGATCACCTCGTTGAAGAAGCTCATGATAATGCGCGCCCAGAGCATCGGGATGGTCACCGCCAGAAGGATCGTGGCACCACGGCGTATCGCGCTGCCTGAGGGCGACTTAATGAAGAGAAACAGCGCTAAGCCGCTGACGGCAAACCAGCTCAGATCAGGTACCGGCACGAGCATAGCGATACTGGCAGCAGAGGCGAGCGCCCAGTCAAGCCGAGTCATCTCCACTGCAGACGAACGCCGAAGGAGCAACAGACCCGCACCGATTGCGAGCCAAACGAAGACGCTAACGCCAAAGCTGTTCAGAGCCGCCGAGAGAATGCCCTGCTCGGCAATGGCGGCACTCATGTTTCTTGATAGACCATTGGCGGCAGCGATGCCGATAAGGCTGCTGAATAGGATGGGACGAGGAATGCACCGGCTTTCCGTTGAGAGCAGAGCGCTGTACGCCTGGAAGCTGCTCACTCCTCGGCGCGATCCAAACGCCGCCTGCAGTACTTGACGTAGGAAATCCCCCCGATCACGGCTACAAGCGGCAGGCCGAGCCCCGCCACAGGGCCAGGGGCACCCAATTGCGGCCCGCCATTGCCCTGACCTCTGCCGTTCCCGTTTTGACTATTATTGCCGTTGCCGTTTCCTTGTCCTTGAGCAAGCACCGGGGTAGCGGCAAGTGCGAGAGCGAACGCTATGCCGAGAACACTAACCTTTTTCATGATTGACCTCCTAAGTGGGAGGCACGCTGCGCTCAGAGGCTTCATGGGACAATTGACCGAAGGATTTACCTTTGAAGCCGTAGCGGACTTCGGACGAGTATCGGCGGAAGAAAATGGCATTCTGGCGCTGGCGCATGCGTAACTGGGTGAGGCCAACTTGTCGGTCCTCCCGCAACCAACGAGGTGTAGGTGGAACTCGGGCTGACCTAGTTCTAAGGTTGTACTTCGAGCCTTCGGCAGAGTTCGACGCGAGGTTCTGTAGCGGAGCCGGGTTCAGTACGCCCAACTCACACCCATCGGCTGCCCTAGTAGATGACTACGGAAACTATAGAGCTATGTACCAAGGCGTTCAAAGTTATCAGCTTTGGAGAACATCAGAGGAAGAGAGAGCGTTCTGGCAGTTACAGGCAGATCGGCAATGACTAGGCGCATCCGCACAGATCTACGAAAGGCGGGATTCTCACCCCTGCGCTATTGTTCGGAAATGTCTGTTGCTGACAGCTGGCGGGTAGAGAGGAATAGCAACCGCCGAACTTACTGGCTTTACTGGTTGTGAACACAGCAAAAATCAATATGGTCATCGTTGACGTTAGGATAACGGGCAGCGGAAATGGCCAGAAACAAGCTATCTGAAACCAAGTGTAAGGCACTTGATGCTATCGGTATGCACTCTGACGGCGATGGCCTTTACCTCAAGGTGCAACGCGGCGGATCCAAGTCATGGGTTTTCGTTTGGCGTCGTGGCGACAAACGGAATGAAATGGGCCTAGGTGGCTTTGGCCAAGGTACGGCACCCGTCAGTTTAGCGCTTGCTAGAGAGAAGGCAGATAAGGTGCGGGAAGCCCTCGCGCGGGGTGATGATCCACGTGCGGGAAAGCCAGCGAAGCGCACCGGAGTTCACACCTTTGAAGAGGCAATGGAGTCGCTGCTCGAGAAGAAAGAAGCCGAGCTGAAGTCACCTAAGCAACTTCAGCAGTGGAAAATGACTCTGCGGGAATACGCAAAGCCACTGCACAATTTGCCAGTTAACCGCATCAAGCGCGACGATGTGCTGGAATGCGTCAAGCCTCATTGGCATGAGCGTCCGGAAACCGCACGTCGGCTCCGCGCTCGAATTGCCAACGTGATGGATCATGCGAAAGCTAGGGACTGGCGAACGGGAGACAACCCAGCGGATTGGCGTGGTGGACTGCAGGAGTTGTTGCCTGCCCATGACCAAAAGTTGAGCCGTGGTCACCACCCTGCCCTACCGTACGAACAGGCACCCGCCACGATAGCAAAGCTGCGGGAGTCTACCTTGTTATCTGCAAGAGCGGTAGAGTTCCTAACCCTGACGGCAGTTCGAAGTGGTGAAGTTCGCGGCGCCGTTTGGTCGGAGATCGACCTGGATAAAGCGCTTTGGGTGATCCCTGCTGCACGCATGAAGATGAAGTCGGAACATCGTGTTCCGCTAACTTCGCGCGCTATGGCCATCCTTGAGGAGCAGAAGAAGAAAGCCCGATCTGCTTTGGTCTTTGAAGGTGACAAAGACGGTTCATCAATCAGTGACACAGCAATGACGAATACGCTGCGTAAAGCTGCCGGTGATGACACTGTCACACTGCACGGGCTGCGTTCCACCTTCCGAGATTGGGCCGGTGACTGCACAACTCTCCACACTCGCGAAGTTATCGAAGGTGCCTTAGCTCACATCGTCGGCAGTCAAACCGAACTCGCCTATCGACGTTCTGATGCGATCCAGAAGCGGCGTGCACTGATGGAAGATTGGCAAGCGTTCCTAGATGGGAGCGCCTGAAAACTTGTTAGTTTGCATTGCAAGCCCCTTTTTAACGTCTCTGATGACCATACGGGGTTTGCCAATCGAAACAACACACGACCATTAACCCTGTTACCCCAACACGAGGTAACAAGATGACGACCCCCGCAAACGACAACGCCGTTCTGGTAAGCCTCAATCAGGTTTGCACCATGACTTCACTATCACGCACCGCAATTAACAACCGGCGCCGCGACGGTGACTTCCCCCTCCCTGTAGATCTTGGTGAGCGCCGCATCGGCTTCGTCAAAACTGAAGTGCTCGCCTGGATAGATGCACGAATAGCGGCTCGCGTCGATCGGGTGGCAGCATGAGCTTTCAAGAAACCCTAGCGAAAGCTCGCGACTGGAGCGCCCAACAACCTGCGGTCGGCAACACGGTCCTGCACAGCGTCTATGGCGTGTGCACTGTTGTTGAGGCAAAGCGGTATCATGGCGATTTCCTGATCACGATCAGAGACAAATGGGGCGACACACACGCCGAGATGTGGGCTAGTTTAAGCCCCTGCTTGCCGGATGCTGCGTTGAAAGTGGGCGAGTTCGTCACGCACGATCTATTCGGTGCAGGACAGGTGGTCTCTACAGATGGCGGCTTGGCTTCCATAGAGTTCTCGGCCGGCCGGAAGCGACTGGCGATGAACATGGTACGACGTGCACCAGCACCGACGATCAAGGCCGCGCCGCCAGCCCCCAAACTGAAAGCCAGCCCGTTCGTGCTCCGAGATCCGAGCCTCATTCCTCTTCGGCAATTTCTGTATGCCGATCACTATGCCCGGCGGTACCTCACTGCCACGGTTGGCGCTGGTGGTGGGGGCAAGTCAAGCAACAGCATCCCAGAGGTGCTAGCCATGGTAACAGGGCAGCATTTGCTAGGTGTCACACCGCTGGAGAGACTCCGTGTCTGGTACATCAACTTGGAAGATCCGGGCGATGAAATAGAGCGGCGCTTTGCAGCCGCCATTCTCCACTACGACTTGAACGCGGACGATATCGGAGACCGCCTCTTCACGGACTCCGGCCGAGACCAGGAGGTAGTCATCGCAAAGCAGCTAGGCCGTGAAGTCGTCGTTCTTGAGCCAGTGGTGGCAGCGATTGTTGCAGAGCTCAAGGCCAGGCAAATTGACGTGCTGGTGATCGATCCCTTCATCTCTTCCCACCAGGTGCCCGAGAACGACAATTCGGCAATTCAAGTGGTTGCCGCTCAATGGGCGCGCGTTGCTGACGAGGCAAACTGCTCTGTCGAATTGATCCACCACGTGCGAAAGCAAGTGGAAGGTCACGAGATGACCGCGGATGATGCACGCGGCGGCGGTGCTTTGAAAGATAAGACGCGCAGCATGCGTGTGATCAATTCTATGAGCAAGGACCAAGCAGACAGCGCAGGTATCGAGCCGGGCGATCGTGACCTCTACTTCCGTGTGGACTCTGGCAAATCGAACATGTCGCGGAAAGGCGGTTCATCGTGGCGTAAGTTCGTCTCTGTTCGGCTTCCCAACGGAGGACCCGGAAACCTCTTATTCGGTGATAACATCGGCGTTGTAACGGCCTGGGAATGGCCGTCCAGGGAAGATGTTATTCAATCTATCGCCAGCGCGGACCTAGAGGAAATCAAGCGCCGTTTGGCCGTAGGTAACTACCGTGAGAACGCACAAGCAAAAGACTGGGCAGGTTACCTGATAGCTGAAGTGCTTGCTCTTCCGACGGATACGAGCACAGCACGCAAAACCCTGACCAGGATGCTTCAATCGTGGATTGCATCTGGCGATTTTCTTGTAGTTGAGCGGGAAGATTCAGCACGCAAGTTGCGCCCGTGTATTGCACCAAACTTTGCTGCTCCACCCGCCGAAGATTAAGTGGCGCAAGGTGGCGCAAGTGGAGCAAAAGCCACCTTAAAACCTGCTCCACCACCACCCCTATATAGGGGTGGGAGGTGGTGCTGGTGGAAGAGAGAAACAGAAAAAGAGGTGGAGCAAATCGCTCCGCCTCAGTTCCCAAGCCAGCCCCTCCCGCATGGTCGCACGCACCGGTAGATTCCCTATATCGGTGCGGCGGTGCGGTGCGTTTTATACCAATGCAGATCGGGCGTTCAAAAGCTGCGAAACGGCAGTGACCAGTTGCGCACTAGCAAAGGGCTTGGGCAGCATAATGCTCTCTGGCACTCCTTGGACCGCCCACTGAGACGCGCTGTCCCCGCTAGCATACACCACCGGCATGGCGGGGTTTACCTCTCTGGCTTTCCGAGCAATGTCCCAGCCTGAAAGCTCACCAGGTAAGCGTATGTCAGTGACGACAGCGTCTATGCTCGAGTTTGGCTCTGCCAGCGCGGAGAGTGCTGTTGGTCCGTCAGAAGCAAGAATAACTGAATATCCAGCTTCCATAAGGTCCTCCTTGAGTACCTCAGCGACTAGAAATTCATCTTCCACAACAAGGACAGTAACTACATCCGCCAAGGCACAACTCCAGTGCATACGTATGCACGGTAGCACGCTGGCGGTAAAAGTACTATTTATGTTTGTAGGTCAGTGCCGCCTCAATTCCCCGCCTGAGCGAAGTATGGGTTCTCTGGGAAATTGCCTTCCAAGCAATCCCGATAGGCACGCGTGCCAGGTTGATAGTTCAAGCGCTCACAGGCCGCCCGCCTATCCGCTTCAGGGAACGACGCAATATAGGTGCGACCGGGCCTTAGAGCGGCAACATCCGGGTCCATGGCTTGGCTGGCCACCGGCTGTGCCATGCCTGTAGGAGATACGACAGCGACCACCCTGTCTCGTTCGCGCGTAGTGGAGCAGCCCGCCATAGCAAGGGCTGCTGTAAGGATGATCAGGGTTCTATACATTTGAGGACCTCCGCCGGGTGAGCAAGTGTGGATGTTGTTTGTGCCGTTGGCTGTAGGTCGTTGTAGGTAGAGCTTCACCACACAAGTGGGTGGGAAGCATTTCTTCAGCTACTGTCGATAGCGCCCTTGCTCACACCAAAAACGAGTGGCTACGCTCTCTTGCTGTTGAAAGAGATCGGCGGCCACGTTGCAGTTCTCCGAGTTATACTCCGCGCCATATTCAGCGTCGAAGGACGCCACATGGATCCGCATGGAACTATCCAGGACAGAGTTCCTATAAAGCGTGTAGACGTCGGTATCTGATTGAGCCAACGCCATTGTAGTGGCCAACGGGACGGCTAGACAGGCCACAAGAACTCGCACCAGTACCACCCCTATAGCGTAGCCGCCAGCAAGGTCTGAGCACAGTTCAAGAACTGCAGCATAGTCCCGTCATCACGAACACGAGAACCGTCGGCATTTACATCGGCGACGGCAATCTCGATCGGCATTTGAATGTCCATGCTCCCCTCTTGGAGAGCAAAAGCAACTGTTACGGTACCGGTTTCCATCGCCTCAAAGATGGCGTTTATTCCCGGCTCTAAGTTGTAAACAGCGAAAATGCCGCCTTCAGTGTCTGAAGGGTAAGACGAGACAAGGCTATCAAAATTCGTGCTCAGATCTGCGTTGACAAGGTAAGCGCGACTTGGTGGGAGGTGACGAACAAAAAGATCCGGCACGCTTGGGTCTAGCTCTGAGGCAACTACTTTTAACGTCAGCGCTACCGCTCCGTTAGCGGACATCAAACTTACGCTGCCACTGACCCGCACGAAGTTACCTTGCAGGTATATCCGGTCCTGCTGCATGAACTCATAGATCAGGGAACAGCCGTTCAAAGCACCATCCCCCATCTGAGGCGCATGTTGGACACTTAGGGTGCCTTGAAGGGATTGCAGTTGCTGCAGCACCGCATTTGTTTGTGCGCTTGCTGTTGTTGGCCAGACAGCCAGTAATATCGTGGCTAGACAATACGGACGCAATTCGGCTCCCCCCATCTATAAGACCTTAGCGCTGACAAGCCGGCCCGCCTAGTGGGAGGGGGTGACTCAATCCCTACCACGATCAAGGGTGCAGACCGGTTGGGTCCTCAAACGCGTTACGCCGCAGGTTTTGACAAAATTTCGAGGCGCTGAACCTTTATGGTCGCGGTAGGGATTCCACGGAGTTGCAACCTCTATAAGTGTAAGTGCAGCCCGTGCGAAGTGCGATGCAGGTGCTCCATTTATAAGTAGGCCTGTCCCCGATCGGCAGCAACCCGCTCCACCTGTTCAGATGTGGCGATATTCAAGGTGCATTTTCCCAAATATTTCGCTCCAAACAGTGCGGAATTCCGCCGAGTTATGCGGAGGATATTGAGGGGGTACTAATCCCCTACCGACCTGCGGGCTTCATCTCACCCGCTGCAATAATAGGACCCTGCCCCTGGGCGGGGTCTTTTTTGCCCAGTCAATTTCCATCTTTCAGACAACAAGTAGGAGGCCGACAATGTCCGGCACTTGGACGCGAGATCGCGTCTTCACGATAGAAGAGGCGGCCGGCATCATCGGCGTCCCTTCTTCTACGGTTCGGGAATGGCTCGCTAAGGCGGGCAACCTGATCTCGGCAAAGAGCGGCGCAAGGCGCTTTATGTCAGCCACAGACATCTTCATTGCCGCTGTAGCGCGGCACCTGATCGCCACTGGTTACGCGACCACCACGGCAGTTGAAATTGCCTTTTCCCTTCACGGTGGATCATCGGCCGACGTTGCGACGATTGAGCACGACGACATCGTCGTGGCACGTGCCGGCGGAGGCGACGTGAGTTCTGCGGCTCTGTCCAAGATGGGTGCGCTGGCTGATATCGCCGACGAGAGCGACGCCTTCATTATCCTGGCATACCAGTTTGCGGCCAAGGTCCTCGCAGAAACCAACACTCTCCGGAGCAACTCTCATGCCTAAAGCCAAGCTTGAACCTGCAATCACCTACTCGATACCCAAGCTCGAGACGCTTAGCCCGGAGCTCGCTGAGCTGTACAAGAAGGAGCGGGAGATTAAGAGTCGGCAGCAGAGCCTAGAAGAGGAGTGGTCTCGCCTGCTTTATGCTCCTACGGTCTCCGCGAGCGCCTCAAGGGTTGCCATCATCCTTGGTGATGCTGACGCTGATGAAGCTCCAATTTCAACTGACACGAGCCGTCGTCGACTCTCGGAGCTGAGTCAGGAGCGCACGGACCTTAGCCAAGCGCTGAATGTTGTTCGCGGGCGAATTGCCGAGAAGCGCAGGCAGGCTGCTACTCTTGCGTGGGCTGACCTAGCTCCGATTCACAACCAGCTTGTTCGGCAGGTTTGCATGCCCTTGGTAGAGGCACGCAGAGCGGTGAAGACGCTCTGGCGGTTTCGAAATGCCGTGAACGACGCCGATATCTCGTGGGGCACGGTAGAGCATTTTACCGGTCAGCATGTGATCGGCGGCTCAAACGGTGACGATCGCCTTGGCGATCTTCTGCAGCAAGCTGTAGCAGCCGGTTACATCAGCGCAGCGGAGATTGAATGATGGAACGAGCGAATGATCGTGGCAGCCGCTCCAGTGGTGAGCGGATCGTCATTGTAGACGGCAAGCGAGATCGATCGCTCGAGGGTAAATCTCCGCTGGAGATCGCTGAAGCTCTGAAAGAGCGGCGTGCCAAGCAGAAACCTGGCGCCCGCGTCCGAGCCAAAATTGACTCCGGTTTGAAGCAGCGGGGGCTAAAATGAGCGATTGGCTATTCGATTTTGGCGACGAAGTCAGGTCCGAACGCGGTGAACAAGGCAAGGTTATTGGACGCACAGAGTCGATGAACCACAATGGCCAGATCCGCCGATCCTATCGCCTGGAATGCACTGACGCCGTTTGGCAAGAGTCTAGCCGGGTCTGGGTGCCGGAATACGGATTGCGCCGCGCATGATCATCCCGCGCTTCCCGCCCGAACCTGCGCGGCTCATCGCCGGCTGGGCAATCCAGTGGAATGAGCCGACACTCATCCAAGGACAGCCCCGCAGCCCTTTCTTTGAAAGTATCGAACGTGGCGCCTTCAGCGAAGCAATTGCTGGTGGTCGCGTGGAGCTTTGGTTTGATCATGAGCGGAAGCGCGGCCGGATCGCTGGTCAGGATGATGGTAGCCTAGTGCTTGCTGAAGATGATCGGGGACTGTGGTTCGAAGCAACAATCGCGCACACCGATGAAGGTGATGAAGCGCTGCGTTTAGCCTGCGGCGCTGGTTACAGAGCGTGTAGCGTTGGCATGCGCAACGTTCAGTCCACCTGGCGTTTGGAAGGCAAAACAGCCGTGCGGACCATCCACAAGGCTGGGCTGCGGGAGATATCGATTTGCAGCCGTGGCGCATACCCTTCAGCGCGCATTGGCGCTGGTGCACATAGGGTCGCCGCGTTGCGAAGTGAGCTAGTCTAAAAGAAAAAGGCCCGGCAGCTACCAAGCGCCAGGCTTTTCCTTTGTGCCAGCGTTACGGCTGATCGTCTGACTGAGATGGGTCGTTGAGCCAGTCTAGATAATCTCTTAACCATGCCATCTCGGGGCGATTGCCTGCGATGGTACGCAGCCGGTCCGTATTTCTCCGTACGGCTTTGAGCAGCTCTCCAGCTTTCGCGAGGTCCATTAGATCTGTGATTGGTTGCGATAAATCCCTAAAAGCGGCTGATCTCTTCGTCGCTTCAACAACTATTAAGGCAGTGGAATAGGTCGCTACAAGGGTACCCATCGGGCCCGCCACCATCCCTCCGACGAGATGTGCAGCAGCGACGGTGGCACCTGCAAACATAACAATGGCTAGGTTCCTCGCAGTTCCAACCCCGTACACGCTAGCTCGTTCAGCTTGATTACCCTGGCCGATTTCATCCGCAGCGTCTCTTACTGTGAGCAGGACTTCGGGAGAAGCGATGCCGACCACGGAACCAATATCGTCCGCAAGTTCACGCATCGCGCTTGCGATGGCCATCTCTTCCGACGGGTTTCGTTCTATCCGTTCTGCAGCAGCGAGTGCACTCAACCCCACTTCCGACGAGGTGATAAACAGGCCGTGTTGTGTCTGGAAGTCTTCTAGCGACATCCTTTGACGAGGCGACAATGCTGCCAGATCAGACTCAGCGTTTGGCCTTGTATCGGCTGCAAGTCGGTTTTGAAGCATCGTTCCAAGACCAAACAGCAGGCCAAAATCCACCTGGTTCAGCGGTGCTCCATCTAGAGCGTCTACATAAGCCCGTGCATGTCGCCTTACCCGTGCATATGGATCGTTTGATTGTTGGTCGAACGGAATAGGAGTTGCCGAAAGAAACTCTTGAAGGCTGTCTAGCACTAGGGGCTTGAATGCTTTCAGCCTGTCGTAATCCGCCTGACCCTGCTCCGCTGGAGACGAGAGACCAAGATTGAGGCGATTATCTCTTACTTCGAAACGTGCACCTGTGTCCTGTGCCGGTAGGGCTGCTGGCGGGGCGTCAATACGATCTGGTTGTTCTGGCGAAGCGAAAATAACGGTCAGATCGGTGAGAATGGCGCCATGCGGTCGATCCCAGAAGTCTCTGCCGAGTCCAGCCAACGACGCATCAAATTTGAAAGGGTTGCTCGAAACTGACGCTATCCCTTGAAGTCGCCAGGTAAACCATTTTGACCAGGGGGTCCAAATTTCCTCATCGGGTGTCACCCAATGTTCTTCAAACCATGAGGGTATATCATTCGGGTAAACCACACTTTGGGCTAGCTTTTGTGGACCATCCCTCACTAATATTGCAAAGTCTGCGGATAGGTCCGAGGCAAGAGCCTTTCTGTCCACATAGGTGCCTTGTTGGTCCAGCACGTCAATAATGTCGCGGACGTAAGGCATTAGCGCTGTGTCAAGGTATCCTATATCACTGCCAAACACAGGATTGACAGTTGCTGAAACTGCTGAGCGGAGCGACGAAAAAACGTCCTCAGATGGCGATGGCAATGCTTTTGTAATTGGCCGATTTGTCAGGCCAATAACCTTGTTCGCGGGCAATGTCTTAGAGTCAGAGATTTGCGCGATATTGGGCCAGCTTTCTGCAAATGCCCTGAACATCCCCACAGCCTGGCTTGGACTCTCCGATCGATGCGGCATCGTAAGAGGCACGAAGCGAAGCCAAAATCGCCATGTCAAAACATTGTTAGCTTGCCAACCCAGACCCTGGATCACCGGTAGCTTCGGATATTTGTTCATTGGCGCAGCTTAGCGGGACTTTGTTGCAGTCGAAAGCCATACACAATCACACCCGCCCCATCAGGCGGGTTTTTCATTTTCAGCCCGCGCGGTTCCCGCTGCGGCAAGGATTTCTCATGTCACAAACAAACGTAGTCACCACCAAGCTCGTGGTGGACTCCAGCGGCGCTATCGCCGGCCTCGCCAAAACCGAAAAGGCATTTGACGCTACTGGCAGCGCCGCAGCGCAGTTCACTAGCCAGGTCGACCGTATGCGCAGTGCGCAACAGGCTGGCTTGCCGGTGCTCGAAGCTCGAGCCGCGGCGCTTAGCCGTGAGCAGACTATCTATCAAAAGCTTGTTGCCTCGGCCAATCCGATCCTGGCCAAGCAGTTGCAGGCGGAACGCGACTTGAGCAGAGCTGCAGCAGCCGGCGCAAACTTGGTGATCCAAGGCCGCCTTGGTGAGGCAGAAGCGCTTCGTGGGCTGCAGCAGCTCGAAGCGGCTCGAGCGAAGGCCATTGCGGCTGCTGTAGGTGATACAGGGCGGCTTGCCGCAGCTAATGACAACTTGGCTGCGAGTTATCAGCGACTTGGCCAGAGCTCGAACTTGGCCAGCGCGAACATTGCTGCACAGTTGCAGGACATTGCCGTGACGAGCCAGATGGGCATGTCTCCGCTACAGATTGCGCTCCAGCAGGGAACCCAGCTCTCGGCAATTTTGGGCGGCCAAGGATTGCGAGGAACGGTGACAGCTTTGGCTGGCGCCTTTGCTTCGCTGGTTAGCCCTGTGAGCATCGCCACCATCGGCGTCATCGCTCTGGGCAGCGCTGGCATTCAGTCGCTCATGAGCATGATGGGCGGCGCTGAAGACGCAACCGAGGCACTGAAGGAACATGCTGAGTGGCTGGAGACCATCCTGCAGGGCTACGAAGCCGCCCAATCGGCCGCTGCGGGGTTTGTGGAGGCTGCGAGTACCCGGCCAGTGGGTGCGGTTCAAAGCGACCTGGAGACGGCTCGTATAGCTGCGCTCAAGCAGGTTGATCAGCTGCTTGCCAGCATTGAAGCCAAGGAAGCGGAAATCGCGACGGACTTGCAGCAGATGAGCCTTTCGCGAGCTTTGCACGCAGATACGATTGCTGCATCGGCTGCGCTCCAGGACCTCGGCACAAGTGCCACATCCACCCGCGGAGAGATCGATGCTGTTGTGGTGCAGCTTACACGATTGGCGAACGACAGTGGCGCCAGTGACCAGGCACGGCAATACGCGCGCGACTTGCTCACCATGGTCAACCAGCTTGTTGCCGCTCGCACCGAGGTGGACTCGTTGGCCGTTTCGCTTAACACCCTACCAACTGAGATTCCGATCATCGTTCGCATGCATGGCTTGGAAGGCGTCGCAGCCGCAGTTGAGCAGTTGCGCAGGATGACACCGGACCTACGCACCCAGCGCCAACAAGCGGACGACATCTTTGCGCAAAACGCTGGCCAGGCTCGCACCATCTCGGAGCTTGATGCTCTGGTTAGAGCACATGAGGAGTTCAACGCGGCGCTGTCTCAGCAGGAGGCAATGGAGCAGGCAGCTGCGGCGGCTCGCCAAGCAGGTGCTGCAGCAACGAAAGAAGCCGGCGCCGCTTTGACGGAATGGTCAGACGATGATGGGCGGGCATTCTTTGCCAAGTTGAAGAACAAGGCAGCACGGCTTGAAAGGAAAGCAGCGTGACCGGGTTCATTAGCGCCGTTAGAGGTGACACTGTCGAGATCCTCAGCGATACGGCGATCTATGACTCGGCCGGGCTGGTACTTGGGTTCGAGTCCAAAGTGCATCGCTTGCCACACCTACCAGCTGTGATCTTCACCCGCGGCGACGTGGGCGAAGGCGAGCGTATTCAAGACGCCATTGGCCTGATCTTCGCAGGCAGCGACACTGTAGACGCTGCGATATCCACGCTGCAGGAGCATATGGCCTTGCGCCGGCTGCCTGGATTGCTCGCGCCATTGGACGTGTCGATCGCAGCCATTTCTGAGACCGGCGGTCCGATGGTCTGCACGTTCCAAACGGCTGATTTCAGCGGACGCCAAAGTTGGACGCTGCGCGCTAGCAAGCGCGGATTTGCCAATGGCGTGGAGCACGTGCCTGAGGAGCATGAAGCGCTTGTTATCGCAGGGTTGGGCAAGCTTGGAGTCTTTATGATGACGGGTCTCCGCAAGTCTCCAGGAGCAAGTGTCTCGTTCCCTGGAACAGACAACGCGGTGATCGGCGGCTCCATAGAGCTGACCACACTCAGCCACGACAGTGTGAGCACCACAACCCTGCACACATGGCCGGACAAGATTGGAAGCAAGCTGAGGCACGTTCCGGAAGGCCGAGCGTATCTGCTGAGTGCTGCCGAGTTCAGCCGTGCCATTCGTGGCGAAAGTGCTCCGGCAAATGCACCTCCGGCCTTAAACCGCAGGCAGCGCAAAGCTGCTGCAGCCTTGGTTAGGCGCGCCGCCTAACCCCCAATCACATCAACAAACACCAGCCCGCTTCGGCGGGCTTTTCTTTGCCACCACAGGAGCCCAGCCGTGACCACAAAGGCCGCTACAATCCAAACTCTACCTTCCACCCAGCCGATCCTAGATGGGCTACCGGCGCGCTTTTGGGCGCTGCAGTTCAGCGCATTGATGCTCGAGCACAACCCACCTGGCGACGCAGACAAACTTGCTTGGCTGCATGGTGGCGCGATTTTGTCGGGTCGTGTCTCGGCGAACCTTGAGTACATCATGGAGGGCAAAGTGAGAGCTGGCCAGGAAACTACTTTCGCCTTGCTCAATCTGGCCACTAGCAAGGCCAACTTGGATGTTCCAGAGGAGCCTTCCGGCCGTGTCGTCTGCCGTGACACTGGCGAAGACTTAGGCGCCTATTCTGACGTCGCAGATCTGGGTCGCTGGATCGTTGGCGTTGCTCAGTTTGCCAGTGAGCAGGCTGGATTGGCGAAACTCAACAAGCCCAGCACCCAAAAGCGGCGTGCGGCTGCCAAGCGGCTGAAACAGGAGCTCGCACACACATATGGCTGATAGCAATATCATTGCGACCACGTTCACAGCGACCGGTGGAATTGGGCAGATTACCCTTGCTTGGACAGCAAGCGATCCATCTGAGTTCAAGAGCCTTCCCTACATGCAACTTGATCGCATGGAAGTCTGGGCCAGCGCGGCCAACGACCGTGCTGGCGCTGTCAAGGTCGGTGAAAGTGCCGGCATTCAGTTCATCCATTCCGGCTTAGGTCCAACTACTCGCCGGTACTACTGGGTCCGGGCACGGGACAAGGCCGGGAACCTTGGCGAATATTTCCCGCTGAATGCGAACGGTGGCGTGACGGATGTCACCGGAACGACGCTGCCGCCGGCGAACTCCGTTGGTGAAGCGGAGCTGCAGAACAATGCAGTGTCGGCAGCTAAAATCCAGGCTGGCGCCATCACGGCGATCAAGATCGACGCAGGCGCGGTGACAGCCGGAAAGATTGCTTCGGGTGCGGTGACGGCTGACACTATCGCTGCAGGTGCGATCACGGCCGTTAAGATTGGCGCTAAGGCCATCACAGCCGACAAGCTGAACGTGACGAGCCTGGATGCAATCTCAGCGACTCTCGGCAATGTCACTATCAATGGCAATGTCATCCTTGGTGGCACGATCAATGGCGGCAAACTCCAAGATGGCGCCATAACGACCGAGAAAGCGACGGACTACGCATTCAGCGATCAAGCTGTGTCGAGCCCCGGAAGCGGTCAAGGCCAGCTGGCCTCTACCAACATCTACGTTTCAGACGGCTTCGCCTTTGTTTTCTGTGCAATGGTTCTCGATCGTCCGACTTCCAACAGCAGCAATTATGGCCGCATCCAAGTTTCGCTTCGTCGAGACGGCACGACCATCACGCAACGCGACCTGTTCTACGACGACAACTTTGGCACGAGCATCAGCTTTTTCCACGCGGATGGGCCAAGCGTCGGCAACCACACATATTCAGTGCATGCCCAAAACATGTCCGGCGCGGGTCAATGGAGCATGCGCGGCGCTACTGTTGGAGTAATCAATTGTCGGAAATGATCATGCTGTCCAAATCCAACCCGTTCTCGGTTTACCGGGAGTCTGATGGGGTGGTGGTCAACAGCGGGTTCGCCTCTTCGCCGTCCAGCCTCGCTGCACAAGCGGGACCAGGCGAGCTGGTTTATGTCGGTGAGGCACTTGAAAAAGGCAGTCGCATCCTTTCCGACCGGATTGAACGCTTTGTCCCTGAAGAGCCGCCTGTAACTGTCTCTATGATCAAGGACGAGCAGGGCCGTCGGCTGAGATATACCGATTGGTACGTGACGAGGGCAGCCGATCCAACGGACGCGAGGCCTGTACCTATCGAGATAGTAGCCGAACGCGAGGCGATCCGAGCGGCGGCGCACCGTCTGGAAGCAATGAACCCGATCCCGCAGGATTACCGCGAGCCTAAATACTGGTTGGCCAGTTTCACGGCGCTACCATAGGCTCTGTAGCGACGCATTGCTGAGCTGGAGTTAGCGAGGGTGGCGGGAAGCGTGAACTAGGTGGACGGCTATTGTTGTTCCACCTGGGCGCGTGCCTGCGCTCCAAGCGTAAAGGCTTCCACAAGCGCTTCTGAGATCGCCATGGCAAGCAGCGTGGTGTCTGCCTCAAGATCCTGAATGCGCAGCCGGGACGTGCTGGTCACTAGGGCAGAACCTTCACAATCCACGATGTCTTTGGCCTTCAGCAGTGCCCAAGCCGTTGCATCTTCCATAGCCAACTCCGATCGTTGAAGCGGACTGTGCACTGGTGAGGTAAATCTTACCTTTTGTAAGCCTGTAAAATCGTATGGAGTTGCAAATCGTGATCGGAAGCCACCGATGTGAAAACACGAAAAGCGAACGTCACGCTGACGGCAGATGTAAGTAGTTTGTCAGCTTAAGAACTCAGCCAAACCAATCACTTAGTTCACAAAGACTCTATCCTGACAGCGGGAACGACCTTTGTAGAAGCTAGTTGTTTTGGTGACCGGGGGGTTAAGGAGTTCTGATAAATGAAAACAATGCTTCTTCTGGGAGCCACGAGCTCCTTTCTCTTTGCCTTCACTCCCATGTCATTCGCCCAGACCGATCCGACCATTACGAGTGCTTCTGTGGCCTTAACCTGCCGGAGTGCGCTCCAGGGAGATCAGTTCACCCAAGTATTGGACGTTGCGTCGCCGCCCTGCTGCTACGTCAGCATTGAAGAGGATTGGTACAAGGCGAACGGCATTCGTGTCTCATCAATTTACCAGCGCTCCAATGGCGATACCTACCGGGCAGAAACCTGCCAATTGATGTCAGATGTTCAAGCACCGCTTGATGAATTGACAACTGGCGGGATCGGCAGCGGTGGCGCTCAGGGCGTTGAGACTGCGGGTCAAACTACCATAGGCGCGGGCGCTACGTCCGGAAACGGAGCCAACGGTGGCAGCAATGGTGCTGGCAGCGGTGGAGGGACCCAAGGCGCCAATTCCGGCCAGGGTGGGAGTGGCGGTGCCAACTCTGGCCAGAATGGCAACGGCGGAACTGGTGACGATGGGAACAACGGCCACGGCAATGACGTCGGTGGCGTTGACCCAAGCAATCCAGGCAACAGCAATGGAGCTGGTCAGGGTGGCAACAGTGGTAGCGGTAACGGCGGGGGAAAGGGCAACAACGGCTATGGTAATGGTGGTGGGGACGGCTCACCAAACGGCAAGCAGGACGAAACCCGGTAATATGTAGTCACAAAAGAGGCGCCGTTTGGCGCCTCTTTATCTTTGGTTCTCGAGAGTGGGGGGCAGGGAAGCGACTAGGGCAAGGGGTAGCATTGCTGCTTGGGAAGCACAGGCCGCCGGCACACAAGACATGGAAACACAATGAGCAATGTTGTGTATTGTGGATTGCCGTATATGAAGCCTACGTTGGCGCGCCTGCCTCTAGGAGGAGAGGGAGCCGTTTATCGGGCCTCCTAGGGGCACCCAATCAAGCATCCAATATGTCTCGGTCAGCAGAATATGTGCGCTCTGACAACGGGTTGCTTGTTGCCAGCCAGAACAATGCTGAGAACAGCGCCTGTTGCGCTTTGCGCTACTGGTTAGCGCCGATCCGGCAACTCCGGAACAACAACAGCAAAACCCTTCCGCGCAATCTCCTCCTCCAGAGTGTCAGCGTCCAAGTTGCCGAACATGCTGTCTGACGTGTCTGTAGTGGCGTAGTAAATCCATTGAAGCCGGTATTGTTGCGGAATAGAGGCGTCAGAGGAAACTGGCAGCACGAGTAGCCCGTTCTGCAACTGCCCATCTTGGCGAGTAATGAAGACATTTACGCGCATACCCTCGTTTTCCTTGCCTACACTTGTTGTTGTGTGGAGCCCGCTGGCTGTGGGCGCCAGAGGCTCAGTCATGCAGCGTAGGTCTCCGGCTATATCGTTACCAGAGCATGGCCAGTAAATCGAAAGTGCAGCTCTATCGCTGTCCCTCGGAACAGCTCACTATTGCTGTCTAAAGTGCCATAGAACCGCCAGAGGTGCGGTTTCATCGGTCGTGCTGAAGCACTCAGATTGAACGGTGTAACAAGAAGTCGTGTCCGGCCTTCCTCGTGGTTCGTAGCCAGATAGACACTCACCTGCATGTTTGACCCCCCTCGGCCCTACTCAGTAGGGGCACACAGCCGGGTACAACACAAGCGGCAAAGAGAAGCCCAACAGGGCTGGGGCGGCGCGCTGTTGGGCTCCGCTTCGCAGATTACAGACCATTACGTCTGCTAGGTTAGCAATGGTGCTGACAGTTGTTTGTTCCTGCGGATGCCTGAACAGGCCTGAATGAGCTAGAGCAGACCAGTTGAAAGCTTAGGAGCCTGTTCAACCGGCCTGCACGTCCCGCGGCATGGAGACGTGAGGCTAAGGGTTAGGGAGTCCGTAGGTTCCGTACGGCGGTGAGAAGTGAACAGGCCGCCGGGCTCAACTACTGCCGCCGCTCTTCTGCCCTGGACCTGCGCACGCCCTGCAGTAAAGCGCTAGAGCGCGCCAGATCCGGAAACTCGGTTCCGATCTGATCGAGTCGCTCTACTGCATTATCTAGCCAGAACTGCGTTGCATGGAGATCGCCATCAGCCATCCCACTGAGCATCAGTGACCACCGACGCGCCACGACACGATAAGTGCCGAGGTAATCTTCCGCTTCTTCTCGAGTCATCCGCTACCGCCGCGTAGGAGTTGAATCGTAAGAGCAAGCCCGCTGCGATCACCTTGGGGGGAAAGACGCAACGGGCTTGCTGGTCTCTTCTATGGGCAAGAGACTCAGGGAAAAAGAACGGAGATTCCGTTGGTTCCCAGCGGATACGAAAGTGATTGGCTGGAGCAATCAGCGGGCAATGACGCTTTTGCTGCAAGCTTCGCCGGCGCTGCAAGACTTGGTGCTGGCTGAGTATGAGGGTTGATGCAAACGGGAGTGGGCGGGATCGAACCGCCGACACCCCGTTCCGCAAACGAGTGCTCTACCACTGAGCTACACTCAGACAACGAAAAGTTGAGCTCGATGATGCGCCCCGTTAGCGAACTTTCTTTCGGATTATTCACCAGGATCCCCCTGGTGAGTTCCGTCCGATCCTTCGGGGTGCTCTGACGCACCATCATCGGCCATATCCGCAGGCTGCGAGCCTTACAGTCGATCGTGGGAGGTTTTCCCGTGATTCTGTTCGCTTTATCGCGGACTCCCATGTTAGCGCATGGGAGGTGATGTTTTGGCCTTAGCTCGATCCCCTTCAAAGAGCACCCGCACTGTCCGCTAAAACAGTGCCCTCAAGACTGGGGAAATCAAAAAAGCTTCCAAGGGAAAGCTCCTTTCTTCCCCCTCGGATGAGGGATGATTAACAAATGGTAATGTGCGAAGCGGGAGTCAAGAGCGGCTGCCGCAATCCACAATTAGGCCTCGCGCGCGAACTCCGATGCGCTGAAATGGTTCCGCGTCAAGATACAAAAATAGTAAGTCACTGCCCCGGCGGGCAGTTTCTTAACTGTGTCTTAACGCTGATGTGAGTAGGTTGGCAGCGGAGCCTAGAAAACTCCCGCGCTTGGGCCTGCAAGCCCTTTGTGCAACCACTGAGCGGTGCATCATCCCTGCAAGGATAAGCCCCGATAATGAGCCTCGGCGCCTTCACGGCGCCGTGACCGGCATCTATATGCCGGGAGTCCGCACACCATACAAGACCCTACCAAGGGAAAAGTGTGCGGGCGCTCTCAGTGGCGTTTTCTAGCTCCCGGTATAGCCTGCCCCGAATGACGGTGGGCACACCTAAGCGGTCTTAGAAAAGCCGCCAAGTCACTGAGAAAGCCTACCAGATGAACACCCGTTCTATTCGTTCGCTCGCCAGCGTGCGCAGCGGCTTGTTGTCCGCCATCCAAGCCGATCTACCAGAAGAGGCAATGAATGCCCTGGTTGATCAGCTTAGCGAGATTGAAGCGCGTATCGTTGCAGCGCCGTGCAACACCTATGTGGAGTTGGCGATCAAATCGAATCTGCTTGCTGAGAAGCTCGCGGACGAATCCTCATATGATCCGCTGATCGCTTCCATTATCGAACAGTTGCCGCGCGACCTGGCCAATGTAGAAAGTACAACTCAGCGGGATAATGTTCGCCAGCTTGGGCGAGCGGCCTGAGCGCACCACTCACTACCATAGCAGGAACTACCAAAGCCGCCCTCGCAGGTGGCTTTTTCTTGAGCCTCGGCCGCTTGGCAACCTACCGCCAAATCAGTCATTGCAGATCAATGACTACGAACTACCCAGCCGCCATCTTTCGTTGGCGCTCCTACACTGAAACCCTGGACAGCACCCAACCACGGCACACAATCAAAGCGATGCTTTGGGCGTGTGAGCAGTGGCTGGCCAGGAATCAAGCCGATTGGGAGTCTGAAACAGGCCGGCGGATTGCTGAAATCAGAACTGAACTCGAGTCTTGGCTGGAGCAGTATGGGGATGGGCGGCCGCACAGGTGAAGGGCCCTGCCCCATGCGCCCATCACCACATCAGCCGACTTGTGGGACGGCTTATCCACAGTTATGTACAAGGTTAGGATTAGCTTTTTCTGCCGCGCTAACCCATTAAAATAACTAACTTATTCAGGTGAGTGGCGGGTAGAGAGGAATAGCAACCGCCGAACTTACTGGCTTTACTGGTTGTGAACACAGCAAAAATCAATATGGTCATCGTTGACGTTAGGATAACGGGCAGCGGAAATGGCCAGAAACAAGCTAT